>WNGA01031528.1_pt1 | contig 10259 bp, 8 predicted proteins | sample 5400061 | NCBI WGS metagenome assembly WNGA01 (sample SAMN13153366, study PRJNA577476) | soil metagenome | isolation source: 100 cm soil or saprolite under grassland replicate 2 | place: USA:California | collected 2016-06-15
GGGCCGGTGGGCGGCGTCACGATGTAGCTTTTGCCGATGACCTCTGCCGGAAGGACCGTCTCTTCGAGGTGGTCGGGGTTGCCGTTCGTCGCGGTGGGAACACCGTTGAGCAACGCGTTCATGGCGATCACCTGAACGGGCTTGGTCGCTTTGAGGATGCTGCCGCTCAGGTCCCCGTGCGGTTCGGGCTCGAACTTCCCCCATTCGCCGATGAGCTGCATGACGTCGCCGGCCTGCAGCGTGTACATGATCGTCGTGCCGGGTCCAGCGGCGGTGATGCCGGGGCCGGCCGACAGTTGAGCCGGGCCGATCTTCGCTCCGACCCCCACCTCGACGGGGCGTGTCATCGTGGCTGGCGCCAGCTGAATGTTCACGGTCGTGTCGTTCTGGGTGGCGGTGACGGCAAAACCGCCCTGCGAGCTTCCCCAGGTCTCGCCCCCTCCCTCGTTGCGCGCCGAGCGTCCGAACAAACGATAATTTCCGGTCATCGCCGTGCTTGGCAAAAGCAGCGATGCATCGTTGCTCACCGACAAGCACGCCGTCGAGGTCGCCGGAAGCCCGGGACAGTTCTGAACGGGTTGCTGGTAATCGAGTGGATTGAATTGCCAGACGGTTACCGGAACGCTGCTCGTCAGGTGAAAAGCACCTCCCTTCACCAGTACCGAGGTTTTCCTTCGGGCGCCCTCGTTCCCGATGGTCCGAGCAAACTCGTTACCCTTGAGCTCCATCACCCACGGCAAGGTCACCGCTTTGAGTCCCGCCGCCGGAACCGTGGCGGTGGCGACCATCATGCCCGCCCGTTCGATGGTGACCTCCGCGTCGACCGATCCCGCATTGGCGATGACCGCGGCGAATTTGAAGTCGACGTAGGCAGGGTTGTAGGTCTCGGTCGGCCAGAAATCGCAGCCAATATAGGTACGGGCCTGCGCCGCTTCGGCGCAGGTAGCGGGAGTATCACCCCCGGTCATGTTGCCGCTTCCCCCTGAGCCGATGATGCCGCTGCCGCCGATGCCTCCGGTCGTCGTGCCGATGCCGGCACCCCCGGATCCGGTTTGGTCGCGCGGTCGGGTGTCACCGTCCGAAGAGCATGCGAGAGAAAACAGGCCATTCGTCAAAAAAACCAAAGAGATAACGTGGCGAATCACAGCGCGGTTCATGTATTTTTACCCCTTACAGGCCCTAATGTTCGCGACGAAGCTTTTCCTTCGAAAACCCGACCGTGCGTTCTCCGCCGGTGGCCGAGTCGCCGAGAACGTTCACGCCGCTACTTTATGCTGCGGCTGTTCGTCGCCGGCGTGAACGGGCAACGCAGGCGGGCCGAAGGCCGCGCCGAGTCACAAAGACGCAGGCGGGCCGAAGGCCGCGCCGAGTCACAAAGACGCAGGCGGGCCGAAGGCCGCGCCGAGTAACAAAAATGAGCCCACCGATGGCGAGAAGCAGGGCATGCGTCCGAGGTTGGGGCGCCGCACCCGGCATCCGGCATCCGCAGCCCGACTCCTGACCCGCCGACCCAGCGCTGTCGTTCGCGGTGGACTTGCCGCCCGCACCGGCGAGCGTTGCGCCCGCCGTTCCTACGCTGCTGCCGCCACCGCCAGTCGTTCCACCGGCACCATTGCTGCCCGCTTCGATCGACGTGCCGCCCGCACCAGGATCGCCGCCGTCGGAGGTGCCTGCACCCGCGCTGCCCCCAGCATCGCGGCCGCTATCGACACGAGCGGCATCCACGCGCCCACTGTCCGCGACGCCGCCATCGTTTCCGGTTACCGGACCACCGCTGCAGGTGGGAGCCGACGGCGGCGTGCTGCCGTCGGCGCACTTCGGCGCGCCGGTGCCGCCCCCCGCAAACGTGAGTTGGACCGTGGCGGTGCCGCCCATAGACACGACGCGAAAGGTGACTCCGCTGGAAGGCTCCGTCCACTCTTGGCCGGCGCTGAGCGGCGCGTGAATCAGAAACGGATCGACGGCATATCGGTTGTCGGGATCCACGGTATCGGTGAGATTGCCGCCGTAGACGGCTGAGGCATGCAAATACACGCCGGCAAGAGACTTGGTATCGGAAGCCAAGGTCCCTTTGCCTTTTCGGTACTCGGCGTGAATATATTGAGGGCCTTGGTTGACGTTCGCTGCGCCGCGAACACGCAGAACCTGAGGGCCCGTGCAGCGTGTCTCGATGGGACCGATCTCGAAGCTGCCGCTGCTGGTGACCGCAACCGTGTTGCATCCGGAAATGAGCGCCAAGCTTCCCGACTCCATCGCGTTGAAATGGCCGCAGCCGGCGCCCATCGGCGTGTATGCGTCGCCATACTCACGAAAACCCGAGCATTGAGCATTGCCGTAGTCGGTGCTCGCATACGGCGGCGCCGTGCAGGTGTGCGAATGCAAAAGGCCCAAGTTGTGGGCCAGCTCCTGCACGAGCACCACGCAGCCATCGCCGCGATACCAGGTGTCCTTGCCGTTGCGGAACCCTGCCACCGGGTTCGTCCCCACTTCGGCGAGCCCGAGCCACGCGCATCCCGCGCTGGCCGGCAAGTAGTACATCAGATTGTCGTATTGACCGAGGTCGACACCGGCGGCCTGCGCGGCCGCTTTGGCGTTGGAAGCAATCGTGTTGACTTGCGAGTCGGCGCACCCCGGAATGTTGATGTTATAGGGTCCGAAAACGTCTCCCTCGATGGTCCAGTCCCCATAGGAGTTGTCTTTGTAAAACGCAGCCGGTGAATCGACGGCTTGGAACAGGCGCTGCCGCGCTCGTGTCGTCGAGTAGCTGCCGTCCACGACGAGCATCGCCAATTTCAGCGATCGCTTGTCCGGTGTGGCGTCGAGCGCCAGCGCCTGCTCGCCGATTTCGCTCGAAACGACGTCGAACTCGTCGACTCGCAGCCGGCTGCCTTCGCGAGCACCACGCACCACGATTTCTGTGCCGGGTGCAACCCGGGGCGGGTTCTTCGCGAACGCCAGCTCCAAGGTCTCGTCGTTGTTGGCGACCAACCGGTAGAACGTTTCCGAGTGTTGGTCGGGATAGGTCGCAATGCGCATGCGCAGCGTACCGCGAATGCCCTGGGCATCGATGTCGTATCGCGCTTCGCCGCAAGCGGCAGCCATCAGGCAGGAGAGCAGCGCGAGGTTCCAGTGGTTCGAAAGCAAGGACCGGCAAGACAGCCGAACGATCATGAGCGCCTCCTTGGCGGAAAGGCCGGCGCAGCTTACGCCGACAGACGTCTTTCGGGTAGAGCCGGTTTTCTGCTCGAAAAATGTGGTCAACCTGGATTGTGCGGCCGCAGGGACTCAAGCCCGAGAAACAACCAACCCAACGTCGGGTGACCTGCGTTCTCGTGTAGGGTCTCGCCGGCATGACGAGTGACCTCGTGACGCAGCTCGAAGGCACCGTCGTACACCACGGTTACGCGCAGCTCGAATCGGTGCGCCTGCACTACGTCGAGGCAGGAAGCGGGCCCCTCGTGCTCCTTCTGCACGGGTTCCCCGAGTTCTGGTACGGGTGGCGACGCCAGATCCCTGCCTTGGTCAATGCCGGTTTTCGCGTCGTCGCGCCAGACTTGCGTGGGTACAACTTGTCCGACAAGCCCCGTGGCGTCGACGCCTATCGCATGCGTCCCCTGGTCAACGACGTTGCGGGGCTGATTCGCGCGTGCGGTGCCAAGCGAGCGCACCTGGTCGGGCACGATTGGGGCGCAGTCGTCGCGTGGGCTTTCGCCATGCGCCGCCCCGAGCTGCTCGATCGTCTGGTCGTTTTGAACGGACCACACCCGGCGAGCTTCTTGCGAGAGCTTCGACATCTGCGTCAGCTTCGAAAGAGCTGGTACATGTTCTTCTTCCAGCTTCCGTGGCTGCCGGAAGCCCTCGCGCGAAAACGCCGCTTCGCGATGCTGATGTATCCGTTCCGCAGGGATCCAAAGCGCCCCGGCACATTCGACGAGCGCGATCGCGAACGATACGCCGCGGCGTTCGACCAGCCCGGCGCGCTGACCTCGATGATCAATTACTATCGCGCCATGTTTCGGCGAAAAGGTAGCGGGCGCCTTCGTTCGATCTCGCGCAAGATCGAACGTCCGGTGTTGGTCGTGTGGGGCGACGGCGATCGCTACCTCGGGCGCGTCCTCGCCCAACCCGATCCCCGCCTCGTTCCCAATGCCACGGTTGAATACCTGTCGGGCGTGAGCCACTGGGTTCACCACGAGAGGCCGGACGAGGTCAACGCCCTCATGGTCGATTTTCTCCGGCGATTGTAACATCTTTCGCCGTGTCCCATTCGCCGAGTGCTACTTTGTAGCAAGAGGGAATGAAGGATCGGACGATTGCGCTCTTCCTGCTGACGCGTGAGAACGATTACCAGCGTCTCCAAGAAACCGAAGCCGTGGCGACGGCGCATCGCCTACGTGTTCCTCTGGAGGTCTTCTTTTGCGAGAGCGACGCCCAAATCCAGGCGCAGCAGGTCTACGCCTTCGTCCACGAACACGCGGCGGGGTCGATTGTCATCGCCGAACCAGTCAGTGATGGCCCCCTGGAGGCACCGCCTCGTACATGGAGGACTTGCGCATCGAGTTCCCCCGGTTGCTGCTCACCAGCGTGACCGCCGATCAGCGAGACATCGGACGCATTCAAGGCCGGCAGTTCGAAACGCTTCTGCGCGGCAAGGGAATGATGCTCTACGTGCAGGGGCCTCTGCGATCGGCGGCGGCGGCCGGCCGCTTCGCGGGCATGCGCGAGATCATCGACCACACGGCGATCAAATATCAAGTCGTCCACGGCGATTGGACCGAGGAGAGCGGCGAGAAAGTCGTGTCGAGTTGGCTACGCAGCTCGAGCGTCGCGGCTCAGCTGCAGTTGATTGGGTGTCAGAACGACGCCATGGCCGCAGGTGCGCTCCGGGCCCTTGCCGGCGCAGTGGGACGCTTCGGCCGAATCGATGTGACGCGCATTCCGGTCACCGGCGTCGACGGAAATCCCGGACACGGCATGGCGCTCGTCGATCGAAACCGATTGGCGGCGACCGTGATCATGCCACCGGTGTCCGGACGTGCGATCGAGTTGATCCACGAAGCGTGGAGCACGATTGGCTATGCGGCTCCTCCGGTGGTGCGCTTGGCCGTGCGCTCGTATCCGGAGATGTCCACCATCGCTCTCCGAGCGGGTTGGGGACCGCGATAGCGTTACCGGCGGCGCTCCAGCGGGTCCGGAGGTGGTGAGGACGCCGGCGGAGGTAGGGGTGGTGCCGCCGGCGGCACCGACACGGTGGTGACCTTGTTGGCGCCGGGGCGCGCGGAGACTTTGGGCAGCGCGTGCGGAGACTTCGGCCCGCGCATGCTCTCATCGTGCATGGTGGAAGCCGACTGTTTGCCGTCGGAAAACTCGTGTTCGACAGGCGAGGGGGCAACCGTGGCGAGCGGCGCCGGGGCACTCGGGGGTGCTTCGGAGTTCGACTCGATCGTCGCCAGCGGCGAAACGGCTGCGGTCTCCGCGGCCATCGGGCCGGAAGCTGCCGCGGCCACCTTTCGCAGAGCGTCGCGGTGCTTGCTTCCGAGCCACAGCACGCTGGCGAGCACGAGCAAGCCTGTGCCGAGCGCGAGCGTCCGATGGCGCTGCTTTTTCGGATGGAACGATCTCAGTGAGCCGCTCTGGGACAGTGCGAGCGCGCGACCGGTCGTCAGCGTCACCGGAGCATGGCTCGCGATCGGCGGTGTCAGTTCTTCGAGCGACACCAGCGAGTCACGCGAAAGCCGCGATCCCGCCTGCTGCTCGATGAGATTCGCGTGCACCTCGCGCAGCGCGCACTGCATCGCGCGAGCGTCGGACCATCGGGCGTCCTTCTCGAAGGCGAGGGCGCGATCGATCAAATCGACGAGCGCCTTGGGAAGACCCGGTAACACACTTCCGATCGAAGGTGCCGGCTGGGTCATGGCTGCCAGGAGCTGCTCGTTGTTCGTGTCGGCTTCGTGGACCGAACGCCCCGTCAAAGCGACGAACATCGTCGCTCCGACCGCCCAGATATCGGTGCGGCCGTCGAGCTCATCGGAACGTCCGCGAGCTTGCTCCGGTGCCATGAATGCAGGCGTGCCGACCGTCGATCCGGATCCCGTCGTGTTCGGGCGCGACGCATCGGCGAGGCGGGCGATTCCAAAATCGAGAAGCTTGACCTGCCCGGTGCGCGTCACGAAAATATTGTTCGGCTTGATGTCGCGGTGAACGATGCCCTTGGCGTGCGCGGCGGCGAGCACGTCGAGCAGGTCGTCCATCAACCCGAGAAACTCGAGTGCTTCGAGCCGTTCGTTCCGGGTGATTCGAATGTCGAGAGTCTCGCCCTCGAGAAGATCCATGACGAGAAACGCCGACCCATCTTCGGCAATCTCATCGTCGATGATCGAGACCACGCCGGTGTGGGCCACGCGATTGGCAAGGTAGCCTTCGTCGATGAAGCGGCGGCGTGCGTCGGCATGGTGCGACAGCTCGGGATGCATCATCTTGATGGCGACTCGCTTGCCGTTGCGATGCGTCGCCGCGTAGACCGCGGCCATGCCTCCGACCCCGAGCAATTCGTCGAGGTGCCAGCGGTCACGAATGAGGCGACCGACTCGCCCGGCGGCATGGCGAGTCTGCTCGTCCTCGTCGTAAGGAAGACGCTCACCTTCAGGTGTAGCCATTGGATTACAGGTCCCACATTCGCTCATTATTGTCAATCGTCCGACGCAATCCTGCTCGATTATTCCAGGGTTTCTCTCGTGTTCGCGCAGGCTGGTCACGTCGATGACCACGTTGCACGCGACGGTGTTACGCGGTGCGCAACAGGGCGAGCGCCCCCGATGAGGTCGGCGGCGTTCTCGTGTGTGTGATGAGTGACTCGCTTGTTAGAGATCGTTCTGGGGAACACTCTCAAGCACCTCAGCACCTCACCCCCCGGGGGTGAGGTGCTCAAGAATTAGGTGCACGACTACGTGATCAGCTGACCTCGCCGGTCACTTTGCTCCTTAAGGGCGCTGTAGCAAAAAATCGCCAACGCTCGCTCGCACGTGGGTGTGAACGATTGTAATTCATTGTAAATCATTGGCGATTTGGCGTTGCATACATTGCGACGGCGCGCGGCCCAGCGCCATACTCGTTCCTCCACCAAGGAGGGTTTCATGATCCGACGCACTAGGTATGGCTACGGTGGGCTGCTCGCTCTCACGGGGCTGCTCTTCGCTTCACCTGCATTTTCGCAGGCGGCGCAGGGTTCTCCCGCCGCGCAAGACAAGGCAGCCGCACCCGCCAAGAAAGTCGCCGATCCGGGGGCTAAACCCGATCCGAATGCAGCAAAGCCTTCGGCAGGCCTGCCGGGGAAGCCCGGCGATCCGACCGTCTCCGCCGTTCAGAAGACCGAAGGCGACGAGGCGAAGTTGAAGGACCGCGTGCAGCGAAAGAAAATGCAGCAAGACATGGAACGCCCCAAGATCGCGGCAGTGCTGCGCGGGCAGCCCATGAGCGAGCCGATGAAGCAGGAACTCGAGCGCCACGCACGAAGATTGGCTCGCCTGGAACGTGTCAAAGCCGTTGCAACCGAAAGCAAGGACACGGCGACTGCCGACCGCGCTAGCAAACTCATCGAAACCGAGAACGCACGTCACGACAAGTTCACGTCCACGTTCGAGGCGACGACCGACAAGGCAGGCGCGCCAGGTACTCCATCGCCAGGCAGCAAAGAAGAAAAGCCAGCTGGCAAGGATGAAAAGGGAGGTGGCAAATGAAACGCGTGCTCCTCGTGCTAGCCGTTCCCCTGCTGCTCGTCGTTTGCGCCTCGTGCGAGAAAGAGAAGGAGAAGACGCCGGAGTCGGCCGCATCGGCAACGGCAGCGGCGACGGTAACCGCGCCGCCGGCAACAGCGGCACCGGCCGCGGCGGCGCTCGCGCCGGAGAACATCCCGGTCGCCGCCGATTTCGAAGAGGAAGCGGAAAAGTCGATCACCAAAGCCAACTACAAGGCCGAGCTCAAGACACTGGAAGCGGAGCTCAAGTAACACCGGCCGATCCGCGGGGCGGCAGGAGTTCCTGCCGCCCCACGTGATTTCCGCTCGACAGCGCTAGGCAGCCGAAAGAACGCTGTGCAGCATCTCCGCGAACGGGCCCGGATGCGTGCTGAATCCACCGTGATCGCCGGGAAACTCCACGAGTTTCGTGTCGAGCCGCTCGGCCAGCGCGACTGCGGCCCGGTGGGCGAGCTGGCCCCTCGACGCGGTGCGCCCGCCACGATGATGCGCGTCGAGCTCGCGCGAAGCGCTGTGATCTCCGGAACGTACCCGGTGATCTGGCGCACGCCATGTGCGAGGAAGAGCTCGGCATTTCTGCTCATCCGCGCCATGTCCTCGAGCATCTCGGGACCGGGCTGACGCTGCATTCGGCGGCGGACGACCCTGCAGGTCTACGGCGGCAAGGAACTTCTGCATCGCCGGTCCGACGCCGTCTCTCCGGTACGTGTCGTACACCTCCTTCTGTGCCGCATCGGGCAGCAGCTCCGTTGCCGGCGCTCTAGGACCAGCGACCTCGGTCACTGCTCCACGATGAACTCGACCCGTCGGTTTTTGGCGAGGCTGTCGGGATCCTTGCCATGGACGAGGGGTCGCTCTTCGCCGTAGCCCTCGGACGAGAGACGGTCTCCCTTGACGCCCTTCTTGATCAAGTACTCGCGTACGGAGTTCGCCCGATCTTTGCTCAGCTGCAGGTTGCGGTCGCTCGCGCCAGTTTCGTCGGTGTGGCCTTCGATGCGGACGCGCTTGATGGATTTGTTGGCCTTCATCGTCAGCGCGACCTGGTCCAAGATCGAGTGCGATTTGGGATCGATCTCCGACGAGCCGGTCTTGAAATGGATCTTTTCGAGGATCCTGATTTGACCTTTTTCGACGATCACCTTGGCCGGGCCCTCGTCGGGGCATCCGTCGTCGTCCTCGAAACCGTTGATCGTCTCTTTCTTGTTCGGGCACTTGTCTTCCGAATCGGGCACGCCGTCGTTGTCCTCGTCTTCTTCGGGGCATCCGTCATTGTCGTGAACCCCGTCGCGATCTTCGGCTTGGTTGGGGCACCTGTCTCGATCGTCGGGAGTGCCGTCGTGATCACGATCGTGGGAGGTCGGTGTGTAGCGCACGCCGAAGAACGGCCGAAAGAGAGGAACGCCGTAGCCGGCGATGATACCGATGCCGATGCCGCCTTGAAGCTCCCATTCTTCGTTGGGGTTGTATCGGAGGTACGGGAACCCCTCGAGCGGAAGCTCCTCTTTGTCCGTTTGGGTGAGGCCGACGCCTCCGAGAAGCTCGGCGCCGAGCTCGGTCGAGCCGTCGTTCCCGCCGAATCGATACCCGAGACCGAGGGCATAGGCGAATTCCGACCCGGCACTGACGTTGTAGAACGTCGTCTTCTCGCGAAGGGTCACCCCCGCGTTCGCGCCGATGCGCAGACCGCTGGTGAAACGGTGGTCAGCGACGAGACGGGGCGCGAACACCACCATGCGCGTGCCGCCCGAATAGTCCCCGGTGTGGGTCGGGGCACGCAGCTCGAGCGCGAGACCGAGACCGAAGCCATTGCGATCGTCGAGAAAGCGAATCTTCGGCACCAGCCGCAAGTCACCGAGGCCGGCGAACGAGGGATCGGGGTCACCCGTCTGCAGCAGGTAGATCGGCAAACCGAGACCGATCGCGAAGGGATCGGCAATGGTGACCGACGCCATGAGATCGAGTCCCAATCGTCCGCTCACGAATGTGCGATTGAGATTGCCCGCGCTGTCCACGGTGACCAGCGGATGAAACCCGTAGTTGATGAATCCTGCGAGCTCCCAGGGGTCCTCCGGGAAGCGAACGCCCGAACCTTCGGCGTTCACCCAGCCATCGTGGGTGACCGCCGGCTTGAATCGTTCGACGTCGATGTTCGTTTCCTGGGCGAGCGCCAGACGCGGCGCGCAGAGCAAGACGAGGGCGGCGAAGAGAGAGCGGAGAGAGAGGCGCATGGAGCCACAGTCCTTGAACGGGGTTCAACTCGGGTGCGCTTCAGACGAAGCGCGTGCGTCGCTTGCGAATGAACAGAGTCAGAGCTGCCGCGAGAGTTGCTGCCAGGAAACGAGTGCCGGCGCGGCCGGACGCCGAGCCGGGGGGACCGAGGGGGGAAAGCGCGCAGTTGAAGGCGCCCCCTTCCACGTTTTCACCCGGTGCGAGCACGACATTGCCGACGCACCTGCCCGTCGACGAGCAGGTCCGTCCGGTGCCGCACTCGGAGTCCGAGCGACAG
>WNGA01013856.1_pt1 | contig 10258 bp, 6 predicted proteins | sample 5400061 | NCBI WGS metagenome assembly WNGA01 (sample SAMN13153366, study PRJNA577476) | soil metagenome | isolation source: 100 cm soil or saprolite under grassland replicate 2 | place: USA:California | collected 2016-06-15
AAGTCAGACTCGATCTGGTAGATCTCGGTCAGCTCGGCGAAGGCCCAGCGGCCGAGCGTGCCGAGGTTGTTGACGCCGGGCACCCAATAGATGTCACGAGCGACATCACGGAGGTGACGGGGGCGTGCGGCGTCGGAGGCCCCTTTGGGGGGGCGGCGCTGCGCCGCAGACATGGCTGGCTGAGGCCCTGGACCTGCTGGCACTCAGAGTCGCCAGCCAACCTCACGCAGAAAGCCGAACCAATCGAGGCAAGGGATGTGGTAGTGAGCACGGGCATCGGGGATCTTGAACGGTGCTGTAGCAGCCTTCCGTGGGCGCTCGTCCGTTACCACCGTTCCACCCCGAACGCGTGCCAGCGCCACCACGAAAGGGTCCGCCCGATTCCGCTCGCTCTCGGTGTCAATGAGCGTCGGGCAGGCCTGCATCACGTCCGCAACGGCCGCCATCTGTGGATCGTCCAGCGGGAGGAAGAGCCCCACCCTGGCGCCGACCGTGGCGGCAAGGTCATCACTGCCACGCTCGAGCTCCTGCAGGACCTCTTCGGGTGAGATGAGATTGCTCGCAGCGATGGTGGCATCGAGGTGCTGCCAGAGCCTGACGAAGATGTCGGGAGGATGATGCTGGCCGATCCGAATCCAGATGCCCGTGTCGACGACGTAGGGTGCGGGCACCCGCTACCCTCGGGCTCCTACATGCTCGACAGCACCAGCTATGTCCTCCAGGTGCTTCAGGCGGACGCCCAGGTAGTCGCTGACGTCCGCGGGGGTGATCCGCTGGCGGTCGAAGGCTTCCAGGACGAGGCGGGTGTACTCCCGACCGTTGTCCCGCACCAGGACGCGATAGAGCGGGGCGAAGCCCTCGCGCTCGCGCGCCTGCTCCGCCAGCCGGCGGTAGTGTGCGACGTACTCGTCTCGCTTGCGCTCGTAGAAGTCGTCCGTGGCCCGGCCCAGGATGAGCAGTCGCCGGAGGATGACTTCTCGGCTGACGGCAAACTGCTCCGCGAGCTGCTGGAGTGTGCCGTCCGGCCACTCGCGTGGGCCGCGGGTGGCGGCCACGGAGCGGTGTGTCAGGAGGGCCTCCCGCGGAACGAGGATAGCCCCAGCGACGCGGTTGCAGTACACCTCGACACGCTCGTCAGGGGTCCGTGCCTGCCGCCGCACCCGGAGCGGGTCACAGACCCCACCCCGGCTGAGCATGAGGTGCGTGAACTCGTGCATCAGCGTGAAAACGCGCCCGCGCGGAGCGTCCTTGGCGTTGAGGGCGATCACGGGGAGGATGCGCTCGTTGAGTGAGAAGCCTCGCATCACGTCGAGGGGCACGTCGCCGGTCTGAAAGACGAGGATGCCGCGCGCTTCGAGGACGGTTACCCAGCCGTTCAACGGGTCGTATTCGGCGGTCCAGCGTGCCTGCGTCTCCAGGGGAACCTGGAGCCACGCGCGCGCCCGCGTCGCCAGCTCCTCGGCGTCGTCGTCCAAGACGACGCGGAGCGGGAACTCCGGGATGGGGCGGTCGAGATCCGCGAGGAGTTCGAGCGCGACGGCCCGGCGGCGGCGCGCCCGCCGCATCTCTAGGAGCAACTCTGGCGACAACCGGGTCGCGTTGTCTGCGGGCAGGCGGCGGAAGTCGTGCAATGGTGCTGGCTGCGCCGGCGGGGCGGGCAGGAAGAAGACTGCAAGAGGCCGCCGATACACGTGGGCGGCCTTCCGGAGCTGGGCCACGGTCGGTCGGAGACCGCCCTCCTCCTCCCAGGTTGCGAGGCGTTGCGGCTTGACGCCGATCTTCTTGGCCGCCTGCTCTCGCCCTAACCCTGCAGTCTCGCGAGCCCACCGCAGGAGTGCCGGCTTGACGACCTCGGATACCCGCTGGGTGGTCATGACGACGGAGAGATAGGCCGCGTGTCGGTTCGGCCAGGGAGCATCAGGACCTCAGTTTATCAGACCGAGTCGGCCGGAAGCAGATTCTACCGACGTAGCGCCCAGTTGTGTTATTGGATTACAAGACTCCCCTCACCTGGAGGTGGCATGGCGCGAGCGAGGAAGCAGGGCCGGAAGGCCGAGCGCAGCAAGGGCGCGAATCTGGGCTTCGAGCAGAAGCTGTGGGCGGCCGCCGACAAGCTCCGAGGACACATGGACGCGGCCGAGTACAAGCATGTCGTGCTCGGCCTCATCTTTCTCAAGTACATCAGCGACGCCTTCGAAGAGCGACGCTCGTGGCTTGGTCGCCAGACCTCCGACCCGGCGAGCGACTACTACCTGGCCGAGGAACAGGCGCGCTACCAGGTCCTCGAAGACCGCGACGAGTACACAGCCGAGAACGTCTTCTGGGTCCCCAAGGAGGCGCGCTGGGACTACATCCAGGGCAAGGCGAAGCAGACGACCATCGGCAAGGTCATCGACGACGCCATGGTCGCTATCGAGAAGGAGAACCCGTCGCTGAAGGGGGTCCTGCCCAAGGACTACGCCCGGCCGGCGCTGGACAAGCAGCGGCTCGGCGAGCTGATCGACCTGATCGGCACGATCGGGCTTGGCGACCGCGAGAGCCGGTCGAAGGACATCCTAGGCCGGGTCTACGAGTACTTCCTCGGCCAGTTTGCCAGCGCCGAGGGCAAGAAAGGCGGCGAGTTCTACACGCCACGGTGCGTGGTCCGCCTGCTCGTCGAGATGATCGAGCCCTTCAAGGGCCGGGTGTATGACCCGTGCTGCGGCTCGAGCGGGATGTTCGTCCAGAGCGAGGAATTCATCAGGCAGCACGGCGGCCGGATCGGCGACATCTCGATCTTCGGCCAGGAGTCGAACCCGACCACCTGGAAGCTCGCCAAGATGAACCTGGCAATCCGCGGGATCGAGGCGAACCTCGGGCCGCATCACGCGGACACCTTTCACAGCGATCTGCACCCGGACCTCAAGGCCGACTTCATCCTGGCGAACCCGCCGTTCAACATGAGCGACTGGGGCGGGGAGCGTCTCCGGGAGGATATGCGCTGGAAGTACGGCGTGCCGCCGGTCGGAAACGCCAACTTCGCCTGGGTCCAGCACATGATCCACCGTCTGGCGCCAGGTGGCATCGCGGGCTTCGTCCTGGCGAACGGGTCGATGTCGTCGAACCAGTCGGGTGAGGGCGAGATCCGCAAGGGGATCATCGAGGCCGACCTGGTGGACTGCATGATCGCCCTTCCGGGCCAGCTGTTCTACGGGACCGCGATCCCTGCCTGCCTCTGGTTCCTGGCCCGGACGAAGAAGAACGGCAAATTCCGGGAGCGGCGGGGCGAGACGCTGTTCATCGACGCCCGGAAGCTCGGTCACCTCGTCGACCGGGTCCACCGGGACCTCAGTGATGAGGAGGTCGCCCGCATTGCCCGGACGTACCATGCCTGGCGCGGCGAGAAGGGTGCCGGGAAGTCCGAGGACGCCCTTGGCTTCTGCAGGAGCGCGACGACCAAGCAGATCGCCGACCACGGGTGGGTGCTCACGCCCAGCCGCTACGTCGGCGCCGAAGGGATTGAGGACGACGACGAGCCCTTCGAGGCGAAGATCAAGCGGCTCGCCACCACGCTGCGGGAGCAAAGGGCACAGGCAGGCAGGATCGACGCTGCCATCGAGGCCAACCTCAAGGGACTGTGGTATGGCGGCTGATTGGCCAGTTCTTTCGCTGGGCGAAGCTGGCGTGTCACTGATTGATTGCGAACACCGGACGCCGCCTGCGGCTGACGGTGGCTATCCCTACGTGGCTATCCCTCAGATAAGGCACGGTCGCATCGACCCTGCCGAGGTTCGGCGCATCAGCCGTGAGCACTTCGTCGAGTGGACGCGCAAGGCAAACCCTAAGCCCTACGACGTCATTCTTTCTCGGCGGTGTAATCCTGGGGAAACTGCATTCGTTCCCCCTGGGCTGGAATGCGCCCTGGGCCAGAACCTCGTCTTGCTTAGAGCTGACGGCGCGAAGGTGTTTCAGCCGTTTCTCCGCTGGCTTGTTCGCACCGCAGACTGGTGGGAACAGGTCGGGAAGTTCATCAACGTCGGGGCTGTCTTCGACAGTCTAAAGTGCGCAGACATCCCGAAGTTCCGGCTGTCTATCCCACCGCTCCCCGAACAACGCGCCATCGCCGACGTCCTCGGCACGCTCGACGACAAGATCGAGTTGAACCGGCGCATGAACAAGACGCTGGAAGCGATGGCGCGCGTCATCTTCAAGTCCTGGTTCGTGGACTTCGATCCCGTGCGGGCGAAGGCTGAGGGTCGCGAACCCGGCGTGTCCAGGGTGCTCGCCGACCTGTTCCCCAACCGCTTCGAGAATTCTGAACTGGGCGACGTTCCTGCGGGGTGGGTTATTGGTACGTTGGCGGACGTCAGTAGGCTTAACCCCGAGACCCGGTCAAGAAACACAGGCCCCGAAGAGATCGAATACGTGGATTTGGCCAACACGAAGTGGGGGAGTGTTGAATCGACTACAAAGTATCTTTGGAACGATGCGCCCAGCCGTGCCCAACGCGTGCTCAGACCGGGCGACACCATCGTTGGAACAGTTCGGCCGGGTAACGGCTCCTACGCACTCATCGCTAATCAAGGACTCACGGGCAGTACCGGCTTTGCTGTCCTTCGTCCCGACCGCCCTGAATTCGAAGAGTTTGTCTATTTGGCGGCTACGGCAGCAGAGAGCATCGAGAGGTTAGCTCACTTAGCGGATGGTGCGGCCTACCCGGCCGTTCGCCCTGAAGTTGTGGCGGCTACCCGGATTGTTCGACCTCTTCCATCAGTGATCGAGCGGTTCAGTACAGCTGTCGGCCCGCTCTTGAGGAAGATCGCCCTGAATGACCGGGAATCCCGCACCCTCGCCACCATCCGCGATGCGCTCCTGCCCAGGCTCCTCTCGGGGGACATCTACGTCAAAGATGCCGAAAAGCTCGTGGGCGCGGCAACATGAGCTTTACCGAGGCTACGGTCGAGGCCGCAACGCTCGATTGGTTCGCGGAGCTGGGCTAGGAGCGGCGATACGGACCCGACATCGAGCCTGGGGAGCCGTACGCCGAGCGGGCCGCATTCGGGGACGTCGTCCTGCTTGAACGACTCAGGAGTGGGGTAGCTCGGATCAACCCAACGATTCCCGCCGACACGTTAGAGGAGGCGGTCCGGAAGGCGGGCCGAACGGAAAGCTCGAGCCTCGTCGAGAACAACCGTCGCTTCCACCGAATGCTTGTCGACGGGATCCCAGTCGAATACCAGGCTCCGGATGGTCGCGCCGTCCACGACGCCGTCCACTTGATCGACTTCGAGGATCCCGGGACCAACGACTGGCTCGTCGTGAACCAGTTCACCGTTGTGGAGAACCATCACAACCGCCGGGCCGATGTCGTGCTGTTCGTCAACGGCCTTCCGCTCGGCGTAATTGAGCTGAAGAACCTCGGCGACGAGAACGCCACGGTCAAGGGCGCCTGGCAACAGCTCCAGACCTACAAGTACGACATCCCCGGGTTGTTCGTGTTCAACGAGGTCCTCGTGGTCTCCGACGTCCAGGAGGCCCGGGCCGGCACCTTGACCGCCAGCTGGGAGCGCTTCATGCCCTGGAAGACCGTCGAGGATGACGCCATCGCGCTGGCGACCATGACGGACCTCGAGGTCCTGATCAAGGGGGTCTTCCAGAAGGCCCGGTTCCTTGACCTCATCCGCCACTTCGTCGTGTTCGAAGCCGAGGGCGCGAAGAAGATGGCCGGCTATCACCAGTTCCACGCGGTCAACAAGGCCGTGAACTGCACGGTGCGGGCGGCATCCGAGGCCGGGGACCGTCGGGTCGGCGTGATCTGGCACACTCAGGGCAGCGGTAAGAGCCTCTCGATGGCGTTCTACGCCGGCAAGATCATCCAGCATCCGGCCATGGAGAACCCGACTCTCGTGGTCCTGACCGACCGCAACGACCTGGACGACCAGCTCTTCAGCACGTTCGCGGCCTGTCACGATCTGCTCCGCCAGAAGCCCGAGCAGGCCGCTGACCGCCGGCAGCTCCGGGAGCTGCTCACGCGGGCCTCGGGTGGCGTGATCTTCACGACCGTGCAGAAGTTCCTGCCCGAGCAGAAAGGCGATACCTTCCCGCTCCTATCCGACCGGCGCAACATCGTGGTGATAGCCGATGAAGCCCACCGCAGCCAGTACGACTTCATCGACGGCTTCGCACGGCACCTCCGGAGCGCTCTACCGAACGCCTCGTTCATCGGATTCACCGGGACCCCCATTGAGTTGACCGACCGGAACACCCGGGCCGTCTTCGGCGACTACATCGACGTGTACGACATCCAGCGCGCGGTCGAGGACGGCGCTACGGTCCGGATCTACTACGAGGGCCGCCTGGCCAAGCTCGAGCTCGACGAGGACGAGAAGCCGAAGATCGACCCCGAGTTCGAGGAGATCACCGAGGGGGAGGAGCAGACCACCAAGGAGAAGCTGAAGGGCAAGTGGGCCAGGCTCGAGGCCATGGTGGGCGCTGAAAAGCGGATCGGTCTCGTGGCCGAGGACTTGGTCGAGCACTTCGAACGTCGGCTCGAGGCGATGGATGGCAAGGCCATGATCGTCTGCATGAGCCGGCGCATCTGCGTGGACATCTACAAGGCCAGCACGCGCCTCCGGCCCCAGTGGCACGACGAGGCCGATGACCGGGGCGCCATCAAGGTGGTGATGACCGGCTCGGCGACCGACCGCCTGGACTGGCAGCCCCACATCCGGAACAAGGTCCGCCGCGAGGCCCTCGCCAAACGTTTCAAGGATCCCGACGATCCGCTGGGGATCGTGATCGTGCGCGACATGTGGCTGACTGGCTTCGACGCCCCGTGCCTACACACTATGTACGTCGACAAGCCCATGCGAGGCCACGGGCTCATGCAGGCCATCGCCAGGGTCAACCGGGTGTTCAAGGACAAGCCAGGGGGCCTGGTCGTGGACTACCTCGGGCTTGCGGATCAGCTCCGGCGCGCGCTAGCCGACTACACGGAGAGCGGCGGCACGGGGAAGCCGACCTTCGACCAGGAGGAGGCCGTCGCCAAGATGCTGGAGCAGTACGAGATCTGCTGCGGGATGTTCCATGCGTTCGATTACCGGCATTTGCTCGCGGCGCCTGCCAAGGAACGCGTGTCCGGGGTCATGGCCGCCATGGAGCACATCATCGCCCAGAAGGACGGCAAGCGCCGCTTCCTGGAGGTCGTCACCAGGCTGTCGCATGCCTTCGCCCTATCGGTACCCCATGAAGACGCCCTGCGGATTCGGGACGAGGTCGCCTTCTTCCAGACCGTCCGTGTCGCCCTGGTGAAGTCCACTCCGCTTCCCGGCAAAGGCAAGGAGGACCTCGACACTGCCATCCGGCAGATCGTGTCGAAGGCGGTGGCATCCGAGCAGGTCATCGACATCTTCAGCGCGGCCGGGCTCAAGAAGCCGGACATCTCCATCCTGTCCGACGAGTTCCTCGCGGACATCCGTCGGTTGCCGCACCGTAATCTCGCCGCGGAGCTGCTCCAGAAGCTCCTGAGCGACGAGATCAAGGTCCGGCAACGGAAGTACCTCGTTCAGAGCCGGCAGTTCTCCGAGATGCTGGCCGAGGCTATCCGCAAGTATCAGAACCGCTCCATCGAGGCGGCCCAGGTCATCACCCAGCTGATCGAGCTGGCCAAGCAGATGCGAGAGGCCCACCGACGCGGGGAGGACCTCGGGTTGTCCGACGACGAGCTGGCCTTTTACGATGCCCTCGAGGTCAACGACAGCGCCGTCAAGGTGCTCGGGGACGAGACCCTCCGGCTCATCGCCCGGGAGCTGGTCGAGGCCGTGCGCCGGAACGTCACCATCGACTGGGCCGTGAAGGAGACCGCACGGGCCAAGCTCCGGGCGATGGTCAAGCGCATCTTGAGAAAGCACGGCTATCCGCCCGACAAGCAGGAGAAGGCCACCCAGACGGTGCTGGAGCAGGCGGAGCTGCTCGGATGGGAAGTGGCGGCGTAAGACCGCTATGCGGGCAGCTTCGTCGGTCCCCAGCAGGCCCGCGTCACCGCGGGCGACCTGCTCGAGCCGGAGGTGTTCGCTAAATCCTGCCCCATCTGCCGCCCATTGGCCAAGAGATTGCTGCCTTCGCCTATGGCTCGGCTTGGCGCCAAACCGAGGGGCTCGGCTGACCTGGGACGTCGTGGACCGCCGGTCGCAGGAGATTCGGCTTGCCGACACGAAGAACGACCTAGCGATCACTGGCGAACTGACGAAGCTCATCGAGCGCCGCTGGCGCCGGCGCATCGTTGGAGACCGGATGGGACCGCTGGGTCTTCCATCACCGCGGTGCGCGCCGTGTCTCACCGACCGCCCTCCGGAAGTGGTGACGCGCGACGTGGGCTGCGGCCGGGCATCCCGGTTTGATCTCCCATGATCTTCGGCGCTCGGCGGTGCGGAACATGATCCGCGCGGGCGTGAGCAAGCCCGTCGCCATGTCGATGTCGGGGCACCACAACTCGAGCGGGCCTCGGTTGGCGCGACCCATGCGAAAGCACGGGGCATGACAACACAAGCCGACAGCGGGATCGCGTTGTTCGAAAGTGCTTCTCTGTCCACGGGCTAGTATGCCAAAGGTGGCTTCCTGAGGATGGCTTCGCCCGGGTTCTGGATCGCGGAAAGGACATTCTCTGCGATCTTCGAGATCAGCTTGTCACCCCAGAAGGGGTCGAACACGTTGTAGTAGATCACCCGAATATGCTGCACGTCGAACGGGACGTCGGCTTCGTTGGAGGACACGAGGACTACCGGCTTCTGAAGGGCGTGTGCGAGACCGAGCTCGTAGAACACGTTGGGGTTCCGGCCGGTGAGTTCCGCGACGAGAACCTTGGCGGCGTGGATGCCAGACCAGATCTGATCCATGATCGTCCCCGTCGAGAAGATCTCATCGTCGGCGCGCACGGCGTTGAGGCCTGCCTTCTGGATAGCTGGCTCGTAGATGATCTTGTAGTAGCCGCCCACGGGGTCGGCAAACGGCATCATCACGAAGCAGCTATCACCCTGCTGGACCACGACGGAGCGCTCGAGTTTGGGAAGCGAGGTCGCCGCTTCCTTCGAGATCCCCGCACCCTGCGAAACGTCCAACACTCGCCGCTTCTGGTTATGAAGCTCAACCAGTTTCGCGTCGTCCATGCTCTCGAAGAAGATCGCATTGAACTCCTCCTGCTTGTCCGCTGGGATCCCGAAGGTGTCGGTGAGGGCGTTTCCGAAGAAGGGTTCGTCGGGGATGTTTTCGCCTCGGTAGTGCTTGTACACATCCGCGATCTTTGGAGCCTTGAGGAGGGCCTCCCGCAGGCCAGCCAGTTGGTCTGTCGGGTCTTGTGGGCGAAGGACCTTCTTCCCGAGGTCGGTGAGTTCTACCTTCCCGGCCTCGGGCCGTGAGAGGAACCCGTACTTGATTGCGGAACTCAGCTCAACACGAAAGGGGCCGTGGTAGCCAACGCCGGAGTAACCAGCAGCATCTCGATCCGAGCAGGGGCGTCCGGCGTTTTGCTCAAGAATGGCCCGAGGGATTCTCAACGCCTTGCTTACGGCATGCCGAGGGTAATCCGACGCGCCGCCAACCCTTGGGTTGCGCGACTTCGTGGCAGCGGCTTGACGCTTCGTCTTTCGCCGCGGCTTCCTCGCGCTCCGAACCTTCTGGGCACCGTCGATCGGCGGAGTGTTCGCAGTCCCGGGCTCTCTCTCCCCCTTTGCTGACCTCATCTTCGAATCCCCAAGCACTTTCTAGCAACAAGTCGACGACGAAATAAGCCGGCCTGCGTAAGGCGCGGCTCACCGCAACATAGCTGGGGCATCTCCGGGCACCTCAGGCGTCGGGCATTGCGTCGACCGGATTCCGCACCCCCGCCGGACCCCGCGTTCAGGACGTGCGTGTAGATCTGCGTGGTGGTCATGTCCCGGTGCCCGAGCTGGACTGGTAGACCCCGACGCGGTAATCATGGTGTTCACTTCTTTCCCTGCCTCCTAAGCCTCGAACACCTCACGGACAATTCGCGGACAGCGGGAGGACCTGATGCGCGCTAAGTGCGCGTCACATCACGAGCATCCCGTGGTCGTCCCGCAGGTGATGCACTTCAGGCACGCGCCGTTTCGCACCATCGTGAACTGGCCGCAGTCCCCGCAGGGATCGCCCTCGTAGCCCTTGAGCCGCGCCAGATCTGAGGCCGAGAGCGCCTTGGCCTCGGCCACGTGACCGCTCCCACCGCTCAGGGGCGCGACGGCGCGCGCGGTAGTGGATGGCGCCG
>WNGA01040092.1_pt1 | contig 10258 bp, 19 predicted proteins | sample 5400061 | NCBI WGS metagenome assembly WNGA01 (sample SAMN13153366, study PRJNA577476) | soil metagenome | isolation source: 100 cm soil or saprolite under grassland replicate 2 | place: USA:California | collected 2016-06-15
GAGCCGGTCGTGGGGGAGCGGGCTAGGCGCCGTCAGCGGGTAGAGTCGGGACCGTGGTCGAGCGAGCTCGTGGTCGCACTCAGCGCAAGCGCTCGCGCGGTTCGTGCCGCGCGTGTGGCGTGAAGCGTGCGAGCGGTGTGCGCATCTCGTGGGGCGGGTTGTGCCCGGAGTGTGGTACGCGCCGCTTCGTGGCGAACTACGTCGGACAGATCACGCCCGGTTCGGCCGTTTGGCACGCGCACCGCGCGGCCCGGCACCCGCACCTGGCGGGCGAATCCGGGGCATCTTCCCCTGGATAGTGGAGAGTCCCCGTAACCTCCGATGTTGCGCGATAGTTTGACGTCCTACTATCCTGGCGCGCAGACCATCAAGGATGGGAGTGACCATGGCGCGCCAGCTACCGCCACCGGATCAGGCACAGAAGAAGTGGGCCAACAGGCTTTCGGCCGCAACCCAGGACATTCAACTCGGCGTGGACCGGGTCACCGAGGCGCCCGGCCAGGCCGCCGTCAAACAGTTCGACGCATGGCTGGCTGGCGTTCAGGCCAGCGCAGAGAAGTGGCGCCGCAAGACCGCTGCGGTCAGTCTCGAAGACTGGCGCAAGGCCATGAAGGACATCGGGATCCCGCGCGTGGCGCAGGGTGCGCAGCAGAAGCAAGACAAGTGGGGCAGGCACTACGCGGCGTTCATGCCGCACCTGCAGTCCGGCATGGACAAGATCCGGAGCATGCCGAAGGTCACCCGGGCGCAGCGGATTCAGCGCGCCGTCGCGATGATGGAGTGGAGCGCCGAATGGAAGGGCGGTAGCTGACATGGCTACCGCACTCGAAGTCATCGGCGCGAAGGTGACAAACCCTGGCGCCGGCCCAACGGCGTGCACCCCATCCGCGGGTGACACCTTTTCGGTGAGGTTCGCCCCGGGGCAGACGCAAGCGTTCCTGGTCGCACTATGGGGCCAGGAAGCGAGTGCCGGATTCGTTCAGGTCCGGTCTCCGAAGCTGCACGACCCTGTCCGCGGATTCCGTGGACGCGTTCTCGCGGGTGTCACGCGGAACCTTGTAGACCTCCGCTTCAGCCAGCGGCTCACCCCTCAGGACGTGCTCACGATCGAGGCTGCAGGCGGGGCCGCCGAGACGGACGCGTTCGGACTGCTGATCTACTACCCGGACTTTCAGGGACCGACCCAACGGCTGGCGGCGTGGGAGCAGGTTGACCCGCGCGCGCAGAACTACCTGACCGTTGATCTCGCCATGGTCGCTCCGACCGTGGCGGGCGACTGGTCCGCCGGCACACTGCTGAACGTGGCCGCAAGCGGTGATCTGCTCAAGCCGAATACCGACTACGCACTGCTCGGCTACCTCACCGACCTTGCGTGCACATCGGTGAGCGTGCGCGGTGCGGATACCGGAAACCTGCGCATCGGCGGTCCGGGCACGACCGAAGCGATCGAGACGCGCTCTTGGTTCGCGGATCTGGCGCGCGATTTGGGCATTCCCGCGATACCCATCCTGAACAGCGCCGGCAAGGGAGCGATCGTCGTCAGTCAGCAGAACAATGCGGCAGCCGGGACCCCGAACGTGGACCTCATCCTCGCGGAACTGTCCGGGTAGTCGGGCATGGGCATCGACGTCACGCCCGGCACGCCCGGATTCGGGACCGACCTGTCCGGTTCCACGGCCGTCGCCCAACCCGCGTCCGACCCGACCGCGGCAACCGCCGCAGCCAATGCGCAGGTGCAGACGACGTACGCGGCGGTTGCTGGTCAGCGGCACCGACTGACCATGCTGGAGTTCAGCTACTCCGCCGCGCCGGCGGGTGGCCGGATCACCGTGACCGACGGTGGACCCACCATCTTCGATCTGGACGTCACGGCCACTGGCGACCGGCCCGTCACGCTGCCACCTGGCGGCATCCGCGGCAGCGTCAACGCTGCCATGGTCATCACTCTGGCCGCCGGCGGAGTGGGCGTGGTCGGCAAACTGTGCACCGCGAAACTCACGGGTTAGGTGGCACGGTCATGACGTCCGCCGATATGTGGAACGACAGCCCGGACCCTCCGGCCAGCGGTCCGGGCGTGGACCTGCGTGCACGCTACGGCGGCATGGAGCCGCTGGCCGTACGTATCCGGGACAACCTGACCGGTCCGTGCGTGGGCGCAAACTACGCCGTCGGCGTCGGTGCCGCCGTGACCGGGCTGCCGCGCATCGACTCCGCCACGTCCGCGGTGTTGCAGGTGCAGGTCGCGGCCATCCGCTTCACCGTGGACGGCGCGCAGCCTGCGGCCGGACTCGGACACAGGGCAGATCCCGGCGCCACCATCACCCTCACCGGGTACGCCGACCTGCATTCCTTCCTCGCCATCCGGGAGGGTGCGACGGACGCGAATCTGGCTGTCACCTACTACGGCTGAGCGCGCGCTGTGACCGATCGAGTCGAATCGACACAGGCCACGGTTCCGGCCGGGACAACGATCGCGGTTCCCTTCACAGCGTTAGCCAACATGCCCGACGGTCGGGTCAGGCGGGTGGAGATCGCTTTTCCGGACGGGTGTTCAGGGCTCGTGGGCGCACAACTCGTTTACGCCGGAGTCGCGGTCATGCCACGATCCCGCGGAGAGTTCCTGTTCGGAAACGACCGGGTCTACTCGTGGGAGAGTGGTGATCTGCCGACCGGCTCGCAATGGGGGATACGGGCAGTCAACAGTGATATCTATGACCACATGCTTGAAGTGGTGTTCTACTGTGACGAGCTGGTCTCGCGCGCCACCGGTGCCGCCGGTGGCCTCGGAACGTCTGACGCGGGTATGCTACCTCCCATACCGTCGCCTACGCCCGAACCGACCCCGGAACCTCCTTCCGAACCGCTACCGCCCGAACCGACTCCGGAACCGGGCCCCGAACCGCCCGGTCCGGCGCCCACTCCCGGACCGATCCCACCACAGGAGATGACCGAGATGCCGACCTGCATCATCACGGACACCGGGCACCCGACCGAGCATTTCGCCTGCTGGCCCTCCGGGCTCGTCCGCCGGTTGGGCGCGAGCGAATTCCGCTTCTACCAGTCGCACAACGTGCCGACCTTCGGTCCCGGTGATCAGGTCGAGTACGGCAGGTTGAAGGCCGTCGCGGATGCCGTGGCAGGTCTGTGATGACCCTGCCGCTGACAGCGCAGCGCTTCGGACGGCCCGACTGGACGACGGTGGAGGCTGCGGCCGGCCTGCTCTACATCTGCTCCGGCGTGCACTTCGGGGCGTCCGTCGAATCGCAGGCCGTACCCGTGTGGCCATGGCCCACCGTGCAATTACGGCTGGACGTGGCCAACCATGACGCGGTGTTCCTGCTGCGCTTTTGGGACGACCCGGCCATGACCGTGCTCGTCCGGCAGTACAACATCACCGTGCTGGACACCGGAATCGGGTACGCATCCTTCCCGGCGGTAGCTCCATTCGCATCCGTGAAGGTCCAGCAGGCGAACCCCGCGAACGACACGGTCATCGGCATCCGGATGAGCCTGACCGAGCTGCCGGTCAACCAACTGCCGGACAAGGAGACCATCCCGTCACTGATATCCAACGCAAACGTTGGCGGAGGTGGCGGAGTTCTCAACCTCCAGACCGGCCTGACATGGGACGGGGACGTGGACTTCCTACTCTGCACCGACTCCGTGTCCTCCGACATCACTCTTGCCACGACCGACTTCTTCGGCAACACATTCCACTACTACAAGGCACTCGCCGTGAAGGCCAACCCACTGCTGATACGCCGCCGCCTGCATCCTTCCCCGGCACTGCTGACGGTCGTCAACCACGACGCCGCCGCGAAACTCTACGTCACGTCCATGACGCCTGTCTGCGGCTGAGAGGTGGGAGGTGAGAGGTCGTGGCGCTACCGTATGACTGGCGGTACCGCCTGCTGCACAAGATGGGCGCTCCGGCAAACTCCACCACCATCTCCTGTCTTAACCTATGGGCCAAATCGGAGGGAATGGACTCCCGCTACAACAATTGGCTGGCCACCACCATGAACTGTTGCGGCGGAGTCTCTATCAACAGGGTGGGCGTTCGTGCCTACCCCAACCTCGACATGGGCGTGGAGGCCACGTGGCGGACCCTGTCCGGTACGCGCTACCGCGGTGTCGTCGCGGCGTTCCGTCGCGGCGGACCAGCCATGGCGATATGGCGGGCCATACACGACTCGCCGTGGTGTTCCGGCTGCCAGGGCGGACACTACCCGGTGGTGTTGTACAACGCGCTGACCGGCGGCAATCCCATGAAGGCGTTCGATCCGGCGCCGGGCACCCATCCGCGACCGCCATCGTCGGCACCGGATATCAACCTCGCGCCGGCCATTATCCGTAGTGCCGTCGCGGCGGACCGCCATGCGGCCGGATTCGTGGCGCTACGCGGATGGCTGATGCGCCTGCCCGCCGTCCGACCGCCCAAACAATGGAGAGGCTAAGGCCATGGCGGAACAGTACTACGTCGAGTCGGTCGAGCATTTTCAGGATCTGCTACCTGGCGGACGGTTCAGGGATTCGGTTCGCGTGACGTTCGTGACCAAACCGCACGGCGATCGAGGCGAAGTCATCTTCCCGCGGGAAGCCTTTGACGAGGCGACGGCGGCAGCCACGCTGGCCGTCGAGGCGGCCACGCTCGAAGCGGTCCACTCGCTCTGATCTCATGAGCTTCCTCGGGTGGGTCATCTCGCTGGCCGCCAACCCCGTTACGGACGTGCGCGAGGCGGTGCACGCGCTCTACGACGCCATCCGGCGGATGTGGCAGATCACCGTTGACACCCTCCACATCGCGATCGGCGCGCTCGGACGCCTGGCGAACAGCGCTACATACCGGCGGTGGGTGACGCGGTATTTGCGCGCGCCTCGGGCCTGCTCGCGCGGGCAGTGCATGAACTACGCACTTGGGTGACCGTCGGCCTGAACGCGGTTCTGCGCTTCCTGGCCGGACTGGTGAATACCGTGCGGGCGACCCTGACCTCTCTTGCCCGTTGGTCCGCCGATCAGGTGGCGCGCCTGTGGCATCTGCTGACATGGACCGCCAACCTCGTACGACTACTGTTAACCGATCCCGCGCGGCTGGCGACGTGGATACTGCCCGCGATGCTGCACCCCCTGCTGCGATTCGCGGAGTCCCGCGGGGTGGCGATAGGCCGTTGGCTGTTACGCAAGTCCATCGGAGCGGCGTTGGGTATGTCGCACATACTGGAGGATGTGATAGCCCGTGTCATCTGAAATGCGTAGCGGCGGGAAGATCGGCCCGCGTATCGCGGGTATCGTCGGAGATGAGATCACCCGGCGGAAGGTGGCCATACTGCCACACGCGCAACGCGTCGCCGTGGGTGCGCTGAACACATTCATGGACGGCATCGGCGCTGAGGCGCGACGGACCGGTGGAGACCTCTACGATCTGCTGCTCGCTGCCGATGGGCTACCGGGGTGGGCGCGCCGGATGTTCGAATTCGGTCGGCGCGGCCACGGGCAATGGTCTGCGCTCATGAGTCACTCGATACTGAACGGCGGAGTCGCACAAAGTGTCTTTACTGTGTTCAACAATGAGCTGGCACCCGCCGTCTACAGCATTCTCCGAGCCAATCCGAACGGGCTGATAGATATCGGCACGGCGGCAGCCGCAGTGGCGCGACGTATCGTCTCCCATGATGACGGAGCGAAAGAGGCGGTATACCAAGGGCTGGACGGACGGCGGTTTGACCAGTTGGTAAGGATGGCACAGTCCACGCCGTCGCCTGCCGACGGATTGGACATGCTACGACGTGGGATCGTGAACACGGACACGGTCTCGGACATCTTCCGTGACGCCGGGTTGCGGGATGACTGGTGGGTCCGGTACCTCAAGCTGGCGAAAGTGGAACTCACGCCGGATCAACTGGCCGCATTGGTCACCTTCGGCGTGCTCACCGAGGAAGCGGCGGCACCGGTGGCTGCCAAGAGTGGCATGGAGCACGCGGACTTTCACAAGCTGGTCCTGGGCAACGGGCAACCTCCGGGCCTGATGGAACTGCTGCTCGCCCACCGTCGCGGCATCATCAACGACGCGCAACTCAAGCGGGGCATCGAACAGGGGCCCGTGCGCAACGAATGGTTCCCGATGATCCTGGCGCTGTCCCTGGGGCCACCGACACCGGAAGCTGCACTCTCGGCGGCCACGCAGAATCTACTTCCCGAGGGTGAGGCGAAGCGGATCGTCGCGGACGCGGGAATAGACCCGAAACATTTCGGGTGGCTGCTGGAGTCCAATGGACGCCCACTGTCTATTGAGGAGGCTGCAACGCTGTACCACCGGGGCAAGCTCTCGCGTGCGGCAGCCACCCAGATGTTCCTGGAATCCAGCCTCAAGAATAAGTACGTGCCACACGTGTTCGATCTGTTCACACGCGACGTTCCCATGGATAACGTGCGGATGTCCTACCGGGAAGGCGTCATCAGCTACGAGGAGGCACTACGCAAGCTGGGGACCCTAGGCTTTCCTCACGATGACGCCGTGATTTTGCTCGATCAGGCCGCCGCGCAGCGCGCCAAACCGACAAAGGATCTGTCACTGACGACGATCCGTGAGCTATGGGATGACAGGGCCGTATCCGAGGCCACGGCGCTGCGGTGGGTCATGAGTCTCGGATACGACGAATCCGAAGCGCGGTGGGAATTGGAACTGGGATCGCTGCGGCGCGCACGTCGCATCCGCGACCAGGCCATCGGGGTGGTGCGTGCCCGGTACGTCGCTCACCGGATCAACCGGACGAATGCCAGTGCCGCACTGGACAGGTTGCGCGTGCCCACCGACCAGCGGGACCTATTAATGGACGCATGGGATACCGATCGGAACGTCACCACGGCACGCCTGTCGCCCACGCAAATCGGTGCGGCCGTACGGCGCGGGATCATGAACGAGTCCGCGGCGCTGGCAACCTTGCAGTCCTACGGCTACACTACGCACGACGCAAGCGTTCTACTGGCACTGTCGACTCCGGCAGCCGCGCCCTAATGGAGGTAGATAGCGATGGAGAAAACCGAAGTCAAGAAGACGACACCCGTCCCTCCGCAGCTTCGCGCGCTACACGAGGCGGGAATCCACCACGTCGTGACCACATCGTGCCCGAAATGCGGGCTCGCCGTGTACGGCCAGTTCGACCGGCCCACCGCGCAGTGCCCGGACTGCGCCACGCTCGTAGACATGCGTGACGCGGAGACCCACAGTGCCCGCTGAGGCGCCACTGGACGACGCCGTGACCGCCTTGGTTGACCTCCAGGAGCGGGCCGGTACCGAACGGGCCGAGGCCGCGGAGAGGGTCAGACGTGAGCGCGAGTCCGAACGAGCCGTTGCGGATGCTCAGCTACCGCAAGCGCAATGACGGCCGGGTAGAGGTAGTTTTCGACCTAGCCGTAGACCGGAGGCTGATCGTCGTTATGCCCATCCGGATATGGCTTGAACTATCCCTCGGAAACGCCGCAGCTGTGGCGCACGCCATCGCTGCGCAGGTGTACCACCCACCCGCACCGGAGGGAGAGGTTTAGATGGCGCTGTACGTTCTGGACTGGTCCAATGGTTATCCGAGCGACCTGAAGGGGTATGCGGGCGCCGTCAGGTACATCGGCAGCCCGGGGCATGCGAAGAACTTGACGAAGCCTGAGGTGGCCCAGTGGCGCGCACAAGGCGTGCCGTTGAGTTTCGTACACGAACAGGACGCCGGATGGATGCTCGGCGGCCACTTGCGCGGCCAGAGCGCCGGACTGGCAGTGCACAAGGATGCCGTCACGCTCGGCCTGACACTCCGGGGAGTGTTCGCAGCCTGTGACTTCAAACCGTCCGCCGCGCAAATGCCGCTCGTTCTCGCCTGCCTGAAAGGTTTCGGGGAGATCCTAGGGCATGACGTTGCCTCCATCTACGGTTCGGCATCCGTGCTGAACGCCGCACACGCCGCCGGCCTGCTGCCTCACGGCGGCTGGCAGATCGTGGCGTGGTCGTACGTGAACGGCAAACTCGTTGTCAGTCCGTATGCCGTGCTGTTGCAGCACACGCAGCAGATCACGCTTCATGGTGTGAAGTGCGACCTAAATACAGTCAACGCCAAGGACTGGCGACAGAGTCCCGCGCCTAGCGGGGTGACGCCAATCCCGCCGGCGCCGGCGCCCATTCCGAAGCGCCATTACTATCCGCATCGGTTCGCCTATACGCCACGCTGAATTGTCAGAACGAATGACGACGTGGTAGTATGCGCGTCGTAAGGATAGATCGCGGGTTGGGAGGCCCCAGTGAAAATCCGCAGGATGTATCTGTACGAAACGACGCCAGCCAATGGCCGTGAGGTCAAATGGGTGGGCGCGCGACCGCGACTCGGCCCATCCGCACATGAGATGGCACGACGCGCCGAATTGGGCGCCAGGGTTGTCTCTGCGATGGACGCGGAGAACGGGATCTACGGTTACGCAGCGATCTACGGTCGCGCCACGCCGACGGTCGGGATCGAGGTCTGCGGTTGTGAGGCTGCCATTCACTTCGGGAAGTTTCTTCCCGTCGAGGGTTGCGCACATCCGTTTCGGTGTGCGCCCGCAGGGAAGCATGTGGCGTTCTACGTCGGTCCGGTCTGTGACGACTGCGCCGACACCCACATGAAGCCGTACCTACGGTGAGTTACCCCACCGACCCGGCGTCGTATCGGGAGACGGTGCGGCGCTTCGTACTCGGCACCCGGGTGAACGAAGCGATGGAGGCCGAGAACGGCCCCGAGGGCGCTGGCGTGATCTACCTGCGCGCCTATTTGGCGGGATACTGGCCCACGTGCCGGTTCTGCGGCGAGGAGTCCACCCCCGAGCATTTCCACGTCCGTAACTACTCATCGCACGAAGTGTACGGCGAGTGAGCGTCGTGATCCCCTTTCCTGTTGACCCATGGGGTGACGTCCCGCCGGATGACTACGGCCGACACCACCGTCCGGAGATCGTGGCATTCCAGCCGTACCCGGTCACACGCCCGGACAACTACTGGGCCACGTCCCCGATCTCGCATGGTCTGCACGCCAAACGGGTGCTCTGTGCGGACGAGTGCGGCGCGCTGGACTCGCCAGAGTCGTTGGACGAATATCGCGACGCCCACGACCATTGGCGGGATCACCTCATGGGCCCGTACAGCGTGTGCAGCCATGGCGAATAATCCGGCGGACAGGCCCGTGTTGTGGGAGGCGCGGGCCCTCCGCGTGCTGTCCTCCACGTTGGCCCAGGAAGATCCCTGCAATCGGCAGTCGCTACACCGGTTCGTGACGTGGGCCATGGGGGACGCCAAGCGGCTGGAGGGACTCATCCGGGCGCTGATCGGGTGCGCGGAGATGCTGCAATGGTCCTCACGTGACGCACTCGCGCACGCGGAGACGATCGAACGGCCGTTTACCCGTCCACGCAAGCGCTGGACGGGACTCAACACCTGGCATTGGGAGGCGCCGGATGAACATCGCGAGCCCTGACGGACGGGACGCGCGACTCGCTGGCGTTCGGGCGTCCGCGGACAAGTGGCGCCGCAAGATTGCCGTGGTCATGAAGTGGAAAACCATGTGGTGGCGCGGGCGAACAGGAGTACTGGGAGAAAGACAGGGACGGCAAGCTGGTCAAGAAACAGCGTGCATGCTCGACATGTCACGGCGCCGGTTCGGTGCCGGACACAAACTAGGGAGGTAGAAGTGGCAACACAGAAGGAACAGGGCGGCGAAGTTGCTCGGAGGTACCAACCGGGCGAGGTGGCAACGCCGGGCGCCGGACGGGTCGGAGACCTCGGCCTGTTCGATGGATTTATCGCGGAAGTGCAGTTCAGGGACGATGACGAGAACGCGACGTACCGGGCGATGCTGGCTGATCTACTGTCCGCCAAGTCCGTCGAGGAGGTACTGACCCCGCCGGAGGTGGAGGACGCGAACGCGCTCGTGGGCGTGCCGCTACGGGTGACGGGTTGGTCGCGGGTGGATTCGGACTACGACCAGGGTGCGTCGCAGTACGGCTCCATCCGGGCCGTGCGGGAGGACACCGCTGAGGTCGTGGTGGTCAACACGGGCTGGCAGTTCCTGCTCGGCCAACTGCTCATGTGGACGCTGTTCGAGGAGGCTGCGCGAGCTCGCGCGGAGGACCGCGATCCGGATCTGGTCGTGCCCCGCCGTATCGTGTTCGACGTGCCGCGCCGGGTGACCATCATCGCGGCCAACCACGCGAACCGGTTCGGTAAGACGCCACTGCGGCTGAAGCT
>WNGA01073993.1_pt1 | contig 10257 bp, 7 predicted proteins | sample 5400061 | NCBI WGS metagenome assembly WNGA01 (sample SAMN13153366, study PRJNA577476) | soil metagenome | isolation source: 100 cm soil or saprolite under grassland replicate 2 | place: USA:California | collected 2016-06-15
GATCGGTTCGCGACCGTGGGGGAGAACATCGGCCGTCCCGGGTGCGACGTTCCCACCTGCGGCCTGGACTGGATCGCCACGGCGCCGCCCGTGGTCCTGGACATGTGGCCGCCGTGCCGGGAGGGCCGGGACGTGTTCACCACCGTCGGGGCGTGGCGGGGACAGTACGGACCCGTCGAGTACCGGGGCCGAACGTACGGGCTCCGGGTCCACGAGTTCCGTCGGCTCGCGGACCTTCCCCGCCGAACCGGACGTTCGTTCGAGGCCGCCCTGGACATCGACCCCTCCGACGAGCCCGACCGCGCGGCGTTGGAGTCCGGCGGGTGGTCCCTGGTCGACCCCCGCGCCCGGGCCGGTGACCCGCAGGCGTATCGCGGCTACATCCAGGGCTCGATGGCGGAGCTCATGGTGGCGAAGAACATGTACGTCCAGACCCGGGGGGGATGGTTCAGCGACCGGAGCGTGTGCTACCTGGCCTCCGGCAAGCCGGTGGTTGCGCAGGACACGGGCTGGACGGCGAACCACCCGTCGGGCGAGGGGCTGCTGTGCTTCGCGACCCTGGAGGAGGCGGCCGCGGCCGTGGAGGACGTCGCGAGCGCCCCCGCACGGCACGCCCGAGCGGCCCGCGAGCTCGCCGAGGAGCACTTCGATTCCGACCGGGTCCTGACGCGACTGGCGGATCGACTGGGAGCGGCGGCCTGATGGCCCTCGTCGTGGTGAGCGGACCCATCGCGAACAAGTGGCGCAACGGGGGGATGGCCTGGGTCGCGCTGAGCTACCTGCGGGGGTTCGAGCGCCTGGGCTTCGACACGTTCTTGATCGAGCAGCTGCCCGTCGAGCTGTGCACCGACGCGGACGGGAACCCCGTCCCGTTCGAGGACTGTGCGCCCCTGCGGTACTTCGAGAAGGTGGTCCGGGACATGGGCGTCTCGGGGCGTGCGGCGCTCCTCTGCGGGGAAGGACCTCGGGTCGGAGGGGCGAACTACGGCGACGTCGTGGGGATCGCCGCCGCCGCCGACTTCGTGGTGAACATCAGCGGGCACCTGTCTGCCGAGGCCCTCCGACGGGCGTGCCGGCGCACCGCGTACGTCGACCTCGACCCCGGGTACACGCAGTTCTGGGACGCGCAGGGCCTGCGAGGGCACCGGCTCGAGGGCCACGACGCGTACTTCACGGTCGGGGCCAACATCGGGAGGCAGGGGTGCCCGATCCCGACGGGGGACATCCGGTGGATCCCGACCCTTCCTCCCGTCGTCCTCGACGACTGGCCGGTCGTCATGGAGGCGGAGCCCCGGGGCTTCACCACCGTGGGCTCGTGGCGAGGTGGATTCGGGCCGGTCACGGACGGCGCCCGGACCTACGGCCTCAAGGTCCACGAGTTCCGGAAGTTCGTGGAGCTCCCCGAGCGCACCGATGCGGCGTTCGAGGTCGCCCTGGACATCCATCCGGCCGACGGCACGGACCTCGACCTGCTGCGGCGGCACGGGTGGGCCGTCGTCCGGCCCGATGCTGTCGCGCCCGGGCCCGTCGAGTTCCGGAGGTACGTGCAGGGCTCGTGGGCGGAGTTCTCCGTGGCCCAGGGCATCTACGTGGAGACCTCGAGCGGATGGTTCAGCGACCGAAGCGTGCGATATCTGGCCTCCGGCAAGCCCGTCCTGGTCCAGGACACGGGGTTCGGTCGCTCGCTGCCGGTGGGGGAGGGGCTGCTCGCATTCCGGTCGCTCGAGGAAGCGGTCGCGGGGGTCCGGGAGATCGAGCGGGACCACGACCGGCACGCGAAGGCGGCCCGGGCCGTGGCCGAGGAGCACTTCGATTCCGACGGCGTGCTCCGGCGGATGCTCGACGACGCGGGGGTCTCGCCATGAGTCGTCGCGGGGAAGGCCTGCGGATCCTGGTGAGCGGCATGATGGCGGGCGTTCCCGGCCAGGGCGGGGCGACGTGGGCGGTGCTCCAGTACGTCCTGGGACTCCGGCGGCTGGGCCACGACGTGTGGTTCGTGGAACCCGTTGCGGCGCAGGATGTTCGGCCCGCTGGTCGACCGCTCGACCGCTCGGCGAGCGCGGCCTACTTCCGGACCGTGGTGACCGAGTTCGGGATCGACGATTCCTGCGCACTGCTCGATCCCGCGACGGGCGAGACCGTCGGCGTTCCGTACCGGCGGCTGCGGGCCGTGGCCAGGAACGCCGACGTGGTCCTCGACGTCTCCGGGATGCTGTCCGGGCACGAGCTCCTCGAGCGGGCGCCGGTCCGCGTGTATCTGGACCTCGACCCGGCGTTCAACCAGCTGTGGGCGGAGGAAGGGATCGACCGCGGGTTCGGCGGGCACACGCACTTCGCCTCGGTGGGTCTGCGGCTCGGGGCTCCCGACTGCACGGCGCCGACGTTCGGCCTCGAATGGATCCCCACGCTGCCTCCGGTCGTGCTGGACCGGTGGCCGGTGGCGGGCCTCGCGGTCCACGACGCGTTCACCACGGTGGGCAACTGGCGGGCGTACGGCTCGATCGTGCGCGGCCCGGTGCAGTACGGGCAGAAGGCGCACTCGATGCGGGAGCTCGTGGAACTGCCGTCGCGAAGCGGCGAGCGCTTCCTGGTCGCCTTCGGCATCCATCCCGACGAGGTACGTGACCTGGAAGCGCTGCGCCGCAACGAATGGGCCCTGGTGGACCCGGCCGCCGCCGCCGGGACCCCCGACGCCTACCGTGCCTTCGTGGCGGGGTCGTTCGCCGAGCTCGGCGTGGCGAAGAGCGGGTACGTGCGCTCCCCCACCGGTGAAGGATTGCTGGCGTTCACGGACGTCGAGGACGCCGCAGCGGGCGCCGGCGAGATCCGGGCGCAGTACGAGCGGCACCGGCGGGCCGCGCGGGCACTGGCCGCGGAGCTCTTCGATTCGGACCGCGTCCTGACGCGACTGCTGGAACGAGTGTCGGGTCCGGCCGTCCACGCCGGCGCGGTGGCGGAGACGGCACGGTGACCGCGACGCCGATGCCGGCGGCGCCGACCGCTGCGAGCGACCCCCTTCGCGTTGCGCTGCAGGGGGTTCTGGACGAGGGGGGAGGCCGCTTCGGCGGGGTCGCGCGCCTGGCGCGCCGTCCCTCTCCCTACGGCTCGAGCTCCACGCTCGAGGAGCTGGACGTGGTCCTCGACGACGGCGGCGAGCTCGCGCTCGTGTTCAAGGACCTGGGTCCGCACGCGAGGTCGGTCGCGGCGCGGGAGGCCCGGCCTTCGGACCTGCACGACCCACTGCGTGAGATCGAGGCCTACCGCCGGGTGCTCGCCCCCGCGAGCTTGTCCACCGCGGCCTTCATCGGCGCTGTGACGGAGCCGGCGCTCGGCCGGTACTGGCTGTTCCTGGAACGAGTGCCCGGCGTGGGGCTGGACCAGGTGGGCTCGGTCGAGGTGTGGGCCGCGGCGGCGGCGTGGCTCGGGCGCATGCACCGCTCCTTCGCCAACCAGACGGCCCGCCTCGAGGGCGAGCCGCACCTCCTGCGGTACGACGCCGGTCATTTCGCCGGGTGGGCCCGCCGCGCGGGGTGGGGCCGGGGCCCCTCGACCTCGCCGCGCTCGTGGCGGGGGACTGGACCGAGGAGCCGCGTGCCGCCATCGTCGGGGCGTACCGGGAGGCCTTCGATCCGGGGGCGGGGAGCGGCGGCCTCCCACGCGGCCCCGGCCCCGACGCCTCGAACGATCGCTTCCTGGACGACCTCGACCGCTGCTCCCTGTATCTGGCCATGCGGTGCCTGACTCGCTCGCCGAAGTGGCCGGCTCCGCCGCAGCACGCTCGGGACTGGGTGGCCGAGGGGCTCCGACTGGCCGAACGGGTGGGCGACTGATGCGGGCGGCGGGACCGGGCCACGCGAGCCGCCTCGTCGTCAACGCCGACGACTTCGGCCAGAGCCCCGGCATCAACGAGGGGGTCGTCCGGGCACATCGGGACGGGATCGTGACGAGCGCCAGCCTCATGGTGCGGTGGGACGCCGCTGCCGATGCGGCCGCGTACGCACGGGGCCACCCGGAGCTGAGCCTCGGCCTCCACGTGGACCTGGGCGAGTGGTCGCACGGGCCGCAGGGGTGGCAGCCCGAGTACGTCGTCGTGCCGGGCGACGATCCCGCCGCGGTTCGAGAGGAAGTCGAGCGGCAGCTCGATGCGTTCCGCGCCCTCGTCGGAGCCCACCCGACACACCTCGATTCCCACCAGCATGCTCACCGCTCCGAGCCACTGGCGTCGATCCTCCCGGAGGTCGCCGCCCGCCTACGTGTGCCGCTCCGAGGCGTGACGCCCGGGATCGAGTACCGCGGCGCGGAGCGGGCCCGGGAGCTCGAGGCGCTGTGCGACGCCCGCGTGCGTCGGGCCCTGCTGGCCCGAGGGATCGAGCTGTGCTCGTTCCGGGACGTGGCGGTTCCCGGCGAGCTCGCCGAACGAGCGCGCGCAGCCGCCCCGGACCCACCCACCGCGCGCCTCGTCCCTCCAGCATCCTGAAGATCTCCGGACGCTGGCCGAGCGCCGTGACAGCGACCACGTCGCCTCGCCTGGACGACGCGAGCATCCAGTCGAGGGCGTGGACCTCGTCGGGGAACACCGGCACCTCCGCCGCGCCGCCGTCGAACGCCCCTGCCCGAAGCAGCTCCACGGTCTCCTGCGCATCCCGGCCTCGGAGGTACCGGTGCAGTTCCGCCACGGCCACGTGGTCGGCCCCCCGGGCCGCCGTATACCCCATGCCCTGGATGACCTCGTCCGTGCGATCGCCCGCCGCCCCGTACGCGAGCCACACCTCCCGGCCAGCCCGGCGCAGGGCCCGAGCCATCTCCGTCAGCCCCGCCATGCCCGCCTCGTTGTGCGCGTAGTCCACCAGGACGACGCGCCCGTCCAGCTCGAACAGGTTCGCGCGGCCGGGGTTCGTCCGCGGATCGAGCACGAAGCTCCGGAGCCCGGCGACGACCGCCCTCGTGGGCAGCCCCACGGACAGGGCGGCGGCGGCCGCGGCCATCGCGTTGTGGACGTTGTGCCGCGAGATCCCGGCCAGGGTGACGGGGACATCCTCCAGGGGGATCAGCGGCTCGGCGTCGCGGCCCGGTTCCAGGACGGCGAGGGCGCCGTCGATCGCCGTGATGGCCCTCCCCCGCTCGGCGAGGGCGGCGCGGAGCGCGGGGTGGTCCGGGTCGAGCGAGTACAGAAACGGCCGTCCCGTGGCCAGGCGCCGCATCGCCAGCACGCGCGGGTCGTCCGCGTTCAGGACGTCCCATCCCCGCGGCCTCGTGATGCGCACGATGGTCGCCTTCACCTCCGCGAGCTGGTCGAGCGTGTCGATGCCGTGCAGCCCCAGGTGGTCGGCCGACACGTTCGTCACCACGGCCACGTCGTTGTGCGCGGTGCCGATGCCGCGGAGGAGGATGCCGCCCCGGGCCGTCTCCAGGACCGCCAGCTGCACGCCGGGCTGGGACAGGGCCGTCCCGGCGCCGCCGAACCCCGAGTAGTCGCCCTCCTCGATCAGCTCGCCGTCGGAGTACACGCCGTCGGTGGAGGAGTAGGCGACGGAGAGGCCCGCGGTCCGTCCGATGTGCGCCAAGAGCCGGACCGTCGTGGTCTTCCCGTTCGTCCCGGTGACCGCGACGACTGGGATCTCCGGCACGGGAACTGCGGGCGAGGGGCCGGGATCTGCCTCGATGACCCTGGCCGCGCGCTCGGCGATGGCCCGCCGGATCGAGCGCCGGGCGTCGAGGGCCGCGCCGAGGAGCCCGGCCACCTCCCGGCCGAAGGTCTCGGCGGCCGTGCGCCTGCGCCAGGGGTACGCCACCACGACCTGGTCGGGTTCGGGTCCCGGCCGGGCCCGGACGGCGAGCGCCGTGTCGGTGGCGTGGGCGAGCTCCCTGGTCAAGTGGCCGGCCAGGCGGGCCACGAACCGGCGACGGTGGGCCGTCCCCGGGCTCCCGGGCCGGGCCCCCGGTCCGCCCGGCGCCAGGCCGAGCCGGGAGGCCAGCCGCCCGGCCCGCTCCTCCGGCAGCGCCATCCAGCCGGGAACCGCGAGCGTGAGCTTGATGGCCGGGCGCGTGAAGTACAGGTTCGGCCCGTCCAGCACGCGAAGCTCGACGAGCGAGACCGCCCCGGAACCCAGGAAACCCATCCCGCGCGGACTGTACCGCTGCCGACCGGCGGATCCCCGCTACGGCCGGCCAAGGACCGCCCGCGCCGCCTCCCGGCCGGTGCGGATGCAGTCGGGGACCCCGAAGCCCTCAAGGTAGGCCCCCGCCAGCGCCACGCCTGCCGGCAGCGATCGGCGGATCGTCGCGATCCGGTTCGCGTGGCCCAGGCCGAACACCGGCAGCGCGTGCTTCCACCGGAGCATCCGGATGTCCGCCGGGGGGCGGCTGGCCTCCATCGTGCGGTCGACCTCCGCGCGGACCCGATCCTGCAACGCGTCGTCGTCGAGCTCCAGCGGGCGCGAGTCCGTGACCACGGTCCGCAGCCACACCCGGTCGGCGGACGCTGCGTGCGCCCACTTCGCGGGAAGCCACGAGCAGGCCGCCACGACCGCGTCCTCCTCGGGCGCCACCAGGTAGCCGGAGCCGTCCAGCGGCCGGGTGATGGATGCGGGCTCGTACCCCAGCAGGACCACCGCCGACGAGCTGTAGCGGATCCCGGCCAGCTCCGCGGAGGCTTGCGGGGCAACGGTTCCCAGGAGCCGTCCGGCCGCCGGCGCCGGAACGGCCAGCACGACCGCGTCCGCCTCGACCGGCCCCCCTTCGGTTGTGACGGCGAACCGGCCGGACTCATCCGCCAGGGCCTCAGCACGGCACGCCGTCCGGATCTCCACCCCGTCCAGGTCGGCCGCGAGCGCCTCGACCAGCCCGCCCATCCCACCGCGAATCGACAGGAAGGTCGGGCCGGTGGGCCGGGGGCGCCGGGCCATCGCCGAGATCAGGCTCCGCTCGCCGACAGCGTCGGGGTAGGCGTGGAAGAAGCTGACCTCGCCGGGCGAGACGCCGTACACACCCCGGATGAGGGGGGCCACCACCAGGTCCGCCCACGTCCGGCCGAGGCGGCGCCGGGCCATCTCCTCCACGGAGGGCTCCATGTGGCCGTCGGGCTCGGCCGGCAGCACCCGGTCGGCCCATGCCCTCGCCGCAGCGCCCGGGCCGACGATCCCCGACCGAACCGCGTCCCGCAGCGCGCGCACGTGGGTGGGAACGCCCATGGCCAGACCCGCCGGGAACGGCCGGAGCCGCCCGCTCAGCAGCAGGAACGCACGCGCCGCCGCCGGCTGCACCGGCCGTCCACAGCTTCCCGCCCAGGCGATCCGCGGCTTCCACGACCGTGATGCCCACGTCCAGTCCGGCCGCCGCGGACTCCTTCCGTGCCGTCCGCGCCGCGGTCAGCCCGGCGATGCCGCCCCCCACCACCACCAGCTTCACGCCGCCATCCTACGGAGGCACGCAGGGCTGCCCGGTGTCAGACTCGATCCATGGACGACGACGAGAAGCTCCTCCGCCGGGCCGAGGAGGCCCTGACCGAGATCAAGGTCAACCAGGGGCTGTCCGACCGCCACGCCTCGGTGCTGGCGGCGCTCCGCATCAGGTTGAAGGGCGACCCCGGGAAGTCGCTCGACGAGATGCTCGAAGCGGCGGGCGACCTGACCCCCGGCGGCGGCCTGGACGATCTGCTGGCGCAGGAGCAGAAGCCGAAGAAGTCGCTCGACGACCTGCTCGCGGAGAAGAAGCCCAAGCCCGAGTGGCCGGGCTGATCGATCCGAGCGGAATCCACACCGCTGGTCCCCTGCCTTGGGACACTCCCGGCGACGGGCAGGCTACGGCGCCTCAGCCGGAATCATCACGAAACCTTCCTCGGCAGCCGCCGCCCACAGGCTGGCCCCGAAGGGAGGACCGCACTGGGAACCGCGTGCGCCCTTCGAAGTCGGCGAATCGCCGTGGATCCCGAGGGCGCCTCCCCTCCTCGGCACCAGGTCTGTGAGGTCGGGACGGCGGGATTTGAACCCGCGACCTCAGCGTCCCGAACGCTGCGCGCTACCAAGCTGCGCCACGTCCCGTCGGCCGGCCCGCGGCTGGACCCGGGCGGCCGGGGCCTAGTGTAGCGGCTGGCCGCGGCGCCACCCCCCCGGGGATGGGGTGCCGGCGCAGCGGGCACAGACAACTGGTATGAAGAAACCAGTGGGTCCGCTCAGGATCGCCGAGGTCGCCCCGCCCTGGCTCGCCGTGCCGCCGAAGGGCTACGGGGGCATCGAGTGGGTGGTGTCGCTCGTCGCCGAAGGCCTGGCCGGCCGGGGGCACGACGTTACCCTGTTCGCCACCGGCGACTCCACGACCTCCGCGCGCCTGGAATACGTCTTCGAGCATGCGCCCGGCTCCCGGTGGATCAACTCGGTGTGGCACGACACGCTGCACACGCTGCACGCCTTCCGGGACCCGGCCCGCTTCGACCTCTACCACCTGCACGTCCCGTGGTCGGCGATGGTCGCCGCCAGCATGTGCGAGCGACCGGTGGTTCACACGGTGCACAGCGCGTTCAACGAGCGGATGCGGCCGCTGTACGACCAGGTGAAGGATCGGGCGTGGTTCGTGGCCATCAGCGAATCGCAACGCCGGCAGATGCCCGAGCTGCGCTACGCGGGGGTCGTCCACAACGGGGTCGACGTCGAGCTGTACCCGTTCCGTCCGGACAAGGAGGAATACCTGATGTTCCTGGGCCGGGCGGCGCCGGAGAAGGGGCTGCTCCGGGCCGTGCTGACGGCTCGCCAGGCCGGCCTCCCGCTGGTCCTCGCGCTGAAGGTCGCGGACCAGCAGGAGCGGGAGCACTGGGAGAACGAGGTCAAGCCCATCCTCCCGCCGGACACCGTGGTCCACGGCGAGCTGGGCCACCGGAGGAAGGTCCAGCTGCTGGCCGGCGCGCGGGCCGTGCTGTTCCCGATCGACTGGGAGGAGCCGTTCGGCCTGGTCATGACGGAGGCCATGGCCTGCGGGACGCCAGTGATCGCCACGCCCCGCGGCGCGGCGCCCGAAGTGGTCGAAGACGGCGAGACCGGCTTCGTCGTCCCGGTGGAGGACTACCCGGCGGCGGCCGCCGAGTGCCTGGCCCACCTGGACCGGATCGATCCCAAGGCCTGCCGGGCCCGCGTCGAGCAGCAGTTCTCCAAGGAAGCCATGGTCGAGGGCTACGAGCGTGCCTTCGAACGCGTCCTCGCCGAGGACGACTGAGGCACAGCTCTCAGCCGCACGATCGGGCCAAGAACGGCCGGTCCGGCCGGTAGGCGGTCTCGGACCCGTCCGACCCCACGAGCCAGGCGCCGGCCGCGGACGCGGACACGTCGCCGAAGGACCCCTGCTCGAGCGTCGGCACCGGCGGCGGGACGCTGCTCCACCGTGCACCGTCGTAGTGCAGGACGATCTGGGTCTCCGTTCCGACGGCGTCCTCCCCCCACCCCAGCGCCCACACGTCCGATTGCCCCGAGGCCGAGACGTCCTCCAACGAGACCCTGGTCGGGAGCGACGGCAGCTCGGCCAGGGTCCAGCGCTTTCCGTCCCAGTGTTCGATCAGGGGCTGGACGGTTCCCTGAGTGGTGCCGACAACCCATGCCCCCCCGGGCCCAAGGTCGACGACGCCGCTCAGGCGAGGCGCCCGGAACTCGGCGGTTGGCACGGAGCGCCAGGCCGTGCCGTCCCAGTGCAGCGCCAGCGCATGCCCCACCACCCAGGCGTCCGTGTCGGAGTAGGCCGAGACGTCCTCCGCGGTCGTGTACGTGGCCGCCACCTCCGGGATCGGAGACAGGGCCCACCGGCGGCCGTCCCAGTGCTCGATGATCCCCGCCTCCCCGCGCTCGCCACCCGAGGCGACCGCCCACATATCGTCCGGCCCGCTCCCATCGACGGCCACCAGCGTCCCGTTCGTGAAGAAGATCTTCGGGCTCGGGACGACAGACCATCGGGACCCGTCCCAGTGCTCGGTCAGCCCGTATTGCCCGTCGCTGCCGACGGCCCAGACGTCGTCCGGGGCGATCTCGGCCACATCGCGGAAGGAACTCGCGCCGTAGACCACCCCGTTGGTTCCCAACTGGACGTCCGGGTCCGGCTCGACGCGATGCCAGCGGTTCCCGTCCCAATGCAACGCGAGTCCCGTGGAGGCGGTGGGGGGGCCCGGAAGCGGCGCCGGGCTGGGCGTTGGCACCCCGGTGAGGACGTGCCGGTAGCTGCCCACGGCCCATCCGTCGGTCGGTGACAGGGAATCGATCGCGCTGACTCGGGCCTGGAGCG
>WNGA01015927.1_pt1 | contig 10256 bp, 12 predicted proteins | sample 5400061 | NCBI WGS metagenome assembly WNGA01 (sample SAMN13153366, study PRJNA577476) | soil metagenome | isolation source: 100 cm soil or saprolite under grassland replicate 2 | place: USA:California | collected 2016-06-15
TGCACGTCCGACGGCGGCTCGAGTCCTGCCTCCCGGACCGCGCCGCGAACAGCGTCCTCCTCGCCCGAGGAAGGCTCGACCGCGACCGGTGTCGCGCCGACGCAGCCGAGCACCACGCGCAGGCTTCCGTTCGCCGAGGCGGCCGCGTTGACGATGCAGGTGCCTTCACGGCCCACTGCCACGGAGGCGAAGCCGTCGCTGCGGCCGGGCGGTACCGTGATCCTCGTCAGCAGCTCGCCGGGCCCGGCCGCGGTCATGTAGACGCCCAGGAAGAACTCCTCCGCCGGCACAGTTCGCTCTCCGTCGCCGCCGGCGATTGTGAAGCTCGCGCCGACGGCGGTCAGCAGCGGCGGCAGGTGGTTCGTCGGATCGCTGGAGCAGACGTTGCCGCCGATCGTGCCGCGGTTGCGCACCTGGACGTCCGCGATCTGGGCACAGACCTCGCCGAGGATCGGGCGTGCCCGCGCCTCTGCGGATGCGATGAGCTCGGAGCAGGTCGTCATCGGGCCGAGCTCGAGCGTCCCGTCCGAGCGGAGCTCGATCCCCTTCAGCTCGGGGATGCCGGCGAGGTCGACGAGCACGTCCGGAGCGGCCGCGCGCGCCTTCATCACGTTCAGGAGCGTTTGCCCGCCGGCGAGCGCACGCGCCCCCGGATACTCGGCGAGGACCCCCAGAGCCTGCTCGAGCGTCGCCGGCCGCGCGTAGCCCACCTCGCTCAGCAGCATGGCGGGATCGTATGCCGCCATGCTGTACGCCTGCAAACGAGGACGGCAACGGTGATCGTGGCTGCGTGCCTGCTCGCAGGCTGTGGCGGAGGTGAGCAGAGCGCGAAGGCGAAGGCGCCCTTCGAGCGCGTCCACTTTCGTGCCGCAGACGGCGTCCGCCTCGACGGCCGGCTCTTCGGCAGCGGCCGCTGGGGCATCGTGCTGGTGCACATGGGCCGCGGCGGCGACTCGCAGGCGGACTGGCTCGGGCTCGCCAGAAGCCTCGGCGGCAAGGGCTTCCTCGTTCTCACCTACGGCCGCCGTGGAGTCTGTCCCGGAGGGCGCGCGGGCTGCTCGGGCGGCGTGGACGACTACGCCTCGTCGTGGAAGGACGTCGTGGGTCCGGCGCATCCCCGGCCACAAGCTCTTCCTCTCCTCGCGGGCGGACATCTACGGCGGCGCCGACGCAGCGCGCGAGTGGTACGGCTGGGCCAGGCCGCCCAAGCGGCTCGAGCTCGTCCCCGGCTCCGAGCACGGCACCGACCTGCTCCGGCCGGACAACCCGCTGCGCCGGCGGGTCACGTCCCTGATCGTGCGCTTTCTCGAGTTTGCTATGCCCCCGACGAGCTGAGCTGGGCGAGGCCCTTCTCGAGCAGTCGGTGCGCGCGCTTCAGCTCGGCGCGTAGCTGCCTGGCCGCCCCCGGCCCGTGCTCCCCGGCGAGCGCCCGCGCGCGGGCGTTGCGGAAGTGTTGCCAGTGGACGCTCACGAGCGCGTTCGCGGCGACCCTCGCGTCCAGCTCGTGGACGCCGAGCTCGCTCCGGATCGCGCCCGCCAGCGCATCCGTGAGGCGCGCCATGATCTCGAGCTCCTTCGCCTGCAGGGCCGGCGATTGCTCGATCACGCGCGCAAAGGTCGCGAAGCCCCGGCTGCAGAGGCGGTCGCACCCGCCGGACTGCAGCCGCTCGAGCGCGGCCGGAATCGACTCGCCGGGCGCTCGGTTCCGGACCGCCTCCACGAGCGCGGCCTCGCGCTCCGGGACCTCGTCCCAGAACAGGTCTTCCTTCGTCGGGAAGTAGTTGAAGACGGTCTTCTCAGAGACCTCCGCCGCCGCGGCAACTTCCGCTACCGTGACGTGGTCGAAGCCGCGCCGGACGAAGAGCTCCATGGCCTTGCCGGCGATCTCGTCTCGGGTGCGCTGCTTCTTGACCTCGCGTAGGCCCACGTTCCGATTGTAGCCCGATTGTTACATTTGCAGAAACATTTCAGCTTCTGTAATATCTCGCGCTTCCGCCGACGAAAGGAGACTGCTTGCTCGCCCGCCTCGCTCACGTGATCGCCCGCCGCCGCCGCGCCGTCATCGGCGCCTGGGTCGTCCTCACCCTCTTCGGCGCCTTCTCGGCCTCGCAGGTTTCGAAGCGCTGGTTCCAGAGCTTCTCGATCCCCGGGAAGTCGGCCTACGAGACGAACCAGCGGACGCTCAAGAACTTCGGCGTCGGCGTGCGTCCGCCTAACGTCGTCGTGTTCCACACAGCGGGCGACGCGACCAAGAGCGACGCAATCCGGGCCGCGACCGAGCGGGTCACGAATGCCAACCCGAGAGCGCTGACGAGCTCGTACTTCTCCACCGGCAGCAGCGCGTTCGTCTCGCGCGACCGCCACACCACCTTCATGGAGATCTACCCGCCGGGCCTGTCGACGTTCGACACCAAGAGCGGCGCCACGGAGACGAAGAAGATCGCCTCCGAGGGCCTGCCGGCCGGGACGACCGTCGACGTCACCGGCCACGACCCGCTCGAGGAGGCCAGCTCCCACGGCTCGGGCGGAGGCCCGAGCGTGCTGCTCGAGGCGATGGTCGGCGGCCTCGGCGCGCTGGTGATCCTGCTGTTCGTGTTCGGGACGCTGCCGGCGGTGCTGATGCCGATCGCGGTGGCGATCGCCGCGATTCTCAACACCTTCACGCTCGTCTGGGGGCTGACCTACATCACGGACGTCTCGATCATCGTCCAGTTCCTGATCGCGCTCGTCGGCCTGGGCGTGGCGATCGACTACGCGCTGCTGATGATCTTCCGCTTCCGCGACGAGCTGCGGGAGGGCGAGGACGTCGAGACGGCGCTGGTCGAGACGATGACGCACGCCGGGCGCTCGGTGATCGTCTCCGGCTCGACGGTCGCGGTCGGCCTGCTCGCGTTGATCGTCCTGCCGCTGCCGTTCATCCGCTCGATGGGACTCGGCGGGATGCTGATCCCGGCGGTCTCCGTGCTGGCGGCGATCACGCTCCTCCCCGCGCTGCTCGCGACGCTCGGCGAGCGGATCAACAGCGTCCGGCTCCTGCCCAAGCGGCTCGTCGACCGCGGCCATCCGGAGGACGGCGCCTGGGGCCGCTGGTCGCGCTTCGTGCTGCGCCACCCCTGGCGGGTCGCGCTCGCCGGGACCGCGGTCGTCGCCGTCCTGGCCGGCATCGGCACCCAGCTCACGCCGAACGAGGCACAGCTGAAGAACTTCCCCGGCACCGGGACCGCGATCGCGGGACGCGACGCCCTCGCCTCGGCCCGGATCAGCCCGGGCGTGATGAAGCCGCTGAACGTGCTCGTCCGCGGCGGGGACGCACAGCGGGTCGCAGCGCGGCTTCGCGAGGTGCCGGGCGTCGCCTCCGCCGTCGCGCCGCGCGACTGGCACCGCGGATCGGCCTCAATCGTCCAGGCGTTCCCCGCGATCGACGGTGCGGCGCCCGGGATCCAGCGGATCATCGACGACACGAACCGCTCGCTGCAGGGCACGTCGGCCTCGCTGGGCGGCCCGGCGGCGGTCGACCGCGACTTCGTGCACGCCGTCTACGGGAACTTCCCGTACGTGCTCGCATTCGTGCTCGTGCTGACCCTGGTGCTGCTCGCGCGCGCCTTCCGATCGCTCGTGCTGCCGCTCAAGGCAGTGATCCTGAACCTCGTCTCGCTCGCCGCAGCGTTCGGGATCGTCGTCTTCATCTTCCAGCAGGGGCACGGCTCCTCCCTCTGGAACATCGACGCCACTCAGGCGATCCCGGCCTGGATCCCGCTGATGATCTTCGCGTTCCTGTTCGGGCTCTCGATGGACTACGAGGTCTTCATGCTCTCGCGGATGCGCGAGGCGTACGACGAGACCGGCTCGACGAACCGCGCGATCGAGCTCGGCCTCGCGCGTACGGGGAAGCTCGTCACGAGCGCCGCGCTGATCCTGATGTTCGCGTTCCTGGTGCTGTCGTCGAGCCCCGGCTATGAGATCAAGCCGTTCGCGATCGGGCTTGCCGCCGGGATCATCTTCGACGCGACCGTGATCCGGGCGCTGCTCGTCCCCGCGCTCATGCGCCTGCTCGGGGAGGCGAATTGGTGGATGCCGCAGTGGACGCGATCGCTGCTGTTGATCCGAAAGCGTGAAGCCGTCCCTGAGACGGCCAGCGAGAACGTGTAGCGCGAGCTACTTCAGGCGGAGGGCCCGCTCCGAGACGCAGAGGAAGCCACGGGCAGGCACGCCCGGCGGTTCCTTCGCCAGCGAGGCGAAGCGGCCGAGGACAATCCGGATCGGAACTCCGGCCGGAAGGTCTCCCGGACCGGAGAACGAGCCCGACCAACCCTGGCCGGGAACGAGCAGTCCCGGTCGCGCGGGCCCGAAGCGATCGGCGAGCGCGTGCGGCTTGAGCGTCCCGGTCTCGGCCCGCTGCCGCACCTCGCGCAAGGAGGACGTCCTGAACGGCTCCAGCCCGAAGTAGGTGCCGCCCGGAAAGTGGGGACGGATGATGCTCAGGCTCACGCGCGTCTCGTTTCGGAAGGAGAGGTCAACTCGCCAGCGCCCGCGCTCGACGACCAGACGGCGGGTCGCGATCGGGAGCCGCTCGACATGCGTGCCGCAGTTCTCGTGCCAGTCGAGCTGAAGGGTCTGCGGACGGGCGACCGGGGCTGAGGCGCCCGTGCCGCAACCGACGGCCCCGAACAGGAGCACGCCGCCCAGGAGCGGCAGGACTAGATCGGCCAGACCGGCGGCACGCGCACGAACTCGCGCTTCCAGTCGCTGTAGGCCTCGCGCGGCTCGGTCGTCTCGTGCGGCGCGGACGCGTCGTAGCGGGCGGCGAGCTCGCTGCGCGGGTAGTGGAGCTCCTTCCCCTCGCCGCGTGCGCCGGCCATCAGGATCGCGCAGGGGCCGTCGCCTGCTCCCACCAGGATGTGATCCGTCCCCGGCGAGCAGTGGAAGAAGTCCCAGGCCTTCAGCCGCCGCTCCTCACCTTCCACGATCAGCAGGCACTCACCCGAGAGGACGAGGAAGTCCTCCTGCACGCTCTCGGAGTGGTACTTGCCGTTCGGCTGGCCGGGCTCAACGACGTGGACGCCGATGCCGTACTGCTCGAACTCGCCGCTCGGCGGCTCGAAGTCCGTCCAGCGCCCGCCGCGCTCGTGGCGGCTCCAGCTGCACTCGGCGAGGTTGACGACGAACCAGCCCGGCGATGCCGCGACCTTGCCCCCGTCCTTCTGCTCGATGCGCGCCTCCTCGGTCACGGCCGAGACAGTAACGTGCGCCACCGTGAAGCTGCTCGTTCTCGGCGGCACAAAGTTCCTCGGCCGCGCGGCCGTCGAGGCCGCTCTCGTGCGCGGCGACGAGGTGACGCTTTTCAACCGCGGCGAGACGAATCCGGAGCTCTTCCCGGAGGCCGAGAAGCTGCGCGGCGACCGCGACGGCGACCTCTCGGCGCTCGAGGGAGGCGATTGGGACGCGGTGATCGACCCGTCCGGCTACGTGCCGAGGATCGTCCGCGCTTCGGCGGAGCTCCTTCAGGGGTCCGTGGGCCACTACCTGTTCGTCTCGAGCGCGTCGGTCTACTCCGGCCCGTTCGAGCCGGGCTTCGACGAGACCGCGCCGACGGTCGCACTGGAGGATCCCGAGAGCGAGGACGTCGGGAGCCACTACGGCGAGCTCAAGGCCGCGTGCGAGCTCGTCGTCAGCGAGGTCTTCCCGAGCGCGCACACGAACGTCCGCGCCGGCCTGATCGTCGGGCCGCACGACGGAAGCGGCCGCTTCACGTACTGGCCGCTGCGCATCTCGCTCGGCGGCGACGTGCTCGCGCCCGGGCCGCCCGAGCGGCTCGTCCAGTTCATCGACGTGCGCGACCTCGGTGCCTGGATGGTCGAGGCCTGCACCGGCGGCGTCTCCGGGACGTTCAACGCGACCGGCGAGCCGGTCGCCCTCAGCGAGGTGCTGGCGGCGTGCGGCGCCACGACAGAGGTCGTCTGGGTCGACGAGCAGTTCCTGCTCGACCGCGGCGTCGGGCAATGGCTGGAGCTTCCGCTGTGGATCTCGGGCGACGATGCAGGGCTCATGCAGATGAACGTGGCGAAAGCGGCCGGCGCCGGGCTGCGCTTCCGCGCGATCGAGGAGACGGCACGAGACACGCTCGCCTGGGCCCGAGAGACCGGGGCGCAGCTGGTGACGTCCACGCCGTACGGCAACACCGGCCTCGATCCCGCCAAGGAAGCCGAGCTGCTCGACGCCTGGGCTACGGCTCGCAGCTGATTGCCGCGTCGTCGAGCGGCAGCCGCTGGAGGAGATCGCGTAGCGCCTCGAGCTCGCTCGGCGTCAGGCGCTCGGCGAACACGCTGCGGATCCCCTCGAGGTGCGTCTTGGACGCTGCGCGCAGCTTGGCACGGCCGTCCTCGGTGAGCTGCGCATAGGTCACTCGCGCGTCGCTCTCGCAGGCGACGCGCTCGACGAAGCCGCTCTGCTCGAGCCCAGCGAGCAGGCGCGTGATCCCGGAGGGCGTGAGCAGGACCTGCGCGGCGAGGTCAACCCGGCGCATGCGGCGCTCGGGCGCGCGGGCGAGACGCAGAAGCACCTCGTAGTCGCTTAGCGTCAATCCGTGCTCGGCGACGAGCTCGGCATTGAAGGCGCGCGTGGTCGAGGCGTGTGCGCGCAGCAGCGCGGCGAACGCCTCCGCTTCGGTTCCTTCGAGCTTAGGTGCTTGCGTGCTCAATACTTGACGACTCAATCTTCACTCGCTATGATTGTTGACAACTCAAGTATATCCGAAAGGAGAGAGAAGCCAATGTCTGCAGTTGCAACCAAGACCGTCGTTCCGGCCGGCACCTGGGCCGTCGATCCCGTCCACACCACGATCGGCTTCCAGGTGACCGACACGAGCGACCTCTTCAGCACGATCGTCGGCCGTTTCACGGACTTCGAGGGCCGGATCGAAGGCGGCGACGAGCCGTCGCTGACTGGCACCGTTCGCGTCCCGAGCCTGAGCACCGACAACGAGCAGCGCGACGCGCACCTGCGCTCGCCGGACTTCCTCCACGCCGAGAGGCACCCGGAGATCCGGTTCCGCTCGACCGCCGTCGAGCCCACCGGCGAGGACACCTTCCGCGTCCGCGGCGAGCTGACCGTCAAGGAGACCCCGTTCGAGATCGAGCTCGACGGCCGCATCCGCGGTCTCGGCCGCGGCAAGGCGGGTGACGAGCGCCTGCTCATCGACGCGCGCGGCGCGTTCGAGTGGGGCACGACTACCGTCGAGGTCACGGCCGCGGTCTCGGCCGTCAAGGAGGCCTGACGAAAGTGCGGCTTCTCGGGATCGCCGGCAGCCTGAGGCAGGGCTCCCACAACCGTGCGCTGCTGCGTGCCGCGCGGGAGCTCCTGCCCGTGGGCGTCGCGCTGGAGGAGTTTGACCTGCGCGACCTGCCGCCCTACGACGGAGACGTCGAGGCGGCCGGCGACCCCGAGACCGTGACCGCGCTGAAAGACGCGATCCGGGCGGCCGACGGCCTGCTGATCGCGACGCCGGAGTACAACCGCGGGATCCCCGGCGTGCTCAAGAACGCGATCGACTGGGCTTCCCGCCCGCCTCTGGCCTCGCCGCTCGCCGGCAAGCCGGTGGCGATCATGGGCGCCTCGACCGGCCTCGGGGGTACCGCTCGGGCCCAGGAGCAGCTCCGCGCCGCGCTCGAGTTCCCGGGAGCCGCCGTGCTGGACGAACCGCGCGTCCTCGTCCCGGAGGCGTACCTGCGCTTCGACGAGTCAGGCGAGCTCGTGGACGAAGGTGTCCGCGCGCAGATCACCGATCTACTCGACACGCTTCTCCGCGCGAGCGCCGGTGTTACGCTCGCGGCGTGAGCAAAGTCCGCGACCTCATGACAAGCGAAGTCCTGACCGCCGACCCCTCGGACACGATCGGTGAGACGGCACAGAAGATGGTCGAGCTCGGCGTCAGCTCCGCGGTCGTCTCCGACTACGGCCGGCTGATCGGGATCCTGACCGAGCGCGACCTGACCCGCGCCGTCGCCGGCCGCACCCACTCGAGCGAGGCCCGCGTCCGCGAATGGATGACAACCGACCCGGTCACGCTGGGGCCGGACGCGTCTCCCGCGGAGGCCGCGCAGATCATGCTGGACAACGGCTTCCGCCACATCCCGATCGTCGAAGACGAGCGCACCGTCGGCATCGTCAGCATTCGCGACGTCGCCCGCTGGAGCACAGAAGAGGACTAAGCCAACTCGAGCTGGCGATGGGCCTCGAGGCCGGACACGGCGACGCCCACGAGGCGTAGCGCGCCCGGGCGATCGGCCAGGGCACGGTCTAGGCACGCACAGGCCAGCTCCCAGATCCGCTCGGCGTCGCCCGTTCCGACCGGGAGCGACGTCGACCGTGAGCGGATCGAGAAGTCCGGGTAGCGCACCTTCGTCGTCACCGTCCGGCCCGTCTGGCCGGCGGTCTCCAGCCGCTCGGCGACCAGTTGCGAGAGCCGCCGGAGCTCGTCCTGCAGGCGCTCGATCTCGGCAACGTCGCGCGCGAACGTCTCCTCCGCGCTGATCGAGACGGTCTCGGAGGAGAGATCGAGCGGCCGCGGATCGATCCCGCGAGCGCGGTCGCGGAGCAACGGCCCGAGCTTGCCCGGCAGCAGCCGGCGGAGGGCCTCGTCCGGAAGCGCGGCGAGGTCGCCGATCGTCTCGATCCCGGCTCGACGTAGCCGTTCCTCGGCACGCGGGCCAACGCCGGGCAGGCGCCGCACGTCGAACGACGCCAGGAACGCCGCCTCCCGCCCCGCAGGCACGACCGTGAGCCCGCCGGGCTTCCGCCGGTCGCTGGCGATCTTCGCCACGACCTTGCACGAGGCCACCCCCAGGGCGCAGGTGAGGCTCGTCGCGCCGCGCACGGCCGCCTGCACGGCCTCCGCCACGACCCGCGCTCGCGAGAAATCCGGAGCCACCTCCCCCACGTCCAGGTAGCCCTCATCCATGCCGGTCCGCTCCACGGTCGGCACGACCTCGCGCACCGCGTCCCAGACCGCGCGCGAGTACTCCTTGTACAGCCGGTGGCGCGGCCGCAGGAAGACGGCATGCGGACAGCGCCGCAGCGCCTCCGCGCACGACATCGCGGAGTGGATCCCGAAGCGGCGCGCGCTGTAGTTCGCCGTCGCCACGACGCCTCGGCCGTGCGGATCGCCGCCGACCACCAGCGGTCGCTCCCGCAGCTCAGGCGCCTCGAGCTCCTCGACGGCGGCGAAGAACGCGTCCAGGTCGAGGTGGGCGACGATCACGTCGAGGCGGAGACGATCTGAACGACGACGAACACGGCGTAGAGCGCCAGTATCGCGGCGCCGCCTGACCTCCCGACACCGTCGCGCCGCGCGAGCAGCGCGATCACGACCAGCGTCATCAGAACCAGCCAGCCGAGATCGAACTGAGTGATGGCAGCTGTCGAGCCGAGGGCGACGAAGAGGGCCGGCACGCTCAAGCCGGCGACGAGGTTGGTGGTGTTGCTGTTGAGCGTCTCGCTGACGAGGGCCGAGCCGCGGCCCTGTAGCGCCAGCCGGACGGCGGTGAACGCGTTCGGCAGGCTCGTCAGCACGGCCAGCACCACGATCCCGACGATCACGTCGGGGACGCTCCAGCGGTGCGCGAGCCTCAGGGCGGCCTCGACCATCCCGATGCTGCCGGCGACGATGATCAGGAGCGCGGGCAGGAGCGTCAGGGCCGGAACGAGCACCTTCTCGCCGTGGACGAGGCGGTGGTCCGGCCGGTGGCGCTCGCCGAAGAAACGGGTCAGCGGCTGCGGCACGCGCGCCGGGCCGAGCGCGAGCAGCGTCAGGTAGGGCACGAGCACCGCGACGAGCAGGCCAAGCGCGGCCCAGGCGCCGAGCAGCTCCAGCACCAGCGCCCCCGCGATCAGCGTCGCCGCGAGCCCGACCGCTCCCTCAACCGCCAGCGCCTCCCGGCGGATCCGGATGCCCCCGCAGAGGACCGCGCTGAGGCCGACCATCGCGGCGAGGTTGAACACGTTCGAGCCGAGGACGACGCCGACCCCGACGCCGTGCGCGCCCTTGACGAGCGCCGCGATCGCCGAGGAGACCTCGGGCGCGTCGGCGGCCAGCGCGGTCAGGAGCCCGAGCATCGTCTCCGGCAGGCCGAGCCGCAGGCCGACCCGGTCGAGGCGGCGCGCGAAGAATCCCGCCGCCGCAAGCGTGACCACCAGCGAGGCGAAGAACAAAAGGAGCTCGAGGAAGGTCGTCATTGCAGGTCGCCGACCAGCCTTCCCGG
>WNGA01036934.1_pt1 | contig 10256 bp, 10 predicted proteins | sample 5400061 | NCBI WGS metagenome assembly WNGA01 (sample SAMN13153366, study PRJNA577476) | soil metagenome | isolation source: 100 cm soil or saprolite under grassland replicate 2 | place: USA:California | collected 2016-06-15
GCGCAGCACAACGAAGGCGTGCGGGGCCTCGCCCCACTTCTCGTGCGGCAGGCCGACGATCGCCACCTCCTGCACAGCTGGATGGCGCAGCAGCACGCCTTCGACCTCGACCGAGGAGATATTCTCGCCGCCGCTGATGATCACATCCTTGATCCGGTCGCGAATCTCGGCGTAGCCATCCGGGTGTACCACCGCCGCGTCGCCGCTGTGGAACCAGCCGTCGCGCATGGCCTTGGCCGTCGCCTCGGGGTCGTTGAAGTAGCCGGCCATCACCACATTGCCACGCACGCAGATCTCGCCCAGGGTTTGGCCATCGTGCGGCACCTCATTGCCATCATCATCCATAATGATCAGCTCGCCCGATGTGATTAGCTCCACGCCCTGGCGCGATTTCATAGCCGCGCGCTCGCGCGGCGCGAGCTGGCTGTGCTCGGGCAGCGCTTCGCAGATCGTGATAAATGGCGAGGTCTCGGTCAGCCCATACACATGGGTGAGCTCCCAGCCGAACTCGCCCTCGATCCGCTCGATCGTGGCGGCGGCCGGCGGCGCGCCGGCGGTGAACAGGCGCACGCCTCGGCGCGCGTTGCGGCGCAGCTCCTCGGGCGCGTTGGCGATGCCGATCAGCACGGTAGGCGCGGCGCAGAACATGCTGATCTGCTCGCGCTGCATCAGCTCGAAGATCGCGCGCGGCTCGACCTTGGGCAGGCATACGTGCGTCCCGCCAACCGCAGTCACGATCCACACAAACGTCCAGCCATTGGCGTGGAACATCGGCAGCGTCCACAGATAGCGATCTTTGGCGGTCATCGAATGATGCAGCAGCGTGCCGATCACATTCATATAGGCGTTGCGATGGGTGATCATCACGCCCTTGGGGCGCGAGGTGGTGCCGCTCGTGTAGTTGATCGAGAGCAGGTCGTTCTCGCCGATCTCCGGCCGCGCGAAGTCCGGCGGCGCGTCCGCAAGCATTGCCTCGTAATCCAGCCAGCCATCCTTGCTGCCATCCAGCGCGATGAACTGCTCGACATTGGGCAGCTGCGCGCGGATGCTGTCCACCGCGTCGAGGTAATCGCCGTGCGCGCAGACGATCCGCGCGCCGCTGTGGTCGATGATATAGGCGAAGTCGTCGACGGTCAGCCGGTAGTTGATCGGCACCAGCACCGCGCCGATCTGCGGCACGGCGTAGAACGATTCAAGCTGGCTATGCGTGTTCGGCGCGATATAGGCCACCCGGTCGCCTGGCTTGATGCCAAGCTGCTGCAATGCGTTCGACCAGCGATCGCAGCGGTCGAAGAATTGTCCATAGCTGAGCCGCAGCTCGCCATCGACAACCGCCTCGCGGGAGGCATACAATCTGCGCGCGCGTCGAGCAAATTCCATCGGCGTTAATGGGATTTCCATGTCGGCGTCTCCTTGGCGACTCGAATAGGCTCAGACTTTCTGAGCGCTGTGTTCGGCAATGCTGGCGGCTTCGCCGGTTCCGTTCCGGTAGGCGTGTGGAAGTGCGATCGATGCCATTGTACCGCTAATGTCAATTATTATTGTAATTGGCCGAAAAGCGATTCTTCTGCTATCCTTGCGCCCGTTCCCAAACGTACTCTGGTTTCATACACTATGGCAGCAGGAGGTTTCATTCATGGGTCGCATCAAACATTCGGCCGCGTGGTGGTGCTATGTGCGCGGCGAGATGACGCCCGAGCGCTTTGTACGCAGCGCAGCTGAGATTGGCTACGACGCGGTCGAGCTCGTCGATCCGTCGTATTGGCAGCTGGTCAAGGATCACGGCCTGACGATCGCCTCGATCATCGGCCATAAGACGCTGGTGGATGGCCTGAACCGGCGCGAGAATCACCCGCGGATCGCGGCCGAGCTGCACGAGAATATCGCGCAGGCTTTGCGCTGGGGCATCCCGAACCTGGTGGTCTTCAGCGGCAACCGCAACGGGCTGGCCGACGACGAGGGCGCCGAGATCACCGCCGCAGGGCTGCGCGCCGTCGCCCGTGCGGCCGAGGACGCCGGCATCACGCTGGTGCTGGAGCTGCTGAATAGCAAGGTCGACCACAAGGATTACCAGTGCGACCGCACCGACTGGGGCGTGCGCGTCGTTCAGATGGTCGATTCGCCGCGCGTGAAGCTGCTGTACGACATCTACCACATGCAGATCATGGAGGGCGACATCATTCACACCATCCGCGATAGCCACGCCCATTTCGGACACTACCACACCGCCGGCAACCCTGGCCGCCACGAGATCGACGAGACGCAGGAGCTGAACTACCCCGCGATCGTCCGCGCGATCGCTGCCACCGGCTACGATGGCTACCTCGGCCAGGAGTTCGTGCCCAAGGGCGACCCGGTCGCTGGGCTACGCGATGCCCTGGCGCGCTGCACGGTGGGCGAGTGACGGGTGGTGGGTGACAGATGGTGACGGGTGACCCTTCGACGCCGCTCAGGGCAGGCGGGTGACGGGTGACGGGTGACGCGTGGCGATCCAATGCGATCAATGATCCCATCGCAATCGTAGGGGCGAACCTCGTGTTCGCCCGCGATGTGATCCATTGAGATCATTGATTTCGGCGTGGGCAATCATAAGGGTTGCTCGTACGCGATGCCGCGATGTGATCCATTGGGATCATTGATTTTGACGAGGTAACGTTCGTATGAGCGAATCGATCATTGTGACATCCGCACGCACGGAAGACTTGAACGCGGCTACCCGTGCTTCAATCATTGATGTGTGCATTGCGGCGCATCAGAAGGATGATTTTAAGCACATCTTTGTATACATCCCTGCCGGTGGAATCCATGCTCTCGCGTATCGGGCACAGGAGTTGGTGAGTCATGCGGTGGTGACGACGCGCTGGCTCCAACCTGAAGGCCTGCCCGTTCTACGCACGGCCTACGTGGATGCGGTCGCGACCCTACCGGCGTATCAAGGCCAGGGTATCGGCAGCTCGGTTATGCGTCATCTTGCGTCACTTCTGTCTGATTTTGAGATTGCCTGTTTAGAAACCGATCGCGTGTCGTTCTATGCTCGGCTAGGCTGGGAAGAGTGGCGCGGACCGTTAGCCGGCAGAAGAGCGACAGAGCTATTGCCTACTCCCGATCAAAAGGGCATCATGATCCTCCGTCTTGCTCGTACGCCACCCCTGGATGTAGCTAGTTCGCTCACGATTGAGTATGACGGGCGTATCTGGTGATATAGTGATCGCACCAGAGCCGTGAACTGGAGTCGAGGCTTTAGCCGGAGCCAGTGCCAACGAACCGCCTGAAGGCTCGACTCCATTTTACAAATCACGTAGGATCGCTATAGTGCCAATACAAGCGCAAAGGAGCAAAGATGCCTTCTGATAAGAAACTTCGCATCTTGCAAGTCGGCTGCGGCGGGCGGGCCAAGGCGCATATCGCGGCCATGCAGGCCTGCGGCGCGGTGGATCTGCTGGCGCTGTGCGACCGGGACGAGGAGCGCCTGAACGCGGCCGGCGAGCAGTTCGGGGTCGCGCGGCGCTACCGCGACATGGCCGAGGCCATTCGCGCCGAGCAGCCCGACCTGGTGGATATCGTGACGCCGCCGACCATCCGCGCGTCGATCGTCGAGCCGGCGATCGAGGCCGGCGCGCGGGCGCTGCTGATCGAGAAGCCGCTGGCGCTGACGCCCTCCGAGTCGCGCCGGCTGGCCGAGCTGGGCCACGACCGGCTGATCGCCGTGAACACGCAGTATCAGTGGATGCCACACTGGCAGCGCTTCTTTGGCCTGCTGGAAGCGCGCGCCCTGGGCACAGTGCAGCTGCTGCGCGCCAGCACGCGCTGCAATATCCTGGAGCAGGGGCCGCACATCATCGACCTGGCGCTGACGGCCGCGGCGCGCGCAGGCCTGCCCGCGCCGGAGTGGGCGCTGGCGGCCTGCGCTGGCCTGGAGCGCTTCGGGTCGACTCCGGTGCCTGCCGATACCAGCGCCACGATCGGGCTGGGCGACGCGCGGCTGCATCTGAACGCTGGCCAATCCGCGCCCCAGGTGCCGGGCGAGACAGTGATCTGGTACCAGCAGCAGGTCGAGCTGATCGGCGATGCCGGGCGGCTGTGGGTCTCGCTCAACCAGGGCTGGAAGCTCTGGCGCGACGGCGCGTTCGAGTCCGGCCCGACCGGCTGGCCCCAGAACGATGGCGAGGCACAGTCGGCGCTGTTCGTTCACCTGCGCGATGCGCTGCTGGGTGAAGGCGAAGGCTGGCGGCAGTTCCCAACCAGGATCGAGAATGCGGCGCGCAACGCCGACCTGCTGTTCGGCTGCTATGCTTCGGCGCTGCGCGGTGGGCATGTGGCGCTGGGCGAGCAGTGGCCGGATGCGATTGTGGCCGCGCTGGAAGCGCGGGCGGAGAGGTGCATATGCAACTGACGATAACAGACATCAAACCATACCCGGTGTGGGTCGGACACCGCAACCAGATGCTGGTCAAGGTCGAGACCAACCAGGGCATCTACGGCTGGGGTGAATCGGGCCTGAGCGGGCGCGAGCTGGCGGTGGCCGGCACGATCCAGCACTTCCGCGAGTTCCTGATCGGCCGCGACCCCATGCAGATCGGCCGGATCTGGCAGGAGATCTATCGCAGCCAGTATTTCGAGGGCGGGCGCGTGCTCCAGGCAGCGCTCTCGGCGCTCGACGTGGCGCTGTACGATATCGCAGGCAAAGCGCTCAATGTGCCGGTCTACCAGCTGCTCGGCGGCAAACAGCGCGACAGCATCCCCTGCTTTGCGACCACCGGCGGCGATACGGTCGAGCAGATGATCGAGAAGGTGCAGATGCTGATCGAGCTGGGCTGGCAGTGTATTCGGGTCGGGCCGGCGAGCGGCCGATCGGTCGCGCGGCTCGATAAGCGCGCGATAGCCGTGCCGGATGACCCGCTGATCTTCGAGCCGCGCGAGTCGCTTGGCGTGACGGCGGAGTGGCTGACCAGGCTGCGCGCGGCGGTCGGGCCGACGCCGGTGCTGGGTATCGATTATCATCATCGCCTGAGCGTGGCCGAGGCGGCGTCGTTCTGCCAGCGCATGCCGCCCGGCACGCTCGACTTCCTCGAAGAGCCGATCCGCGACGAGACGCCCGAGGCATACGAGTCACTGCGCACGATGACCACGGTTCCATTCGCGATCGGCGAGGAGTTCGCCAGCAAGTGGCAATTTCTGCCGTATATCGAGCGGCTGGTGCGAGGCGCACTATATCGACCTGATGCCGCACAACCCACTCGGCCCGATCTGCACGGCCGCGACGGTGCATTTCGCGGCGGCCGTGCCGAACTTCGCCTGGCTTGAGATGCGCGACACGCCGGGTGAAGAATGGAGCGGCGGCAACGATCAGATCTTCCCATCGCAGGTCAAGCTCGCTGGCACCGCCATCCCGGTTCCCGACACGCCCGGCCTGGGCGTCGATGTCGACGAGGAGTATATCACGCGCCAGAGCTTCAAATTCTGGGAAGCACCGCACCTGCGCCGGCGCGACGGATCGGTGACCAACTGGTAGCGATCTTTCCCAGTCAGTAGGAAAAAACTATGACCATCGTCGTTCGACGTACGGAGCCAGGTGATTATGAGGCCGTGCGCGCCGTGTTCGCGGGTGCAGGCGTGGTCTGGGGCACGCTGCAGGTGCCTTTTCCATCCGCCGAGCAGTGGCGCAAGCGGCTGGCCGAGCCGGGCGAGGGCCTGTGGAGCTTGGTGGCGTGTGCGGATACGGAGGTGATCGGGACACTGGGACTGCATACCTTCCCCAATACGCCGCGCCGCCGGCACGTCGGCCAGCTGGGCATGGCCGTGCGCGACGACTGGCAGGGCAAGGGCGCCGGGACGGCGCTCATGCAGGCTGCTGTTGATCTGGCCGATAAGTGGCTGAACCTGGAACGGCTGGAGCTGGATGTCTATACCGACAACGCGCCGGCGATACGGCTGTACCAGAAATTCGGCTTTACGATCGAAGGTACGCTGGCGCGCTTCGCCTTTCGCGATGGCCGCTACGTGGATGCCTATCTGATGGCGCGGCTGCGCAGCGCATGACTGCGGCGCGCCGGTGTGTAAGGGTGATCGCTGGCGATGCCAGCGGCATCCCCAGCGCTTCGACGCTACTGGTACGAATACAGCGCCAGCATATTCCCTTCGGTGTCGCGGATGGTCGCGTAGTTGCCGGCCGCACCCATTGCGGTCTTCGGCTCGACAATCCTGCCGCCGGCCGGCTCGACCCGATTGAGGTGATCGGTCAGATCCGCGCCGGCATCCAGGTAGATCAGCGTTCCTTTGTCGCTTGGCTCGAAGTTGCTGGTTTGGTTGAGCGAGATTCCCGCTCCACCCGCTTGCGTGTTGTCCACCAGCGTGGTCGTGCGCCGCGCATCGTCGGTGCTGATCTCGGTTGGTGCGAGCTGGAACACGGCCTGATAGAACCGCAGCGCACGGTGGATGTCCTTCACTGGGATCTCAATCCAGACCGCCTGCATCGCGATCTCCTTTCCAAATGCGTACTCAGCTCAATTATACGCCCATATGTTCTACTATTCAATACGACGTATGGCGTAGGCAGCCTAGCGCTCGCCAGCCAGGCGCTCCGTGAGCACTCTTGCAGCCTGGTTCGCTATCTCCGCCCCCGACGGCGCCGCTACCTGGCGCATCGCCGCAGCCACCGCTTCTGAAGGCGGCGCCAGCTGCGCCCCGCACTCGCGGCAACGGCGGGCATCTTGTGGAATCGAGCTCAAACATTCGGGGCACTCCTTGGTCGGGGCCGGCTTCGGCTCGGGCTTGTAGCGGTCCATCAGCTTATTGACCGGCAGCACCACCAGGAAGTACACCACGGCGGCAATCAGCAGGAACGAGAGCAGCGCGTTGATAATGTCGCCAATCAGGAGCGTCTGTCCGGCGACGTTGACACTCCAGCCGGAGAGATTTGGCCCGCCACCGAAGATGCCAAGTAGCGGCGTGATCAGGTCCTTAACCACAGCTTCGACGATGTTGCTAAAGGCGGCCCCGATCACAATACCAACTGCCAGATCGACGACGTTCCCACGCAGCAGGAATTTTCTGAAGCCGCCAAGCTCCTTGCCCACTCCGTGGACCACCTTCGACGTCGGGTTGGCGTCACTGTTGTTGGGAATGGATGACATATCCTGGCTCCTCAATGACATTCGTCGGATTGGGCGTCGGATCTCCCAGTGCGCGAACATGCCCGCTAGGATGGCCTGCCGTTTAGGCGAGGAGATATTCGTGTCGGGAGCAGGCCAGCTATGCTCTTTCGTATGCTGCCCAACATCAACAATCGTGCCACCCATTGCTTTATTCGGAGCATAATGGCGGGCCATTTTCCCAGCCTAGAGCGATGGGCAAGTGATCGCCCGCCGTATGGCGCTACGGTTATGAAGGCGCCACAGTACGTGACTCTATCTCCCCTCAACCACCGGCGCATCCATGCTATGCTGACGGTAATTGATTAGGAGTGACGCGGCTGGGCGGTTCTGGTGGGGCACCCAGAGGGTACCCGGCTCTTGGGGGTAGGTTTTTGGAAAAAGCAGTGGCGCGCCAGGGGCCGACCAACTATCATGGATCGTATCATCTTTTGCGGATCAATCAGGGCCGCAACTTCCGCCCACGTGGGCACACCCAGTTCGTCTGGGTGCGCGATCTGGTCGGACCGGTCGGCATGCGCTGGCGTGGCGCCGGCAGCGCGTTTGCCGCGTCCGCCTGGCAGCTGGCGCGTCCGTTGGGCGCCTGGTGGGGCGCGCGGCCCGCGGACCCATGGGGTGTGCGGACCGACTTGCCGCCCGACGACTGCGCTGCGCAGTGGGATGCCCGGCGCGGCGGGTGCGACCCATGCTTCAACTGCGGCCAGCGCGGCGGCTGGCCGTGGCAGCAGACCCAGCGGCCCGATCCGGCGCGGGCCGCCCGACGGTGGTTGGCCATGGCGGTCGCGCCGCTGGGGATGCTGACGGTGGGCCGCGCGACGACGGTCCCGATCTGCCGGATCTGAGGCCGATTCTGGGGGTGCGCGCGCCAGCGGCCCCGGACGATGGGCCTGTTTCGGCTGCGCTGGCGCTGGCGGCTGGTGCAGCTGATCCCGGGCCAGCCGCTGCCGATACCTCGCCGCGTGGTGCCCGAACCCTGGCCGGCTATTCCTGAACGCTTGGATCTGTCTGTGCTGCATCAGAAAGCCCTATGCTATGCCTCTATGTAAAAACCTACCCCGGAAGAGGATGGCTAGGGAGGTGGAGCCGGGGACGTTGCGTTCAGCGCCTCGGCGATGGCCTGCTCCATCGTAAGCGTTTTGCCAGCCGCAAAGGCTGCAGCGTATGCCGCGCCGCCTAGCATGAACTGTGCGGTCGCAACGGCTTGCTGATAAATCTCGTCATCTTCTGGTCGCTCACTCGTGAGAAATCCTTCGCCAAACCGGGCAGCGACGGTACCGAAGAGTCGTGCAGCAGCATTCGGTTGGCTCGACGCCATCGCCAACTGCCCAATGCCGAGCAGGCTCAATCCCAGACCCATACCGAATGCTCGCTCGCTTTCACGCGCTCGCGCAAGCGCCTGGCCATAATGCATAGCAGCGCTCTTCAGGTCACGTTGCGTAAGCGCTATCTGACCAAGGTAAAAGGCCATCATTGCCTCGCCTTGGAGCGAACCGTGCTCGTGTAAAATCTGCTGGGCGAGACGATAAAAGGTTGCTGCCCGTACGTCGTCGCCACTAGCCCGCGCGAGATCCCCTTGATAAGCGACAAGCCGTGCAACAAGCACCAAGTCACCAAGCTCACGGACGATCTGCTCTGCCTCAGCCACCATTCTGACTCGCTCCGGTATCTGAGCCCCGCTAAGCCGAGCCGCGCGCCAGAGCGTGTACGCGGTTAAGGAGGGCTCACCCACCTTCCGTGCTAACGGGAGCGCTTCAGCAATAGCCTTCTGTGCTCGTTGGAAATCCCTGCTGCTTGCCCAGTGGACAGCGAGATCCTGGAGGACCACGCAGAGCGCCCAGGGATCCCCACCGGCGCGGGCATTCGCCTCGCAGGCAGCAACGAGGTCGGCATCGGCATCGGTATCTCGATCGCCAGCAGCGACAACGACACCGGTCTGGAATACTTGGGCCACAGCAGCCTCCGCCAACGCCCCACTCGCCTGAAAAAGCCGCGTCGCCTCCTGGAGTTCCGACACGACGCCTGCAGGGAGCAAGAAATCCAGCTGGCTTCGAAGCCAGGCACTGCCGAGCAGGGCCCGTGCCCGGCCGATACCGCTCACCCTGGGTGTGATTGCCAAGCAGCGCTCAAGCCAGTGCAAACCTTCGCGCGCGTGCCCGTGGAGTGACCAGAACATCCAGATAGCCCCGGCGATTCTCAGCCCCTCGGCCGGATCGCTGTTGGTGAGGCGCCAGCTGAGGGCGGCCCGCAGGTTAGCGTACGCTGCCTCCAGTCGCTTAAGCCAAAACACCTGCTCCGGCCCGCGCAGGAGTGGGGCGGCATGCTCGACAAGTTCGCGCACCCACGTAGCGTGCCGCGCGCGCAGCGCCTCCGCCTCCCCGCGCGCCTCCAACTGCTCCAACGCATATTCGCAGATCGTCTCCAGCATCATAAAGCGCGGCTCGTCGTCCAGCCCCACAGTTTGCTGCAGCAGGCTTTTATCCACCAGCGCAGCTACACCATCCATAATATCGATCGGCAGATCGTCCTCCGCCTGGCACACCGCCTCGGCCGCCTCCAGCGTCCAGCCGCCCACAAACACCCCCAGCCTCCGGAACAGCCTCTGCTCGCCGGCGTCCAGCAACTCGTAGCTCCAGCCAATCGCGGCGCGTAGCGTCTGCTGGCGCGCGGGCAGATCGCGCGCGCCCCCGGTCAGCAGCGGCAGTCGCTGCTCCAGCCGCTCCAACAGCGCCGGCGGGGGCAACAGCTTGATGCGCACGGCGGCCAACTCGATCGCCAGTGGCAGCCCATCCAGCCGCCGGCAGATCGCGGCTACCGCGGCAGCATTCGCATCCGTAAGGGCGAAGTTGGGCAGCGCCGCCTGGGCACGCGCGACGAAGAGCTGCACCGCCGCGTACTGTCCGACCACCGACCATTGACCACCGACCACGACATCCCGCGCATCGCCGGTCGCCGGCCCTGAGCCGGGGGCGCCCTTTGGGCCAAGGGTCGGTCGCCGCCCCTGAGCGGGGGGTGCCCTTTGGGCCAAGGCTCGGTGGTCGGTCGTCGGCGGCAGCGCCAGCGGTGGCACCCGGTATTCATGCTCGCCCGAGAGGTGCAATGTGGCTC
>WNGA01013861.1_pt1 | contig 10255 bp, 11 predicted proteins | sample 5400061 | NCBI WGS metagenome assembly WNGA01 (sample SAMN13153366, study PRJNA577476) | soil metagenome | isolation source: 100 cm soil or saprolite under grassland replicate 2 | place: USA:California | collected 2016-06-15
GTGGCAAGATCAAGACGGCGGGAGGTACCACCATCAAGGCAATCATCGAATTGAAATAGAGGAGCCGACCAGCAAAACGGAAACGGGCAATAGAATAGGCGGCTAATGCAGAAACAATTGTCGAGATGATAATACTGGCAACGGTCACAATGACGCTGTTCCCAAACCAGAGGGGTATATTGCCACGGCTCAACGCATCCGCAAAATTCTGAAAGGTGATCGGGCTGGGCAGACCAAATTGGTTATGCAGCCAATCATCACGCGTCTTGAACGCGGTAATGACCATATAATAGATTGGGTACAAAGCCAATATACTGAAGGCGATCAGGATCAACTGCCTCGAGCCTGCCAAGAGAATATTTGTCCGGCGCTGACGTGGATTCATAAATTGTCCTCAAGTGCCCGACGGCGCAGACGAAGTTGTATCACGATCAGGATGGTTGTCACGCCCAACAAGACGACAGCCAATGCAGAAGCAATACCAGGTGAACGGAAAGCAAAGGCATGCTTCCAAATATAGAATTCCATCACCGTCGAGGCGAAGCCAGGGCCACCGCCGGTCATGGTGTATACATAGGCAAACACCCATGAGAGCATGGTGATCAACTCTACGACAACAAAGAATTCGATCACACCAGACATTTGCGGTAGGGTGATATATGTGTGCTTCTGCCACCAGTTTGCCCCATCAATTTCAGCGGCCTCCAAAATCTCCTTGTCCAATGACATAAGCCGTGCTAAGAACAATACAACTCCAAAACCTAATTCACGATAGATAATAACAACAGCGATGGAAGGAATCACCCATTCAGCACGGCCGATCCAATCTTTTGCCAGAGCGCTCAAGCCAACTCCGCGTAACAATGTATTAAGAATACCATTCAATCCAAGCAGATATACAAAAGTGGTCCCTACGACCGGAATCGCCAAGATATACGGCATGAATACGATCCCACGATAAACCATCCAACCGCGTACGCGCTCGAATAGGACAATTGCCAAGAATAAAGCAAGCAACGTCATGATCGGAACACTGAACAATAACTTACCATTATTCGCGACAACTTGATAAAAAACCGGGTCTGCAAATACCAAATGGTAGTTGGTAAAACCAAACCCCTTGGTTCCATCAGGGTTGTTTTGCGAAAGGCTGCTTTGGAGAATCCAAATGATCGGATAAATAAAGACAAGGCCTATGAAGATCGCAGCCGGAGTCAAATAAAGGTACGGCTCGACCGCACGCAATAGACGGTTAAGAAAAGTGGAGGCGGGTTTCATGCAATCTTTAAATTGTATTATGGCTCTCCCAGTTTTGGGACTGAGAGAGCCATGAGCTTAGTATGTTATTGTTGCCAGTTTTGCCAGTTCTTTAATTCATCGGGGTGTTGATTCCGCCATGTCTCTGCCACGCTTTGCCAGAGTTTGGCAGCATCCTCAGGTGACCCACTCTGCGCAAAGATCGTCTGACCGGCTGTCAGATCTGCATCACTGTCCAGTTGACCAGGCAGGAAATTCTCAAGCCAGACCTGTGGGCCTGTGGTTTCAAACTCGACCATTTGCTTGAGTACAGCACTGGTGACAAGACTGCGATCAAAGCGAGCATCAGCAGCAATCACGCCAGTATGCTTGTACCAGGAGGTAAGTCGATCAGGTGTGTGCATGAAGGTCAGGAAATCGGCCGCTTCCTGGGGATGCTTGCTCCACTTCGTGATCAGGAATGAAATGGATTGAGTAGCATTGCCAGCATCAGCAAGCTTACCGGTACCCCACTTGGGGGTCTTCATCACGCCCACTTTGTCTTCGCCGAGATCGGTTGTCGCCTGCTTGATCATGCCGTCTGTGCCAAATGCCATCGCGGCTTTGCCTTCCCAGAATAAACGTACGCCCTGGTCAAGGTCAAGTGACATCACATCTTCGTTGAAGTATCCTTTCTTTACCATATCATCCAGGCGGGTATACCAGCCGGTATATTTCTCATCGGTGAAGGGTTTATTTCCGATGATTGCCTGTCGCAGATCTTCCGTTGAATCGAGTCCTTGAATTCCGACATTCGCGAACCACCAGGCGCCGCCGTAACCATTCTTGTCACCAATGGCAAAAGGCGTAATACCCGCAGCTTTGAGTTTTTCACAGGCGGCGGTAAATTCATCCCATGTCCAGCGGCCATTCGCGGGTGGAGTCACACCGGCTTGAGAGAACAAATCCTTGTTATACATCACACCGATGCCAATCAAATACATCGGTGCTCCCCAATATTTGCCATTGTATTTGTTCTCGTCAACGTTCAACCAATTCTTTATTTCGTCCTGCGATACATAGTCACCGACGGGAACGAGAGCATCCTGCCAGACGAATCCCAAGACCGGGCCTGTGGCCCATTGCGAGGCAATATCCGGTCCGCTCTTGGCTGTGACCGCAGACTGGAACGCGCTGATCAAGGTGTCCGTCGACTGTGGAACAACATTGACTGTTACATTGGGTTTAACAGCCTTATATGCATCAACTGTTTCCTTCATCCAAGCATCTGCGCCTGGCGCATCGGACTCCGCCCAATATCAGAAGGTGAGTTCAACGTTTTCGGAGCTAGGAGCCGCAGGTTTTGCCCCACATGCAGAAAGCAGGATAGTCAGAATCAAGGCAATGCTGAACAAGCGAAATCTCTTCGAGATCATTTTCATCCTCCAGAAAGTTTGTCTAAATTGAAACTTGGATTTACATACTTCATGGAATAATTGTGTCAGCACACCTCCTTCCAGATCTATCCAACATGATTAGGCTTATACAATTGGTAAGGATTATCAAACAAAATATGATCACTGAACCGATATGCATCTTAGGTGGAGAATTGGCAGTTTCTTGGCATAATCGAACAGCTCATCATAAAATTGTTGAGGGTTGGGTGTCATGCGAAAATCCTTGTTCTATGCCAAGATCACTTGGATATTTTTGGCGCGTAAGCCTTCCAAAATGTCAGTTGGCAGGCCTTTATCGGTCACAATGCTATGTACTTTTTCAAGAGGCAGGACTAATGCCGGGGCAACCTTTCCAAATTTTGTGTGATCAGCGAGCACAATCACTTGAGTGGCAGCATTAGCCAAAGCTCGATCAGTGCTGACCTCGACGATTTGACTGTGCGTAATACCATGTTGCAGGCTGATTGCTTCAGTGCCATAAATTAGCTTATCTGCACGGAACTGGTGAACTCCCATTTCAGTCAGATGACCATGCATTGTCTGTTCACCTGAACGTACGGCGCCGCCTAAAATTAGGAGTTCAATTCCAGGAGTATCGACCAATACATCTGCTACGCGTAAAGTATTCGTTATGACAGTCAACCTCCTCTGATGTGGCAGGAGTTTCACAAGCTCTAAAGTTGTGGTTCCACCTGCAATAAAGATCGTTTCCCCATTCTGAATGAGTGCCAAAGCAGCCCGCGCAATGTGCTGCTTCTCATCAATGTTTAGCATTTTGCGGTAAGCAAACGGCATTTCCTCTTTCGAAGATGCCAGGGTAACTTGCCCCACAGTTAGTTTGACCAAGCCCTCTTCAACAAGCTGATGAAGTTCGCGCCGCAATGTTGATTGACTGATGCCCGCCACGTGTGCTAAATCATTGACGGAGATCGGTTCATTCTCTTGAAGCAATCGGATCAAACCGACCTTTCGGTCTGTTCTTTTGTAGGATGAGGCAGAGCTTTCCACTTGGGTTAATAATATTATATATCAATTCGGAAATTTTTTCAGCAATAGTGACAATTTTTATATAAACTTGCTAAAAAATTGGTGATATTTATCTAATTCATGAATATTTAACAGTGCAGGGTTTTATGGGTAGATTTGCGAGACCTCTTTCGAAAGTCACACGTAGGTCAGGCTTTCAGCCTGACATTCGTTATAAAACACAAACTTTGGCGGGTTGCCCCGTACGTTCATTGAATAATTTGGATGAACCGTACGGAGTTGCCCCGCACGTTTCTTTTCGTATTTTCAGTCGAACGTGCGGGGTTGTCCCTTTTCAGGGATGCCCGCAACAAACCCGAACTACGAACTGATACTTTTTGAAACTTTCCCAACGATTTCTATTTTCAAAAAAGAGTATTTATGTCATAATAGTTAATCCCAAAGGGAGGCGATTATGACCTCCAAACCCACTGGCACGGTCACCTTTCTTTTCACAGATATAGAAAATAACACCAAACTCGCACGAGAGTATCCCGACTCTTGGGAAGCTGCACGGGCGCGTCATCATGCCATTTTGCGTGAAGCGATGGAGCTCAATAACGGGTTTGTATTTCAAATCATTGGTGATGCATTTTGTGCTGCATTTCATAAGGCAGGCAATGCTCTCAAAGCTGCCCTGGAAGCTCAATACGAGTTGCAAAATGAAGCATGGGGAGAATTAATGATTCGCGTGCGGATGGGAATTCATCGCCGGCCACATGATCAGGAATCTGATAAAGACAATAATGCCACTGTATAAGATTGCCCATCCAATCCTGTAAGCCCAAAGCTTACGTCTCTGAACATAACAATCAGTAGTCACACGAACAAGCGTTAGAAGCTAGAAGTTACTTAAAATTATTCAGGGAGCTTCACCATTTTTTGGATATTGCCACGTACACCACCAACACTTTGTTTGAATTGCCGGTCTTGCTTGTGAACGATCATCGGCATTCCATTACTTATAAAAGTGTATACTGATAGAATCATTGCCAGTCGACCTGTGAGGATTGATAGAAATGCACGCCCAGAGCAGTCAGCCGGGGCCCATGAGCACCAAGGCGCAGCCGGTACTCATCCCAGTTTCTTCTTGTTGCCGGTGACCAGCCAATCTCAGCATAGCCCAGAAGCCGCGGGAATGCCATAAATTCAATGTCCTGCATGTTTTGAATTGTCTCTGACCAGAGAGGCGCTTCCAAGCCTAACACATTGCTTTCCGACACTCCACTCACCTCCGTCGCCGGATCCCAGGTATATCCAGCCCGCACGTCTATATAGCCCGCCCAATCTAACCCGATCGGTGTTGAAGCAGTATATTTCATGTCTAGGTAAGCCTTAGAGGCCGGGGACATGATAACCTTCAGGCCCTTTTGGACCGCGGTCTGAGCTTGGTCACTATGCCAGTGTTGCGCGACGGACGCGGGGAGGACCTCGGCTTGAGCGATCTCCTCCCATCCTACCATTTGCTTGTTATGCGATTGCACAATGGTTTGTACCTGTTTGATGAAACTTATATAGTCTGCGGTTGGGGTCGAGTGCGCCTCATCACCACCGATATGAATATAAGCACCAGGTGTGATCGCTGCCAGCTCCCGGATTACGTCATCTACAAAGGAATAAGTGATGGCCTTATCGAGGCATAGCGAGCTAAAGCCGACATTCGTACCCTCATATAATTCAGGTGCCACCCCATCGCAATTCAGTTCCGGGTAGGAGGCAAGTGCGGCATTGGTATGTCCCGGCATATCAATTTCGGGAACAATGGTGATGTACTGGGCTTGGGCGTAAGCCACAATGTCCATGTAATCCTTCTGGGTGTAGTAGCCTCCCGAGCCGCCTCCAACCTCGGTGCTTCCACCATAGGTTGTCAACTTTGGCCAAGATTTGATTTCAATTCGCCATCCCTGATCATCGGTCAAGTGCAAGTGAAAGCGATTCATTTTGTAGGCCGCGGCCAGGTCAATGTAGCGTTTAACGTCCGCGACACTGAAGAAGTGTCGCGCAACATCCAACATCACACCGCGCCAGGCAAACCGTGGATAGTCCCGGATGACACCAGCAGGCATTTCCCACGCACCAGGTTGAACCGCCGAACTCTCTATCGAGGCAGGCAGTATTTGTCTAAGAGTCTGCAACCCTCTAAAGAGTCCGGCCGGCTGATAAGCGACGAGAGTAACCCCTTCGGGAGTTACCGTTAATTCATATCCTTCTTCGCCTAACGCCGGATCCCCACCGGTTGTGGTGAGATAGATATTTCCTATTGGAGGAGTACCATTCGTTGTCAACACCTGTATACTATATCCGGTCGAGGGATTTAGCTTGTCTGCCAGGTATTGGCCGATGGCTGTTACTTCAGCAGTTACTGGTTCGATATAGATTGCCGTTGTGGGCTTCAGTGTGAATACCCCTGCCATTGGTTTTACTGACACTGGCAGCGGGATAATAAAGTCCAGTGCAGAGTTTCTAGACGTGGTTGTGGCTATCGGAGTCATACTCTTGGTGATCCTAGTGGTGGTTGGCGGAAGAATCGTCGGCGAAGCAATTTCCGGTTTCGCTGGCAACTCCATTTCCATGAAGATCCAATGATTCTGGAACTCTTTCGGAATCTCACTGCCTTCATAGGCTTCGATCTCGTGAAACCCAGCGCTTCGATACAGTTTGTGAGCCTCTGTCATGAAGCGAGCGCTATCTAATCGTATTCGGTCATACCCAATCTGTCGAGCTTCTTCGATTAGCTGATTGAGTAACGCACGACCTAATCCCTGATTTCGAGCTTGTGGACGGACATACATCCGCTTGACTTCACCGATGCTATCCGTCAGCACCTTGAGACAAGCAATACCCATCGGTTGATCTTCTACATAGCCAAGCAATAAACGTCCTTTGGGTGGCATGAATTTGTCCAAGGTGTTCATATCTTCCTCAAGCATAGTAGCAATATCAAACTGAAAGCCAAATTCTTCATCGAGTTTTACATTCCCCCATTGCAAGTATTCCCAAAATAACTCGCGGATTGGCCGGGCATGCTGCTCTTTATTCGCTATGATTATTGGGATCATTTTCACGCTTCATCTCTTGTAAAACATTCGAGGTATTGAACAGTATCAACACTATCCTTTGTCATTGATTGCCTTTTTCGGCATCATGAAATTCGGGATAACGAATGGAACGCTCTTTTTGTATTCCAGGTAGGACTCGCCAAAGCGCAACTCCAGTTCAAGTTCCTCGAAAAATTTTAGGAAAAAGATATGAGCAGGGATGAAGCCCAGGAGAACGATGAGTGTGATAAAGGTCGAGCCTGAGCACAAGCCCACGGCAAGGCTGAATAAATAGTATCCCAATGACATTGGATTTCGTGTGTGCTTGTACACATCCTCTGCAACGATTCGTTTTGTCAATCGGAAGGCATTGGCTCCGCTTCCCAAGGCTCGTAATAGCTTGTTGGTAATCGCAAGGAAATATAAACCGGGAATTGCCAGAATGATCCCAAGAACCAGAAAGAAGGTTCTCCATGGCAGGGGTCTCAAGCCCGCGAGTTCATCGAAGTGTGTGAACCCGGGATAAAACGCACCGATGAAGAGTGGTATGCCCAGTCCAGCAAAAAACAGAAAATGCATGACGCGGCTGGATTTTTCTGCATTGTCTTTTGATGGATGCCTTCTGAGCCATCCGCCAAGGACTCCAACGCCCACCGCAAAGAACAGTAGACCGACAAGTATCAAGTAAAGTGTAAACATTTGATTCCTCCGCTTACCATTCACCGGTTAGATAGTTTCTATTCGGTTGATGTTGTTCCATGAATTGCTTATGCTTTGGCTTGAGCTCGCTAACCTGATAGGGGTAATAGAAAAGTGTCAGACAGACTTGGTGATCCACATTGATCAGTTCTATGCAGGGATCCATCCGGCCCGTTGACACCTCACAATATCCGAAATGGATCGCCTGGATGTGCTCTGGGGCCAAGTGGATATGGTCGTGACAACCCTGTCTTTCAAGCACCATTTTGAGTCCATCATATCCCACGTGCAACGTCCCACGAATGTTGGTTTCAGCCCCCTTTATCTCCATATCGGCGATGAACTCTCCAAGTTGACAAATATCCTCCATCAATTGCCAAAACAGTTTCGTCTCCATTTTTCTCCTTGCCTGTCCTGTTCGAGCGCGGGCACTGATGATTAGCCCAATCCTGCATCCCGTGCGCGGATAATGGCTTGGGCGCGATCCGCCACTTGCAATTTGCTAAAGATATTGGAAACATGGTTGCGCACAGTTTTTAAACTGAGTACCAACTGTTCGGCGATCTCCTCATTTGTACGACCTTGAGCGATCAGTGTAAGAACCTCCGACTCGCGTTCTGTTAGTTCGGGGAAGATGCGCGATTGCACAGAGGAGCGCGAGGCTGAGAAGAAACCGATCAAACGCTGGGCAATGCCTGGTCCAAAGATGGCTTCCCCATTTGCTACGGCTCGGATGGCACGTAGCATCTCAGCTTGATTGGCGCCCTTGGGCACGTAGCCGCGCGCCCCGGCGCGCATTGCAGCGAAGATAGAATCATCATCTTCAAGCATCGAGACGATCAGGATGCGAATGTGGGGGCTGGTGTGCAGAATCTCGCGCATGGCTTGCAGACCATTGACGCCTGGCATCTTGATATCCATCAGGATCACATCGGGCTGGAGACTTTCCGCTAGAGCGATCGCTTCTTCACCGCTGGCCGCCTCACCGACCACTTCAGTGTCGGGCACGGAGTCGAGCAACCCATGCATGCCATCCCGAAACAGCGGATGATCATCGGCGATCAGGATGCGGATTCGATCCGAGTCCATGTTCACACCTCCTCTGGGGACAAGACAATCGTGCCTCGATCAATCAAATTGGATGGTTCGTTCACTCGGCATGGCAGACGAGCGACCAGGCCGGTGCCACCTGTTGAGACAGGCGTGACTGTCAATGTGCCGCCTAATTCTTCGGCGCGCTCACGCATCGAATTCAAGCCGATCCCTGCTCGCCGTTTCATGGGCAGTCCCTTCCCATCATCCTGGACTTCCAAACACAAAAGACTCGCTGACTCATCCAGCTTGAGACGGACGAAGCAAGTACGCGCCTCAGCGTGGCGAACGACGTTCGTCAATGCTTCCTGCGCGATGCGATAAACAGCCACCTCCACAGCAGCTGGCAGAGGAGGCAGGCTTTCGGGCGCCTCGAACATAATATTCAATTCATTGATTCCGTGCTGGTTGTATTGCGCCGCTCCCTCACGCAGTGCTATGACCAAACCAAGCTCATCCAGCGCAGGTGGACGCAGCGCATAAACTAGTCTGCGAATATCAGCAACAGCATCTTGTGTACGCACGCTGAGATCGGTCAGCAACGCCGCAGCTTGAGGATCATCTGCCATGCGATTGCGAGCTGTCTCCAGTTTGAGTGCGAGACTGGCGAGTTGAGGTCCAAGCCCGTCGTGCAGATCGCGCCGCAAGCGACGACGTTCTTCTTCACGCGCAGCCACCAGTCGTTCGCGTGAACTTTGCAGGTCTGCAGTGAGGCGCACGGCATGTGCCGCGACTCCCGCCTGGCGCGCGAGATCGTCAAGTAATTGCCGTTCAGAAGATGTAAAATGTTCACCAGGCGCACGCGGTGCGAGGATCAATTCGCCGACAGGTTCACCTTGATAGACGAGTAGCAAAGTAATCGGTTCACTCTTCGTGCGTCCAAACTCGGCGGCAATCTTGAACTCTCCATCTTGATTCAATGCTATCGCTACATACGGCAGTTTGAGCGTTTGTGCAACCGTCTCAACAATAGTAGGCAATACTGATTCGGGCGCGTATGCCGCTTCGAGGCGCTGACCCAAACGAGAGAGCGCGGCATACGGTTCATCGCGGTCGCCATACAACAGACGATTGACGCCGCGCTGTAACCGTTCGCGCAATGGTTGAAAGAGAAATGCGATCAGACCGGTGGCGAGCAGCGAGATCAGCAGATTGCCAGTCGTCTGCGAGAGCAGGCTCAACGCGCCCACCAGAAGGATATAAAGCGCGACGATACCCGCAGTGAGCGCACCGTATACCAGCGTGCGATTCATGATGAGATCAATGTCCCACAAGCGCGAACGCAGAATCGCGATAGCAAGCATAAGGGGGATTATGTTGATCAGGGGTGGACTCAGTTTTTTGTAAATGAGTGAGGCAATCAATGAGAGTGCCATGGCCACGAGCACACCAAAGACCACCCACTTGGTCTGCTGGCGTTCCGCAGTACTCGACACGCGGCGATAGCGATATAGTTGAGCGTACGTAACAAGAATGAATTGAGGAAAAGCCAAAGCTCCGAGAATCACGCGCCATTCGGGGCTGGCAAGAAAGGAAAACGCTGCGAGGATCGAAAAGAGAAAGACCCAGCGCGTCCAGCGCGGCACAAAGTGTCCATTCGGAAAGATACAAAAGAGCAAAATCCACAAGGGGGTTTGCAGATCGAGGTAAACCTGATGCGTGGACGGTACGCCAAGATATGTGGTCAGAAAATAGTCCAGCGTATTA
>WNGA01016727.1_pt1 | contig 10255 bp, 8 predicted proteins | sample 5400061 | NCBI WGS metagenome assembly WNGA01 (sample SAMN13153366, study PRJNA577476) | soil metagenome | isolation source: 100 cm soil or saprolite under grassland replicate 2 | place: USA:California | collected 2016-06-15
CCTTTGAATCGCTGGGGTTCACAGCTAAATGGATAAGCATGCCTCCGGAGATGAAACGCGCGGGGCATTTGCTGGCGGAAAAGAGTGGTAGTAAGGGTAAACGTGTTTTGCTACTCGGTCACCTGGATACTGTGCTCAGTGGCGAGAAATTTCGACGTGACGGTAATAAGGCATTCGGCACCGGGTCGTCAGATATGAAGGCAGGCGATGTCGTTTTGTATTTTGCCTTGAAAGCGCTTCACGACACGGGTGCGCTCAAAGACGCGAGCATCATTGTGTTGCTCACCGGTGATGAGGAAGACTCAGGAGATCCGGTGGAGGTTAGTCGGGGCGATATGATCTCCGCTGCTAAACGCAGCGATCTGGCATTGAGTTTTGAAAACGGCGGCAGCAACATCGCTACAGTGGCGCGGCGCGGCAGTAGCGACTGGCTGCTCGAAGTTACTGCCAGGACCGGACACTCCTCGGCAATCTTCAAGAAAAGCATGGGGAACGGCGCCATCTTTGAGGCGGCGCGCATTCTCAATCAGTTTTACGAAACCGTCCGCGGCGAACAGTATCTGACTTTCAATCCCTCGGTGATCTCCGGGGGAACGGAAGTTGAAGTCAAAGACCAGAGCCTTACAACGCGAGGAAAGACAAACGTAGTTCCAGCGAAGGTGATCGTGCGTGGGGATCTGCGCTTCATAACTGCCGAGCAGAAGGAAGCCGCACGCGCCAAGATGCGTGACATCGTCGCCAAAAGCTTGCCCGGCACCTCAGCGAAAATTACTTTTTACGAGGGCATTCCCTCCATGCCTCCAAGCGAAGGAAATTACCAGTTGCTGAAACAGTTGGATGCCGTTAGTCAGGATCTTGGTTTTGGAAAAATTGAAGCACTTGATCCCGGCGAAAGAGGTGCCGGCGACGTCTCGTACGTTACCCACCTGATCCCGGGACTCGACGGTTTAGGCGCAACCGGCGGCGGCGCACATGCTCGTGGCGAGTATGCCGATCTGGACACATTGCCAAGACAAATTAAACGCGCGGCCGTGCTGATTTATCGATTGACCCGATGAGGGTGAGTCTCCTTTAGAGTTTCGGGAGTTTAAGTGAATTTCTGCAACCGCTTAATTGCGGGTGAAGAACACGGCCACGACGCAACATGCTGGCGCCGTGGGTCGACAAATACGGAACCGGGAGCGATAGCGACCGGCTCGTTTGCACCAGACTCAACTCTGGCAACAGCAAATACATTTGGCTGAGTTTTGAGTGCTAGCTGAGACTTGATTTCAGCGAGCCTTGGAGCCGGTCGCTACGCTCCCGGTTCTGAATTTGTTGTGGGAACCACCTCAGCTTTGGTTACTGATGAGCACTGTCTTGCGCTTGCGAATCAAAATTCAGTCTGTTGCGCGTTCGAGCCCGCGATTGATGAGTGCGTCAACGCGCCGGAATCGTATCGCCGGAAATATCGCGCGTCAATGATTGCGAGGTTGGTGAGTTCTCAAGACACAGGGAATCGGCCGCTTTTCTCCGCTTCCGTCAACATAGATAACGGCCGCGATAATTTTTAGGCTGATTATCTGTCATCCTTCTGCTGAATCGATGTTAATAGACATCTCGCCTTTACGAATCTCACGCGATTATCGTTTGCTATTTTTTGGCCAACTGATTTCCGCTTTTGGAACAGCGATGAGTTTTGTGGTGGTTCCGGTGCAGGTTTATCAGTTGACTGGATCCACGTTATTAGTGGGCCTATTAAGCGCGTCGGAATTCGTTTTCATCCTCCTGATGGCGTTTGTCGGCGGCGCTTACGCTGACTTTATCGACAAACGAAAAATGTTGCGGCTGACGGAGGTTGGGCAAACTCTCGTGACCGCCATGCTGGTCTTCAACGCGACGCTGCCGCGTCCGCAGGTTTGGCTGCTATTTGTGTGCGCCGCGCTTCATGCGGGACTAGTCGCTTTGCAGCGTCCTTCGTTTGAGTCGCTGATGCAAAAAATAGTGCCGCTGGAACTAATGTCGTCGGTGAGTGCTTTGAATTCACTGCGTTGGAATGTGACAACAATATTGGGCCCTTCGATCGCCGGAATTATCCTCGCGAGATACGGCGCGACCACCGCTTACTCCATAGACCTGGTAACCTTTGTTGCCTCCCTCACGGCCGTGTTCCTTATTCGCGCTGTGCCAGCGCCCACGCAAATCGAAGAACGTCCAACATTGAAGTCCGTCGGCGAAGGTTTGCATTACGCCTGGAGACGTAAAGAGATTCTCGGAACGTATCTAATTGATATGAACGCCATGTTTTTCGGAATGCCAACAGCGCTCTTTCCAGCGATGGCCGCAAAATTCGGCGCCGGCACGGTTGGGTTTTTCTATGCTGCACCATCGGCGGGCGCGCTCGTTGCTACGCTGACTTCCGGTTGGGCAAAGCAAGTCAATCGTCATGGCTTGTTCGTCGCGCTGGCGGCCGCGCTCTGGGGCGTGGCCATAATCTTTTTTGGTTTGGCACAAAATCTCTATTTGGCTTTATTCTGTCTCGCGCTTGCCGGAAGTTTCGATATGATTAGCGGAGTCTTCCGAATGACAATTTGGAGTCAGACAATACCCCACTACTTGCGCGGCCGGCTGGCCGGATTAGAGATGATCAGCTACACCTCCGGACCAAAACTCGGTGATGCCGAAGCCGGAGTCGTTGCCACTCTTTTCAGTGTCAGAACCTCGATCGTCTCGGGCGGAATTTTGTGTGTGCTCGGAACCGCCGTAATCTCTGCTTTGATTCCGCAATTCATCAGTTACCACGGAAGCGCGGGCATCAAACAAAAGGAGCTGGAAGAAGCAATGCGCGAAGCTGAAGCCAGGAACCTGCTGGTGGATTGACGCTCGCACTTAATAGCTTCAAAAAGGAGAAATTCCATGGAGCTTCCCCTGACCCCGTTAGAATTCGCTCGTCGCACACGCAAACTCTATCCCCAGCGAACCGGTGTGGTTGATGGTGAGTTACGTTTGACCTACGAACAATTCTTCACACGATGTGATCGCTGGTCGGCTGCTTTACAGGCACTCGGGGTCCGACAAGGCGATCGGGTTGCTTACATCGCCCCGAACACTCATGCGCAGCTCGAGTCGTTTTATGCCGTGCCTCAGATCGGCGCAGTCCTGGTACCCCTTAACTACCGGCTAACCGCTGATGACTTCGTTTACCTCATCAACCACAGCGGCTCGAAGATCGTCTGCGCCCATTCTGACTATCTCGAAGCAATCGATGGCATTCGTTCACAGTTACCAAATGCCGAAGCTTTTGTAGCACTCGAAGGAACTGTGCAGGATAGTCCGGCGGGCCGGCAGGGTTGGCTAAGTTACGAGAAACTTCTGAGCGCGACGAGTACAGATTTTTTCCGTCCTGACATCCAGGAAACTGATCTGCTTACGATCAATTACACCAGTGGCACTACATCGAAACCCAAAGGTGTAATGATCACGCATCGCAACGCTTATATAAATGTGGTGGGGACGCTAATCCATCACCCCATGTCGCTTGCCGATCGTTATCTCTGGACGCTGCCTATGTTTCATGCCAATGGCTGGACATTTGTGTGGACTGTAACAGCCGCCGGGGCGACCCACGTATGTCTGCGCAAAGCCGATCCGGTTGGCATCTTCGAGCGTGTCAAACACGAATCCATCAGCATGCTTTGTGCGGCCCCGACGGTTTTGATCAGTATCGCCAATGGCCCGGAGGAGCTAAGGCGCGAAGCGCGGCGGGGTGTAAGAATCCTGACTGCTGGTGCGCCGCCGGCCGCTGCAACCATCGAGCGCATCGAGGGCGAACTCGGCTGGGTAATAACGCAAGCCTACGGACTAACGGAGACGTCGCCGTTTATCACGATCTGCGAACCCAGACCGGAACATGAAGAACTTGCCGGCGCGGAGAGATCGGCGATCAAAGCGTGCCAGGGAGTTGAGTTGCTGACATCAGGAGAATTGCGTGTCGTGGATGAAGAGGGATGCGAGGTCCCGCGCGACGGCGAGACGCAAGGTGAGATCATCGTTCGCGGCAACGCCGTGATGAAGGGTTATTATGAAGACCGTGAGGCTACTGACGCAGTCATGCAGGGCGGCTGGTTTCACACCGGCGATGCGGCGGTTGTTCACAAGAGCGGCTATGCCGAGATCAGGGATCGCTTGAAGGACGTAATTATTAGCGGCGGTGAGAACATTTCCTCCGTGGAAGTTGAGGGAGTATTACTGCGCCACCCCTCAGTGCAGGAAGTTGCAATCGTGGGTCTGCCTCACGAGCGCTGGGGTGAGTCGCCGCAGGCGTTTGTAGTTTTGAAGGCAGGAGCCAGGGCGACCGAAGCGGACTTACTGGAGTTTGCCCGCGCGCATCTGGCCCACTTCAAAGCGCCACAAGGTGTAACATTCCTTGCGGAACTCCCGAAGACCGCGACCGGCAAAGTTCAAAAGTATGTACTCCGAGGAAGGCCTGCGATCGCGAAACAGTAAGGCCCGAAGAAATTCTGGATGAAGCAATCAGCGAAAAAGCGAAAGGCTGATACTGGCGAAAAGCATCTTGAGCGCGTACGGCGGATTTGCATGGCGCTGCCTGAGACGGTGGAAAAGATTTCACACGGCGAGCCAACTTTTTTCGTCCGCAAGAGAGTGTTTGCAATGTGTTCCAACAACCATCACAACGACGGGCACATTGCCGTGCTGCTACCTGCGGCGATCGGCGTCCAGGCGGCATTGATCCAGGCGAATCCTGAGAAGTTTTACAGGCCTCCTTACGTGGGTGTACGCGGCTGGATTGGCGTCGAGCTCGATCGGGTTGACGATGAAGAGTTAGCGCTTCATGTGCAGGAAGCGTGGCAATTAATTGCTCCGGAAAAACTGCAGGCCCTCTTGAAGAAGGACTAGCCATAACCAGGAGCGGGGGCGAGCCCGCCTTCCATACCCAGAGCTTCAGAGAGTTGAAGGACTTCTTATTGATTTGAAAGGCTTTCAACGTAGAGCAGACATAGTCGACAGGAGAATCTCGCAGGTTGGGACGGCGGGCTTGCCCCCGCTCTTACGTGATACGAAATTAATTCAATGAGCTTCAGCTCCGGCACTCGAAGGTCCGTCGAATAATGAAAAAGTTTCTGAAGGTTTTGCTCGCGTTGTTTGTGATCGCGGCGATAGCTTTCACCATCTTTTGGTTCGCGCGCCCCGCAGACATTTCTTTTGACGAAGTTCGGGCCAGCGTTCCAAACGCGGAATACAGCCACTTCGCTGATATCGACGGCGTGCGCATTCATTACCAGGAAAAAGGAACTGGAACTCCGCTGCTCTTGCTTCACGGTTTTACCTCGTCAACCTATTCGTGGAAAGACGTGTTCGAGCCTTTGTCGAAAACGTTCCGCGTGATTGCCGTTGACTTCAAAGGCTTCGGCTTTTCCGATAAACCCGATGGCGATTATTCAAGGAGCGCACAGGCAGCATTGATCGCGCACCTGCTCGATTATTTGAAAATTGACCGGGCATGGTTATGCGGCAACTCGATGGGCGGTGAAATCGCGCTGAATGTCGCGCTCATAAATCCGCAACGTATTGCGGGATTAATTCTTATCGACAGCGGCGGCGTGAAGGTGCCAGGCAGCGGCTCACTTGCGCCCGGTTATCTTCTTATTCCGGTTGTGGGCCGTGTCTTGACGGCGCTGTCGTTAACCTCAGACAAACTCGTTCGCCAGGGTTTGGAAAAAAGTTTCTACGACCGATCGAAAGTTACCGAGGAGCGCGTGGCAACCTATTATCGTCCGCTGCAAACACGCGGAGGGCAATTGGCCGCCCTGCGCGCTCGTACTCAGGCAGACCGGCTGCCAATTGAACAGAACTTGAGCAGAATCAATGTGCCAACTCTAATTATCTGGGGAGCGCAGGACGCGCTCATTCCGCTTGAGGCAGGGCGCAAGATGAGTTCGCTTATCAAAAACTCGAAACTGGTAGTGTTTGAGAATTGCGGTCACCTGCCAGAAGAAGAAATGCCCGCTCGGGTCGTTAACGAAGTGGAACCGTATATAGCCGGCAGGAATCAAACCAAAAATGATTGATTCAAGCTTGAAGCAACTGCTTGTTCAGTCGGATCTGAGAGAAAACGCTTGCGTTGCACTTCGACCTTGAATTCGCGAATAATCAGTAATTGACATGAAGAGAGTTGCGAAAAACTATCCTTACGTTAAGCGGCAAGATCCCTTTCCATTCGTACTTGAAGAGCTTAGTTCGCTGCGTCCTACCGTCAAGCGGCTATTTGGTTTCACGAGTGTCTACCTCGATGACAAACTTCTCTGCTCGCTTCGCGATAACATCAAGCAGCCTGGAAGCAACGGCATGTGGTTGTACACAACAACGGAGCATGTGGAGAGTCTTGGGAGAGAGTTTCCTCAGTTACCAAAGCGGCAACTCTGGCGTTCAGGCAAAAAAGCCTGGGTAATTCTGGCGTCCCGGCTGGAAGAATTTGAGGAGTACGCCTTTAAAGCATGTGAGCTAATATTGAACGGCGACCAGCGGATAGGACGGATAACACGCAGCATTCGAACCGGAAGGGCCGGGGTAACAAAGGGGTTGAACAAACCATCCCATGTGCGCACGCTCCGGCTGGTAAGCATACACCCCGGTCACGCTAGCCGGCACCGGCTTGACGAGTGATCCTGACAAAGCCAATGATCCCCCTGGCGCGATGGAAACCGGACTTTTTTCCTGGAAAAATTCCCGATTCGTCATAATCCAATTACTGCTTGAAACAGATCGTCCGGAGTAAGTTATGTTTGGTTCCAAATCATTAACAGTGACTACATGTTTGGCCGTTCTGTTGATTTGTCTTTCCAGCAGTGTCTATTACTCTCCGGTTGCGGCGCAAACCAGCGAGAGCATCGCGAAGTTGAAACAGGAGGCTATCGACCTCACCAGGCAGACAAAATATACGGAAGCGCTGCCACTGCTGGAAAAGATTGTTACTGCCGAGCCGGAAAATGCAGAGATGCAGTTTTATCTTGGTTTCGCCCTGGTTGCACAAGCTACTAACACCAGCGACGAAGCCCAGCGCAAAGCACTGCGCGTGCGCGCTCGCGAGACTTTTGTAAAATCAAAAAAGTTGGGCGTTAGAGAGCCGGTAGTTAACGCCTTGATTCAAGCTATTCCTCTAGACGGCGCTGACGGTGCGGCCTTTTCGCAAAACATCGCAGCCAATAGCTTGATGACCGAAGCGGAAGCTTTGTTTTCGCAAGGCAAGCTCGATGAAGCGCTTAAAGACTACCAGCAAGCGCTGGCGCTCGATCCAAACCTTTACCATGCAGCGCTTTTTGCCGGCGATGTGTTTGTACAAAGGGGTGATTTCGTGGAGGCCGAGGGATGGTACAAGCGCGCGATAGCAATTGATCCGAATCGAGAAACTGCTTACCGTTACTCCGCGACGCCTTTGATGAAACAAGGCAAGACCGAGGCTGCGCGCGACCGCTACGTCGAGGCTTTCATTACTGAGCCTTACAACCAGTTTGCTCGTGCAGGTCTGATTCAATGGGCGGAAGCCACCAAGACTCCTCTGGCACATCCGGACATCGATATTCCAACTAATGTCACTTTTGACGACAAGGGCAACGCAAAGATCAATCTCGACTCTAACGCTTTAATAGGCGGCAAGGATGACGGGTCGTTTGCCTGGATCTCTTATGGCGCTACACGCTCGACCTGGGGGAAAGAACAATTCGCCAAAAGATTTCCGCAGGAGCCGGCCTATCGCCACAGTTTAGCTGAGGAAGCAGAAGCTTTGCGTAGCGTCATAACGCTCGCGACTGCCGACAAGAAAGTCAAGAATCTGAGCCCTTCACTGGCAAAATTGAAGAAGCTCAATGACGAGGGTTTGCTCGAAGCTTACATACTCCTGGCGCGTGTGGATGAAGGTATTTCGCGCGATCACCCAGCCTATCTTAAAGAGAGCCGGGATAAGCTGCGCCGGTATATGTTGGAGTATGTTGTGACTGGCGGTGGAAACTAAAATTCTGTAGGAGCGTCCCGCAGTGGGGCGCCCCGCATCGAGCGAAAAAGGGGTGCCCACAGAGGTGTACCCCTTCAGTTTTAAGGTTAAGGACTCGTCTTCTTCGCCTCGGCGTCGTCTTTCTTCCTAACGTAAATCTCGCCGCGCGGCACCAACCCCGCCTTGTTTGCCAGCGTAAAGACTGCCGACTCAGCCAAATCTTTATTGTCCAAACGGAAGCTGGCAACTCCCGCCACGCGCGTATCGGGGTCGCTGTATTGCACTGTCAGGTAACGAACTTTCGTCTTGATCCAGCCAAGCGGAAATAGGTAAGGAACGTTGCTTGCCACAGTGGCGGCGGAAGGTCGTCTCTTCTGCGTATCGGCAAAAGTCGAGGTTACGGCATTGTACGGAATAAAAAACAAGTCCTTCTGATCCTTGCGAAAAAGCAGACGTTCATTGGTGTCGTCGAAGGTTAATGTGCCTTCCATGGTCTTGTTGTAGCCAAAGACACCGCCTTCATATTTCGCGTTCATTGTTTGCGGAGCTGCGGGAGGTGCCGCCTTGGTCGCATCTGCCGCCGTGCTTGTGTCAATCGTTCGCGGGCGCTGAGCACATATCGCGACCGCCATAATCATCGTCAACAAAAACATACTAATGAACTTCATTCCGTTAGCCTCCACCGACGTTCAAATCATTTGGCGAATGGCCGCACTCGCTCGGCGGCTTCTTTAAAATCAGTGTCACCTGGCGCCAGGCTCAAGCCTTTCTGATAAGCATCCAACGCTTTCGCATATTGCTTCGTAACCTCATAGGCGTAACCCAGCTCACGATAGACGTTGATATCTTCGGGCGACTTCTGCGCAGCGGTTTGCAGCGCGGCAATCGCTTTGGGGAAATTCTTCGCGCGCGACTGAGCTATTCCCAGAAGATAAAACGTTACGCCCTTGGCGTCAGGCTGTAACGTGGCCCGCTCAAGGGCGGCCGCGGCGCGCGGATATTGTTCCGAGCCGATCAGCGCTTGTCCAAAAAGCGCGCGGTTCAATGAGGCGATGGCGCTGTCCAGATCGTTTTTTGCGATCGCGATTTGACCCAGGTAGAAAAGCGACAAAGAGTCCTTGGGGTTTGCCTTGACGGCGGCGGTGAAGGTTTTTTCCGCATCCGCTGGTTTACCCATTTTGTATTCGGCAAGACCGCGATAGTAAAGCATCGCTGGATCCGGCTGTGCTCCGGCTCGCGTGGTAGCAGCAACCAGCAAAGGTAGAGCACGATCGAATTTTTCCGCAAGAACGTAGGCTTGCGCTAAGGCATCGGCGGTATTGGGATCTTCCCGCTTCGCAACCTGCTGCAGATCGAGCGCTCGCTGCAAATCCTCAATGGCAAGTAGGTATTGTTTGAGACTCAACTCCGCAAAGCCGGCAATCTTCCAGGCCTCAGAGTCGTTGGGAAACTGTCCCGCAATATCCTTCGCCTCTTTGGCCGCTGCGGCAAACTGTTTTTGCTGCAGAAGTTGATAGGCATGGGTGGTGTCGCCAGTGCCCACCGTGTTTACGACGGGCTTCACTGGCTGAACCTCAATTAACGGACGGTTTGAGTTGTTTCTCGCGGTGGGACTTGGTTTCGGTTCCGGTCGCAGCAATGGATCTTCCGCAGGCTTCGCGACCGGTTTGACACGCCGTGGCCGGCTCGATTGTCCTGCCACGATTCCGCACAAGACCACCAGACACAGACTCAATGCAAGGAAGCGGTAAAAGCGTCGATTAATCATAGATAATTCTTCCGGGGAGAGATTTGATTCGAGGTCAACAGAAGCTTTCCGAAAGACATGTTTCCGATGCGCCAGGCGCCTTTTAAGTTTGCCCAAGGTCGGGAAAAGAGTACTAAGTAAGCCTACTAACTAACGACCCAAAAGAAAAGCGACCGCCGGAACTGGCCGATCGCTTTCAGCAAGATAGGCGTCCTGTCGCTGTCCAACCTGAAGCCGCAGGACAGACAACTAACTTTAGAAGTTTAGTTTCAATCCAAACTGAAACTGTCGCGGATCAAACGACGCGGTTGGACGGCTGTAGTAACGGCCGTTGCCGGCCCGCTGTCCAAAGGTATTGACGTCTCTGAACAACGGCGATGCAGAAGCTTCGTTGAAGCGGTTGAACATATTGAAGCCTTCGGCAATCAGATCCAGCCTGACGCGTTCGCCAAACCGGATGGCCCTCATCACGCGCAGGTCGAATGACGAAAAGGAATGCGTGATGCCCATGTTGCGCCCGA
>WNGA01013864.1_pt1 | contig 10254 bp, 7 predicted proteins | sample 5400061 | NCBI WGS metagenome assembly WNGA01 (sample SAMN13153366, study PRJNA577476) | soil metagenome | isolation source: 100 cm soil or saprolite under grassland replicate 2 | place: USA:California | collected 2016-06-15
GCGATGGAAGGTCTTCGAGATCATCGAGAGACCGGGGAGGCGGGACCAGAAACCAGAGTAGACGGTCTTCACTCCGGTCTTTGGTCCGTGGCCTTTGGTCCGCTGGTTCGCCACGCGACCTCGGCCTGACGCTGCTCGATCGGGTTGGAGGCGGCGTCCACGACCTTGCGGAGCTCTTTCCGGTTCGGATCGAGGCCCGAGTAGTCGCCGTAGATCGCCGCGCGCAGGAGGCGCGTCGGGTACGAAAGGCCGGGCGGCCGGAGGAGCATGACGGCGAGCGGAACGAGCCCGAGCAGAATCGCCGCCGGTGCGCTCGGCGTGAGCGGCCTCGCCGCGGAGATCGCGAAGAGAAAAGCGAGAGCGCCCACGCCGAGAGCCAGCCCGACCGAGACCGCCGGCGGAAGTCCGACGGCGCCGCCGGCGTTCGGCGCGACCCAGCCGTGCGCGAGGAACCACGCCGAGCCGCTCGAGGGAGGAAACGACAGGTCGATCGGGAAATTGGGCCAGGAAAGCGTGGCGAGGACGTGGCCGGCCGCGGAGAAGGCGACGGCCGCCGCGAAGAGCCCCCGCGAGAGGGGCGTTCCGAGCGCGAAGGGCAGCGCCGCGGCGACGAGGAAGACGAGCGGCAGCAGGTAACGGCTGCCAAGCGACCATCCTCCGTGCCAGTTCGCATAACCGGTCAAGAGCAGGAACGAAACGACTGCCGCCGCGAGCACGAAGGCGCCGTCCGCGCGCTCCCGCTTCGACCGCAGCCATCGCGCGAACCCGGGACCTGCCCACAGGAAGAACGGAGAGAAGAGAAGAATCCCCCGAGCCGGATGGAACAGGTAGTCGAGAGCGACTCGCGCGCTCGGCGGGCCGAACCCCAGGAAGCGGCGGTGCGCGAGCTCCGCGTAGGCGGGATACGCCTCGCGCGCGTACGAAGGCACAAAAGGGGAACCGAAGCAGAGGGCCTGGTACCCGAGCAGGAGCCCGAGCGGAATCGCGACTCCGGCGGCGAAAGCGAGCAGGCGCTCGGCCGCGCTTCTCCCGGGTGACGTCGGCGCGACAGCGCGCACGGCGAGCGCCAGCGCGACCGGGGCGACCGTGTATTCCGAGATCGCCGCCCAGCCCGCGAGCAGTCCCGCGAGAACGGCGGAGAGCTGCCGCCGGCGCGACGGCGTCGCCTCGCCGCCTTCTCGCAGAGCGTCCCAGGAGAGAAAGAGAAGGGACGCCGTCCACGCGTGTCCGAAGAAGGAGCGCGCGTAGTAGAGAAACGGCGTTCCGAAGCCGACCGCGAAGACGACGAGCGGGGCAACCGAGGCGCGCTCGGGCCGGAGCGCGACACGCCGGCCGAATCGCGCGAGCGCGAGAGTGCAGACGAGAGAAACGGTGAAGAGACGCAGGAGGACGAAGATCGAGGCCGCGGGGGAATCCGGGCGCGGAAAGAAGAGCCGAAGCAGCCGATAGACCGGGACCGCGGCGAGCGCGAGCCCGGGCGCCTTGTTCGAGTAGAAGTGCCCGCCGGACGCCGCCTTGTCCTCGTGGTCGCCGAGCGTCGCGAGCTCTCCATCGATCGCGAACGACCCGGTCTCGACGAATGCGACGACCGTCTGGAAGCGCGACAGCTCGTTCGGGTTGACGAAGGGGGGGAAGAAGCCGGTGAAGTACGCGCAGAGGAGAGCGAAGGCTCCGACGACCGCGGCCCGCGCCCGAGACGGATTCAAGCTGCCAAGTCTAGAATCGTTTTATGTCGCGCCGAGGCCGCGCTTTCCTATCCGGCCTCGGAGTCGCTCTCCTCTTCGCCCTTCCGCTCCTGCCCGAGATCGCCGGCTCGCGCCGACTGGTCTTCCGCGACGCCCACATGACTCACTGGCCCTGGCGCCGCGTCGCGATGACCCTGTTGTCGTCGGGGAAGGCACCGTTCGTGAACGACACGGCGTCCGGTGGGCAGCCCCTTCTCGCCAACCCGAACGCCGGGCTCCTCTACCCGACCGTCCTTCTCGAGAAAGTCTTCTCCCCGGCGGCCGCGTTCAACCTCCACTATCTGCTCCACGTTCTGTGGGCGTTTTTCGGCGCCCGCGCCCTCGCATCGCGCCTCGGTCTCTCGGAGGCAGGCGCCTTCTTCAGCGGCGTCGCCTTCGCTTTCTCCGGGACGATGCTCTCCTACGGCTCCGCGTTTGCGAACGCCGGGCCGGCGGCTTCCTGGCTGCCCTGGTGCGCCGCCGCGGCGCTCGACCTCGCCCGCGCCGATACGGTCCGGCGACTCCTCTCCGCCGCCTCGGCCGCGGGGCTCGCCTTCGGTCTGCAGCTTCTCGCGGGAGAGCCGGTGATCTCGCTCCTCACCCTCTCCTTCGCCGGGTTCACCGCGCTCGCGGCGTCGATCGCCGCGCCCGCCCGCCGGCTCGCGCGGATTGGACGCACCGTCGTGGCCGGCTCGCTGGCCGGCCTCCTCGCGGCCGGTGTGGCGGCGCCGCTCCTCCTTCCGCTGTCGCAGGTCTTTCGGCTGACCTATCGGGGCCAGCACCTGTACTCGGCTCGCGCCTTTGGAGCCTCCCCCTTCGCGTCGTGGCGGATCGCCGAGTGGCTGTTCCCGCGCTTCGGCGGCGATCCGGGCGCGCTCGGGGAAGGGGCGCACTGGCAGTATCGCCTCCACGAAGGTGACCTCGTCTACGTCTGGTCAGTGACCTTCGGGGTCCTTCCCCTCCTCGCCCTCGCGCTCGCGGCAGCCCGACGCCGTTTCTGGTCGCGGACGACTCTTCTTCTCGCCGGGGCGGCGCTCGTCACGCTCCTGTTCTCTTTCGGATTCGCGCTCCCGTTCTACCGGCTCCTCTACTCCGTCGAGTTCCTGCGCCGCCTCCGATATCCGATCAAGTTCTACCTGCTGACGACGCTCTGCGTGGCGCTTCTGTCCGGTTTCGGCATCGACGCCCTGCGGCGCCACCGCGGAGCCCGGCTCGAGGCGTTCCTCGTGGCGGGATTTGCGGTTGTGTACCTGGCCGGGTTCCTCGCCGCCGGAGAGAACGGGCCTCTCGATCGGTTCGTGCGGCCGCACCTCGCCAGCCTCGCGGCGCGGCCCGACGCGCTCCTGCCGTCGATCCGGCACGTCTTCCGTGGAGACGCGCTCTTCGGCGTCACGGCGGCGATCCTCCTCGCCATCGTTTCGTTCTCGCGCCGGCCGGCCCGCGGAGGCGGTCACGCGCTCGGGTTCGCGACTCTCCTCCTCGCGTTGCCATGGGGGCTCCCTCTCTTCGTTTCCGCCGATCACAAGGACTTGAGCCGCCCGCCCGCAATCCTGCCCGTCCTCACGGGTGCGGGCCGCCTGTACGTTTCACCGCGACTGCCCGAGCTCGCCGTGCTCGAGTCCGGCACGGCCCATCCGCAGCTCCCGCCTACGGTCGCGAAGCTCGCACGCGTCCAGGTCGAGGAAATGATTCCCGCGACCGGAGCCTCCTTTGGAGTGCGCTATCTCTTCGACGAAGATCCGGACGGATCGTACGGCTGGGTCAACCGGATCGCCGGAGAAGTGCTGACTGCGTCGAGACCGGAAGAGCGCGCACGGCTGCTGCGCATCTTCGGAACGCGATGGGTGCTGGCGGAAGCGGGAAGCGACGTCCCCGGCTTTCACGCCGTAACGGGATTCTCGGTCGCGGGACGCCGGCTGGTGCTGCACGAGACGAATGCCCCGGCGCCCGAGCTGCGGTGGGCGAGCCGTCTGCACCGTCGCGCGTCGCTCTCCGGTTCCCTCGAGCTCGCGCGGTCGGACCTCTTTCGTTCCGCGACCGACGTCGTGCTGCCCGGGACTCGGGACGAAGACGCCGGCCTGACGGGGCCTCCCGCGACGATCGCGGTCCGCGTTCTCGAGGCGGACCGCGCGTCCGTGGACGTCGAAGCTCCAGCGGCCGGCCATCTCGTCTTTTCGCGGACGTTCTTCCCCGGCTGGAAGGCGACCCTGGACGGGACGCCCGGGCGGATCCTCCTCGCGAACGGGCGCGACCTCGCGATCGCGGTGCCTGCGGGACGCCACCATGTCGACGTGTTCTGGAGCCCGCGCGCTTTCCGATTCGGCGTGGCTCTGCAGGCGCTCGCGATCCTGTTCGTCCTGCTGGTCAAGGTGCTGGAGCTTCCGCGTCGAGGGCGCGCGCGAACGGTCGCGAGCTAGAGCCCGATTTCCGGCAGGAGTCCGAGGTGCGCCAGAAGGCGCAGGTAGATGTCGGGACGGCACCCGTTGGCGGGAATCACGCCCCACGCATAGACGAACGCGAGGACGACGTAGGGCGCGAAGATCCAGCGGAACGCGCGGGTGTCGATCACGTCGCGGAATCCGACGACGAGCGCGAACGGCGCCATCGCCAGGAAGTAGCGGCTCCAGTCCTCCGTCGAGATCAAGAGGTGCAAGACCAGCTCGAACGCGCAGTACCAGAAGATCACCGGGAACGGTCGCAGCCGCGAGGTTCCGACCGCGTAGACGAGAGCGAGCAGGATATGGAACTCTGCCTGGTGGTAGAGCCCCTTGCGAAAGAGCTGCGGCAGGAATCCAAAAGGAAGGAAGACCGACATCTTGTCGCCGTGCTGGGAGAAATACTCGAGGAAATTCCCGGTGCGCGAGGCGCAGAAGAGAAAGTAGCCGGCGAGGGCCGCGGGGATGAGCGAGACCCACAGGATTTCGCGCAGCCGTCGACGGCGTGCGAGCACGACGGCGAACGCGGGAGCGATCATCAAGCCGGAGATCCGCGTCAGCGTCGCCAGCGCTCCGGCGACCGAGGCGCGCGCGATCTGCGACCGCTCGAAAAGAAAGACCGACGCCAGCGTGAACGCGATGTAGACGGCCTCCGTCGAGCCCGTCGATCGGTAGAGCAGCCAGCGGGGCGGGAGAAAGAGGAACACGAGCGTCAGGAACGCCGGCGAAGAGAGCCTCCAGACGTCCCGGCAGAGCCGATAGAAAAGAAGCGTCGCCGCGCAGGTCGCGAGGACCGAGACGAGGAGCAGCGCCTTCTGGTATCCCAGGAACGAAAACGCGCGGACCAGGAGCGGGTAGACCGGAAAGTGCCGCAGAAAATACGTCGGTGTTTGAACGTAGGCGAGAAGCGGGTTGTCGGGCCGGACGTCGTAGAGAGTTCTCGCCACGGTCAGGTAGTTCGGAGCGTCCCAGAAGCGGTAGACGTCGGTCATGCGCGACAGAAACGGCGCGTAGACCAGGAAGGATCCGGCGACCGCCGCCGCCAGGAGAAGTATCTCCGGCCGGGCCGGGGCGGGACTTTGGACTCTGGGCGCGGGATTCTGGACTTCGTTCACGGGCGACTTTCGACCCTGGACTTGGGGTTCTGGATTTTCACTTTTCGCAGCTCCCAGAGCAGCCAGAAAACCGCGCTCCACCAGATGCCGTGCCATCCGGGCAGGTGCGGGAGCGGAAGGTCCAGCGCGTCCGGGGATCCGAGAAAGAAAGCCGACACGACGAGCGTGTAGACAGCATAGCCCGCTCCGCCGAAGAGCGACCCGAGTGCGATCGGCCAGACGAAGTAGTACTCGACGACCCCGGGAACGAAGATAAGAATCACGAGAGAAAGCAGAAGGCACGCGCGAGCGATCTCCATCCGACGGAACGCGGCGACCGCGGCCGCGGTTGCCATCAGGAAAACGACCGCAGGAGCCCACGACGGCATGCCCGGCACCTTCGTGAGCATGGCGGTTCCGTAGTCCTCGCGGAGGCTGGAGTACCCGAAGATCCGCTGCGCGGTCACGCGACGCACGTGCCAGTATGGAAGGAAGGACACAGCGAAAAAGGCGAGGTAGGGAACCGCGAGCGCGAGGAGCTTCCTCCACCCGAGCCGGCCGCGCGCGAACAGCAGCGGATGGAACCACGTGATGTGCTTGAAGAGCAGCGAGCCCGAGAGGGCAGCCAGGACGGGCGGACGGAGCGGATGTTCGTCCCGCGCCAGCGCGATCGCCGCGAGCAGAAACAGGATCGCAAGGTTGTCGAACTGCAGGTGGAAGCCGGTTACGAACACCGAGACGGGATTCGAGAAGAAGAGAAGCGACGCGGCGGCGGCCCGAAACGGTGGGCGTCCCAGGTTCCACCTCGCGATCCGATAGACGAGCAACGCGGATCCCGCATCGGCCGCGAGCAGAACGAGCCCGACCGCCTTCTCGAACGACATTCCGATGCCAGAGGCAATCCGCGCCACCCCGGCCAGCAGGAAAGCGAAGGCCGGAGAGAAGTGGTAGCTCAAGATGTCCCGATAGAGGCCTCCGCCGCGGGGCGCGAACTCGGCGAATTGTCGGTAGGTTCTCATGTCCCAGTTGTCCTGAAAGGCGGAGAGCCACGCGCCGCGCACCGCCGCGGCGGCAAGAAAGCCGGCGACCAGCAGGAGCCGCCGCCGGGCGCTCAGGCGGACCCCGTTTTCGGCGCGCCCACGTTTCGGCGCGGTCGAGAGACGGGCCGGGCGCCCGGGACCCGGCGGTAGACGACTTCCGTCGCGACCGCGGAGACGACCACCCAGAAGAGTCCGACCAGAAACCCCGCCGTTACGTCGGTCATCCAATGAGCTCCGACAAACACGCGCGACCAAGCGATCATCCCGATCGCGAGAAGCGCGAAGGCGATAGCCCCGAGCCTCGGTGCGGCGCGGTCCGACAGGTGGAATACGACCGCGACCAGCCCGCCGTAGAACACCGTCGACATCGCCGCGTGCCCGCTCGGAAAGCTGTACGTGTGCTCGGAGACGAGCGCGGGCCAGAGATCCGGCCGCGCGCGGTGAAAGGTGATCTTCAAGAGCGCGTTCAGAACGAAGCCGCCGGCGACCGAACCCACGAACAGGAGGGCCGAGACCGCGTGGCCCTTCCACCGCAGGATCGCTGCGACGACGAGCGCCGCCGGCAGGATGAAGAGGTGGCTCCCGAAAAAGGTCACCAGGATGGCGAAGTGGTCGCGCCCGGCGGTCTGCAGCCCGCGGACGAAGAGCGTGACTTCCCGGTCGAGGGGTCCGGCCCGTGCCGTCAGGAACACGTCGCGGGCGAGCATGCCGAAGAGGACGACGAGGACTGCGCAGACGAAGAGGCCCGCGAGGAGAGAGAGTCCGATGGCCTGGACGCGCGTGACGATGAGGTCGAAGAAGCGCGGCTGCCGACGCGGCGGGGCGGACTCCTTGCCGGTCAGCCCTTCCATCGGACGCCCCCCGAGAACGACCAGCGACGCTCGGGACTCCAGACCCCCTCCGCGGCCCGCTCCGCCGCGACCTCGAACCGCAGGACATCGCGCCGGTAGTCGTAGGGAGATCCATCCCGCGCGTGGACCGCCGTGTCCAAGGAATAGACGCCGGGTGCGAGATCGAGCGACGCGATGTCCAGAACGACGGTCGCGGCGGCGCTGAGCTCCTCCGGCACGAATCCGTCGATCGCCGTGTTCGAGCCGAAGACCGTCGCGCCGGCGACCGTCGAGATCGCGAATCCGAACACGAAGTCGGTGAGCCGTCCCGGCGCGTTCACTTCCATGACGAGACGCGCCGGCTCCCCGGAGACGAACCGCGACGCCGGCCGGTCCGCCGAATCGAAGAGCTTCACCGCCTGGACCGTCGCCGCGCCCGATCCGATCCGGGGAGCCTGGCCCGAGGCCGGCACGGCTCGTGCGCGCCGTGCGGCCTCTCGCTCGGCAACGCTCTCCCGGTAGAGGGTGACGGTCTCTCCGGCCGGACCGTCAGCGGCGACGCTTCCCCTGTCGAGCCAGATCGCGCGGCGACAGCGTTCGGCGACGAGGCCCAGATCGTGCGAGACGAAGAGGAGAGTCTTCCCCGCGCGCTCGAACTCCGCGAACTTCTCGAGAGACCGGCGGGAGAAAGCCTCGTCGCCGACGGCGAGGACTTCGTCGACGAGCAGCACGTCCGGATCGCAGTGGGCCGCGATCGAGAACCCGAGCCGAACCGCCATCCCGGAAGAGTACGTCTTGACCGGAGCGTCCAGGAATTCCTCGAGCTCCGCGAACCGGACGATCTCGTCGAAGCGTTTTGCGATTTCTTTTCGGGTGAGCCCGAGCAGGAGTCCGTTGATTTCGATGTTCTCGCGGCCGGAGATCTCCGGATGAAATCCGGCGCCGAGCTCGAGCAGTGCGGCGAGCCGGCCGCGCACGGAGATCGAGCCGGCGGTCGGCCGGAGGATCCCCGCCAGGAGCTTCAAGAGCGTGGACTTACCGGAGCCGTTCGGTCCAACGACGCCGACGGTTTCTCCGGCAGCGACGACGAACGAGACGTCGGTCAGCGCCGGGATCGCCTCGTCCGGCGCGAGCGCGCGGCCGGGACGGCCGGAGAGGAGCGCGGCCTTGAACGTCCCGACCGAGCGCTTTCTGCCCCAGCGCCGGTAGAGCTTCGTGACCGAACGGACGTCGATCGCCGACGGAGCCGTCACGCTTCCTCCGCGATCGAGTCGCGCAGCCGCTCGAAGACGGCTGCCCCGGCGGCGAGAGCGATCAAGGTCCAGACGACCATTCCCGCCCAGGCAGTCGCGGGGACCGGCCGGAAAAAGAACGCGCTCTCGTGGATCCCGACGAAGAACGGAGTGAACGGATTCAGCCAGAGAAGCCACCGCAGTCTGCCGGGTGCCGCTTCGATCGGATAGAGGATCGGCGTCAGGAAAAAGGTGAGCGTGAGCAGGTTGGCGAGCAGGTCGCGGACGTCCCCGAAGTGGACCGAGAGCGAGGAGATGACGAGTCCGAGGCCGAGGACCATCGTGGCGAGAAGGACGAGAACCAGCGGGAACTGCAGCACGGTCGAGTCCACTCGGACGCTCCCCGTCGTCGCCGCAAGCGCGATCGCGCCCGCGAGCACGGGAAGCGCCAGGACGAGATGCGCGAACCGCGCGCCGGTTGCAACCGCCGGGAAGACCTCCGGCGCGACAGTCGTTTTGCGCAGTAGCGGGCCGTTCGCCCGGAACGTCTCGGCCGCGTCGAGGAGCGCCGAGGAGACGAAGCCCCAGCAGAGGACGCCCGCGAAAAGGAAGAGCGCATAGGGACGGACGTCGGAACGCGGAGTGAAAACGAGGCGGAAGACGGTGGCGTACACGAGGAGGAGGAGCAGCGGGTTCAAGAGAGACCAGAGAAAACCGAGAACGCCGCCGCGATACCGCGCCAGGAGCTCGCGTCGCGCGAGCGCGAGCACGAGCGCGCGCTGGCGCCAGGCGCGCTGGAGGGGGGACCACACGCGCGACAAGTATCCGATATCCTCCGGCGCGTGTCGTCGCCGGATGCGCGCGCGGCGCCTTCTTCGGCGCCCGCGGTCGTCTGCGAGCGGGTCTCGAAGGTCTATTCGGGAGTGCGGCCGGTCGTCGCCCTCGACACGGTCGACCTCGCGGTCTCCTCCGGCGAGTTCCTCGCCATCGTCGGCCCATCGGGGGGCGGCAAGTCGACGCTCCTCCACCTCGTCGCGGGAATCGACCGTCCGACCTCCGGGTCGATCCGGGTCGGCGGACGCGACATCGGAGCTCTCCCCGAGAGCGAATTGACGCTCTATCGCCGCCGCGAAGTCGGCGTGGTGTTCCAGTTTTTCAACCTGCTGCCGCATCTGACGGTCCGCGAGAACGTCGAACTGCCGCGGCTTCTGGATGGAAAGAAGGACGCCTACCTTCGCGCGCGCGAGTTCCTCGATCGCGTTGATCTCGCCGAACGCGGCGAGGCGCATCCCTACGAGCTTTCCGGCGGTGAGATGCAGAGGGCCGCGATCGCGCGCGGTCTCGTCACCGGCGCGCGTCTGCTTCTCGCCGACGAGCCCACGGGGAACCTCGACTCGCGCCATGGCGAGGAGGTCCTCGAACTCCTCGACCACGTACGGCGCGAACGGGGCGTGACACTTCTTCTCGCGACCCACTCGCCGGCGGCCGCGCGGCGCGCGGACCGCATCGTCGAATTGCGGGATGGGCGCTTCTCGTGACCGGCTTTCGCCTCGTCCTCTCGGCCCTCGTCATCGGACCTGCTCGGCGTCGCCCGATCCGCGCTCTCTTGCCCGTCGTCGGCGTTGCGGTCGGCGTCGCCGCGGTCGCCGCGATCCACCATGCCAACCGAAGCATCACCGAGTCGTTTCGCGAGGCGGCCCGAGAGGTGGCGGGAAAGAGCGACCTGGTTGTGGTCGGAGCGCGAGGCGTGCCGATCGACGCGATCGAGCGTCTGCGTTTCCTGTGGCGGATCGGTTCGTTCGCGCCGCTCGTTTCCGGAAGCGCCGTCCTCGCCGACGGATCCGGGGAGGTCGTCTCCGTCCTGGGGACGGACTACGGCGCCGAGGGAGCGGTCCGCGA
>WNGA01013865.1_pt1 | contig 10254 bp, 9 predicted proteins | sample 5400061 | NCBI WGS metagenome assembly WNGA01 (sample SAMN13153366, study PRJNA577476) | soil metagenome | isolation source: 100 cm soil or saprolite under grassland replicate 2 | place: USA:California | collected 2016-06-15
GCTGGCGGCATAGGCGAATCGCACGTCCGCCTGCGTGCCCGCCCACCCGGCGTCGCGTAGCCCGGCGAGGTACGACTGGAACGACAGCTCGCCTATGGCGTGCGCATCGGCTGGATCGAGCGACAGCCATAGGCGCGGCCCGGTCACGAAGACGGCGATCTCCTGGCCGGCCGGCGCGAGGCCGAGGAGCGACCAGTCGATGGCCACGGTCTCGGTCGCGCGGCCCGTGTCTCGTGCCATGAGGTTGGCGCGCCACGCGTCGAGGTGCGACACGGTGGGCGGAAGCCGTTCGAGCATCGCGGCCGCGTGGACCCCTACGCGCAAGGGTGAGCAAGCGGGGTCCGTCCACCAGAAGCGTCGCGGTGGCGTATCAACGATTGGCGTGATCCGCCCCAAGCGCTGACACTTCGCCCGCTTCCCGAACGGGGACCGGATCTCATGCTCGGTTTGCCTGCTCAAACGCACGGTTGACCGTTCAGCGATCAGTCGGATCCTCCTCGTGCTGGTCGTGCACGAGTCAGGTCGCCGGTGTACCGGCATGCCCCTCCAGTCTTAGCGGCGGTGGGGAAGAGGTTGTTCCAAGGGCCCTGGCGGCCGATCGTGATCGCCGGCGCCGTCGTCCTCGCGTTCCTGGGGACAGCGGCGCCGGCGCTTGCTGACGATCCGCCGACGCCCCCGCGCGCCGTTCCGGCGCCACGCGGCCTCCCGGCGACGCCGACCGGCGCGTCGTACGAAACGCTCATCACGTTCGCGAACAACTCCGCCCGCGATCTTGGCGCCCTGCAGCAGCAGGCGCGCGATGTAGACGCGGCGCGCGAGGCGACTCTCGATCAGATCAGCGCGCTCGAAGCGCTGACCAAGAAGCCGAGCATGGTCCGCGATCGCCTGGAACGAGACGCGCTGCGTCTTTCGGCGAGCACGAACATGCCATCGGCCGCCATTCTCTCCGCGCCCGTGCTCGAGGCCGCCGCTGAGATGCGCGCAGTGCGAGTGGAGCTGAAGCAGCAGTACGTCGCGCTGCAGGCTGACGCGGTCGCGCTCGCTCCGTATGCGGCGATCGCACCGTCGAACGGCGCGTGGATGACTCCGTCGCAGGGCTACCTATCGCAGGGCTTCGGCCAGACCGGACTCTGGTACGAGCCCGCGCGGGTGTACGACGGCGTGTACTACCCGCACTTCCACGACGGCCTCGACATCGCATCCGAGATGTACTCGCCGGTCGTTGCCGCGGCACCGGGACGTGTGGTGTGGGTCGGTCATCTCCCCGACGGTGCGATGGTCGTGTTGATCGCGCACATCGGTGGTCTCGTGTCGCTATACGCGCACCTCGACGACGCTATCGCGCCGCCACGCGTCGTCGCGGGCGACGAGGTGCAACAGGGTCAGATAATCGGAGCGATCGGCATGACCGGACTCACGACCGGCCCGCATGTGCACTTCGTGGTGTGGCGCAGCGGCGAGCTCATCGATCCGCTCTCGGTCATCGCGCCCTAGCGCGTTTACCCTCCTTTGAGGTTTCTTGTCACGGCGGCGACACCACACGCGCGCGCGCACATAGAGACTCACATCCACTGACCGAAGTACTGGTGGGAAGGTCAGATTCAAATGGGGTGGATGTGATGCGTCGTCTCGGCTACTTCTTTGTCTTCGCGCTCCTGGTGACCACGATGTCCGCGGGAAGGGCCGACGCGGGCGTTGAGTGGTGCTCCGAGGATCCAACGTTCATCGTCAACGGCAACATCATCGATCTGAATACAAAATTCCTCGCGCAGTACAAGGGCCTGGTCAAGCCTCCCGTCGTCGTCGAGCTCCTCGTTCCGTCGAACGCGATCGCGGCGGTGCTGACACTTCCGGGCAGCGTGCCGGTGGTCGGCAAGGTGACGAAGTCGCTGCCACGGTGGTGGGGCCTGCTCAACATGCCGGTCGTCGCGCGGGTGACCGTGAACGCCACGGGGTCGTTCAACCATTACACGACCGCCATCGGGACGGGGTTGTGGCTCACGTCGACGGTGACCGGAACGACGAACACGGTGACGACGAAGACCTTCTACCTGCTGCTTCCCTAAATAGATGTCGCGACTTCGCTGGCAGCTGCGGACGTACATCGTCGGTGTGATCGTCGCGGGCGCCGCCGGGCTGGCGCTCGCCGGCTTCGGCCCGCGACCAGATGCGACCGAGGACCTGCTCGTCGTGGGCATCCTTCTCGGCCTCGCGACCCTGGCGCAGGTCTGGCCCGTCCACCTGTCGCTGAAGATCAAGCTCACCGTCGACGACACGCCGCTCTTCGCCGCAGCGCTCCTGCTGGGACCGTTCCTTGCGATCCTGGTGTCGGGTGTGAGCGCGCTCCTTGGCCTCCACCTCCGCAACGCGCGGATGCCCTGGTACAACCGCGCGTTCACCGCCGCGGTGTCCGCGCTCGCAACCGGCGCCGCGTCGGTCGTCTATCTCGTGTTGGCCGATGGCGCCCGGCCGCTCTTGTCTCAGCCCGTGCCGATCCTCGCGGCCGGCGCGGCTCGCTATCTCGCGCAGACCGCGCTCGTCGACGTCGCGGTCGCGCTGCAGATGAAGCGGCGCCCGTTCGCCTCGTGGTGGACGCTCCATCGCCGCGATCTCGCGCAGATGAGCGGCCTCTATCTACTCGGTGCGATCGCCGCGGCCTCCGCGGAGGGGGAGCCGCTCGCGCTTGTGCTCTTCGGCGTCCCGATGGTGGCGATGCTGATCACGCTCCGCGACAGCGCCCGGGTGCGCGAGCAGACGCGCAACGCGATCCTCGAGCTGGCGGACCTCATCGACCTGCGCGATCCGTATACGCACGGCCATTCGCAGCGCGTTGCCGCGCTCGCCGAGCGACTCGCGCGACGGCTGAAGCTGCAGTTCTCGCAGGTCGAGCTCATCCGCGATGCCGCACGCGTGCACGACATCGGCAAGATCGGAACGAACGACGTGGTGCTGCTCAAAGCCGGCCCCCTCGACGCCGACGAGCAGGCCGAGATGCGCCGACACGTCGAGATCGGCCACCGGCTGTTACGTCACTTGCCCGAGTTCTGGGAGGGCGCAGAGCTCGTGCTCGCGCACCACGAACGCCATGACGGGAAGGGCTATCCGCGCGGCTTGCAGGGCGACGAGCTGCCCCTCGAGGTCTCGGTCATCTCGGTCGCCGACACGTATGACGCGATGACGAGCGACCGGCCGTATCGACGCGGCATGGCCTGGGAGCAGGTGCGCTCGGAGCTGCTGCGCTGCCGCGGCACGCAGTGGCGCGAGACCGCGGTCGATGCCTTCATCGCGATGATCGAAGACGAGCGCCGCGAGGTCGCGACGCGTCGGCCGGTCACCGTCTCAGCGTCCGCGCCCCTCGGCGAGCGCTAGGCGGGTAGCGGAGACAGGCCAGGCGTCGTAGGGCACCATGGCGCTCAGATGGTGAGCCGATCCGCCGGCGAGTCCGTCGGGTACGAACGCCGGATACGCGCCGCGTCGGAGATCGGCACGTGGGGCATCGCCCTCGTTGTCCTTCTGTCGGCGGCATTTCCCGTCACGACCGTGTCGTCGCGCGAAGCCCTCCTCGTCTTCGCGGGGCTGCTGGCGCTCTTCGCGGTGCTCTGGTTCCACGTCCTTCCGCAGCGATTCCTTGGCAGATGGCGCTTCACCATCGGCGCGTGCATCACGCAGATCCTCGCCGCGGGGCTGCTCAATGTCACCGGCGACGTCGGATCGCCGTATTTCGAGTTCTATCTCATCCCCGTGCTGACCACGGCGTTCGCGACGCAGGTCGCGGCGACGCTCGCCACAGGCGCCGTTGCGCTGGTGGCGTACGCCGCTATCAACGTGATCGACCTCCTGAATGGCAACCTGACGGAAGGCGAGATCGCGGAGAGCGCGATCCAGGCCTCGTCACTCGTCGCCGTGGTGGCTCTAACAGCGCTGATCACGAAGACCATGCAGGAGACGCGCGGGGAGTTACACACGCGCTCGACTGAGCTCGCCGCCCAGAACGTCGAGCTCGACGTCGCGCGCTCGATCGGCCTGGCACTGGCGCGCGCGCGCGACCGGAGCGAGATCATGCGTGCCGTCCTCGATGTTGCACGCGAGTCGCTGGGTGTGGATCGGGTCTTCTTCTTCACCGGCGACAAGGACGCGAGCAACGGACAGACGATCGGGCCGAGCGGCACGACGGAGAGCTTCGAGCCCGATCCAAGCCCTCGGGATTCACCTCGGCAGCGTGCGGTGCGCACGCGACGCGCCGTGATCGTGAACGACGTTGTACAGGAGTCGGGCATCTCGGAGCGGGTACGAACGAAGTACGGCATGGCCGCGGCGCTCTTCATCCCCCTCATGCACCGGGGCGAGGTCATGGGACTCCTCGTGTTGTCATCGGGCCGGTCGCGTGAGTGGACGTCCAGCGAGCTTCGCGTGGGCGAGGCGATCGCGAAAGCCTCCGCACCGAACCTCGCGACCCGGCTCGCGATCGAGGAGGTCCGTGAAGAACGGGAGCGCCTCAGCGAACGGACCACGGTCCTCGAGGGGATGAACCAGCTCGTCGAGGCGCTCGCGCTGGGCACCGATGAGGCCTCGACCGCGGAGGTCGCGGCACGCTCGGTCTCGCAGGCGTTCCACTTGTTCGCGGCGACGACGCTGCTCACGGACCCGTCGGTCGCGCTGCTCGAACCCGTCGGCATCGTGGGCGGAGCGACCGAGCACCCGGTGGTGAAGGGGCCGATGAACTGCCCCGCGATCCGAAGCGGACGGATCTTTCGCGTCACGACCGCGGGCGATCCGGTGATATGCCCCTACATGCCGTTCCGCAAAGGAAGCCCCGGGTATATGTGCGCGCCGCTCCTCGCCGGCGGCGAGCCGGTCGGCGCGCTGTTCATGGAGCCGGCGGCGGATTCCGTGCTCGAGGACGCCTTCACGCTCGCCGCTGCCGACCGCGTCGCCCTCGCGGTCGCGAATCGCAGGGTGCTGGAAACGGCCAAACGGCAAGCGACGACCGATGGACTCACCGGCCTCCACAACCGCCATTTCCTGGCCGAGCAGCTGCGGCTCTTGCAGTCGCTCGCGGAACGACACAAGCAGCCCTTCTCGGTCGTCGCGATCGACGTCGACGACCTCAAGCGCGTCAACGACACGTTCGGCCATGAGATGGGTGACCTCGCACTGCGCGCCTTCGCCAATGTGGTGCGGAAGACCGCTCGTGGATCTGACGTGGGTGTGCGCACGGGCGGCGATGAATTCCTCGTACTGCTGCCACGCGGAGGACTGGACGACGCGCGACTGCTGGCGGAGCGGCTGCGGGCGGCGATCGAAGCGCAGGGGCGCGCCGAACCGCATACCGCGATCACCGCCAGCTTCGGTGTCGCAGCCTGGCGAGCCGGCCGGACCGCGGAGCAGGTGCTCGAGGCGGCCGATTCGATGCTCTATGCGGCCAAGCGAGCAGGAAAGGACCGCATCACGGTCGAGACTGCCATCCCGACGACCAACACCTAGCGCCCGCTTGCCTTGACAGGGTTTTCCGCCCTGCCTACAGTGTTAGCAGTCCATCAGGGCGAGTGCTAATTCAAAACGACGGCCCCAGCCGGGCACCGGCGCGGGCGAAGTGAAGGGGGAATTCGAATGCCAGCAGTCGCAGAGAAGCTCAAGCTCAAGCCGCTCGGATCCCGCGTGGTCATCAAGGCCCTCGACCGTGAGGAAACCACGAAGAGTGGGATCTTCCTACCCGATACGGCGAAAGAGAAGCCGATGGAAGGCCGCGTCCTCGCGGTCGGCCCCGGCGACCGTGACGAAGACGGCAAGCGCGTCCCGGTCGAGCTCAAAGAGGGCGAGCGCGTCCTCTACCAGAAGTACGCCGGGACTGAATTCAAGCTCGATGGTGAGGAGTACCTGATCCTCTCGGAGAAGGACGTCCTCGCGCGCATCGAGGAATAGGGAGAGGGATACATATGGCAAAGCAACTCGTATTCACCGATGAGGCGCGCAAGAAACTGAAGCAGGGTGTCGACGTCATGGCGAACGCCGTGAAGACCACGCTCGGCCCGAAGGGCCGCAACGTCGCGCTCGACAAGAAGTTCGGCTCGCCGACCGTGACCCACGACGGTGTCACCGTCGCTCGCGAGGTCGAGCTCGAGGATCCATTCGAGAACATGGGCGCGCAGCTCCTCAAGGAGGCTGCGACGAAGACCAACGACATCGCCGGTGACGGCACGACCACATCGGTCGTGCTCGCGCAGGCGATCGTGCACGAGGGTCTCCGCAACATCGCGGCGGGCGCCAACCCGATGCTTCTGAAGCGCGGCCTCGAGAAGGGTGGCCTGGCGGTCGTCGAGGCCATCAAGGCCGAGGCGAAGGAAGTCAAGGGCAAGGCCGAGATCGCGCAGATCGCGACGATCTCCGCCGCCGACGAGACCATCGGCCAGCTCATCGCCGACGTCATGGACAAGGTCGGCCGCGAGGGCGTGATCACCGTCGAGGAGTCCAAGGGCCTGCAGTTCGAGACCGAGTTCGTCGAGGGCATGCAGATCGACCGCGGCTATATCTCGGCGTACTTCGTCACGAACGCCGACCGCATGGAAGCGGTCATCGAGGATCCGTACATCCTCATCACCGACAAGAAGATCTCGGCGATCACCGACATCCTGCCGGTGCTCGAGAAGCTCGTGCAGGTCACGAAGAACCTCGTGATCGTCGGCGAGGACATCGACGGCGAGGCGCTCGCGACGCTCGTCGTGAACAAGCTGCGCGGCACGCTCAACGTGCTCGGCGTCAAGGCGCCGGGCTTCGGTGACCGCCGCAAGGCGATGCTCGAGGACATCGCGATCCTCACCGGCGGCCAGGTCATCACCGAAGAGGCCGGCCGGAAGCTCGACGCCACGACGATCCAGGACCTCGGCCGCGCTCGGCGCGTGACGGCCGACAAGGACGAGACAACCTTCGTCGAGGGCAAGGGCGACCAGGACAAGATCCTGGCTCGCGTGAAGCAGATCAAGGCGCAGATCGAGGAGACGACGAGCGACTTCGACAAGGAGAAGCTGCAGGAGCGTCTCGCGAAGCTCGCCGGCGGCGTGGCGATCATCAAGGTCGGCGCCGCGACCGAGGTCGAGCTCAAGGAGAAGAAGCACCGCGTCGAGGACGCGCTCTCGGCGGCCCGTGCGGGCATCGAGGAAGGCATGGTCCCCGGCGGCGAGGTCACCCTGCTCAACGCGATCAAGGGACTGGACAAGGTCAAGGCCGAGGGTGACGAGCTCACCGGAGTGAACATCCTGCGGCGTGCGCTCGAGGAGCCGTTCCGTCAGCTGGTCGCGAACGCCGGCCAGGACGGCTCGGTCATGCTCGACGGCATCCGGCGCAAGCAGTTCGAGACCAAGTCGAACGTCTGGGGCTACGAGGTCATCAAGAACGAAGTCGTCGACCTCACCAAGGCCGGCGTCATCGACCCTGCCAAGGTCGTCCGCTCAGCGGTCGAGAACGCAGTCTCGATCGCCGCGATGATCCTCACCACCGAGGCGCTCATCACGGACCTTCCTGAGAAGGACAAGGCTCCCGCGATGCCCGGTGGCGGCGGGATGGACTATTAGGCCCCGCTAGCGAAGCAGGAAATGAGGCCCGCCGAAAGGCGGGCCTCATCTTTTGTGCGTGCGCGGTGCGCCGGCCTTACGGCGCGAGCGGGACGATCCTCGATTCCATGACGACCGGCCCGGCGCGGCGGCCCCATGCCGAATCCTCGATCGTGACCGCGCAGCGGTCAAAACCCGCGATCGCCGCCGTGACGTCGACGGCCTGCACGTCCTTCCCGTCGGGATGGAAGTTCGCGCCGCGGACCCAGGTGTTGTCCGAGCTCACGAGCCAGATCGTGTAGAGCTGTCCCTGCGGCAGTGGTTTGAGGTCGTGGAAGACGACGAACGGGGGACGACCATCGACCCGCGGCGCGATGAGCGTTCCGCCGGATCCGGTCCAGTCGTCCTTGCCGGCCATGTACCACCAGCGGCCGCCCTGCCGGATGCCTTCGACGATCGACTCGTAGGACGCGCGCTCTGCCGCGACGACCTTCAGCTGATTCGAAAGGCTGAGGTTCTCGTTGACCACGGCGGCAGCGCCGACGGCGAGCCACATCGCCACAGCGAGGGCGAGCGCCGGCCGTAGCAGGTTCCGCGTCCACGCGGTATCGCTCCGGGGTGCGCGTTGGGCCGCGATCTCGGCGCGCGCCGACGCGAGGATGCGCTCACGCAGAACGCTTGGAGCGTCGCGGGCGGGCAGCGTCTCTGGGAGGTGCTGGACGACCTCGTCGATGGCGCGGGCCTGCTCGCGGCAGGCGGGGCACTCCGAGAGGTGTGCGGCCACGCGCGCGCTGTCGCTGGGCGTCAGCGCGCCCAACGCGTACAGCTCCAGCTCGTCGGTGACGTGGATCATCGCGACCGCTCCCGGTACGTCCCCTGGAGCTCGAGCGCGCGCCGCAGCTTCTGCAGGCCGATGCGCATCCGGCCCTTCACGGTGCCGAGTGGCACGCCCATGAGCTCGGCCAGCTCGACGTGGGTGTACCCGCCGAAATACGCCAGCTCGATGGTCCGCCGCTGCGCCTGCGGCAGTCCCTCGAGCGCGGCGCGCACGGTCTGGTGCTCGACGTTCCGCTCCGCGGCCTCCGCCGTGTCGTCGTCGGCGGCGCGCTCGGCCGCTGCCTCGAGAGGCGCTGGGCGGAAGGTCGTCTTGCGTCGGAGCACGTCGACGGCGCGGTGGTGGACGATCGACATGAGCCATCCGCGGACGTTGCCGCGCTCTCGTCGGTAGCTGGCGGCGCCCCGCCAGGCCGAGATGTACGCGTCGTGTACCACGTCCTCCGCGGCCTCGCCCTCGCCCAGGATCCGGTAGGCGAGCGCGTAGGCCAGGCGCCCGTAGCGGTCGTACAGCGTCGCGAGGGCACCCAGGTCGCGCTCGGCGAGCGCGACGATGACGACGTCGTCAGGTTGGTCGGAAGTGTTCCGCATCTGCGACGACTGTACGGACGGCGTCCAGCGCCGGATGAGAAGGGCCGGCTCGGTCGCCCGAACCGGCCCCTCGTGCTACAAGCCCTCGGCTACGGGGTGATCGTGGTCGAGAAGGCCTCGAAGGTCGAGCCCGAGACGGTGATCGTGACCGGTCCCCAAACCAGCGTCATCGGTGGGGCGCACTTCGGCTGGAAGATCGCGGTCATGGTGAGTTCGAAGGTCGCCTTCCCGTTCTGGACGGGGAAATCGCCCTCGGCAGTGACGGTCTGCTTGTTCGCGGCCGACGGGAACTGTTCACCGGGGTTCAGGCACGCCACCTCCGCAGAGGTCGCGACGTGGATCTGGGTCTCGTTCCCCAGGCCCGCGATCCTGCGAGCGCCGCCTGACCGAACAGCCCCATCATCGCGAGCGCGGCGACGCCAGCCTGCGTGCACACGATCGTGGCGCGCGCCATCGTGAACGGCCCTTCGGGATGTGTCCGTCACCTACAAGGCAGCGCGAGCGTGACGCAGTTGTCGGTACGAGGGACGGGGGAAAAGAAAAGATCCCGCCACAACAGGTCTCCCTGCTCTGACGGGACTTCACGGACAAGAAGCGTCCCGAGCGAACTGCCTCCGTGCCCTGCCACTGCATCGATGCTCAGCGGCCTGGCCGTGGAGCCGATCCTCGATATCCTCTCGGACCGCCTTTGATGCTATCTCCGGTTGCGCTCCCGGGGACCGGTGCCCTTGATGGAATCTCGGACCCGTTCCCTTTGACAGTCCCCTCGGGACAAGAGGAAATCTACTTGGCGATGCGGTGAGCAGACAACCCGCTTATCCACGGATCGCGGGTGAAGTCGTCCACAAACGGAGCATGTTTTTCAACACGTCATCGACAACCGACCCGTCATGAAAAAACTCCCGAGGTTCCGGCGTCGGCAGAGACCCCTCCCCCAGACGCAAGCTCCCCGGGAATAGCGAGCAATCTGCGGTGGCTCGCGGTGCCGGAAAAGTCCCTTGTCCACAGTCAGGCGCGCCTCTGTTGTCCACGAATGTGGGCGTTCCATCCACTAGGGCGCGTCGCACATACCATCGAAACGGTGCCCGATCCCATCCTCGACCCCCTCAATCCGGAGCAGCGTGCCGCCGTCATGCACGGCGTCGGGCCGCTGCTCATCCTGGCCGGCGCCGGCTCGGGCAAGACCCGCGTGCTCACGCACCGCATCGCGTATCTGATCCGGGACCTCGGCGTCCCGCCCCGCGCGATCCTGGCGGTGACCTTCACCAACAAGGCAGCCCGG
>WNGA01025093.1_pt1 | contig 10253 bp, 12 predicted proteins | sample 5400061 | NCBI WGS metagenome assembly WNGA01 (sample SAMN13153366, study PRJNA577476) | soil metagenome | isolation source: 100 cm soil or saprolite under grassland replicate 2 | place: USA:California | collected 2016-06-15
GGAAAGACATTTCATATAAGGCGATTCTTCAGTTAGCATAAAGACAGAATCACCAATTGTTAACTCGACGTGTCCAATGGACTTGTTGTCAGGCCCTTCCATTCTAAACCGCTCTTTAGCACCAAACACCTTCTTGTAAAATTCTATGGCTCGTTCACCGTCTCGGACAACGAGATACGGGGTAATCGTATGATACCCTTCTGGAGTCTTTGTCATTATGATTACATCTTGGTCACAATTTATAAGAATTTCGTGATCAGTCGTGCCGACTATGGCAGACTCAATATTGTAAAACTTCTAGTCGAAGGGCCTGAATATATTTCTAAGATAGAAAAATCATTACCGATTCAAATACCACCTATTGATGTTGAAGAACCTAAACCAGAAGAAAATCAAGCCCTGATCACCAGCAGAAAATATATCGAAAAACAGGAAAGGAAAAAAATTGGAAAAGCTAGTCAGGGCAAATAGGAAAAAAAATAATAATTGGTTTTCGCTTTTTTACTAATTTCATGTCAGTTATTAAGTAATAAAGTAACTATAGATTTTTCATCTCTAACACTAGTGTCAATACATTTTGTTGAAACTTTACTTAAAACATGTTCACGGCCCACTACAAGAGGTTGTCTATTCTGGTGATCTTTTGGATCGGGGCAAATCAGAAGAGACACCTCTTTTTATTTCGATAGAACTCCTTGTTATTTAGATCGCTTATTAATTCTGGTAACTTTCCTAGGTGGAGCCCGAATTTTTTCTCTATTAATATTTCCTTTAGACTTGGAACGAGTAATTGTATTGTCAATTTTATCAAGCCGTTTGTGCATTAATTTGACTTGAGCTAGCAATTCTTTTCCTAGCTGTTGCTGTAGTCTGGCGTTGGTTGTATTCTTTTCAACCCGAGCTAATCGCTTCTGGATTTGCTTCATTTCTTCACGTGTCTTGTCACTTTGTAGTGTCCTGATTAGCTGATTATACAATTTGTGAGTTAACTGTTCTTTTTTTGATTCCTTCTTTCTAGGCTGTTTCGGCTTTAGCCTTTCGTGTTTTTCAACCATTTTATCTCCGTCAATGCCCGGCGGAGGCTCTATTGTGCGGTTCAATTCATCAGGTAAGGGATGAGCTTTTGGCTCATTTAGTTCGACCTCATCCCGTTGACCATTCAGTCCTGATACTTCTGATAATTCAGTTCCTTCAGTATCGCCATTGCCTTCATCTATTTCTTCAACATCAGTTTCAGTTGATGGTCCTTCATCAACACCCATATTACTAATTGTGAATCATACTAAATAAATCCGCTCTAGCCAGCACTCCCGCCCCTTTGAGTATTATATCTGTTAAATCTAACATGGTGACTGGATTTTGACATGACACTGTTTGCTAAAGATGATATGCTGTTACTAGAAATCAAATCTTGGAGAGGGTTCGTAGAGTGTATACCGCCAGATGATAAAGAAGAATTTCTCAAAATGCTTGGAAAAATTAATGTGGCTCTGTCCTAAAGAATTAGAGTTCAAGTGGATGATCTCATGATGATCATTTATCCATATTTTTAGAAGGCTTAAAAATCAAACGTTCTTAAAGACTATCTTTGTTTCACGAGAATGTCTTCGATCGCATTATCGTTAAGTATTGTCTTAATTAACTTCATCCGTTCATTTTCCGCTATCTGTTCTGAATTTTGGATTGAATCAATTGCTCTAAGTTTCCAATAATTTCCAACTCCTGCTTCTATGATTGACTCAGCATGATAAACAATTATTCCGAAAGTAGTTAGAGAGAATCTACCTTTTCTTCTTTTTACAAGTCCTACTTTCCTTAGTGCTTGCATCCGTGAGTAAAATTGTTTCTTGGTCATTCCTTCTTTCTGTTTCAGGACATCGCTTTCCATAGTGCCATTTGCTACATCTCTGAATATTTCAAGAGATTTGCCATCTGAGATTGCTTTCAGTACATTTACTGAAGAATGTTGTTCCAATGACTTTACCTCATTCTAGATCCTACTACTATCGCTACGTGCCTATATAAAGACACTAACGTGCCAAGGAAAAAGAGATAAATAAGTTTCCAAATAATGCAAACCTACTGTTGGATCAAGTTGAAGTTGTTTTTCTTATAAAGGATGTTGTCGTAAATAATAGACAGTGATTGAGGAGATAGTAATAATAGCAGTCACTTCTATTGCTATAATAAGCGGTCTGCTCTGGATAAATATCTTCAAGCCAATTCTAGTAGATAGCCATAACAGTTATATATGAAAAATGCTGTTCTAGTATGGATTATTTCATTATTCATGGATACCGACCAAGTTCAATTTTGCGTGAATCCTGATAAGGTAAGAATACCTTGTCACACATAATCCCTATTTGGGAACCAATTTCTTTTTCGCCTTTAGAGCGTAAGACATGAGTAGTGTCAGTTTACATTTTACCAGAGTTTATTTTTTCCTACTTTGATAAGGAAGCCTTAATGATTTCTGTGAATATTTTTAGGAAGCTGTCAGGTGAAGTCCGGGCTTCGCCACTGGGTCAGAACCAAAATACCAGTACAATATTGGATATTTTGGATAAAGAGAACTTGACTCAAAAGGTTCTTCCAATCATATCTCCCTCTAATAAAAGTGCAACATCTTCTGATTTGGAAGAAATTGAGGAGCCACAACCAGCAGGAGCAATTTCAAACGCTACCACTCAAGAGGAACAAGCTGGCAACAAGACTACTGCTGTGCCCGGATTGGAGAATGAAACTACAAGTGAGCTGAATGAAACAGGCATGGAGAATGGTCAACCATTATCCAATCAGTCCGAAGAGTTACCCCGACCTACTGAAAATCTCAAATCACAACAAGCACTGAATGAAACTCAAATCGGCGGGAATCCCTTGATAAATTTAACAAATAATACACTAAATGAAGATAATCCGCCCGTGAGTCAATCTGAAAGCAGCGAGGATAATCCGCAATAGGTTCAAACTCTGATACTGCCCATACTTTCATGCGGAGGTAAGGAAAAACTGGCTATTTATTTGATAAATCACTAGCGACATAGTCCTCCTATCGCTGGAGAATATTAGATTCTGCAAAATATGCCAAGCTCGAGCGTATGACTTCCAAAGTCAAGCCAAGGGGTTCGAGCCCCAAGCCACAAGTTAGCTCCGTCGTAATTCACAGGTTAACCAAGCAGCTTTTTATTATTCAGAAATCTGGAAATCCTAGATTGACGATTAATCAGGATTTTAACCATTAAATAATTTTGTGCTGATTAGTACATTGTGGTACTAGCAATAAAATGCCTAACTTGTGGGTTTGAATATGAATCCGCATTTCAAATGGATGAAGAATCATTCAAGACTGCTACAATAGAAAATAGGAACGAAACTTGCCCGCAATGTGGCGTAATGTCATCTTATAAAAAAGAAAACTATTTTTTTAGCTAAAATTATGGTTGTTTATATTTTGTCCAAAATAAAATAGAAGGCTTAGGGGCTGAGGGTTTTTTATCGAACAAATTATTTAACAATTGTATCCCACATCAAATTTAACTCAAAATTTGAATTGACTTTATGATCTGCGAGATACTTGCAAGGTTCTTGTAAAACAATCTTTTACTGTCAGAATATATGAACGCGCAAGAATCTTTGTCATTTATTTTTGCAAAACCAATTAACATTTTACCTGGCTTACTTGCACTCTTTTCAAAATCAACTATATCGCTTGCAGATTGATGGTTTTGGATTTTCTCCAAATTGGTTAAGGCTTTCGAGACTACTATTGGCTTACTGGTTTTAGAATTAACCAGTAACGAGTCATTTGCATTATAGAGTATAGAAACCTGCATTCTGGTTGAACTAGGCTTACTGAGAATAACTTCACTTGAATCAGAAATGTTATCATGTTTACTTTTTACTTGCCAATCAGAGGGATAATAGAAGCTAAATTTATGACAGGGTCTGGGTACGCTTTCCAACCATGGGTTTGAGCCTTAGTTAATTGGATACTGTTATAAGAATAGAGCAAGACCAATAACAGGATGAAACATGAAAACCATAAATGCCAAATTTTCATTAATTGTTAAGTATTTAGTCATAATGTTACTCTTAAGCAAGCAGGATAAAAAGATCTGTATCAAAATTCAGAGGGATCAGTTTATCTAGAGGTACATTGACTGTTGGTGGTCTTTACATATGTCGCTATGTCCCCATTGACAGAAGTTATAAGAAAATTGGACGTTGATTTATCTTCTCCTTGACATTAAATAAGTTGACTTCTTCATAATTGATTAGCTATGATCAATTTTTTTATGAGCATCAAGCAAGTCTTTGCCATCGAAATTCCTGCTACAGTAAGGACAGGTAAATAGTTGCTCCCTTCGAAATGGATCGTAAATTGGTGACATCGGAACACTATGAAATTTCAATTATAAAAATCTGTCTGGATAATCACATTAGATTAGATAGGCTTCTGTCCAAACATATTATCGAACGAATTAAATTGCAACGAGTGGATCGTTACTACTTTGAATAGCTGATTTTATTTGATTTTAAAGTAATATTGTTTCAGTGTCATTATTGGACATCTGTATTCAACGCAGATCTAATAAAAGATTAGCTTAATAATCGATAGATTCAATTTGTACTTAATTAACTTCAGAATTGATATGATATGAATGACAGAACGTTGCTCTAAATGTAATTCAGGTATTTTAAAACCAACAAATTATCCAAAGATGCTAAGATGTGATTTTTGTGGCAGAACCAAATGCGAGCTTACAATGAAGGAGTATATGGAGAGTCTTAGCGGTGTACAGGATTTGAAATAATATTTTATGAGGAATTAGATTCAGGTTTTAGTCGTAGACTTTCTGAATACACGATTCGCAATTACCTTCTATTCTGGTAGCGCCGCTATCTGTCATGCTATAAATAACTTTAAAAGCGGGAATTCTCCTGCATTTGCCGCAAGTATCGTTTGCTAGTTTCTTGAATATTCCTGTTTTAGTAGTATATATCATTGTTCTAGCCCTGGTGGCTTTTGGGGCAATGTTAATTATATGTCAAATGAATCTAATCATAGTATTAGAGCTAGCTAATAAAAAATGTCGAATTATAACTCACCATTCAGATTCCCACGATCTAATATCATCAAGATAGCTGCTGGGATTGTGACATTAATCGTAATTGTAATTATTATGATGGAAGCCGCTGTAATTGTTGATGCCGGACACCGAGGTGTTGTCCTTTATTTTGGGGCAGTCGAAAACCGTGTACTTGGAGAAGGAGTTCATTTTGTTATTCCATTTGCTGAACAAGTAGTCCAGATGGAAGTGCGTACACAAAAATATCAAGCAGAGGCAGATGCTGCCTCAAGGGATCTGCAGCAAGTCCGGACAGTGATAGCGCTGAATTATAGAATTGATCCTGGGCGTGCCGATACTCTCTATGATACGATAGGCCCCAATTACGAAGACAGAGTTATCGCACCTACGATACAAGAATCTGTCAAAGCAAGCGTAGCTAAATTCAACGCTGAAGACCTTATAACCAAAAGAGAGATTGCTAAAGGCGTTATTGCTCAGGCCATCAAGAGTACTTTAGCTTCAAATGACATAGTGAGTGAGAATATATTCATTACCGATTTTGAATTTTCACAAGCATTCGCGACTCAGATAGAGCAGAAAGTGGTTGCTTTCCAAAAATATCTTACAGAGCAGAATACTCTAAGGTCCGTACAAGTCATAGCTAATCAAACCGTTGTTCAAGCTCAAGCGACTGCAAGGGCTAATGTAGCTAAAGCTAATGGTGAATCCCGGGCCATAGAGATAATCACAAGCCAATTGAGATCAAGTCCTCAATATCTTCAATGGCAGGCAATTAATAGATGGAACGGTCAGCTACCTTATGCCCTCGGAGGAGGCGGATTCCCATTCTTCCAGCTGCCTACAGGGAATTTTGATGCATCAAATCAATCAAATCAATCGCTTAATGGCAATCTAACTGGCAGATAAAAAGCAAGGTGTTAACAGGAGGTTATTGTTATTATATGTCGACGAAAAGTATTCGCAATGAAAAGAATGTTGTGGGATTTATTCAATTATTTCCTAAAGTAATAAGGCGGGCGTTATGGCTACTGACTTCATTTTTGTTTAAGGAACTTAATTCTTTAAATCTTATGTGGTAGTAAGTATTGATGGATGTAAAGTTGAGCTTGCATGAAAATAAATTGCAGCGAACTACCGTAAGAATAAATGGTCAATTACCAGATATAGCAACAATCATTGTGTCAAATTCTGAAAGATCGGAGGAGATAAAAAGGATTAATTCACCTACTAATTGTTCGTGCTCAATAATATCAAATGAATCTATTAGACCTAATGAGAACAAGTCTTTCCATCTTCTGGTTGATGTTGGTCATGGCGTAGTTAAAGGCTTGGAGGACATTCCCAAATCAGGACTGATGTCTTATAATTCTTCATACTTACCTAATGCACTTCTGATAACGCATTCGCACGATGATGCAGATCTTTTGTAGCGCTGAGACTCGTGACCAAATAATCAATAAATTCGATCATCATAAATTAGCTTCTAATGCCAAATTTACTGAAATCGCCTCGGGCCAGAAAATCGAAATCGGTCCTTTTTCTGTGACACCATTACCGCTTCTTCTTTACCAGGTTGTCTAATATACGCAATTGTATTACAAGATCAAAAGAAGATAGTAATTGGGGACTTTCTATCTATTGATAATATTGACCGGAATTTGCTGTGGAATCCTGATTTTGTTATCCTGGGAACCGAAACCTATACAAAATACCATAAACGAACAACTTAAGTTAACTGGTAATGATGGAAAATTCAATATCACTGTGGCCCAACAAGGACAGATATGGACTGTAGACCATAACAGAAAAGGTGAGGGTGTACTTGAAGCCAATCTCCCAATGGGTAAATACTTGGAGATTGAAAGCCTAAAAAATTACATATTGCAATTTGAAAAGGTGGAGAAGGAAAACAAACTCTACCTCACTATAGAAGACAGAATAAATCGATATTCTTTAGAATTTGTCAATCCTCACTTGGACAAAAATAATCAAGACATTCTTTATGGTGAACCTATGAGGGGAATGTTGGCAAAGGGGCCCGAATTGAAGATGAAAATTATTCCAGGCTCAGATTATCCAAATAATTCTCAAATTCATGTAGACATCGTGAGGGGTAAGAAGCAAATGTTCGAAGATAACCTATTGATAAACCCAATAGATACAAACAGACTTAAGAGATTCGCTAGAGAGAACTTCACATAGGCACTAATCTTAAATCTTACGGCTATTGGTCGGTATAAGTGTTAAGGATTCCCAAACGTCTGGTACTTCTGTCACAAACCCTTCCCGCCTTGAACAATATTTCTGTCTATTGTTGTATCCAGCTTTTTGTTAATGGTATTTGGTATTACAACGAATTAATTTTTAAAAGTCAGATTTTTGAGTCAGTCAATTCCTTTGGAAGGGAAGAAGTCAGTACGAAGCCGTTATGTTGAAGGTACGGAATAGTAGAAGGATAAAGGGTATTGTGCGCCCATAATGGTATGGAAAATTTGAAAGAAAAATCAAAGATAGCCGACAAAATCGGCAAAGAGGAGCAATTTATGGAAGTAATTACAGTATTATTGGCGATCGTAAATACTTTAAACGCAAGATCTGAGAAGAGATGTATTAAGGATAAGCGCAAGAACTAATGGCTTAATTACTTTTTCAGAAGAAAAACCAAATAAGCCTTGAATACCATATTATTATTACTAGTATGAATGGTTTGAATTTGAAAATTCTGAAATCCGAATCTAAGCAAATATTAGATATGGAAGAAGAATTGATGCTAGAGGACGTTTGTCCTATTTGGTCTGAGAAACTTAAGAAAGGGATCGATGGTCTAGATAGACATATTCTGGCGACAGATTCTAAGTATTGTCTTGTGGGAGAGGCCTGGGGTTTCACAGGTAAACAGGCAGGCTACTTTATTGCGCCATTGATTCCTGTAGTAGGTTGCTGGACTTGCTTAAAGTACGGACGAAAATTCGGCTTAATTGCCAAGAAGACGGGTTGTACTGCCGCTTCTTTGCAGCCACTAATTTCAGAGTTTCTTGTACATTGGAACCAAAAGCACACAGCAATAACCAAGTCCCTTAGGCGCTAGGTTTACACAGTACAAAGGACTGTTGCCAATTAATAACATCCAATATTATAATTAATTTATTGTATGTAGAGTCATGTATTACAGGCGCATACTATCATGCAAGCATTACTTTCTTGTCCAAAATGTATATGCCCTCCAGGCTTTTCCTCAAGGCTGACTTTTTAGCTCCTGCGTAATACCATGCCATGACTCCTATCCGGATTACAAAAGATACCTCTCCCACCTTGCCTGGGCGTTTATTTATTCGTATTTACCAAGATGCCCAAAAATTTTAACATCGCATTTAATTGATACGAAACAAGAAGAAGTGAAGAAACTGGGGATTGGCAGATCCAAAACACATTTTGATATCTTTTATGCTCATTCTCATGGTTCCTTTGATAGGCATTCATAGTTATATTTCAGTAAGCCACGCACTTTCAGAATGGGAAATAGGAGCAGAGGCACAGTTTGAATTTGCTAAATTTCTTGACAAACTGCAAAAAGAAATTGAATTCAAACATCCACAAAAAATCACGGAATATAAGAATGTGATTCTTCAGCTACTTCCGGATTTTAGGGAAACAATTAATCGTTTGGATCCAGTGGTAAATGTAGAATTTCGTAAGTTAGCAAGTACCTCATCCGAATTCCCTTTAGATTGTAATTCCGTAGGCCAGCAATTGCCTCTTCCTACCCCGTTAATTGACCAAACACGAAGCACTTCAGATTCATGTTTTGCTTCAGAAGGAGTCGACAGCTACTTGCAAATTCAATGTAATGAAAAGAAAATTTCGAATGCGACTAAATTAGACAATCAGGGACGGGGGCAGCTGTCAGACCGGGCAAAAGAACGATTGAATGTAGGATGTGATGCTTTAGTATTGCTCTCAAATAAAACCCAAAATATATTGAAGAGTATGAATAAAGATGTCGGTTCCTGTTTTTCTAATGTTTCTAGCGGAACTTGATTTTAATACACTCATTTTTTCATATTATCAAGAAGCATCTTCGGGGGCTTTATTGAAATATCATTGTCCCAACTCGAAAATGGGCAGAGAAAAACACGAAGTTCTGTATTAATTGTGGCCGGTCCTTTTAACTATTGCTTTGCATTTCAGTTCCGATATGGTAAGGATATTGGTTTCGCTTGAATCTCCTATGAAACTCGGTTATTATGCAATCAATTCTATCTTTTTTTAATTATTAAAGCAACTGTTGAATTTACTCTGTGTAGTTTCGTGATATCTCCCATCGTTTCTTTAAACTCTTCTTCTGAAGAAGATGTAATTTTCACGATCAAATCGTAGATGCCTTGAGTTCTGTAAATGTTTGTAACCCCTGTTTAGCTATGGAGCTTCTGCAATATCCCTTTTTCAAATGGAAAATGACAATTGATTAAAACAAGCTCAAACAGCATATAGTAGTTATATCGGAAATAGTATTAATCGCCTTGCTAATACCACCACGTGTAAGTAGTCGCAGGATGGTCTAATTGATACTAACTTATTAGCGATGAACTGGAAATATGATCTTGAAATGCTCGATAATATATACTTGGAGGTGTAATAGTTACCATGATATTACGAAATAAAACTCAATTACTTGAAATTATAAGAGAATGTAAGGAAACTCAGGAAATAGATAAACGTACGATGTTGCTGCAACAACTGAACAATCTACTTCCATTAGAATATAAAATTCAATTACCGTATCTTATTACAAATAATTGGATTAACAATTATCTGTATTCGCTTGAAGAGAAATTTCCATAGACCATCATGCCAATCGAAGCCAATAAACTTCGATTCAAATGGAATATAATGTCTTGTAGAGGATTAGGTCTGCAGTAGCTAGTTATAGTCACAAATTTCCGAATAAATTACTATTTATTTTATTTCAAAATTTTAATTATTTCTTTTATTTAACTAGTGAAGGCTATCTATCTTGGGGTGGGTCGAGAGGTGCGAACGGTCGGTCCCTAGCCAAGATTTATGATGTCTTGGTTCACAAATTGACTTAGGAAGAATGGAAAAATGCATAAAAATGAAAAACTACATATCCACTGCTGGCATCTAGATCTCCGGGAACGC
>WNGA01014462.1_pt1 | contig 10251 bp, 10 predicted proteins | sample 5400061 | NCBI WGS metagenome assembly WNGA01 (sample SAMN13153366, study PRJNA577476) | soil metagenome | isolation source: 100 cm soil or saprolite under grassland replicate 2 | place: USA:California | collected 2016-06-15
GGAAGCTCAAGGGCGTCGAGCTACATCGCCTACTCGATTCTCGCTATTATCAGATCAGGTGCAACAAGGGCGGGCCAGTACGGCTTCTATCTCACGCTCGAGAACTCTGGTTTGATAGTCGGATCCTACCTCGGAGGAGTCCTCTACTCCATAGGCCCAGGAACGGGCTTCTTAGTGTCAATCGTATTGTTTCTTCTCATGGCTCTGATAGCCGGGGTCACCAGTTTCAAGGTCAGGGATTCATCCGACGCCTCATTGGCCGGCAAATCGCAGGCAGTGGTCGTTGTAAAGTGACGAGGGCCCCCAGCGATGGAACGAGATAAGGAAAATTGTCTCTGAACCGACGGACGTCAAACAGGGTTCTGCTATGGACCAGGGTGCGGAGAGCGAAGGTCTTATAATCCGATATCGCTTATCCGATATCGTCTCGGGGAGATCATGTGGGGACATAGACACTGGGGAGGAATGAGGCGAGGATGGCTCAGACCTGGCGCGGAAATTATCGACGAGATAGAGAAGATGAGCTGGGGAGGTTGGCGACCATCTCCCGGGTCCATATACCCCCTCCTAGACCAGATGACAGTCGAGGGCGCGCTCAAGAAGAGAGAGGACGGACGCTACGAACTCACCGACAAAGGAAAAGATGAGGGAAGCTTACCATTTGGATTTCCGTTCGGCCAGAGACCCACCTCTGTTGAATCGATGGTCAGCGAGATGCGGGATTACGTCTCCTACTTCGAAGACTTGGCAAGGTCCAATCCGTCCAGGATGGACCCGTACAAAGACAGGCTGAGAGAAGTAACGGACCGGTTGTCCAAGCTTCTCTAATCTGGAAAGCCACCACTAACAGTTTATTCTTCCGGCGCGTCTAACCCTAGACAGTCTTAAGCGGAGTCGAAAATCCGATCAAACCTGAGAATGAAGCTAGGAGTATGCGTTCCGAATTACGGCGAGAGCTGTTCCGTTGAGGCACTCCGAACGGTTGCAGCTGAAGCGGAAGAGCAAGGATACGATTCCATATGGTGTACCGACCATGTCCTGATGCCGAAGAATAGTGGGACGCCCTACGAGAAGATCTTCGAGAGCGTCACAACCCTCGCCTATCTTGCCGCCACAACCAACAGGCTGAGACTCGGAATTTCGTCCCTCATCACACCAATGAGGAATCCCGTAGTCGTAGCCAAGCAGCTCGCAACGATAGACAACCTGAGTAATGGAAGACTCATACTAGCGATGGGCGCTGGCTGGAATGACACCGAGTTCTCATATCTCGGATCAAACTTTCACAGCCGGGGGAAGAGACTGGACGAGTCGATTCGGCTGATCAAAGATCTGTGGGCGGGAAGGACCCAATTCGAAAGCATGGTTCTCCGTCAGAAATTCAAGGATGCAGTCTTTGAGCCCTCTCCCGTCCAGCAGAAACTCCCGATATGGATAGGAGGATCTAGCCACGCTGCTATGAAAAGGGCCGCCACCTTGGGTGATGCTTGGCACCCAAATGTCCTACCTCTCGACAAGTTTTCGAAACTGGTCTCGGAGTTCAGAGAGAGCGTCCCGGAGTCGAAGAAGAAAGAGATCTGCGTGCGTATAGGTCTCAATTCTAGAGCCGATAGATCAGAGTACACCTCACATTAGGCGAGAGGAGAGTCATGCTCTCGTCCAACCGAGGAGAGAACAGGAATGTGATGAAACGGCTAGAATCGCTTGGAGTTTCCTACGCGGTTATAGCCCCAAGCCCGGACGGCAGAGACTCGATAGCCGACGAGCTCAGTGGGCTGAAGATGATCGCGGAGGATTTTCTCTGATATTCCTCTAGCCACTTTATACATGTCCATCCCAAGTTGCTATGGGAGGCCAGATGCGACTAGCGACGCGTTAACGTCTGGATCGCATGAACCTTGAAGGCGGTAGTCTTGGCCGGTGGAGAGGGGACACGTCTCCAGCCTCTTACATTCACCCGGCCGAAGCCGATGCTTCCCCTGGGTCCAAATCCGATCATCTACTATGTATTGTCACACCTCGTCAAGAGTGGATTTCAGGACATTATCATCATTCCGGGATATTTGAAGGACCAGATTATGGGATACGTGGGAACCGGGTCGAAATTTGGAGTAGGAATCACCCATGTGGTTGAGCCGGATGGAGTTACGTTTGGAACTGCGGGCAGTTTGAAGCTCGCCTCACATCTCCTAGACGATACGTTCATGGTGGTCCAGTCGGACGTCATTAGCGAAATACCGCTTCAGGAAATGGCGCACTTCCATTCCAACCATGGAGGTGAGGTGTCGATCGCGCTGACGACTGTTGAGGATCCGTCCTCGTACGGCGTAGCAGTTCTCGATAAGCATGATGAGATAGTGAAGTTTGTCGAGAAACCTCCAGCTGGAACTGCTCAGAGCAATCTCGTCAGCACAGGCTTCTACATTCTCGAACCTGAAGTCGTCGACTATATCGAGAATGAGAGGTGGGACTTTGCGAAAGATCTCTTCCCCTACCTTATGCGACTAGGCCAACATCTCTTCGGGTACGCATCAGATGCGTTCTGGGTTGATGTTGGGGAGTTGAAGGGCTACTTGAGCGGTGTTAACTGGGTCTTACGAAACCTCGTCAAGGAACCGCCGCGGGACGCAAGGATGATTGGAGATCCAGGCGAAGGCGTGTTTGCCAGAGGGGATGTCACGATCGGTCGGAGAGCCGAGATCAGGGGTCCCGCTTGGGTCGAGAATGGCGCATCACTCGGGGATGACGTCCAAATCCGGCCGGGTACAGTGTTGAAGGAGAACGCGCAGTTACTAGCTGGGACAAGCTTCGAGTCTGGAATCGTCTTCGAGAGAGCTGTTATTGGCAACAACTGTTCCGTAAAATCGACCATCATTGGGGAGAGGGCGATCGTGGGGAATGATGTCTCAATAGACAGGGCGATCATCGGGCAGGGTTGCAACATCGGCGAGAGGGCAAAGATTCTGCCAGGCAGCAAGCTCTGGCCCAACACAAAGGTACAGGCAGGCACCACAGTCGATGGTGTCATAGCAGTCCCACAAGACAAGTCATTCTATTTCGACACTGGTCTCGGGCAGTACTCGGGAGTATTGGCATCGTCCATCGAAGAGTTCTTGGGAGCTCTCAAGATCGTCCCACTCGAAGCTTTGGAATATCACATAGGGCGCAGGGATTTCGAGAAATGGACCAAGGACGTGCTCGGGTCGGTCCTGCTTGCGGACAATATACGAACCCTGAGAAGATCCCAGCTCAAGGGCGAAGACCTACGACTTCAACTGATCGAAGTCGTCCAAGAGTGGGCCCAGAGAGTTTCCTCTCCGCAGCCCAGCCCCAACGAGGAAAAGAATACTGAGAAACCCGTAACTAACGTCTAGATCAGAGATACTCACGAAAGACCTCCGGTGGAGGGGGCTGTTCTGGGCCGGGTTCTACTGTGGCTGGGCCTTCGGCATAAATTTTTCTTTGCCCACTGCAACAATGAACAGGATAATCCCAATGGCAAACAATTGCAAGCTTATCGCCATCGAGACGACCGGGTCTAGTCCCTGCTTTGTGATTCCCAGCTCATAGTTGATGTAGGCGGGGAGGATCATGAAGGCTGCCGCAATAATGACCACTGCCCCCCGGACTAACTTACCAACTTCTGAATCTCGGAAGCTTGCGGTGCCCATTTATGACTGGACCATCCTAAGGCTAACAGCCACCTCGTCTTCCCACTATATAGACGCTTATTCTTTCGACGCGACCTTTCGTGCTATTGTCACGTATGCTGTGTGTCCGATCATCCGGGATTCTGGCCGCACTTTTCCAGTCTCGGTCTTGAACTCTCTCACCAGGAGCTCGACTGCCTCAAGGACAAGAAACATGTTCTTCCTGAGAGCTTCAGCCAGCTTCTCCAGCTGATTCACTGTAGGGGTGAATGCCGCCAGCATTCCGCCTCCTACCAACGCTTCCCAAGCAGGCGCTACCATCTTCCAAGGATCGCCGAGATCGATGACCGCTGCGTCCGCGTTCCTCTCCAAGAATCCCTCCGCGGGATCAAGGTTCCTGAATGTCACCAGATGGGACAAGCCTCCCTTCTCCACATTCTTCTGGGCTGCCCTCAAGAATTCTCTTCGGTTCTCGTACGTGTAGACTCTCCCATCCGGCGCAACTGATTGCGCGATTGCGGCGGTCAATGCGCCGCTACCGGTCCCAACTTCGACGACATTGTCTTCATTCTTTAGGCCCAACATGTAGAGGGCATATCCAATGTCCTTGGGATACAGTATTTGCGTCGGCCTGTCGAAGGAGTCCACCAAGTCCGAAAGTCGAGGATTGAACACTGCAAGTGATTGACCCAGGCTGGTCTTGACTGAGACTCCCGACTCGATCCCTACGAGGTCTTTGAGATCAAGATATCCACGATGCGTATGGAACCGGCCCTCACCTGCTCTGGCAATCCAGTGTCGTCTGGGGTCCTGGTAGAGAAGCACCAGATCGCCCTCCCGAAATGTCGCTGTCAAAGCTGGATCTCCAGGAGAATCTGGTCAGATTAAGGATTCCATAGAGGAATGGCTGCCAACTACTGATGACTAAGGCCCCAACGGGCCTTCGATCCTGTTTGTCTAGTTTCCCAGATTCTTTCGGAAGAATTCCGTAATGGTGTTGTAGCAGTGTACTCTGTTCTTGAACCGTAGCACGTCGTGCCCCTCATCTTCGTACACTTGATAGTCGACCTTGACGCCGTCCTTCCGCAGATCTTCTACCAGTTGTGAAGACTCTGGCTCTGGAACTCGGGGATCATGTTTTCCCTGAATAATCATCAACGGACTAGACAAGTGGCTCATGTAGGTCTTAGGCGACCTCTCCACTAGGAAGTCCCGGTCCTTCACAGGATCTCCCAGAGTCAGCCGGAAGAAGGTCTGCCAGGTCGGTGGAATGCGCGAGATCCAAGCCGGCAGGTCGTATGGGCCGAACATGTCAACGGCCGCCCTCCATAGCTCTGGATGTCTAGACGCCAGTGTCAGCGTCATATATCCACCATAGGATCGTCCAACAACGCCTCGGCGGCTCGAGTCGATCCGGGAATCCTTCTCCAGACGCTTGAGACCTTCAATATGGTCCAGCACGTCTTTTCCGCCCCAGTCCTTGTCCACCCACTTCATGTAGCGCATACCATAGCCCGTACTACCTCGCACGTTTGGAACGAAGACCGCGAAACCATTCAATGTCAAGTACTGGATCAAGGGCATCGAGAACCATGTGAAATCCGGCCTCTCCTGTCCTTGCGGCCCTCCGTGAACATATTCGACCAGAGGTCTCGGACCCTTGTAACCGAGTTTTGGGGAGGGGAGATAGAGTCTTGCAGAAACCTCCAGTCCGTCAAACGATGTATAGCTGGCATCTTCGCCGGGAGAAAGATACTCATCCGGAATGCCAAGGACCTTTTCGCTTGAGAGACGTGTTGCCGTAGACTTTCCTCCGCTTGGGATGAGGTAGAGCTGTGAGGGGCTGTTGGCTTTCGTGAAAGCGAAAGCATACTCGACCTGCAGGGGATTATGATTCGTTACCTGCCATTCAAGACCCAGTACCACGCCACCCGATAATGGTGGGGTCCCAACCAGGACCCGGCCTACTTCGAAGGCTGGTGATGCTCCTCCGTGGAACGCCCCTTCGTACGCCCAGGAAGCTCCATCGATATTGTACTCCAAGACGAACCGGTTGTCCTCAACTTTCCGCAGTCCGACCATCTCTCCTTGACCAGAATGCTGCAGCCCCTTCGCGGGAATGTCGATTGGCTGGGACGGATTGTCCAGTGAGAGGTAGGTCAGACCCCCGCTGTCATGGAAGATAGTTGACGCGAATAACAATCCCTTGTCGTTGTCAACGAAACTGCACCAACCGATGCCACTCGGTGGAATCTGCTTTCCCTCCCTCTGTTCGAGAGGAACGCCGTAGAGCAATCTCCTCTCCGTCATACCGGGCTTCCGATAGTACAGGACGACATCTCCTGCCGTGTAGTTGTCCGCAAGAATCACGGTCGAATGGTCAGAGCTCACTCCGTTGCAGATGTTCCCGTAGATGCTTGTCCCGAGTGAGCTGACCTCACCGGTCTCCATGTTGACTTTGAGGCATTCGATATCGGGTGTCTTCCGGTTGTCCCGGAAGAAGTATGCGATGTTCCGGTCCTTGTCAAAATGCACGCAGGCAATCTGTTGATCTCGATACTTGTCCCCGAGCAGCGATTCAGGAATCCCACCGTTGAGAGGGATCAGACTAGGCTGATAGTTCTCATCGCCCAGTTTATCGATCATGACCAAGATTTTTCCCAGCTTGGGAATAACGTGGTAGTTGTCGCCAGGCATCAAGTGTGGATTAACAAGCGCCATCCCGCCTGGAAGCAGAGGTTCTGGAATGCTCCCAATCTTGTCCATGGAATACAGGCTCAGAACTCCACTCATGTCCGACAGGAAATAGATACGATCATTCACGTTCTCGGGTTCAAGCAGAAGCCTCGCTGAGAGTAGCGATTCGATTGGAATTGATGGCTTCTCGGGAGCAGGTCTTTCGAGAACTTCAGTAACGGTCAAACAAACCGGATGAGTCTACGACGCTTTTCCTAATCAACCTTCTCCGTTTTGCCAGAAGCGACAGACGAGTTATCTCTCATGAACCAATCTATCAGCGATAGTCTCTACGCAAGGAAGCATAATCGAGTGGCAGTGGCGAAGCCAGGTAAACACGTCTCCATATCCACTATCGGGGAAGTCCTTGACTTCGCCATCTCTCCCAGCGTAGGATGTAATCTTGTCAACTCGTCCTTGAGACTTGGGGTATTTTTCCAGAATCTGGCGAACATGCCGGTTCTCCATACCCAAAATCAGATCCGAGCCACTGACGAGTTCCTCGGTTAGCGATTGCGAGGGTCGATTCTCGACAAGGTGGTAGGCGGGACCGAGTACTCGACGAAGTTGCGCGTGCGCTTTACTCCAAGGGCTCGCAACCAGACCCCCGGATGATACTTCGATCCCGTCAATACTCCTCTCAGCTAATGTCTGACGCAGCAACGCCTCAGCCATTGGGCTACGGCAGATGTTGCCGTCACAGACGAAGAGAACTTTCATCCCGTGCAACCCCGGCCGGATCAAAAGGGTCAACACGAAGAATTAGAGGTTCTGTTTCCGCGAACGTTTAAAATGATGGAGACGGACAGCTCAAGACGCTGGGTCGTTTGAGCAAAGATCTGAAGAAGCTTCCCGAGATTAAGGTGTTCGGCAAATGGTCGACAGCCGACATTGAGGCAAAGGACCCAGGGCTCAAACGATACATTTCCGCGAGACCCATACTCCTCCCGCACACCAGTGGACGTCACGAGCACGCCCGCTTCCGAAAGTCAACCATCAACGTTGTCGAACGGCTAATCGACGATATGATGCGACCCGGGGTAGCAGGCGGCGGCAAGGCCCGCGCCAGCAGCATCGTCAAGAACGCCATGGACATTATCGCTATCCGTACAGGCAAGAATCCTATCGAGATTATCGTGCGAGCCATCGAGAACGCGGCCCCTGCTGAGGACGTTACTAGGATCGCCTACGGTGGAATCGTCTATCCGATCTCAGTAGACATAGCCCCACAGAGGAGAGTTGACATTTCTCTTCGACACATTACCCAGTTGTCCCGTCAGGCATCCCACAACAATCCTCGGACGGTCGACGAGTGCCTCGCTGAGGAACTGATTCTCGCCGCAGCTAGGGACCCGAAGAGCGCATCCGTCCGTAAGCGGGACGAGATAGAACGTATCGCCCTGGCCTCACGCTAGACTACTGTTTTGAGGCCCCCTCTTCTCCTTCTATTCCTCACAATGTCCCCCACGAGCAGAAAGGCTCCGCCAATGAAGACTCCAATTAGAGCCGCCGCCAGGTAGCCGTTGAGAAGATACTGCAGCCAAGACGCTTTGACCGAGATCCAGCTCTGCTGGAACTGGTTTGACTGGTATTCTGCAGAGAGAGCATAGATTAGGAAAACAATGAATCCGAACTGCAGGAACAGCACTACCTTCCCCGCCAGCATGTGGCTGTTTCCTCGTGCCATTTGGTCAAGCCTTGCTAAAGGATCGTTCCTATAATCATTGGGAGCGTGCGCGATGGAACTTACGGTGACGAGTCCCACCTTTATAGGCCCAGGCTCAACCGCGATTACATCTTGTCTACTGTAGAGAAGATAGCTCCCGCTTCATCCTCACTCAGTTCTGCTATCGAGAGAGCTGGCACTCTGCTTCAGAGCGGAGCCACGGATCAGATCGAAGGATATCGCGCTCGATTCGAGACGCTTGAGGGAATGTATGAGCGAGTCTTCGAAAGTTTGATCAGAACAGACTTTAGCTCAGAATCGTGCCATGAGACGGCGAAGCGTTTCTTCGGGACCGACCGGGTCTCGTTCGCGGCTGTTGACGGAACCGACTATGCCCGTCCACTCTTCGATCTGGTGGTCTTCTTCGGCGGCTCCTATGCTGCCCGTGGGACGATAACCTATCCTCAGAAGGGTCCTCCTAGAGTTGAGTACGAGGATCACTTTCTCAAGAGCGGTCGCGCACTGTCGAGTTGCGTTCCGGTCTACGTCAACGAGGTTCCGGAGATAGACCAGAGCTTCATCCAGCCGGGTGAGGTCTCCGAGATTTCTCTAACTCGTCCGCTTACGGACGAAGCGATCGCGAACAACTCGACGGTTGCCAACTGGATAATGACGTTTTCGGAATTCTACCTCGCCTACCGGCTCTCACGGGAAGAGGATGGACCAAGGATTCTCCTGTTGGATAGAAGCCTGGCCACGATGCTGGCCAGCCTCATCTATGACACATCTAGGAGAAAACTCTGGAAGAGCAACGGGGCGCTAGTCGGGCTCGAAGTCGACGACGTACCGATAGACATCAACGATCTCGCATATGCAAGACATCACTTGGACAATCCCGCGCTCGACCTTCCACCGCCCCGCGGAGATTACCTTCGATACCGATGCCTCCTTGAGATCGAACGAGCCGGTTTCCTCACATCAGCCGATCTCTATTCCAAGCTTAGAATCAAGGAGGATGATCGGCAGAAGCGCGTCGAACGGTTCCTCGGGAAACTGATCAAAGAGGGATTTCTGGAGGAATCCGCGGGAACATATACGCTCAGAGAGCGGTATAACAAGACTTGGCCCCGAATCCGGAAGCTTGTTGAAACCTACGGGCGTAGAATGTTCGAGGAAAAACCAAAACAGAACCCGCTCCAAGTAATGAAGAATGGAGACCTACACTGGCTAACGACCCAGGATCTATCGTTCCTTACGCTTTTCACGCTAGACCTTTTGGTCGAGGAATGCTGGAAGAAACGAATCCTGCTCCTGGGGTTGACTAAGGATACTGCGGCCAGGGACTTCAAAAATCATGTCCTTCCAGTCATGGTATCGAACCGGCTATGGAGATCAGACCTCAGCCAGGAGCAGTTGTCTCGTATACCCAACACTGACCGAATGCTGCTCCAGACGCTCAGCGTATTCAACCACGAATCCATTCATGTTCCGTGGTCCTTGATAGAGTACGACTCCTCATTCTTGATGATAGTCCCCGACTTCGAGAAGAGGGCAGGCTTTGTCGGAGGCGCTATACGGAACAAGATCACGCCGGAACGCTTGTTTCTCAAGAGCTACATTCAGCTCTCACAGACAGCCTACGATCCACAGTTGAGAAGCAACGTACTGCTCCTAGATCGGCTGGTCTACCCAGATTTCGACTTTCGACCGGACACTACGACAAAGTTCGCCCACTCCTACGGTAGCGCCGATGAACCCGTTCAACCCATCATCTTCAAAGACAACCATGTCAAGAATCCGATCCAGGAACTCGTCATGATCACACTCGGGTCCATGACGAGCAACAGCGTCCCTGAGCTCTTCGGCCATAACAAACCACTATTCATCGCCGACAAGGTCGCCAAATGGCATAACGAGGAGATGCGAAAGATCATAGACACGACCGGGAAATGGCTTATGAACAATCCAAAGCTGCGACACTTTGTATTCTACATGAGCACGTTCCGGGAGCGGAGGAGCGAGATCGAGGGTGCTCGAAGAGATAACATCTAGATACTTCACAGACTTCAGCGGCCGATTCAAGGCCCGCCTTGCGGCAGTCACACCAGCTTTCATGCCAGTCGCAACCCACGAGCTCACAGGCATATCCGCCCGATACGAGTGTAGGATAAAGGTCGAGTACCACAAGGATGCCATGGG
>WNGA01030590.1_pt1 | contig 10251 bp, 11 predicted proteins | sample 5400061 | NCBI WGS metagenome assembly WNGA01 (sample SAMN13153366, study PRJNA577476) | soil metagenome | isolation source: 100 cm soil or saprolite under grassland replicate 2 | place: USA:California | collected 2016-06-15
TTCACCGGTACTGTTGAAATAAATCAAATCTCGGCCATTCGACCACCGCGTTCGCCGCGCGATGAAGCGCCGGGTCGATTTCACTGTCGGGCAAATGGTCGTCGTCCGAACGTTGATTGAACAAGACAGCCCAACTGACACCATCCCAGCGGCGCACCAGGAGTGTGCAGGTTCCCGGCAGACTCCCGGTGTGCCAGTAGTTGAGTCTGCCTTCTTTGCCGACCGGCCGCACCAGCCAGCCGCACCCGTAGTAATGATCTTTCAATGAACCGTCGTCGTTCCGGGCAACCGGCGGCTCCGGCGCAGCGTGCATCGTTTGAATCGTTTTCGCCTCGAGCAACGGACAGTCTCGCGGGTCGTGCAATGCGGCGGCAAAACGAGCCACGTCAATCGCCGACGCGATCCAGCCGCCGTGCGCGTCCATCGATTCCAGGCAGAAACCGCCGTAAGGCCAGGGCACTTGTGTGCCCGCCCGGTTGTTTGCTTTGGCTGAACCCGCCCCCGACCTGCCCATGAACCTCCCCCTCTCCCGCCCGTCCGCCTTCGCCAAGCCTCCGGCGAACAGGTCGGGCACCCTCTCCCCCTCGGAAGGGGAGAGGGATGGGGTGAGGGGGCCGCGCGGAGAATTGCTCCCCTCCTTCGGAGGGGCTGGGGGTGGGTTGGCGGGCTTGTCGCTCCATCGATTCCGGGGAGAGGACGAATCATCAAACACGCTAGCGGCGGTCTCGTCATGCGCCATGTAGTAGCGCACTTCATCCTCCGCCCTGTTTTCGGCCAACGAAGCGCCGATCCGCATCCTCTTGATTCCAATCGGCGCGAGCACATTCTCCTTAACAAATTTCTCGTAGCTCGCGCCGGCGACCTTTTCGATCACGCGCCCCAGAACACAGTAGCCGAAGTTTGAATAGGCGTATCGCGCGCCGGGGTCGAAGTCGAGCGCCTGGCCGAGCATGTAGCGAATGATGTCGTGTGGACCGGGCGGACTCGGGACGGCGAGCGTTCCGGCGATCTCGCGCGGGCGGAACATCGGGTCGAAGCTTTTGTCGCGGTCCCAGCCGCCGGTGTGATGGAGCAGATGATAGACCGTGATCTCCTTCCATCGTTCATCGAACTTGCCGCCGTAAGGTCGGAGGGCATCCCCGCCCTGCCCCAGCAAATCGAACACCCGCGTTTTCAAATCCAGTTTCCCGCGCTCCACCAGCTTCAGGACGGCGATCGCCGTAAAAGGTTTCGAAAGACTCGCGATGCGGAAGAGGGATGTTGGTTTCGCCGGGACTTTATTCTCGCGATCCGCCCAACCGTAGCCGCGCGCATAGACCAGCCGCCGGTCCTTCACCACGGCCAGCGCGCAGCCCGGGACGTTCCGCGCGGACATGAATTTTTGGATTTCCCGGTCGAATTGGAAAAACGGAGAGAGGAAACTGCCGCTCACGGCTGATCCTCCCCACGCGTCCGCTTTGGTAGCAGCGAGCATACCGATCGTTCCGGCCACGTGCAGAAATTGCCGTCGCGAAATGCGAACTGCCCTTTCAAGCGCCGGCACCGGGGACCGCCGGTCGCCGGCCGCTGCGGCGCGGCCGCCCACCGCGCCATTTTCAGAAACAATCGCTGGCGTTGTGGCCAAACCCTCCGGCCGAACCATCGTTTGGTCTCGTACGGTGGACCGTTGACTGAGACGCGCAGGCGCAAAGTCGCGATCCGGCGCGGGGATTGGATCCAAATGGTTCACGAAAAACCTGTTGGTTGACTGAATTAGAAGCGTATTCTTCGGGCAAATCAACCATGGAAACCCAAATATCACGACGAAGTTTTCTCTCCCGCTCGCTTGCCGCCGGAGCAGCAATTGGCCTGACAAAGTTTTCTTCCATCCGACTGCACGCCGCGAACGAATTGCCCGAACCATCGGCGAAAAAGCTGCCGCGCTGGCAGGGATTCAACCTGCTCGAGAAATTCAACGGCCGCAACGACCGCTTCAAGGAAGATGCCTTCGAGTGGATTGCTGAACTTGGTTTCAATTTCGTTCGCCTGCCGATGGATTACCGGATGTGGATCGAAGACAACGACTGGACGAAGTTCCGCGAGCAGACGCTCAAGGAAATCGACGAGGCCGTGAAGTTCGGAGAAAAGCACGGCATTCATGTCTGCCTCAATTTTCATCGCGCGCCCGGCTACACGGTCGCCCAGCCGCCGGAAGCAAAGCCTGTCTGGAGCGACGACGACGCGCTGCGCGTCTGCGCGCTGCACTGGGCGACGTTCGCGAAGCGTTATGAAGGAACTCCAAACCGCGTGCTCAGCTTCAATCTGTTCAACGAGCCGGCGAAGATCGAGCCTGAAGCTTATCATCGCGTTGTGGCACACATCGTCGAGGCCATTCGCAAACAGGACGCGAAACGGCTCATCATCTGCGACGGACGCGAGTGGGGCAACGTGGCGCCGACGGAACTGGTGGGCCTGGGCGTCGCTGCGGCGACGCGCGGGTATCGGCCGTCGCACGTTTCGCATTACCAGGCGTCGTGGGTCAACGGCGCGGACAAATGGCCGGAACCAACCTGGCCGATCAAGGAAGGCGATACGCTCTGGAACAAGGAGACACTGCGCGAACGGCAGATTGAGCCTTGGAAAAAACTCGAAGCCCAGGGCGTTGGCGTAATGGTCGGGGAATTCGGCGCGTTCAACAAAACGCCGCACAAGGTCGTGCTCGCCTGGCTGCGTGATGATCTGGATTTGTGGAAGCAGGCGGGTTGGGGCTGGGCGATGTGGAATTTCAGCGGCGGCTTCGGCATCCTCGACAGCGGCCGCGCGGACGTGAAGTACGAGAACTGGCGCGGGCACAAGCTCGACCGCGCGATGCTCGAACTTTTGAAAGAGTTCAAAAGTTAACGACCATGTCCCTCATCAAGTGTCCGGAATGCGGGAAGGATATCTCGGACCAGGCGGCGAGTTGTCCCCAATGCGGCTATCCGATGCAGCGAAGCACCAGCGGAAGCCTGGCGTCCGAGTTGGACGCACTGGTCCGCCAGACGTTGCTTGAGAAAGGGAAAATCGCCGCCATCAAACTCTATCGCGAGCGCAAGCCCGGAATCGGGTTGGCAGAAGCCAAGGACCAGGTGGAACGGATCGAAGCCGCGGCGCCTCCGGGCCTGCGGCCGCGCTCGAAATCCGCCGGCTGTCTGGGAATCTTGGGGGGCGTCATTGTCGTCGTCAGTCTGCTGCTTGCCCTCTGGCTTAGAGGATGAAGCGGCACGATTCTTTTTGGGATGCGGGCCGTGAAATCGCATAACATGGAATCGAACCTGACAATTCTTCCTCTCACGCCTGAGCGCTGGAATGATTTCGTAAAACTCTTCGGCAAAAACGGCGCCTGCGCCGGGTGCTGGTGCATGTGGTGGCGGTTGGCACGGGCGCAGTGGCGCCAGCAAAAGGGAAACGGAAACAAAACGGCGATTCGGAAGATCGTGAGGGCGGGTGACGCGCCTGGTTTGCTCGCCTACGCCGATGGACAATCCATCGGCTGGTGCGCCATTGCGCCGCGCGATGTCTATCCCCGCCTCACCACTTCACGCACGCTCAAGCCGGTCGATGAGCAGCCGGTCTGGTCGGTGACCTGTTTCTTTGTCGCGCGGCCGTTTCGCCGGCGCGGCGTCACCGTCGAGTTATTGAAAGCGGCCGTGGAATTTGCGCGGAAACGCGGCGCCAAAATGCTCGAAGGGTATCCGGTCGAGCCGAAGACGGAACAACCCGACGTGTTTGTTTATACCGGACTGGCCTCGGCGTTTCGCCAGGCCGGTTTCAAGGAAGTAGCCCGCCGCTCTCCCTCGCGGCCGATCATGCGGCGCGCGACGAAGTAAGTCGAAACGCGTCTGTGAATAACGTGAATAACGTTTTGCCTTTGCCGCTTTACACCGCAAAGGGAGAAACCTAATTTCATTTCGTTAACCCGAGCCGCCCTATGAACTCGAAGATCCTCAAATCGCTAGCGCAGTCCGCCCCATTTCCCCTGATTGCTTTGCTGGGCGGACTGCTCGTCGCCGCGGTGGCCCAGGAAAATCCGGAGCCGGCCAAACAGCCCGCCGACCATCCGGGGGCGCGCGAGGAACTGCAGAAGATCCGGGACGGCATCAGCCAGTTGCGCGAAGAAAACGCTAAGCTCAAAGAGGAAAACGCCCTGCTGCGGAAAGAGAACCAGCAACTGCGCCGGTTGCTGGCGGAAAGAGCCGGGGGAAACGCAAGCGCGACGCCGGCCACCAATGCGATCAGCGCCGGCCCGACCAATCAGGCGGGCATCGAAACGGAAAATCCATTGAACCACTGGTTCACCACCTCGAGCGGCAAGCGGCACAACAGCCACTGCCGCTACTTCAAGACCACTGAAGGGCGCCTGTGCGGTCCCGACGAAGGCAAACCGTGCAAATTATGCGGCGGCTGATCGCGTTGCTGTTCCTCCTGGGCTTTTCCCGGATCCACGCCGAACCGTTGCGGGTCACCACCTGGAACCTGAACTTCAGCGCTCAGGCGCCCACCACGGCAACAGACCGCTTGCGCCTGACAAATATCGCGTCGATCCTCGGGGCGCTGAACGCCGACGTGATCCAGTTGCAGGAAGTGCCCGATCGACAGACCTGCGAACGGCTCGCCGCGCTCTTGAAGCCTTCCCACTACCAGGTTGCGGCCTGTTCGGCGTTCACGGACATTTCGGGCGGCAACCTTTCCCAGGTCGCCATCCTGACGAAAGATCCGGTCGCCGATGCCTGGACCGAGCCGTGGAAGCCTGAGGGCTGGGTTGTTCCGCCGGGCGGGCTGGCCTGCGCCGCGATTCGCCACGGCGCCGGCCGGGTCGTCGTTTACTCGGTCCAGTTGAAGAACAACGCGACGGGCGGCAATTTCGAACGGGACACGCAACTCAACATCCTGAAACGCGAGCTTTCCGCGGCGCAACTCGTTCAATATATCCGGTCGATTGCAACGGAGCTGACGAATCCGCCGGCGGCGGTCCTGATTGGCGGCAGCCTGAACACGAACCCGGATGAACCGCAGTTCGTCAGTGAAAACACGCTGCGTCTCCTCGAGGAAGCCGGATTCACAAACGCGTTCAACGGCGTGCCGTTGAAGGATCGCATCACGCGCCGCGGCAACGGAAGATACCCCGACGCGACGTCCGATTACATCTTTGCCAGGAACGCGACCTTTTCCGGCGCCCCAAATCTCCTGGCATCCGCCTTGTCAGCTCACCTGCCCGTGACCTGCGACCTGCTCGTGACCGCGGCGCCGCCGGTCGCGAAAACAGCGCGGCCGGGCCAATGGATGAGGCCGTGGCCGCTGCCGATGGCGGCGCTCGCCGCGCTGTTGTTTCTCTCTGCCTGGTGGTGGGTCGTGAGTCGCAAGCGGTTCTATTCCCCCGCGCCGGTCGCCGATTCCCGCGTCGCGGGACTGATTTCGTTCCCGGCCGAAGCGAAAGACCTGTGCGCCGCGCCCGAATTCGCGAATCCGAACGAACCCGGTCTTCCGGTTCAGAGTCCAGCGACTGACCCGACGGATTCCCGGATCCGGTCATTGGAAAAGCGTGCCTTCGCCGCCGAACAACGGGCTGCGCGGGCGACCGAGGCAGTGCGCCAGGGTCTGGTCCCGCATCTGGGCCGACTGATGAAAGACAGGTTGTTTCTGGGAGTCGCCTCCCAGCGGGCGCACCTGCTCAAGATCCAACAGGCCGGCGCCGCGCAGGTGGCCGAGATGGAACAGCGGCTGGCGAGAATTCAATCACAACTGCAAAACCGCCTGACGGCTTACGAACGCCGCATTGCCGAACTCGAAAAAGAGCTCTCCGCCAAAGAGCAGGCCAACCGCGAGCTGCTCGCCGCGCGGATGCAAATGATGAAGCAGGTGCTCGAAGCAGCGCACACTCCATCACTCCAGCTCTCCATTACTCCATTACTCCACCACTCCCTTACTCCGTCGCGCTCTCACGCGAGCGCCTTTTCCCCGGTCTGCAGCGCCTGTTCGTAACATTTCAACGCTTCCTCGTATCGTTGCAGGCGGTTGAACGCGCCGCCCTTGTAGAGATAGGCTGTCGTCAGCGAACTGTTCGCAGCGATGGCGCGATCGTAACAGGCAATGGCTTCATCCATGCGCCGAAGTCTTTCCAGCGCGATTCCTTTTTTGACGAGCGCGTCGGCGTTTTGCGGGTCGAGCGCCACCGCTTCATCAAAACAGGCGAGAGCGTCGCCCGGTTTGTCGAGGTTCAGCAGCGTGTCGCCTTTGGCCAGCACCAGCGCGACGCGCGCGGCGTGGCTGGAGTCAGCGGCGGATTCCCGGGCCGTGGACGAGCGGTGTTGATCCGGGACTCCTTCGGCTTCCGAATCCGGTTGCGCGACCGAAGGGTCGGTCTCGGATTTTGGTTGCCCGTTGGGACGATTGCTCGCCTCTCCAATCGGGGTCTGAGGTGTGGTGTGTTCCAGGTCGTGCAGGCGCTTTTCCAGTTGCTCGATGGCGCTAAGAAAGCGCGCGCCGGCGAGTTCAACGGGACTGGCGACGAGGTGCGAATCGCCGGCCGTCAGCGCATTGGGCGAAGGGCCCGGGCCGAGCGCGTGGCTTAACGGAACGACCATGGCCATTTCGGTCAACCGATTGGTGGCCCGCATCAGAAAGAAGGCCAGACACAACATTCCGAGGAAGCCGACCCCGGCCAGAACGCTGGCCACCAGCAGCGTCGTCCGGTTGGAATTCTGCATCGCTTCCAACTCGCGCCGGTGCTGCGCCTCCAGCGACTGTTGAAGGAAGGTCAGACCCTGGGTCAGGGCCTCGGCATTGCGTCTGGCAGCGGCTTCGGATTCGCGTCGCGTCTGTTCGATGGCCTGTTGAATGACGTCCTGTTGTTCCCGAAAATCGGGAGCCATCACCGCGGGAGGTTCGGTGCCGGACAAATTGGTTGTGTCGGGCGAAGGCAAATCCACGGGATGACCTGTCCACGCACCCAAAAGGAGCCAACTGCAGGCGAACAGGCCAGGAAATCCAACGCCAACGGGCGCGCGCGATGCCATGGTTGCATTGCACCGTAGAAAAAAGCGGCGGAGATGCAAGACGAAAATCCGCTGGCGACAAAACTGCGAGAGGGGTGACCGTCAGGACAATCCAGATTCTATCAGTCGCGCGTCGAGTTGTTGGCTTTGCTTTTGACCGTGGCCAGCTTGAGTTCGCCGATCAAATTGCTCACTGTGGACCAGTTGGTCAACACGGTGTGGCCGCCCAGCACGCCAAGGCGGGCGAAATTGTTCGGCAGGCCGTTTGCATTGGCGTTCACGGATATGAGCAGTGAATTGGTGGTGGGGCTGTAATCAATGCCCACCGGGTCCGCGACGCTCGCCACCGTGACAACCGTCGGGGAATCGCTGTCCTGTATCTTCACAGTCCCCTGGCTGGGCGAACCGACGAAATACGTGTTGGTCAGAATCAAAGTTAAAGCCACGAACTCTTCTCCAGGCGCAGGCGCCAAATGAACACGCCGCTTCCGAGTAAGAGCAACCAAATCGTGGCTGGCTCCGGCACTACAACCCCTTCGCGAAACCAATAGTCAGCCGTTCCCCCACTTGGCACTCCATTGTTCCACGCGTCTCCGCCAAGGTAACTCGATGGCGCTTTGTATCCGACGTCCAAAAAGCCTGCGGACAGAAGCACCGGCTCGAAGAAATAGAGTTGGCCCGGTGTCACCGGAATGTTCGCTGGATAAAAGAATGTGCCAATTTGAGTGAAGTGATTAACCAGAACGACTGGTGTTGTGCTGCTGAGGATCGGCCCATTGTAAGCGCCCTCCCGCAAATTCACCGCAAAGGTGACTGCATTGTTGCCAGGGAAAGCAGGGACAAACTCACTGAGCTGAACAAAACCAACCGCTGAGAGTGACGGCGTGAAGGATTGGGCGATTTGGTTGTCGGGAAGTTGCGTAAAGGTCTCCACAAACTCACCGAGAGTGCCGCTCGCCTGGTCAACCAGCAGACCCTGCCCTGACAACCGAGAGGTCGTCAGCAGCAGGATTGTGAACACAGGCAGCCCGGCGAATCTGGCTGATTTACGACGCATAACACTTCCTCCTCCTTTCTGTTCATTGTCCCGGAATGTCTATCGGCGCAAACGCGACGTGCTCGAAACTGCCGCCGAAAGAAAGCTGACGCATCACAAATGCCCCGCCCGTCCAGTGCGCGATAAACAAAGCATTCGGGCTGTTGATCGCCTCGTTCACGAACAATACATCCCCGACAAACCCGCTGAAATTCCCCTGCGGCACCTTCCAGACGACGAAATTGACCGCGTCCGTACAATAAAGGTTCTGGCCCGAGGGGATCAACCGAACGTCCTCAGGTGTGAACAAGCCCAGATCGTAAGGAGTGATTTTGCCGGATACGTCAACCGCGAAAATCAAGTGAGCCGTCTCCCCGCAGGTCAGAATGTTTCCCGCCCAGGGACCATACTGCGCCTGATTGTTGGGCACCGTCACCACTCCTTCACAATCCACTCCGTCACCAAAACTGTCGTTGATCTGCGCGACCTTCGTGGCGCCCTTGGCGGCCGTGATGCGCCAGACACCGCCGCCAAACGTGGATGCCCCCGAGACCACGATCAAGTCCCCGCCAAACACCCCGGTCTGATCGATGTAAAGGCCGCCTATCGGATTGGGTTCACCGCTCAGCGTCAGCCAATTCGTGTTCACGCTGGTTCCGTTCGCCGAAACCCAGCCGATTTGTCCGGGCTGTCCGGTGCCGAAATACATATCGCCTTGAGTCCAGCCGTTGGCAGTCGTTTTGACTGTGGCCAGCTTGATTTCGCCGGTGAAATTGCTCACGGCGGACCAGTTGGTCAACACGGTGTGGCCGCCCAACACGCCAAGGCGGGCGAAATTGTTCGGCAGGCCGTTTGCATCGGCGTTCACGGATAGGAGCAATGAATTGATGGTGGGGCTGTAATCAATGCCCACCGGGTCCTCGACGTTCGCCACCGTGACAACTGTCGGGGAATCGCTGTCCTGTATCTTCACCGTCCCCTGACTGGGCGAACCGACAAAATAGGTGTTGGTCAGAATCAAAATTAAAGCCACGAACTCTTCTCCGGGCGCCGACGCCAAATGAACACGCCGCTTCCGAGTAAGAGCAACCAAATCGTGGCTGGCTCCGGCACTCCAACAATCCCTTCGCGAAACCAATAGTCACCCGTATCCTGAAGTCCATTGTTCCACGCGTCTCCTCCAAGATAGCCCGACGGATTCTTATAGCCGATATCCATACTGCCTGCCGACTGAAGCACCGGCTCGAAGAAATAGAGTTGGCCCGGAGTCACCGGAATATTCGCCGGAAAATAGAAAGTGCCGATTTGAGTGAATTTGTTCACCAGGATAACAGGCGCAGTGCTGCTGAGGATTGGCCCGTTGTAAGCGCCCTCCCGCAAGTTCACCACAAAGTTCACCGCATTGTTGCCAGGCAAGGCTGGGACATACTCACTGAACTGAACATAACCCACCCCTGAAAACGACGGCGTGAAGGATTGGGCAATCTGTCCGTCGGGAATCTGACTGCTCGTAGTCACAACTTCATCCAGTGTTCCGCTCGCCTGGTCCACCAGCAAGCCTTGAGCAGGTAATCGAGATGTCATTACCAACAAGGGTGTGACTGCAAGCAGCCCTGCCAATCCGAATTTTCTCCAACGCATAACTTCCTCCTTCTTTCTGTTCATTGGCCCGGAATGTCAATCGGCGCGAACGCGACGTGTTCCAGGCTGTTGCCCAACGGCATCTGCCGCACCACAAATTGCGCCCCGGTCCAATGCGCGATAAACAGCGCGCTCGAACTTCCGATCGCCTCGTTCACGAACAACACGTCCCCCGCAAAGCCGCTGAAATTGCTCTGCGGCACCTTCAGCACAACGAAGCTGCCCGCGTCCGTACAATAGAGGTTTTGCGCCGGCGAGGGAATCAACCGCACGTCCTCCGGCGCAACCAAACCCAGGTCGTAAGCGGTGACGTTTTTGTTCACGTCAATGGCATAGATCAGACTGGTCGTCTCCCCGCAGGTCAGTATTTTCCCCGCCCATGGGCCGTACTTGGCCGCGTCATTGGTTACCGTCACCACGCCTTCACAGTCCACTCCGTGGCCGCCACTGTCGTTGATCTGCGCGACTTTATTCGTGCCCTTGGCCGCCGTGATGCGCCAGACGCCACCGCCAAACGTCGAAGCCCCCGAGACCACGATCAAGTCCCCGCCAAACACCCCG
>WNGA01013871.1_pt1 | contig 10250 bp, 9 predicted proteins | sample 5400061 | NCBI WGS metagenome assembly WNGA01 (sample SAMN13153366, study PRJNA577476) | soil metagenome | isolation source: 100 cm soil or saprolite under grassland replicate 2 | place: USA:California | collected 2016-06-15
GAGCTTCTCCTCGGCGCCGTCGTCTGGGCTGCCGCCTGGTTCGCGGGCGACCGCGCCCGGCTACGGCGCGAGCGGCTGGCGGAGCTCGAGGAGCGGGCGCTGCGCGCGGAGCGCGAGGCAGAGCGCGAGCGGCGGCTGGCGGCGGCCGAGGAGCGCACCCGCATCGCCCGCGACCTGCACGACTCCGCCGGCCACGCGATCAACGTGATCCTCGTCCAGGCCGGCGCGGCCCGTCTGCTCCAGGAGCAGGACCCGGACCGCGCGCGCGAAGCGCTCGAGACGATCGAGGAGGTGGCGCGCGGCACCCTCGGCGAGATCGACCAGCTCGTGCGAGCGCTGCGGGAGGACGGCTCGACCTCGGGAGTCGAGCCGCCGCCCGGTCTTGCGGCGCTCGACACGCTCGCAGAGCAGCATCGCGCCTCCGGACTCGACCTGACTGTGACGTTCGACGGCTCGCCCCGGCCGCTGCCCCCGGCCGTCGACCAGGCGGCGTACCGGATCCTGCAAGAGGCGCTGACGAACGCGGCCCGGCACGGACACGGCAGCGCCGACGTCGAGGTCGCGTACGGACCGAGAGCGGTGGCGATCGTCGTGACCAACGCAGCGCCGCTCGGTGCCGGCGCCAGCGGCGGGGGCCATGGGATCGTCGGCATGCGCGAGCGCGCGTCGCTGCTCGGCGGGAGCCTCGAGGCGAGCGCGAGCGGTGGGATCTTCCAGGTTCGGGCGCGCCTTCCGTACGCGGGTGAGGACGAGCCGTGACGCCTGTGCGTGTCCTCCTCGTCGACGACGACCACCTCATGCGCGCCGGCCTCCGGTCCGTGCTCTCCAGCGACAAGTCGATCGACGTGGTCGGGGAGGCGGCCGACGGGCGCGCGGCGGTCGAGGAAACCCGTGAGCTGCGGCCGGACGTCGTCCTCATGGACGTGCGCATGCCCAACCTGGACGGCATCTCTGCCACGCGCGAGATCGTCGCCGGCTGGTCGGAGGCGAAGGTCGTCATCCTCACCACCTTCGAGGAGGACGACTACATCTTCGGCGCGCTCAGCGCCGGCGCTTCGGGTTTCCTGCTCAAGCGGGCGAGCCCGGAGGAGCTGATCGGCGCCCTGCACACGGTTGCCGCTGGCGACTCGCTGCTCTCGCCGTCGGTGACACGGCGGGTGATCGAACGCATGGCGCGCCAACCTGCGGCTGTCACCTCAGCGACGAAGCGCCTGCAGGAGCTGACCCCGCGCGAGCGAGAGGTGCTCGAGCTGGTCGCACGAGGCCTCTCGAACCCGGAGATCGCGAGGGCCTTCGTGATCGAGGAGTCGACGGTGAAGACGCACGTGAAGCGGATCCTGATGAAGCTCCGCCTCCGCGACCGCGTGCAGGCAGTGATCTTCGCCTACGAGAGCGGCCTCACCAAACCCGGCTCGGATTCGTCGTAGATGGCTCGCCTCCCCTGGTGGGGGACTAGCTCTCGGGAAGCGCCACTGCGCGGAGCTCCTCGATCAGCGCCGACAGCCCATCGACGCACGCCTCGAACAAACGCTCTCCCTTTTCGGCGGTAGCGAGGTCGGGGGCGCCGAGTACTCCGGAGGAGCTGAGCTCGTCCGTTCGCCAGCGCGCAGCAACCGCGCCCGGCAAGAGGAGGTCGAGCTGCTCGGCTGCGAAGCGCGGGCGGGGGAGCTCGCGCCGGACGAGCTCCCGCCGTACCGACTCGGGTCGCAGGTGGAGCATGAGGGACGTCTCGAACTCACAGGCGTGGGCCATCCCGCCGGGCGGCGATTCCCGCACTAGGGCCGCCTCCTCGCGCGCGAGCGCCCAGTAGTCGACAGCGGCGGCGAGCACTGGCGCCTGAACGGGGAGCTGCTGGACCGCTGTGCGGGCCAGCGCGGAGTTGCCGCCGTGGCCGTTGACGACGAGCAGTCGCCGGAAACCATGCTCTGCGAGGCTCCCGCAGATCTCTCCGACCGCGGTCAGAAACGTCGCGGCGGTGAGCGTCAGCGTTCCGGCGAAGGCCATGTGATGAGCCGAGGAACCGTACGCGAGCGTCGGCGCGACAAGCACGCTTCCCGCGTGCTGCGCACGGGAGGCCGCCTCCTCCACGATTCGGGTGCAAAGGAACGTGTCCGTGTCGAGCGGCAGGTGCGGGCCGTGCTGCTCCACCGCGGCTGTCGGAAGCACGGCGATCGTCCGGTCGCGATCGAGGTCGGCCACTTCGCTCCAGCTGAGGAGCCCGAGCCTCGTTTCGTGGGTCATCGGCTCACGCGCCGACGTCGAGCACGATGCTCTTGAGCTGGGTCATGGACTCGATCGTCGCCGCGCCGCCGAGTCGACCGACCCCGCTCGCCTTGCCGGAGTAGCCTCCGAACGGAGTGCGTCCATCCCAGTACGCGGCCGTTTCGTTGATGTTCACGACGCCGCATTCGAGCAGCTCGGCTGCGCGGAGCGCATTGCGAAGGCTGCCGGTGAAGACGGAGCCGCAAAGCCCGTAGCGGCACGAGTTCGCCACGTCGATCGCCTCGTCGAGATCGCGTACCGCGACGAGCGGCGCCAGCGGCCCGAACGTCTCCTCGTCGTTGACGAGCGAGCGGCGCGGCACCTGGTCGAGCACGCTCGGGCGGTAGTACAGCCGCGTCGGAAACCCGTCGGCGCGCTCGCCGCCTGCCACGACGACAGCTCCCTTGGCTACCGCATCGGCGATGTGCTCGTCCATCTTCTCGGCGACCCCGTCGTTGTTGAGCGGCCCCATCGTCGTCTGCTGGTCGAGCGGGTGCCCGAGCCGGATCGACTCGGCCTTGGCGACGAGACCGGACAGGACATCGTCGTGCGCGCGCGGCGTGACGAGGATCCGCTCGCTCGACTGACAGATCTGTCCCGCGTTGCTGAAGCAGCCGAATGCCGCGCCCTCGACGGCGAGCTCGAGGTCGGCGTCGTCGAGGATGATCGTCGGACCGTTTCCGCCCAGCTCGAGCAGGAGCGGCTTCGCGCCCGCCTGGCTCGCCACCGCGTTCCCGATCGGGAAGCTGCCGGTGAAGCCGACCGCGTGCGTGCCCCGGTTGGTGACGATCTCCTCGCCGACCTTCTGGCCGCCGAGCACGAGGTTGCAGGCTCCATCGGGCAGGCCGGCCTCGAGCAGGCACTCGAGGAGCTGCGTCGCGACAAGCGAAGTCGTCGGTGCCGGCTTCCAGACGACCGAGTTGCCCGACGCCAGCCCCGCCGAGAGGTACTCGCTCGGGATCGCAACCGGGTAGTTCCAGGGGGTGATGACGGCTACGACGCCGTGCGGCTGGCGGATCGTGAGCACGCGCTTGCGCGGATCGGGCGAGGGCAGCACGCCTGTCTGCAGGCATCGGACGTAGCCCGCTCCGTCACGGTAGAGGCGGGCGGCGAACTCGATCTCGCCGAGCGCCTCGCGCAGCGGCTTGCCCTGCTCGAGCGAGAGGGTCCGCGCGAGCTCGTCTCGCCGGGCGTCGATCCGTTCCCCGATCGTTTCGCACAGCCGCGCCCGTTCTTCGACGCTGAGAGCGGCCATTCCGTGTCTGGCCCGGCCGGCAGCCTCGATCGCCCGGCGTCCGTCCTCGCGTCCTGCGTCCGGCACTACCGCCAGCACCTCGCCGGTCGCCGGGCTCGTGCTCTCGAACGTCTCACCGCTCGCCGCCTCGACCCAGGCTCCTCCTATGTGCAGGCGCAGCTGGACGGCCTCGCGCACCTCGGTGGACATCCTTACCTCCTTCGGCGCTAGTGTTTCGAGTTACATACTGCATGGCACCGGGTTCTGTGCGGTGCCGAAGGTGTGAGGCGATGAGTAACACGCACGCCCGCGATCCTCCTGCGTTCCCATGACGTCGTGGCCCCGCGCCCAGCGGGGCGAAGACCCTGGGGAGGGAGCATGCGCAAGAAGACACTGACTCGACGGGCGTCGATCACGGTTCTAGCGCTACTGGTCGCCATCACCGCGGCGACAGCCGCATTCGCCGGCGGGCGGAACGACAAGGCGGTCTCGCTGACCTTCGACGTCTGGTCGTACTCGATCCCAACGATCAAAGACAACATCAAGAACTTTCAGCAGCAGAATCCTGAGGTCAGCGTCTCGCTACGTGACACGTCCTGGTTCGACTACCACGACGTGATGGCGACGCGTTTTTCCGGGGGTAACGCCGCCGACATCGCGTATTCCTCGGATCACTGGCTGCGCGAGTGGGTCGCGGCGGGTTGGGTCGTTCCCCTCGACAAGTACTTCTCGCAGTTCAAGAGCTACGAGAAGGAATGGGCGCCGTACGCGCTCGAGGGGATGACCCTGGACGGCAAGCTCTACGGGCTCCCGTACTACGCCGACCTCGTCACGTTCATCTACAACGACCGGCTCATCAAGAAAGCCGGCTTCAAGCAGGCGCCGCAGACGTGGGCGGACGTGGCGAAGCAGGCGATCGCGATCAAGAAGCAGGGACTCGCCAAGTATCCGATCAACATCCCGCTCAAGAAGGACGACCCGTGGCTGATCGAGATTTTCTACGCGATGGTCTACGGCCAGGGCGGGCACATGTTCGACAAGGACGACAACCCCGTCTTCAACAAGCCGGGCGGCCCCGCGGAGAAGACGTTGCAGTGGCTCCACGACTCGATGAGGACGTCGAAGACGTTCAACCCGGCTGCCCCGGAGAGCGCCGAGCCGGACATCGTCAAGACGATGGGGGCCGGTAACAGCGTCTTCACGGTCCTCGCGAAGTACAACCTCGCCGAGCTCAATCTCGGCCAGCACAAAGAGCGTGGCAACTTCCGAATGGCCCTGATGCCCGGGTCGAGCCACTCGACCGTCGGTTTCGTCCGCTTCTACGCGATGTCGGATGATGCGGCCGGCCGCGGCGACGAGGTCGTCAAGAACGTCGGCGCCTTCCTGCAGTACTTCGGCGGGAAGACGGACGGCCAATACAAGGTGGTCAAGCGCTGGGCGGTCGAGAAGGGCCTCGGCTTCGCGAACCTTCCGCTCTACAACGACAAGCAGGTGGCAGCCTCGATCAACAAGTGGGGCAACGTCAACCTGGAGCGAAGCCAGGCGAAGCTCGCGCACGTCAAGGAGGGGCTGACCCCGTACTGGGGCGTCTGGGACATCTACGCGCGGCAGCAGCTCGACTCGGCGATTCTCGGCCAGCAGTCGCCGCGCAAGGCGCTCGAGAACATGGCTAGTCGCTGGAAGCAGCTCAAGAAGCAGTATGGGGGGTAGAGGTGCAGGGTCGGACCGGCGGTCGCACTAGACCGCCGGTCGGCTCTCGTGGCGGGACGGTCACGGCGGCCGCCGCCGACCGGGACGGCCGTCGCAAGCGCAAGCGCCGCCTCGGACGTCGCGGGTACAGCTGGGTGACGCTCGCGCCGGTGCTCGCGCTTGTCGCTCTCTTCACCCTGTTCCCGTTCGGGTACGCCGCCTGGACGAGCGTGCACCGTCACGTGCTCGTTCTCCAGGACCGCCCGTATGTCGGGTTGCGCAACTACCGCAGTGCGATCGAGGACCCGCTGTTCGGCGGCTCGATCAAGACGAGCCTGATCTTCGTCGCGTTCGCCGTGCCGGTCGCGACGCTCGCCGGATTATTGGTCGCCCTGCTCCTCAATCAGCGGGTCCGCGGCTTTGGGATCCTGCTCGTCCTCGTCCTGCTGCCGTGGTCGATTCCCACGGTGTCGGCCGGAATCATGTGGAGGCTGTTGCTCCACGGCGACTTCGGGGCTGTCGACGGTTTCCTCTACCGAATCGGCGCCATCGACAGCTACATCCAGTGGCTCTCGAGCCCCGACTTCGCGATGGGGTCCGTCATCGCCGTCCACGCCTGGCGGGAGTTCCCGCTGCCCGCGATCCTCTTCCTCGCGGCGCTCCAGACGATTCCGCCCGACCTCGCCGAGGCAGCGCGGCTCGACCGCGCGGGCGCGTGGCAGCGCTTCCGCTACGTCACGCTTCCCTTGCTCAAGGCGCCGCTCCTGATCGTGCTCGTCTACGAGACCATCGTCGCGTTCTCGGTGTTCGACCTCGTCTACGTGCTGACCGGTGGCGGCCCGGGCTCGGCGACGACGCTCTTCTCGTGGTTCACCTACACGGTCACGTTCAAGTACCTGAACTTCGGTCAGGGCGCCGCCCTGTCGTTCATCATGGCCGCCGTCCTCCTCGTCTTCATCGTCGTCTACATGCGCGTCGTGCGGGTCCGCGAGGAGGTAGCGTGAGGCGACGCCGCCGGACCGCGACGGTTCTCTATGCGTGCGCCGGCGTGCTGCTCGCGCTCGTGATCCTGATCCCGTTTCTCTTCGCGCTGAGCGCAAGCCTGCAGACCGAGTCGGAGCTGATCCGGCGGCCGCCGCCGATCGTCGCGCCCCACCCGACGGTCGACAACTACGACTATGTCTTCACCGGCGCGGTGCCGGCGGCGTACGCCTCGAAGGAGCTGCTGCGCGGCACCGTGACGCAGGACGTTCGCCAGATTCCGAAGGGCTTGCGCAACTCGTTCATCGTCGCGACGGGGACGGTGCTCATCAACCTCGTCTTCGCGACGCTTGCCGGATACACGTTCGCGCGCGAGCGGTTCCTCGGGCGCCAGGCGGCGTTCATGTTCATCCTCGGCAGCCGGCTCTTGCCGAGCGTCGCGGTGGCGGTGCCGATCTATGTCGCCCTCCGCAATCTCGACCTGCTCGACAGCAAGCTCGGCCTCGTCCTCATCTACAGCGCCTTTACGCTCCCGTTCTCGATCTGGGTCCTGACGCTCTACTTCAGGTCGCTTCCGCTCGAGATCGAGGAGGCAGCACGCGTCGACGGATGCAGCCGCCTGGAGACGCTGCGCCACGTTGTGCTGCCGCTCGCCGCGCCCGGACTGGCCGCGATTGCGGCCTTCAGCTTCCTCTTTAGCTACAGCGAGTTCCTGTTCGCGCTCTTCACCACAGAGACCCCGCACGCGAAGACGATCCCCGTCATCATCGCCGCGGTCTCCGTCAACCCTGATGCCAGCTACACGTTGATCGCGGTGGGCATCGTGCTCTCGATCATCGCTCCGATCCTGTTCGCGCTCGCGTTCCGGCGCTACATCACCTCGGGCCTCGTGGCATCCCTGACCAGAGCGTAAGGAGAGCGAGCTATGGCAGACGTCAGCTTCTCGCACGTGAACAAGACGTTCGAGGACGGGACGGCTGCAGTCCGCGACCTGACACTGGAGATCGACGACGGGGAGCTCGTCGTCCTCGTCGGGCCGTCCGGCTGCGGCAAGACGACTGTTCTGCGCATGCTTGCCGGCCTCGAGGACGTGACCGACGGCGAGATCCGCGTGGGCGGAAGCGTCGTCAACGACGTCGATCCAAGCGAGCGCGACATCGCGATGGTCTTCCAGACGTATGCGCTCTACCCGCACATGACGGTCGGCGAGAACATCGGCTTCCCGCTCAAGATCGCCAAGCTGCCGCCTAAGGAGCGGGAGAATCGCGTGCGGGAGATCGCACGGCTGCTCGGGCTCGAGGCGGAGCTCGATCGCAAGCCGCGGCAGCTCTCGGGCGGGCAGCGCCAGCGGGTCGCGATGGGACGAGCGATCGTGCGCCAGCCGCAGGTCTTCCTCATGGACGAGCCGCTCTCGAACCTCGACGCGAGCCTTCGCTTCCAGATGCGGGCTGAGATCGCAAACATGCAACACCGCGTTGGCGTGACCACGATCTACGTGACGCACGACCAGGTCGAGGCGATGACGATCGGCAATCGCGTAGCCGTGATGCGCCGCGGCGAGCTGATCCAGCTCGGCGACCCGCAGGAGATCTATGACCGCCCGGCCGACCTCTTCGTCGCGCGCTTCATCGGCAGCCCTCCGATGAACCTTGTCGAGGGCGAGCTCAAGCGTGACGGAGGCTACGCGGTCTCCGTCGGCTCGAGCGACGTCCCGCTCGATGCGTCTGAGATGCCTGACGATGGTGCGCTCGATCCATACGTCGGCCGCTCGGTCGTTATCGGCCTTCGGCCCGAGCGGCTCGAAGATGCCGCCGTGGCGAGCGAGGTCCCGCCGGAGCGTCGCATCGGCGGAGTCGTCACGCTCCGCGAGACGCTCGGCTCGGACGTCCTGGTCCATTTCGAGGTCGAAGGCGCGCGGCCGCTCTCCGGGCAGGTACGCGCCGCCGCGGTCGAGGCTGCCGTCGACCCGGTCGAGCTCGAGCCGACCGCTGAGGAGCCGGGCCTCCTCTTCATCGGCCGCTTCGACCCTCGCTCGCCGACCGGCCAGCAGGCGCGCGTCGAGGCGGCAATTCGACCAGGCGCGGTGCAACTCTTCGATCCGGAGACCGGGGCCGCGATCAGCCGCCGATCGGGCGAATAGAGAATCCGGGAGAGGCGCCGCGGCGCCAAGCTGTAGCGGTGCGCACCGACCTTCCGCGTACGCATCGGGATCCACACGGGGACGCCGCTCGTGACGGGCGAGGGCTACATGGGCGAAGACGTCCACTTCGCGGCTCGCGTTGCGGCCGCAGGCCACGGACGCCAAATCCTCGTCTCGGCCGCAACCGCGGCTCACCCTGACCGGCCCCGGTGGCTCCGGAAAGACCCGCCTCGCGATTGAGGCTGCCGCCTCCCTCGTCCCCGATTACGAGGCAGGCGTCTACTGGGTGGGGCTGGCCGCGCTGCGTGATCCCGCCGTCGTCACCGAAACGATCTCGCGAGCCCTCGGCGCGAGGGACGGGCTCGCCGAGCACACCGGCGAGCGCAAGCTGCTCGTCCTGCTCCGATCCGCGCGGATGTACCGCTCCCGGACGTTCCGGATTCCGCACGAGACGCGGGGCGTGCGATGACCCTCGAGGAGGCCGTCGATTACGGGCTGCTCTCCGTGGGCTGAACGATGATTTCTCGGGCGCTGCCCAGTCTCAGATCCGACGGCTCTCGCTGCAACCATCGGAAACGGCTCTCGCTGCAACCATCGGAAGGGGGGCACCCAATGCGATTGACGCTGACGATGTTCGTCACTTTGGACGGGGTCGTGCAGGCACCGGGCGGACCGAACGAGGATCCGAGCGGGGGGTTCGAACACGGTGGCTGGCTCGTGCCCTACGCGGACGAGGACATGATGCAAGCGATGGCCGGCTTCTTCGCCGAGGTCGACGCATTTCTGCTCGGGCGCCGGACCTACGAGATCTTCGCCGCGGCATGGCCACGCGTGACCGATCCGGACGACCCGATCGCGAGTCGGCTCAACGGCCTCCCCAAGTACGTGGCGTCGCGGACGCTCGACGAGGTCTCGTGGCAAGGGTCGGAGCTGCTGAAGGGCGATGTCGCGACCGAGGTCGCCGAGCTCAAACGTCGGCCCGGGCGGGAGCTGCAGGTGCACGGCAGTGGCGGCCTCGCGCAGACGCTGATGCAGCACGACCTCATCGACGAATACCGGCTCCTGACCTATCCGGTCGTGCTCGGCAAGGGCAAGCGATTGTTCGCCGACGGCGCCAAGCCGGCCGCGTTGGACCTCATCGATCACAAGACCACGAGCACCGGCGTCAGCATCGACGTCTACACGCCCGCCGGCGAGCCCACCTACGGCTCGTTCGAGCTCGGCGACGAGTAACCGAGTGATTGGAGCTGCGCATGAATCTCCCGCCGATCGTCTCCCCGTCCGAATGGCAATCAGCCCGCGACGCGCTGCTCGCGAAGGAAAAGGAGGCCACCCGCGCCCGAGATGCGCTCGCGGCGGAGCGGCGTAGGCTGCCGATGGTCCGGATCGAGACGGACTACGTCTTCGACGGGCCGGACGGCAAGGCCAGGCTGGTCGATCTGTTCGACGGGCGCCGGCAGTTGCTCGTCTACCACTTCATGTTCGGTCCCAACCAGGACGCGGGCTGCGACGGGTGCTCGATGTTCGTCGATCAGATCGGCCACCTCGCGCACCTGCACACCCGCGACACCTCGTTTGCCCTCGTGTCCCGCGCCCCGCTCGCGAAGATCGAGGCGTACAGGAAGCGCATGGGGTGGACCATCCCGTGGTTCTCGTCGTTCGAGAGTGACTTCAACGTCGACTTCGGTGTCTCTCCCGAGACACCCCAGCCGGCGGTCTACCAGGACGGCGAATCGTTCGGGCTCAGCGTCTTCCTTCGCGACGGCGACAGCGTCTTTCGCACCTACTTCACCACGCATCGGGGGGTCGAGGCGCTCGGCAGCGTCTGGACCTTCCTCGACCTGACGCCACTCGGCCGTCAGGAGGATTGGGAGGACTCACCTGCCGGCTATCCGCAAACCAAGCCCTACGAGTGGTGGCGCCGCCACGACGAGTACGAGCACG
>WNGA01018743.1_pt1 | contig 10250 bp, 9 predicted proteins | sample 5400061 | NCBI WGS metagenome assembly WNGA01 (sample SAMN13153366, study PRJNA577476) | soil metagenome | isolation source: 100 cm soil or saprolite under grassland replicate 2 | place: USA:California | collected 2016-06-15
TGAAGCCCGCGGCGATCATGCCGAACGTGCCCTGCTCGGCGCCGAGGTCCTGCGCCACGGTCTGCTCGGCGTCGGGCTGGAGGATCAGCGTGTAGAGCAGCACGAGGCCGTAGAAGGTCGCGATCCCGAGCCCGGCCCAGCCGACGGCCGGCCAGAAGGGCGTCGGGCGCAGCCCGAAGTGCTCCGCCCGCGGCCTCCGCGTGAAGGACGCGAACAGCACGGCGGTGCCGATGAAGATCACGCCCTGGAGGAAGGTGGCGATGACCGTGAAGGACGCGTCCTGGTCGTCGGAGGTGGTGCCCGTGGCGGCCGCGACGATCCCGACGACCAGGAGCGTCGAGATCAGCGCCACGAGGAAGCCGACCCCGGCGTACCAGGCCGGCCAGTGCGGGGAGGCGCCCTCGGGCAGCTCCGGCCGGGCGGGCGGAGGCGGGGGCGGCGGATCGATCGCTGGCTGCTGCACGGGCCAGTCAGAGTAGGGCGAGGAGCTCGCGAAGGGAGCGAATCGCCACGACGCCGGGTGGCGGAGTGCCCTCGCGCTGCACCAGCACCCCGCGCACGCCGGCGGCCGCCGCCCCCTCGACGTCGCTGTCCACCTTGTCGCCTACGTGGAGCGCCTGGCCCGCCTCCACCCCGGCGACCGCGAGCGCCCGCTCGAAGACCCGCGGGCTCGGCTTGGCGGCACCCACCTCCGCCGACGTCACCACGCCGTCCACCAGCTCGAGGATGCCGGTCGGGCGGAGCCACTCCGGCAGCGAGCAGTCCCAGTTGCTCGCGATCACGAGCGCGACGCCGCGCTCGCGCAGCTCCTCGAGGGCGGGCAGCACGTCGGGATAGGCGCTGAACTCGAGCGCGCCCAGCATCGCCCGGCGTGCGGTGGCGTGGTCGAGGCCGGGGATGGCGAGCGCCCTCCGCATCTCCTCGGCGCAGCGGTCGCGGAGCCGCTCGAGCCGCTCGCGGTCCGAGCCGTCCAGGTGATGGTCGAGGTAGTACGCGATCTCTGCCATGAAGCCGGCCGCCGCCTGCTCCTCGGTCACGTCGAAGCCGGACTCGCGCAGCATCCGGCGCAGCCGCGGCGCCGGCGGCTGGAGCTCGACGAGCGTGCCGAGCGCGTCGAGGAGCACGGCGCGGACCTCGGTCACGAGATCCAGTGCCAGCTCGCGTACTCGGCCGTGAACAGCCCGAGCCCCACCGCCGACGCGGCCGCGACCAGGTCGGTGGCGCGGCGCTCCTCGCACACCAGCGCGAGCCACATGAAGACGGGGAACAGGACGCTCACGAAGCGCGGCAGCGACATCAGCGGCTGCGGCGTCACCGGGAAGCTGAGCGGCAGGACCAGGGAGGCCGCCACCCACACGCCGTACGGCCGCGGGAGCCGCCGCAGCACGCCCACGCACGCCGCCACCGCGAAGACGAGCGTCGCGAACAGCATCACGTTGATGGCAGCGATCCGGAACGGGTCGCCGGCGGCGACCTCGAAGTACACCGGCGTGCGCGACCCGGACGCGAGCTGGCGCACGCCGTCGACAGCGGCCACCAGGCCGTCCCACGCGCCCGCCAGCGGCACCGACAGCTCGCGCGACCAGGCGTCCTGCACGTCGAGGAAGCGGAGCGCGTCTCCCTCGACCAGGCCGAGCCAGGCCGCGTAGCCCGCCAGGCCGAGCGGCGCGAGGATGAGCCAGGCCCCGCGCGCCGGGCGCCGCGGGCGCGAGCTCCACCAGATCATGGCGAGCGGGAGCAGAAGCAGGATGCCGGCGCTGCGAGTGGTGGCCGCGAGCCCCGCGCACGCGCCGGCCCACGCCCAGCGGTCCGTGCGGGCGGCGTAGAAGGCGCCCACGGCAAGCATGAGGAAGAGGCTCTCCGAGTACGGCGCGCCGAAGTACACGGCCGCGGGGAACACCGCGAGCAGCAGCAGCGCGGGCCGGGCGAGCGGGCGGCCGAGCTCGAGCTCCGTGAGCCGGTGGAGCAGCACGAGCGCCGCGAGGAAGGCGGCGAGCGAGACGAGGTACGCGGCCACCAGGAGGGCGGCGTGCGAGCCCCCGAACAGCGTGCCCACGCCGCGCACCAGCAGCGGGTAGAGCGGGAAGAATGCGGCGCGAGGGGCGCGGTCTTGCGCAAGCAGCGGGCGGTGCCCGCTGCGCGGCGATGCATTTCCGCCGTACCCCGACTCGGCGATTCGCAGGTACCAGACCGAGTCCCAGCGGGCCAGCGGCGCCAGCAGCGGGTCGGCGATCGCGTGGGTCAGCGCCGGCACGTCGAACTTGTCCGCGTTCTGGCGCGCCAGCCCACCGCTCGCAGGACCGAAGGAGAGCGCGGCGAACACCGCGACGAGGAGCACCGCCAGGCGGGAGGACGCGCCAATCCGCACGGCGGCTCGAAGCGCCTCGGGGTCGCGCACCGCCGCGGCCCGTCGTCCCTGCGCGCGGGTAGCCTCAAACGCCATGCCGGACGCTCATTTCTACACGGCCGCAGCGAGCACCAGCGACTGGGTCGACGCAGGGATCTCGGTCGGCGTGGCGATCATCGTCGCCCAGATCGTGGATCGCCTGATCGCGAAGCGCGGCGAGCGCCTCAGCGAGATGGTCGCGCGCGGAGAGCTCTCCCCCGCCACCCGCACGCGCCTCCGCCTCGTCAGGCGCCTCGTGACGGCGGTGATCCTGCTGATCGGCGTCGCGGTGGCCGCCACACGTTTCCCGGAGCTGTCGAGCGTCGCGAAGGGCATCCTGGCCTCGTCGGCGGTGGTCGGCCTCGTCATCGGCTTCGCCGCGCGCCAGACGCTTGCCAACGCCATCGCCGGCATCCTGCTCGCGCTCACCCAGCCGATCCGCATCGGCGACCTCGTGACGTTCGAGGAGCAGACCGGCCAGGTCGAGGACATGAAGCTCACCTACACCTACATCCGCCTCGACGACGGGCGCCGCCTGATCGTGCCGAACGAGCGGCTCGCGCAGAGTTCGGTCGTGAATCACACGATCCTGGACCCGCGCGTGCAGGTGGAGGTATCGGTCTGGCTGCCGCTCGACGCCGACCTCGACAAGGCGATGGAGCTGATCGCGGACGAGCAGGCCGGCATCTCGGTCTCGGTGGCGGAGACGGACAAGGAGGGCGTCCGCCTGAGCGCCACGACCTGGGCCTCGGACCCGGCGGAGCGCGGCAAGGCCGCCGCCGAGCTGCGCGCCCGCTGGCTGCGTCTGCTGCGGGAGCACGCACTATCCTCAACCGAGGCCTGAGCGTGGTTCGCCACCGAACGTTTGTATGACCCAACGGCAGCGAAAGTCGAGGAGGCGGAGGCGCCATACCGGGCGCAACTCGGTGCTGCTCGGCTTAGCCGTCCTCGCGACCGTCCTGGTCATCGCCGCGCTCTCCGCCGTGGGCTACGTGCTCGCCATCGCAGCCAGCGCGCCCGACTTGGCGGAGCTGAAGCCCGCCGACAAGGGACAGCTCTCGGTCGTCTACGCCGCGGACGGCTCCCGGCTCGGCTTCATCCAGTCGGACGTGCTGCGCCGCGTCGTGCCCTGGCGCGACATCCCTGTGAACCTGCGCCGCGCCACCGTCGCCATCGAGGACGAGCGCTTCTACAGGCACGGCGGCGTTGACCTGAACGCGATCGTCCGCGCGGGGATCAAGAACCTCGAGTCCGGCAAGACGGTGCAGGGCGGGTCGACGATCACGCAGCAGCTCGTCCGCGCGCTCTACATCAAGGACCCGAAGCGCGACTTCTCGCGCAAGATCCGCGAGGCGAAGCTCGCGTCCGAGCTCGAGGAGAAGCACTCCAAGACCTGGGTGCTGCACAACTACCTGGACTCGGTGCCCTACGGGACGGTCGGCGGCCGCACGGCGATCGGCGTGGAGGCCGCTGCCGTCACGTTCTTCGACAAGCACGCCAAGAACCTCCGGCTCTACCAGTCGGCGCTGCTGGCCGGCCTGCCGCAGGCACCGTCTCAGTACAACCCCTTCCGAAACCCCGAAGCAGCCCTCGAGCGGCGCAACGAGGTGCTTCGGCAGATGGTCAAGAACGGGTACATCACCCAGGCCGAGGCGGACAGGGCGTCCCAGAGGGGGCTGGGTCTCCGCCACGGCACCCGCTACATCCAGCGCCGCGAGCCCTACTTCTTCGACTACGTGCAGGAGAAGCTGATCGAGCGTTACGGCGTGGGTGTGGTGCGCCGCGGTGGACTGCGTATCCACACGACGATCGATCCGGCCCTTCAGGTCTCCGCGCGCGAGGCGATCAACTCGTATTACGCCGATCCCAGCGGACCGAGCTCGGCGATCGTGGCCATCGACCCGGCGACCGGGAAGATCAGGGCGATGGCTTCGAGCGGTACCTACAACCAGCGCAACTTCAACCTCGCCGCTCAGGGCCACCGCCAGCCAGGCTCCGCGTTCAAGACATTCGTGCTCACCACGGCGATCCGCAAAGGGGTGGACCCGGACTCGACCTACTACACCTCGAAGCCGCTCAACATCAACGACCCCAAGTACGGGCACTGGGAGGTCAAGACATTCGGGAACTCGTACATCGGCACGGTGAGCCTCACGCGCGCGACCCTCGCGTCGGACAACACGGTCTATGCGCAGCTGATCCTCGATCTGGGTCCGAAGTCCGTATGTGAGACCGCCAAGCTGCTCGGGATCACCACCAAGCTCGACTGCTACCCCGCCGAGGGCCTCGGCGGCCTGACGCGCGGCGTCACCCCGCTCGAGATGGCGGGCGCGTACGCGACCCTCGCGAGCGGGGGCATCCGTCACCGCCCGACGGGCATCGAGCGGGTCGTGTTCCCCGATGGGAAGAGCGAGAATTTGGCGAGCGAGGCGGGCAAGCGCGTGCTGACCGAGGGAGAGGCGTACGAGGTCACCAGGGTCCTCAAGATGAACGTCCAGTCGGGCACGGGGACCGCCGCCAACTACGGCTGCCCGGCGGCTGGGAAGACAGGTACGACCGACGAGGCGAAGGACGCGTGGTTCGTCGGTTACACCCCCGAGCTCTCAGCCGCCGTGTGGGTCGGCTATCCGGACGCCGGCATCGCCATGCCGGGTGCCCAGGGCGGCACGTACGCCGCGCCCGTCTGGCACGCCTTCATGCTCCCCGCCCATGGGGACTACTGCGACGACTTCCCGCAGCCGACCGAGCTCGCGCAGTTCCACCCGTTCTTCGGGAAGTACTCCTCGACCGGCAGGGCGGGCACCGGCCAGTACTACACGCCGAGCACGGGCGGGACGACGACCCAGCAGAAGCAGTACGACCCGCGCTTCTACGAGCAGGCGCCGCTCGACCAGCCCACGCCGCAGGCGCCGCAGGAGGAGGTCGCTCCCCAGCCGGCGCCGACGCCCGGGAACGGCAAGGGCAACGGCAAGAACGGCGGGGTCACGCCCGGCTGATGCCCCGGCCGGCGGGCTGCTTGCGCCCTGCCGCGCCGGAGGCGCGGGATCGGGTGACGCCGTGGGCGAGCTCGAGCTGATCGCCGCGATCGAGTCGGCGCTCGCCGACCGCAGCGGGCGGCTGGTGCGCTGGACCGGCGACGACGCGGCGGTCACGCGCGCGCGGCCCTACGCGGTGACCTCGATCGACACGCTCGTGGACGGCGTGCACTTCCGCCGCGCCACGCACGCGCCGAGGGACATCGGCTGGAAGGCGCTCGCCACGGCGCTGTCGGACCTCGCCGCCATGGGCGCCGAGCCCGGCGAGGCCTACGTCTCGGTCGTGCTCCCGGGCGACCTGGAGGAGCCGCTCGAGCTCGTTCGGGGCATGGAGGAGCTCGCGGCGGAGTGCGGCGCGACGATCGCGGGCGGGGATGTCGTGCAGGGGCCCGTGCTGGTCCTTACCGTCGCCGTGACCGGCTGGGCCGACGCCGAGGAGGAGCTCGTCGGCCGCGACGGAGCGCGGCCGGGGGACCTCGTCGCCGTGACCGGCACGCTGGGCGGCTCGGAGGCAGGCCGCCGCCTGCTGGAGGCCGGCGAGGCCGGAGAGCCGGAGCTCGTGGCCCGGCACCTCCGCCCACGTCCGCGCCTAGCGGAAGGGCGCGCCCTGGCGGCGGCCGGCGCCACCGCGATGATCGACGTGAGCGACGGGCTGGCAACCGATGCCGGCCACGTCGCCGCCCGGAGCGGCGTGGAGCTGCGAGTGCGGCTCGAGGATGTGCCGCGCCCGGCGGGCGTCACACCGGAGCAGGCCGCCACCGGCGGTGACGACTACGAGCTGCTCGTGACCGTGCCGCCGGCCGGCCGGGAGGCCGCCGGCGCGGCCGCGCCGCTCACCTGGATCGGCGAGGTGTCAGCCGGTAGGGGGCTCGTCCTCCTCGGCCCAGACGGCCCCGTGCGCGGCCTCAGCGGCTACGAGCACCCCTGAGCGCACGATGGCGTCGGCCACCTCGCGCCAATCCACCACGTACCTGCCCTGCTCCACGCTCGTCTGGAGTGCGGGGTCGATTCCCCTGCCTGCCATGCACGCACCTCCGTGTGTCCCTGGTTATCGGCCGGACTGCGGCAGGCTCACACCTGGACATCCGGCCACCTGAGCGCGGTCTCCACCGTGGCGCAGGCGACGGCCAGCATCACGCACGCGATCAGCGACGTGACGATGCCAACGCTGTGGCCCGTGACGAGCATGAGCAGGTACCACACGCCCGACAGCGGGTCGAGCGAGAGCGCGAACAGCATGTAGACGGCCACGAGCAGCGGCGGAAGCGCGCCCACTACGATCAGCGCGGCCCGGACGCGCCGCGGCGGCAGCGGCCGGGTCAGCGCGAGCAGCATCCAGAGATGGGCGGCCGGCACGGCCAGCAGCCCCGCGTACGGGTTGACGAGCCAGAGGAGCAGCGAGCCCGCGGCGATCGCCAGGCCGAGCGCCACGCCGGCTCCGAGGTCCGGCGTCCCTTCGAGCTCGGGGTCCGGGCGGGACGCGAGCCAGCGCGCGAGCGCGAGCGCGAGCGCCATGCCGGCGAGGACCCCGGCCAGGACCGCGAGCGCGGGCCCGTCGAGCGGCAGGACAGCCGGCGGCACGGGCGCCGCAGGCGGCGATGGGGTGGCGTCCGCCAGAGCCAGGATCTGGGCGAGCGCGAGGGCGGCGAGGAAGGGGGCGACCCAGGCCCCGAGCCAGCGCATCCACCTGAGCACGTCGACGTGGCGGCGGCGCGCGCGCGCGAAGGCGTCGACCGAGGCCACGAGCACCGGCAGGAGCAGCGTGCCGGCCAGGAGCGACAGCACCCACCCGGGGAGCACCTGGCTCACCGCCTGGATGTAGCTCTCCGGACCGTGCTCCGGGCGCTGGCCCTCGTCGAGGGCGGTGAGCGTGCGCAGGGTCGCGCGGCCGAGGCTTCCGAGCCTGTCCGGGTCGATCGCCTCCGGCGGGCCGTCGCCCTCGGGCGGGAGCTCGCCGCTGCCGGAGATGCGCACGGCGTCGTAGCCGCGCTCGAGGAGAACCCCCTGCGCCCCGATCCCGATCGGGAACGACAGCCGCGCGAGCTGGCCGAGGGCGCCGCTGCCGCCGGCCGAGCTGCCGAGCTCCTGCCGGACGGAGTCGGCGACCGTGCGCTGAAGGCCTATGCCGGCGCGGCTCGAGTCGTTCGACCACGCCTGGAGCACCGGTCCCTCGCTCGTGCGCGAGCCGAGGTCGGACATCACGAGCACGGCGTCGACGAGCTCCGGCGCGGGCAGCGCGTCGACCAGCCGGCGCGCGCCGACCTGGCCGAGGTTCGAGCCGTCGACGGACGCCAGCACGAGCGTCTTCCGCGACGGCCGGCCCTGGTAGACGCGGGCGAGCTGCATCAGCGCGGCGGTGTCGGCGGCGCTGCCGGGAGCGTCGGGGACCGCCGGCGCGTCGCGCGCGGCCACGATCACGATCTGGCGCCGCGAGCTGCCGGCGCGGCGGCCGATCACGTTCACGAGCTGGCGGCCGTCGCGGGTGAACCGCTGCAGCACCGGACGCGAGCCGCCGCCGCCCGCGAACCCCCTGGTGGCGAAGGTGTCCGCCACGAGCCGGGCGGTCGCGCGGTCGCCGCTCGACCCGGCGCGGCGGTCGGGCGCATCCGCGGCGATGCGCGCTGCGAGCGCCGTGGCCTGGGTGCCGTCGAACAGGACGTCCGCGGCGAGCCCCTGCGGAGCCGGCCGCGGCCGGCTCTCGAAGGAGAACATCGTCAGGACGATCGCCAGCAGCGCCGGCACGAACGCCGCGCGGTATATCCGCGGCTCTATCACGAGGGCGCAACCTACGCAGTTCGGCAAGCACGGGGCGGTGCCTCGTGCGCAGCTTCCTACAATTCACTGGGATGTCGGCTACGGCCCCTCGCATCCTGCTCGTGGACGACGAGCTGTCCGTCCAGAAGCTGCTCACCTCACCGCGAAGACCGAGGAGACCGACAAGGTGCTCGGCCTCGAGCTCGGCGCCGACGACTACATCACGAAGCCGTTCTCGGTCCGCGAGTTCCGGAGCCGCGTGAAGGCGGTGCTGCGGCGCGCCGCGCTCGCGCATCCCGAGGCCCAGTTCGAGGAGCCGATCGACGCCGGCGACCTTCACATCGACTTCGAGAAGCGCACCGTCGTGGTGCGCGGGGAGCCCGCCCAGCTCACCTATGTGGAGTTCGAGATCCTGGCCGCGCTCGCGCGCGCGCCGGGCCGCGTGTTCAGCCGCACGATGCTCCTCGAGCGCGTATGGGGCGACGCCGCCTACCGCGACCCGCGCACGATCGACGTCCACATCCGCCACCTCCGCGAGAAGCTCGAGGCGGAGCCGAAGACGCCCGAGCTGATCCTCACCGTGCGAGGCGTGGGCTACCGGTTCCGTGACTCATGACGAGCCTGCGCTCGCTCCGCTACAAGATCGCGTTCATCTTCTTCCTGGTCACCGCGCTCGCGTTCATGGTGATCTGGTTCGTGGTCGTGCCGCAGCTGGAGTCGAACCTGAAGGAGCGGCGGCTCGACAACCTCCTGGACGAGGCGCGCGCTGCACGCCCGGCGCTCGAGCTCCCGCTGGTGGGCGGCCGCCAGCCCAGCGCCAAGGAGTTCGCGGAGCGCATCGGCACGGCCGAGGACGCGACGGACGCGCGCGTGACCGTCCGCTACTGGCAGCGCCAGCGAAGCAAGGACCGGAACCCAGGCTTCTATCCCGTCGACAACTCCCACGAGGTGGTGCTGTTCGACGAGGCGCTCGCGCGTGACGCGATCGAATCGCGCCATATCCTGCGTGCGTACGGCATGTTCCACGACGACGAGATCGGGATGATCGCCCAGCCGATCAAGAGCCGCGGCAGGCGCGCACGCGTGGCGTTCTACTCGCGCGGCTTCGAGGATGTGCAGGCCACCGTTTCGTTCGTGCGCGAGCGCGTGCTGCTCGCGACAGCGGGCGCGCTCCTGATCGCCCTGATCGGCGGGTTCCTCGTCGCGACGCGGCTCGGGCGCCGCGTGGGGCGGCTCGAGCGAGCGGCACGCGACGTCGCGCGTGGCCGCTACGTGGAGCCGTTGCCGGTGACCTCGAAGGACGAGATCGGCCAGCTCACCGACACGTTCAACCGGATGCAGCAGCAGCTGCAGCGCGTCGACGTCGCACGCAAGGAGTTCATCGCCACCGCCTCGCACGAGCTGCGCACGCCGATCTTCTCACTGGCCGGTTTCGTGGAGCTGCTCCAGGACGAGGACCTCGACGAGGAGACACGGCACGAGTTCCTCGAGACCATGAGCGAGCAGGTGGCGCGGCTCCAGAAGCTGTCCGTGGACCTGCTCGACCTCTCGCGGCTCGACTCCGGCTCGGTCGAGCTCCACACCGAGCCGGTGGACCTGGCCGAGCTCACGCGCTCCGTTGCCGGCGAGTTCCATCCGCGGCTCGCGGAGCACGGCACCGAACTGGTTCTGGACGTGCCCGACGAGGGGCCGAGCGCCTGCTGCGACCGGGAACGGGTCGCGCAGATCATGCGTATCCTGCTCGACAACGCCCTCCGCCACACCCCGGAGGGCACCGACGTGACCGTGAGCGCAACCCGCGACAACGGCGCCGCCGAGCTCACGGTGGCGGACACGGGCCCCGGCCTTCCGGCCGGCGCGCGCGGCAAGGTCTTCGAGCGCTTCTTCACAGGCGACGCCGCGCGCGGCGCGGGCCTCGGCCTCGCGATCGCGCGCGAGCTGGCGGAGCGGATGGACGGGCGCCTCGTGCTCTCGGCGGAGCGCGACAGCACCTCGTTCACGCTCGAGCTGCCCGCCGACGGTAAAGGCGCGTGAGGCGGGCGGCGGCAGCGGCCGCCGCGGCCCTGCTGTTGTCG
>WNGA01013874.1_pt1 | contig 10249 bp, 6 predicted proteins | sample 5400061 | NCBI WGS metagenome assembly WNGA01 (sample SAMN13153366, study PRJNA577476) | soil metagenome | isolation source: 100 cm soil or saprolite under grassland replicate 2 | place: USA:California | collected 2016-06-15
CAGCCGGATCCGGTACGGCGACCGCGCACCGATCCGCATCGGGATCGTTCGCCACCGCGAGGTCCGCGTCCATCGACCGAGCCAGCTCGAGCGCGGCGTCGATCGCGCCCGGCTCCTCCGGGTTGGGGAACGGCACGGTCGGGAAGTCCGGATCGGGGTCCGCCTGCGACGCCACCACAGCCGGTACGGCGAACCCTGCGCGGGTGACGGCGTTCTCGACCAGCGTCCGTCCGACCCCGTGGAGCGGCGTGTAGGCGACATTCAGCGCACGCGGCGCATCCGGCGGCACAAGCTCCGCGATCCGGTCCAGATAGGCGTTCAGCAGCTCGTCGCCCGTCGTCTGCCAGTCATCCCCGCGCGGCACGGAGTCCAGCGGACCGACGGCGGCGATGGCGGCCGCGATCTCCGCATCCGCGGGCGGTACGATCTGCGACCCGTCGCCGAGATAGACCTTGTACCCGTTGTCCTGCGGCGGGTTGTGCGACGCCGTCACAACCACCCCGGCGACGGCCTTCAGATGTTTGATGCCGAACGCAACCACCGGTGTCGGCGTCGGCCGATCCAGCAGTACGGCGTCCAGCCCGGCGCCCCGGACCACGGCCGCGGTGTCCCGCGCGAACACGTCGGACTTGTGGCGGGCGTCGTACCCGATCAGGACCGGGCCGTCGGTGAGTCCCTTGGCCTTCAGGTAGGCGCAGAGGCCGGCGGCGGCGCGGATCACGACGACCCGGTTCATCCGGTTCGGGCCGGCGCCGACGGCTCCGCGGAGTCCCGCCGTACCGAACTCGAGCGTTCCCGCGAAGCGGTCGGCCAGCTCGTCGGCGGCATTGACATCCAGCAACTGCGCGAGCTCGGCGCGGGTGTCGGGGTCGGGGTCCTCGCTCAACCAGGCTTCGGCGGCGCTACGGAGGTCATCGTTGACGGTCACCTCCGCAGGATAACCGGCTAATGACCGGAGGACTGGCAGGGGCGGGCGCGGAGGTCGGCGACATAGTCGTCGGGGGCGCCGGCGGCTTCGGCCGCCTCGGCGAGGATGCCCAGGTAGCGGGCCGACGGGAGGCCGCCTTCGTAGGCGTTCAGCACGTACATCCAGGCCAACTGCTCGCCGTCCAGGGTCTGCACCCGGACCTGGATCTTGCGGCTAGACGAGTGGGGTGGATGTCGTACAGAGCGACGAAGACCTGGTTGGTCGGGTCGGCCGGGTCCTCCACGACGGTGGCCATCGCCCCCTCCCAGCCGAGCTCCTCCCCGCCGAAGGTGAGGCGCCAGCCGGTGATCCACCCGGTCCCGCGCAGGGGCGAGTAGGGGCACCGCTCGGCCATCAGGTTCGGGTCCAGATTCGACGCAAACGCGGCGTACAGGGTCACGACGAAACAGGATACGGAAGAATGGCGTCCCGTGGCGCGAGTTGTGATCATCGGAGGCGGCCCGGGTGGGTACGAAGCGGCCAGTGCGGCTGCCCAGCTAGGCGGGGAGGTGACGGTCGTCGATTCCGACGGGATCGGCGGTTCCGCGGTGCTCACCGACTGCGTGCCGAGCAAGACATTGATCGCCACCGCCGAGGTGATGACCGAGGTCGAGGAGGCCGGCGAGCTCGGCGTCAGAGTCACAGGCGACGGGGCCAGTGACAATACAGATCCCGCCAACTCCGTGCGTGTCGATCTCTCCGTCGTCAACAAGCGGGTCAAGCGGCTGGCCGCCGCGCAGTCCGAGGGCATCACCCGTCGGCTCGACCGGGACAAGGTAAGGATCATTCAGGGCCGGGGCCGGCTGGACGGGCCGGAGACGGTGGTCGTCGGCGACGAGCGGCTCGACGCGGACGTCGTACTGATCGCCACCGGAGCGCGGCCGCGGATCCTGAAGGGCTCGGAGCCGGACGGCGAGCGGATCCTGACCTGGGAGCAGGTCTACGAGCTGGAGGAGCTACCCGAGCGGCTCATCGTGGTCGGCTCCGGCGTCACAGGCGCGGAGTTCGCCAGCGCGTACGACGCTCTGGGCAGCGACGTCGTCCTGGTGTCGTCGCGGGACCGGGTGCTCCCGGGCGAGGACGCCGACGCGGCCGCCGTACTGGAGGACGTGTTCAAGCGGCGCGGCCTGACCGTGCTGGGCAAGTCCCGGGCCGAGTCGGTGAAGCGGCACGGCGATGGTGTCGTGGTGACGCTGACCGACGGCCGGACAGTGGAGGGTTCGCACGCCCTGCTCGCGGTCGGTTCGCTGCCGAACACCGACGACATGGGCCTGGTCGAGTCGGGCGTGTCGCTCGGCGACGGCGGCTTCGTCACCGTCGACAAGGTGTCCCGTACGACGGCCCGCGGGGTCTACGCCGCCGGAGACTGCACCGGCGTACTCATGCTGGCCTCGGTCGCCGCCATGCAGGGCCGGATCGCGATGGCGCACGCCCTCGGCGACGCGGTGACGCCTCTGAACCAGTTGACTGTCTCCGCGAACGTCTTCACCGCGCCGGAGATCGCCACCGTCGGCGTGAGCCAGGCGGTGGTGGATGCCGGCGGCAGTACGGCGGTGGTCGTCAAGGTCCCGCTGGCCGACAACGCCCGCGCCAAGATGCAGGGCGTCCGAGACGGCTTCGTGAAACTCTTCTGCCTCCCCAACACCGGCATCGTCGTCGGCGGCGTCGTAGTCGCTCCCCGCGCCAGCGAGCTCATCCACCCCATCTCCCTGGCGGTCGGGGCGAAGTTGACCGTCGACCAGGTAGCCCAAGCCTTCACCGTCTACCCCTCCGTCTCCGGTTCAGTAGCCGAAGCCGCCCGCCGCCTCCACCTACGGAACTAGTACGACGTCGGTCAGTAGGGCGTTGAACTTGGCTGGTTCCTCGAAGGGCATCATGTGGGCTGAGTGCTCGAACCAGTGCAGTTGCTTGACGGGCGCCTCGATCGCGTCGAAGTACTCGACCGCGAGCTGGGCGGGGGTGTTCTGGTCGTGCCGGCCGACGACGAGGTGGACCGGGATGTCGAAGGTACGCGCGGTACGAGTCAGGTCGGCGGCGAGGAAGTCCGGCATCAGGTGGCCGAACGAGAACTCCTGAGCGACCGCGTTGAGTTCGCCGAAGTACTGCTCACGAAGCTCCGGCGCCACGCGCTCGAACAGCGCCGCGGTGTCGCCGTGGGCCATCCCGCCGAACCGGTCGAGCCAGGCCCGGTGAACGACCACATCGGCGAAGGTCAAGCCACCGTCTGCTCTGTACCGGTGCTCGATCGCCCGCAGGGCGCTGATCGCCTCGCTGTTCTGTAGTTCTCTTGCCCGCCGCAGGGTGAAGGCGTACGACGCCTGTTCGTTGCGCAACCCGGCGACGAGTTGACCAACGCCGACGTACGCGTGCACCTTCTCCGGGCTTTCGCTGGCGAGCGTCGCGCCGACCAGGCTGCCCCACGAATGCCCGAGCAGGTACACCTTGTCCTGGCTGAATCGTTCGGTCAGCCAATCGATCAATTCGAGCGCGTCGGCGACGAATTGGCGCAGTGTCATCGACTCGGCGGGAATGTCCGGAGCATGCGACATGCCCGCGCCGCGCTGATCCCAGTGCGCCACCAGGAAATGCTGCTCGAGATCCGTGTTGTACGTCGTGAACAGCGGCATCTCGGCGAACCCCGGACCGCCGTGCAGGATCAGTAGCAGCGGCTTGGCGGCGTCGGCGCCTCGTACCAGGACCTGCTGCGGGAGGCCGCCGAGCAGCACGCGGTGCCGGAGTTCCACTCGTTGGTTCACGACGCGACACGCTACTCCGTCGCCGGAAATCAGGGGAAAACCCGCAGATCGGCGATACAGCCGACGGATACGGTCCGTAGTCAAGGTCGTTTCCCGTCGTTCCGGGGAGAAATGGCGGCTGCTGATTTGTATTGGACACGAATAGTTACCGTTGCTGGTGGCAATTAAGTGTCGCGGGGTGGGAAACGGTACGTGAAGGCGCTACCGCGAGGAGTAGCCGACGTCTTAGTCTCCGTCTGTTCAGCAGCGATTGCTGGGGAACCGCCACGCTGGAGGGGATTCATGAGACGACGTCTGTCGCACGGCGCCACGTTTGTTGCCTTGACCACCATGATTGTCGCGTCCCTGACGACGTCGCCGGTGCAGGCCGCGACGGGGGAGGATCCGCCACCGACGGGGCCGACCCAGCCGACGCAGCCCACGCAGGTGCAGACCGCGATCGACGCCGTACTGGCGAAGATCGACCCGAAGCTGCAGACCAGGGTCAAGAAGGGCGAGACCGCGCCGGTGGCCGTGTTCGCCACTGTCCAGGGCGACACCGCGCAGGCGCGCGAGGTGCTGGACAATGCGCGCGTCGCCAAATCCGGCGACACCGGCATCGTGCTGGGCTCGATTCCGGTGCAGGCGCTGCCGAAGCTGGCCGCCGTACCAGGGGTGATCTCGATCCGACCGGTCGAGCTCGGCAAGACCGGGCAGCCGCTGACCGACCCCGACCCCGACCTGCACCAGGTGCCGACGAAGGCCGAGCAGCAGGCCGCACTCGCGAAGGTCAAGTCGGACGACGTCCCGTACGACGAAGCGCCGCCGCTGAAGGGCTCCAACTTCCAGAAGCTGCGCCACCAGAACCTGCTGGACGCGAGGTCGCACAACTTCACCGGCGCGTGGAACGCGGGCTTCACCGGCGACGGCGTGACTGTCGGCGTGCTCGACGGCGGCACCGACTTCGGCCACCCGGACCTGCTCAACACCTGGCAGACGTGGTCCGGCCAGACCGGCGCCAAGGCGGGCTGGAACGGCTGGCCGAAGGCGTTCGACCCGTACGGCACCCTGCAATGGCTGGCCGCTCCGGCCCAGATCGACCAGGGCCTGTCCTGGTACACGAAGACCACCGCGGCGAGCTGCACAGTCAGCGGCACCAGTTGCACGGTGGACTTCGCCATCAGGACCGGCCCGTCGCGCAACTTCAGCGCACCGACCGGGACGAACGAGCACACGTACGACTTCCCGTCGGCGTGGAGCAAGTCCGGCAAGGTCATGCTCGGCAGCCACCCGGACGACCACCTGCTGCAGCTGTACGGCGAGCGCCCGGCGTTCCTCGTCACCGACCCGCACACGGCCGGCGTCTACGACACCGTGTACGTCGATCTGGACGACGACCACTCGTTCGCCGACGAGAAGCCGGTCTCCAAGGACTCGCCGGCGTCGTACCGCGACATGAACGGCGACGGCTACACCGACCTGTCCGGCGGGCTGCTGTACTACATCTCCGACGGCAAGACCCCGATCCCCGGCGGTCTGGACGCGTTCGGCGTCAACGACACGTCGTACAAGTCTGGTGAGCTGCTCGCGTGGAGCGGCGACTTCGACCCGGCGATCGAGGGTCACGGCACGCTGACCGCGTCGAACATCGTCGGCCAGGCCGTCATCAACGGGAAGGCCCCGACCTTCAAAGACATCCCGGGTGGTCAGTACGCGGGCGCCGTACTCGGTGGGGCTCCGCACGCGAAGCTCGCGCCGTTCGGTGACATCTATCTCGGCTTCGACTTCTCCACGCAGTTCGGCTACCTGCTGTCCAGCCGGCAGGGCGTGGACATCACCTCCAACTCGTACGGGCAGTCCACGGTCGACAACGACGGCTGGGACGCGGCGAGCCAGGAGGCCGACGTCATCTACGACGGCTACAAGACGACCCCGCTGTTCTCCACCGGCAACGGCGCACCCGGTTTCGGTACGACGGGCGGGTCGCCGTCGGCCGGGATCCAGGTCGGCGCCTCGACGCAGTTCGGCGGCACCGGCTGGGACTCGATCCTGCGCACCAGACAGATCGCGGACAACGACGTGATGGTGTGGTCCGACCGCGGCTTCGGCTCGAACGCGACCAACGGCGTCGATGTCGTTGCCGACGGCGCCTATGCACCAGGCGACGCGACCCTGAACACCGTGCTCGACGGACGCGACGCCTGGGTCACCTGGGGCGGTACCAGCCGGTCGACACCGGTCGCCGCAGGCGCGACGGCGTTGATCTACCAGGCGTACGAGCAGGCGCACAGCGGCCAGGTGCCGGCCGGCTTCTACAAGACCGCGAAGGACATCCTGAAGACGTCCTCGAAGGACCTCGGGTACGACGCCAACGTGCAGGGCTCCGGCTCGATCGACGCGGGCAAGGCGGTAGCGAGCGCGCTCGGCCGTCGGGCGATCGTGACCCCGTCGCAGTGGCGGGTCGGCGACTACCGCGGCACCGAGTACCCGGTCTTCGCGAACATCATCTCGCCGGGCGGAACGGACTCGCAGAAGTTCACCCTGCAAGGGCCGGGCGTCTGGCAGGTCAGCGACCGGCAGTTGGTCCGGACCGACACCGACACGTTCTCCTTCAGCAGCAAGGATCTCAGCCAGGAGAGCACGTCCAACTTCAACGCACCCGACTACCTGATCGACCTGACTCGCAAGGTGAAACAGCACCGGGACGCGGACCTGATGGTGGTCAAGCTCGAGTACCCGCGGTCGGAGTTCGACGGGGACAAGGACCTCACCGCCGACCAGAGTTGGCGGCTGCTCACCTACAACTGGACCGACGTCAACCACGACGGCAAGCTGTGGACCGACAAGGACCACAACGGCGTCGTCAACCACACCGACACGACGACCAGCTCGAACATCGACGGCTTCAAGGACCTCGACTTCGCCAGGTCGGAGATGGAGAAGGGCGAGTACGGCCGGTTCATGTACCACCGGGCCGGGTCGAACGCGCTGCAGTCCTTTGTCCGCGATCCCGCCCAGCGGATGGCGAACGGCCTGTTCCTCGGCCTGCAGCACTCGGCCAAGAACACGTCGATCCCGGTCACGCAATTCACGATCTCGATCGACTGGTACAAGAACAGCGACTGGAAGTGGGTCACGACGCCGAAGTACACGACCGGCTCGTTCACGGCGTCGATCAAGGTGCCGAGCAGCGCGCCGTACGGGATGTACTCCGGTGCCGTCGTACTGACCCGGGGCTCCGACTCGATGGTGGTGCCGGTGTCGGTGGCCGTCGCGGCCAAGGCGACGCAGGACGACAGCGGCAAGATCACCGGCGCGATCACCTTCGGCGGGGACGACGTCGCTCAGTCGCAACGCAACCTGACGTACAACAACGGGTCGGTGTTCGGCGCCAACGACTGGACCTGGCGGGCCGAGTCGGGTGACTGGCGGTTCTTCTATCTCGACGTACCGAAGACACCCGCGGAGGGCACGAAGCTCCTGGCCGACACGACCTGGGAGGACTCGGGTCCCTCCACCGACATCGACACGTTGATCATGGGTCGCTCGATGAACCACTTCCAGCTCGAACCCGACTCGGTGTTCGGGGCGCCGTACACACTCGACACGGTCGGGAAGAGCCCGAACACCAATGTGCGGGCGGGCGTCTGGCGGTTCGACACGGCGACCGGTGGTCCGGCCGACGTGGTGACCGCGCCGGCACAGGAAGGGCTGCAGGCGGTCGCGTTGCACCAGGTCAGCTGGCAGGGCGACAAGTTCGACACGCCGTTCAAGGTGCAGCTGGGTAGTGCGTCCGTTTCGCCGTCATCCGTCGTACAGGCCGCGACCGGGGACACCGGCGGGTTCGACGTGAAGTTCGAGTCGAGCGTGCCGTTGGACGGGCTGAAGGCGGCCGCGTACGGCCTCAGTCAGCCGAGTACGACGACCGAGGTGGCGCATCAGGACAACCCGGATGACCCGTCGACGGCGAGCGTGAAGCGCAACATCACGCTGTCACACGCGTCCCGGCTGAGCGTCAGCACGGCGCTGGACAGCAACGACCTGGACCTGTACGTGGTCCGGGACGCCAACAACGACGGCGTCTTCTCGCCGTCCGAGATCGTTGCCTCGTCCGCCGGAGGTACGGCGAACGAGTCGGTCAACCTGGTCAGCCCGCCGGACGGCAACTACCAGATCTGGGTCCACGGCTATTCGGTGGCCGGTACGCCGTCCTTCACCCTCAACGTCAACGCCGTCCAGGGCAACGACCTGACGGTGAGCGGTCTGCCCACCGGCCCGGTCCCGGCCAACACCCCGGTCACCCTCCACGTCACCTACGACAAGGCCATGACCCCAGGCCAGACCTACAACGGCGAACTCCTCCTCGGCCCGACCACGGCCCCATCGGCGCTCTCCGTCCCGATCAAGATCACCCGATAGTCCCGACGCGCGAGCCCCGGCAACCTGCGTGGTTGCCGGGGCTCGTGGGGTTTGGGGTCAGAAGTCGCCGCCGAAGTCTCCGCCGAAATCGCCGCCGCCACCGAAGTCGCCCCAGCCGCCGTCGCCGCCGGAGTCACCGAAGTCTCCGCCGGAATCGCCGCCGTCGCCGCCGTCGCCGCCGTCACCGTTGTCGCCTCCGTCGGCCTGACCGGCGTCGTAGCCTGCGGCGTAGTCGCCGTAGCCGCCGCCGGCGAACATGCCGCCGAGCATGGTGCCCAGGAACATGCCGGTCATCACGCCGCCGAGGGCGCCGAACATGCCCTGCGCGTACGGCGAGTAGGCGGGGCCGGCCTCCCAGTACGGCACCCGCTGCGGGCCGACCATGACCTTGCGGACGTCCGGCTCGGCGCCGGCGCGGACCCGCTCGGCGTCGGCGGCGCAGGCCGGCACCTCACGCGGCGCGCCACCCGGCGGCGCCCACATCACGTCGGCCACGGACTGGCCGTGCTGCGGGTTGAAGAAGCAGGACGGGCGTCGCTGCGGCAGCGGTTCGCCGTTCACCCGGGCGCGCACACAGGCGGCCGCGTACCGGCCGTCCTCGAGGATCTCGATGACGTGCTTGATCTGGTCGGCCTGGGTGACCTGGCCGACCGCTTCCTTGGCCGACTCGTAGGAGTCCAGGGCGCGCTGGTAGTCCTGCCGGGCACCCTCGCCGAGGTCCTTGCCCACCATGTCCAGGTCGAGGTCCTGCAGTTCCTCGCCGAACCTGGTGATGTCTTCGTCGGCGGTGCGCTTCACCGACTCGAGCTCAGCGGCGGTGATCTCGTGCCGCTTGCGGGTCTGCAGCTGGGTCCGCCGGTACGAACGGTATGCCAGAGCGGCGATCACCACGAGCGCGATGATCAGGATGTACTCCATGACGGGCCTCTTCCGCCTCTAAGGGCTGGTCTCGCAGGGGCTTTTCGAAGAGCCTATCCAATCGCTCAACAGCCGGACGGCACGCAGGGTGACCGAGATGCTACACAAACGGTCACGCGGCGCGCATAATCGATGACACCGCCCAGCAAACGCTTGACCGTCCGCTGGAAGGCTGCCGCCATGAGCAAGACCTCCCGACTTCTGACCCTCGCGGTCACGGGTGTCGCCCTGACCGTTCCACACCTCGCGCTGGAGTCCCCAGCCGCGACGCCCAAGCAGCCGTCGCCGGCCGAGGCGTCGTACCAGGAGATCCCGCTCCGGCAGGAGCAAGGACCCGGTACGTTCGCGGCCGCGGAGGCCACGCAGACCAAGCCGTTCGAGCTGGTCGGCATCACCTGGCCGGAGAGCACGCAGCAGGTGACGGCGAAGGTTCGCGTCCAGCGCGACGGCGTGTGGTCCGAGTGGCAGTCGCTGCCGGTCGAGGACGAGCACGGACCGGATCCCTCGACGCCTGAGGGCAAGCGTTCCGGCACCGACCCGTTGTGGGTCGGCGAATCCGAAGGTGTGCAGGCCAGCGTCACGACTGCCGACGGTACGACGGTCAGCGACGCGAAGGTGGCCCTGATCAATCCCGGCGTACTGGCGACCGACACCGAAGACGCACCCGCGGAAAGTCCGCAGACCATGGCGAGCGGCGAGACGCCGTACCCGATGCCGGCGATGGTGAGCCGGAGAGCGTGGGGCGCCGACGAGCGGTTGCGGAGCTACAACCAGGACTGCTCGGTTCCGAAGTACACGAGCACCGTGCAGGCCGCGTTCGTCCACCACACGGCCGACCGCAACACCTACACCCGTGCGCAGGTCCCGGCGATGGTGCGCGCGACGTACACGTACCACGTGAAGAGCCGCGGCTGGTGCGACATCGGCTACAACTTCCTCGTCGATCGCTTCGGCCGGGTCTTCGAAGGCCGGTTCGGCGGCGCCCAGTTGCCCGTCCTCGGCGCCCACACGGGAGGGTTCAACTCGAACTCGTTCGGCATCTCGCTGATCGGCAACTTCCAGAGCGCCGCGCCGCCGCCGGCGATGCTGGAGACGACGGCCCGGGTGATCGCGTGGAAGTTCGACGCCAACTATCGGTCGCCGGTGACGACGATCGTGATGAACAACAAGCGGCTGTACACCATCTCCGGCCATCGCGACACCAAGGCGA
>WNGA01013876.1_pt1 | contig 10247 bp, 9 predicted proteins | sample 5400061 | NCBI WGS metagenome assembly WNGA01 (sample SAMN13153366, study PRJNA577476) | soil metagenome | isolation source: 100 cm soil or saprolite under grassland replicate 2 | place: USA:California | collected 2016-06-15
CAGCAAGCTTACCGGCCAGCCCGTCACGCTCGAAATGGCCGAGCGCGAGGTGCGCGACCTGATCCGTCCGCAGGAGCCCAAGCGCGTCAAAATCGAAGACATCCAACGGGTGGTCGCGCGACAGTACAATGTGAGCCGCTCCGATCTTCTATCCTCGCGGCGCACGGCAAATGTGGTGCGTCCGCGGCAGGTGGCGATGTATCTCGCCAAGACGCTCACGCTGCGTTCGCTGCCGGAGATCGGGCGACGTTTCGGTGGACGTGATCACACGACCGTGCTGCACGCCGTGCGCAAGATCGAAAATCTCGTGCATACCGACTCCGCGCTGGCCGAAGAGATCGAGCTGCTGAAGCGGCAATTGCAGGAATAAACTGCTGTCAGCGGGACCCGCACGGCCGCTGCAAGGACAAAGTGGCTCAGGAGCAACCGAGTCGCCCGCCCGCCGCCGATCTGCAGCGCCGGCCCGCCCCCGGGAAGGCCGCCAAATCCGTTGGTAACTGCCGACGCCGGTCGCCCTCGCCCTTGCGAAAAATGCGCGTACGCGCCACCTTCCTTACCCTTTCGAGACTTTCCACGCGAGCGGGCGGATCGAACAATGAAAGTCACCGTCGAACGCGCAGCCCTGTTGCGGTCGCTTGGCCACGTCCATCGCGTGGTCGAGCGGCGCAACACCATTCCTATTCTCGCCAACGTGTTGATCAAGGCGGAGAAATCGAAGCTTGCCTTCAAAGCGACCGACCTCGACGTCGAGGTCACGGAAACGATCTCCGCGGAGGTGGGTCCCGGCGGCGCGACCACCGTCCCCGCGCACATGTTCTATGAAATCGTGCGCAAGCTTCCGGAGGGTGCGCAGATCGTGCTCGAGGCGTCCGGCGATCGGGCCGTGCTGACGATCCGCGCCGGACGCTCGCGCTTCACGTTGCAGACGCTGCCGGAGAGCGATTTTCCGGATCTTGCGGCGGGCGAGATGACGCACACGTTCAAGCTCGCCGCCGCCGATCTCAAGCGCCTCATCGACAAGACCCAATTCGCGATCTCGACCGAGGAGACGCGCTACTATCTCAACGGCATTTACCTGCACACCGCCGGCACCGCCAAGGCGCCGACGCTGCGCGGCGTCGCAACCGACGGGCATCGCCTCGCGCAGTTCGAGCTGCCGCTGCCCGCCGGCGCCAACGGCATGCCGGGCATCATCGTCCCGCGCAAGACCGTGGCCGAGGTGCAGCGCCTCATCGAGGACAACGACGCCGAAATCACGGTCGAGCTGTCGCAGGGCAAGGTCCGTTTCAGGCTCGGCGAGACGGTGCTCACCTCCAAGCTCATCGATGGCACATTTCCGGACTATGTGCGCGTCATCCCGCTCGGTAATGACAAAGAGCTCACTGTCGACAAAAAGGAGTTCGAGCAGGCGGTCGATCGCGTCTCCACCGTGTCGAGCGAGCGCGGCCGCGCGGTCAAGCTGTCGCTGAGCAATGGCAAGCTGATGCTGTCCGTGACCAACCCGGATTCCGGCAGCGCGACTGAAGAGATCGAAGTGGAATATGGCTCCGAGCCGCTCGATATCGGCTTCAATTCCCGCTATCTGCTCGACATCGCGGCGCAGCTCGAAGGCGAAGCCGCGGTGCTAAAGCTCGCCGACCCGGGATCCCCCACGCTGATCCAGGACCGCGACACCAAGGGCGCGCTATACGTGCTGATGCCGATGCGGGTGTAGCGCGGATCAGAGGTCGATTATCGGTAACCAGAGATCCGGGAGCGGGTGCTAGCCCGACGTGGGCGTCGCACCCGATTTGCTGTTTTCCGGTCACTGTTTACTGATTACTGATATGCCCTTTGCCCGCATCCGGCGTCTGAGCGTCAGCAATTTCCGCAGCTACCACGCCGCGCAGATCGAGGTCGGCGCGGGGCCGGTGGTGCTGGTGGGTCCTAACGGCTCCGGCAAGACCAATCTGATCGAGGCGATTTCTTTTCTCGCGCCGGGACGCGGCCTGCGCCGCGCGCTGCTCGAGGACGTCGCCTTTTCCGAGGGGGACGGATCATGGGCAGTAGCGGCGGACGTGGAAGGTGCACTGGGCTTGGCGACGCTGGGTACTGGCATAGAGCCGCCGACGAGCGAGGACACGGCCGTCACACGCAAATGCCGCATCGATCGCGAGCCTGTCGCATCGGCAACAGCGTTTGTCGACCATTTGCGCGTCGTCTGGCTCGTACCAGCCATGGACGGATTGTTCAACGGCCCGGCCTCCGAGCGTCGCCGCTTTCTCGATCGACTCGCGCTGGCGCTCGACGCCGAGCATATGACGCGCGTCAACGCGCTTGAACGCGCGCTGCGCTCGCGCAACCGGCTGCTCGAGGACGCCCGTCCGGATCCGCACTGGCTCGATGCAATCGAGCACGAGACGGCCGAGCTCGCGGTCGCGGTGACCGCCTTGCGGGTGGAGACCGTCGGCCGGCTGCAAGCGGCCCTTGCGGCGCGCAAGCATCCTGCCTCCGCGTTTCCCGCGGCCGCGCTGGCGCTTGACGGCTGGATGGAACGGCTCGTGCCGCTCGAGCCAGCGGTCGCGGTGGAGGACCGCTATCGCGCGCTGCTCAAAGCCAATCGCGCGCGCGACGCCGCCGCCGGCCGCACGCTCGAAGGGCCGCACCTTACCGATCTCCTCGTCACTCACGCGGACAAGCAAATTGCCGCCGCCGAGGCCTCGACCGGCGAACAGAAGGCGCTGCTCATTGGCCTCATTCTGGCCCACACGGGCCTCCTTGCGGAAATGTCGGGCTTCGCGCCGGTGCTGCTGCTGGACGAGGTTATCGCTCATCTCGACCCCGCGCGGCGGGCCGCGCTCTACGCGGAACTAGACACCCTCGGCGCGCAAGCCTGGATAACCGGCGCCGATGCTGCCGCCTTCGCAGACATCGAAGGCAAAGCTGACGTGTTCGACGTCTTGCCGGGACAGGTGAGACGGCGGGCGTAATCGTCGCGCCGCGCGTTCTGTGTCATCATGCGCATCGAGGAGCGTACGCGGAGGGCCAGGGAACAGCCATGCGCGCTGCCTACTACGAGACGAACGGAGCGGCCGGCAACGTGCTGCGGGTCGCGGAACTGGAGACGCCACAGCCGGGACGGGGTGAGGTCCGGGTGCGCCTCGCCACCTCCGGCGTCAACCCTTCCGATGTCAAAAGCCGCGCCGGGCTGACCCGCAAGATCGCTTTCCCCGCGTCATTCCGCACAGCGACGGCGCCGGCGAGATTGACCGCGTGGGCGAAGGCGTTTCGCCATCGCGTGTGGGCGAGCGAGTCTGGGTCTGGAACGGCCAGTGGCGGCGCCCCTTCGGTACCGCCGCCGAATGGATCGTGCTGCCCTCGGAACAGGCCGTGCCGCTGCCCGCCCATATCAGCATGGAGGCCGGAGCGTGCCTCGGCATTCCGGCCTATACCGCCTATCAGGCGGTGGTGCTCACCGGCGCCGAGGACGGCTCGACCGTGCTCGTCGCTGGGGGCGCCGGGGCGGTGGGCCATTACGCCATTCAGCTTGCAAAGAAACGCAAGGCCACCGTCATTGCCACCGTCAGCTCGCCCGCCAAGGCCGAGATCGCGCGGCGCGCGGGCGCCGACCATGTCATCGACTATAGGCGCGAGAACGTCGGCGAGCAGGTCATGGCACTCACCGGAAAACGCGGGGTGAATGCGGCGATCGAAGTCGATCTTGCCGCCAACGCACGGCTCTTGCCCGCCGTGCTTGCACCCAACAGCGTGGTGGCGATCTACGGCAGCAGCGCACCCGAGACCTCGATCCCGTTCCAATTCCTGCTTCAGAACAGCGTCGAACTCAAATTTTTCCTGGTTTACCAGATGCCGCCGCAGCTGCGCGCGCGCGCGAGCGCCGAGATCACCGGCATGCTCGAGCGCGGAGAGCTCATCCATAACGTGGCACAGACGTTCGACCTCCGCGAGATCGTGGCCGCGCACGAAGCGGTCGAGTCCGGAAAGGCGATGGGCAACATCGTCGTCAGCGTCGCTTAGCGCTGCTTGCGCTGCGTGGCTGGCTTGAACGGACGCTCGAATTCGCGCGTGCCGCGTTCGCTGTCCTGGCGCGGAAATTGCGCGAAAAACGGCCTTCGCGGCGAAGCAAAACGAGGCGGCGCAGGCGGCCGCAATCGAGCCATTTTCCAGACCCTTTTTCGCGCCGCGCCATGCCTTGAAATTTCATAAAGAACAATTACTTACAGGCTGTCACTTTGGGCTGTACGGCCTTGCCTTTTCGTGTCAAACCAAGCCCGATTTGCGCATCACTTCCGAAACCGATTCGAAAAAGCACTCCATGGCCGAACCCGCCCGCCAGACCCCTTCCCTTGCCTCCGAATACGATTCGGACTCGATCAAGGTCCTCAAGGGCCTCGACGCCGTGCGCAAGCGGCCGGGCATGTATATCGGCGACACCGACGACGGCTCCGGCCTCCACCACATGGTCTACGAGGTCGTCGATAACGCGATCGACGAAGCGCTCGCCGGCTTCGCCAAGGAGGTGGTCGTCACGCTCAATCCGGACGGCTCGTGCACGGTGCGCGACGACGGCCGCGGCATCCCGACCGACATTCACAAGGGCGAAGGAGTCTCGGCCGCCGAGGTCATCATGACCCAGCTCCATGCCGGCGGGAAATTCGATCAGAACGCCTATAAGGTCTCCGGTGGCCTCCATGGCGTCGGCGTCTCTGTCGTCAATGCGCTGTCGAGCTGGCTCAAGCTGACCATCTGGCGCGACGGGCAGGAGCATTTCATGGAATTCCGCGACGGCGAGGCGCTCACCCCGCTGTCCGTCGTCGGCCCGGCGCACGGCAAGCGCGGCACCGAGGTCACTTTCCTGCCGAGCCCGAAAACGTTCACCATGACCGAGTTCGATTTCGCGACGCTGGAGCACCGGCTGCGCGAGCTCGCCTTCCTCAATTCGGGGGTGCTGATCGTGCTCTCCGACATGCGCCACCCGGTGGAGAAGCGCGAGGAGCTGCGTTACGAGGGCGGGGTCGAGGCCTTCGTCAAATATCTCGACCGCAACAAGACGCCGCTTATTCCCGCGCCGATCATGATCAAGGGCGAGCGCGAGGGCGTCGCCGTCGAATGCGCGCTGTGGTGGAACGATGGCTACCACGAGGCCGTGCTCTGCTTCACCAATACCATCGCCCAGCGCGACGGCGGTACACATCTGGCCGGCTTCCGCGGCGCGCTGACGCGTCAGGTCACGGGTTACGCCGAGAAAACCGGCGTGGCGCAGAAGGAGAGGGTTGCGCTCACCGGCGACGATTGCCGCGAAGGGCTCACCGCCGTCCTTTCCTGCAAGGTGCCGGACCCGAAGTTCTCCTCGCAGACCAAGGACAAGCTCGTCTCCTCCGAGGTGCGTCCGGTGGTGGAGAACATCATCAACGAGGGCCTGCAGTATTGGTTGGAGGAGCATCCGGCGGAGGCGAAGGTCATCGTCGGCAAGGTGGTCGAGGCCGCGGCTGCGCGCGAGGCAGCGCGCAAGGCGCGCGAGCTCACGCGCAAGAAGGGCGCGTTCGATGTGTCCTCCCTTCCCGGCAAGCTCGCCGATTGCCAGGAGCGCGACCCGTCGAGATCCGAGTTGTTCATCGTCGAGGGCGACAGCGCCGGCGGCTCCGCCAAACAAGGCCGGGATCGTGCATTCCAAGCGGTCCTCCCGCTGCGCGGAAAAATCCTCAACGTCGAGCGAGCGCGCATGGACAAGATGCTGTCCAGCCAGGAAATCGGCACGCTCATCACCGCGCTGGGGACCGGGATCAGCGAGGAGTTCAATCCGGACAAGCTGCGCTACCACAAGATCATCATCATGACCGATGCCGACGTCGACGGCTCGCATATCCGCACGCTGCTGCTGACGTTTTTCTACCGGCAGATGCGCGAACTCATCGACCGCGGGCATCTCTTCATCGCGCAACCGCCGCTCTACAAGGTGACCCGCGGCAAGTCGGAGCAGTATCTCAAGGACGAGCGGGCGCTCGAGAATCATCTCATCACCGGCGGCCTCGAAGAGGCGGTGCTGCGGCTGTTTTCGGGCGAGCATCGCGCAGGCGAGGATTTGCGGCAGCTCGTCGAGCAGGCGCGGGCAATCCGCAACGTGCTCAATGGGCTGCATAGCCGGTACAACCGCCAAGTGGTCGAGCAGGCGGCGATCGCGGGCGTGCTCACTCCCGACATTTTCGGCGACCCGCCGAAGGCCACGGAGGCTGCAAAATATATCGCCCGGCGCCTTGATGCATTGTCGGAGGAGATCGAGCGCGGCTGGCAGGGCGAATTCAAGGAAGCCGACGGTTTCCGCTTCGAGCGCACCGTGCGCGGCGTCAGAGAAATCGCGATTCTCGATCACGCGCTGCTCGGCTCGGCCGACGCGCGCAAGCTCGACGAGCATGCGGTGACCCTGCAGCAGATCTATCCGCGCCCCGCCACCCTGCGTCGCAAGGATGAGGACACCGCAATTCACGGGCCGGTCGGCTTGTTCGAGGCGGTGACCGATGCCGGGCGCAAAGGCCTTGCGCTCCAGCGCTACAAGGGCCTGGGCGAGATGAACCCGAATCAGCTGTGGGAGACCACGCTCGACACCAACGCGCGCTCGCTGCTGCAGGTGAATGTGAAGGCAATCGACGAGGCCGACGACATCTTCACCAAGCTCATGGGTGACATCGTCGATCCGCGCCGCGAATTCATCCAGGAGAACGCGCTTGCTGCCAGCGTGGATGTGTGAGCGCCAGGAGTCGGTTGTCAGTAGTCAGAATGCACATTTCTGACTACTGAGTTCCAAAGGCGAGATCGGTGCCGCGGTGCGGACAGCCACGCTCGAGCAGGCCATAGCGGCCCTTGTCGTCCCGAAACAAGACGAGATTTTCACCGAGAAGGCGAACTGGCTTGAGCGGACGGTTGCCCGACAATTCGTCGAGCAGCACGGCGGGCTGCCAGTAGCACCGCATCAGCTTGCCCGTCGGCGTAGCCGGGCCGGCACGGGTCAGGGGATCATTCTGCTCGGCGCTGCACATCATGCGCGACGAGAGCGGACGTAAAGTCGAGACCAGTGTCGAGGCTCGGGCGGGATTTCTCGATCGTCCCGTGCTCATCGTTCTCTGCGTGAGCCTGGCGCTGGGGGTGATCGTTCTGGGCGCACTGTGGCTCGGTTTCTTTGCGCCAAGCGCTTGAGGGAAGCCGCTCAACGCCCCGGCAGCACCATCACTTTGGGCGTGGTCGGCAAGCTCGTTTTCGACACGACCAGCGAAGGGATTTCGCTCAGCTCCACAGTCCAATTCTGCCGCGCGCGATCGAGAAAGCGGTCCAAGCTATACATGCTGAAATAATGCATTGGGATCATCAGCGGCGCCTTTAGCGCCTGCAGTACCTCCATCATACCCTCGAGATCGAGCGTGTAACTGCCGTCGACCGGGACAAAAACCACATCGACGCGGCCGATCTCGTTGAGCTGCTGCTGGTTCAGCGTATGGTGCAGATGGCCGAGATGTGCGATGCACATATTCGCCGTCTCGTAGATGAAGATCGAGTTGCCGTGCCGCTCGGTCCCGCCGCCCCAGTCACGAATATGAGTCGGCACGTTGCGCACGCGGACGTCCTTGACGGTAATGTCATGGCGCGCCGGCTGATCGGGTGTCGGGCCCCAGCCACGCAGCACGTGCTTGATGGCCGGATCGGGATGATCGGTGAAATGGGTCGAGTGCGCGTGGTTCATGGTGACGATGTCCGGTAGTAGCGGAGGCCGGACATAATCGTTGTAATCGGTCGCAATGCGCACGAGCTGCGGAGATTCGATCAGGAAGGTCGAATGGCCGACGTAGGTGACGCGGACCTGATCGGGATTGAGCGCAAGGCGCAACGCGGCAGGGATGGCGCGCGGCATATCGAATGCCACGAGGCCCGGGCAATTCTGCGCCATTTCCGGCTTCGGCGCGGGCGCCTGTACCGGCTCGAATGCCGCGGCCGGCAACGAGAAAAGTCCGACGAGTAAGGCGAGCGCCGTCGTTTGAACGAGAGGGATCATGCCCTAATGTCTCAGTTTGATCGGTACTGTTTCAAGCTGTTTCTTCGCTCGTCCCCGCGAACGCGCACAACCGCTAAAAAAGGATGATGGCTCGTGCTGAGCCTGGAATACGCGGCTTCTGGCAGACATCGAATGCAAAACGAGCGGCGCCGCGGCGCCGCCCGATAAGAAACGATCTGGCCGCCTCTCGATCAGCGCGGCGGCATGATCAGGCCTTTCGAGGTTACCACCACCCAGCGGCCGTCCTGTCGGCGGATCGCGTCGACGCGACCGAGCCCCGGCACGACATCGCCCTGATCCACCTCGATGAGGCCCATACGTCCTTCGATGAGCGCAGTCCCGCGATGGACATCGCGCACCACCCATCCGTCGATGGCGCCCGACTTGCTCGCCTGGTTCACTGCCGCTGGCGGCGGCAACACCGAGCCGGTCACATCCTTGGGTGCAGCCTCGCCGCGGGAAAGACGCTCGAGTGCGTCGACCGCTTTGGCCAGCTTGGCCGCCGGCTCCGCCTGCGTGCGCTCGACACGGTCGATGCGCTCGCTGATCCTGGTGAGTTGGGCCGCCGCGCTGCGGTTGGCGGAATCGATGCTGAGCTTCAATGCCGCCAATTCGACCCGCGCCTGCACGACGTTTTCCTTCAGCGCCTGGACTTCCTCGAGTCCAGTTCGGCCCGCCGCGACAGCGGTATTAGCCGGTCTTGCGAGGCCATAGGCTGTCAGCGCGCCGATCATCGCGCCCAGCGCCGCTGCCAGCGCAAGCGCAGCCGCCAGTAGCGTGAAGCGGCTGACATGAGGGGTCTCGTCCGCAGAGTCCTGGAGTGCATCGTCGCGCTCAGCAGCCGCTTTGTAGAATGAGGGCTTGAGCTCTTCCATGTCCGGCATGTCCGGCGCGATGCCAGGAGCATCGACGCCCGCCAAGTCGATCTTGTGCCCCACCGTTTTCGTCGCGGTCTCGACTGGAGGGGCCTCGGGCAATGACGCGCTGATCGCCTCGGTCTTGGCCGTATCAGCCTTGGCCGCATCAACACCGGCCAGCGCCATCTTTGGCGTCGCGTTCGGTTCGCTCGCCAGCGGGATTGGAGCCTCACCGGACGGTGAAGCCGCGTCTTGGATGAACTCGTGCTTACTCATTGGGGGGTCCTCGATGCGCCGGCGATTGGACCGCATCGCGGTTACCAACTGGTTATCGTTTTGTTCGATTTGCGGCGGGATCGTCGCGCGGCTGTGTCGCCGCCGCGTTGGCTAGGCGAGCGAGCCCCAGCACTAGACGGCGCGGTCAGACGCCCAGATAGCGGTGCTGGATCGCCGGCGCGGCGGCAAGTTCCGTGGACGTGCCGGTCCATACCACCTTGCCGCGCTCGATCAGATAGTGGCGGTCGGCGATGCGGATCAGCGCCTCGACGTTCTTGTCGATCACCAAGATCGACTGGCCGGCGGCCTTGAGCCGCGTAAGGCACTGCCAGATTTCCGCGCGGATGAGAGGTGCAAGTCCCTCGGTCGCTTCGTCGAGAATGAGCAGCCGAGGATTGGTCATGAGCGCGCGGCCGATCGCCAGCATCTGCTGCTCGCCGCCGGAGAGTTGGTTCGCCATATTTGCGATGCGCTCGGCAAGCCGTGGAAAAAGGGCGCATACCTTGTCCAGCGTCCATGGCTCGGCCGCACCGCTGCGATTAGCCGCCGTCGCGATCAGATTCTCTCGCGCGGTGAGGTTGGGGAAGACTAGCCGCCCTTCCGGCACGAGCCCGATGCCGAGCTTTGCGACCCGATAGGCGGCCAGTTCGCGGATTTCCCGTCCGTCGAAACGAATAGAGCCCTTCATGGCCGGGGTGAGCCCCATGATCGAACGTACCGTCGTGGTCTTGCCCATGCCGTTGCGGCCCATGAGCGTCACCATCTCGCCGGGCGCAACGGCAAGCGACATTCCGAACAGCACTTGGCTGAGGCCATAGCAGGTCTCGATGTTCGAGACTTCGAGCAGCGACGGACTACGCATGAGGCGCTTCTTGCTCGCCGAGATAGGCCTGCCGCACCTCAGCGTTGGCCCTGATCGCCTCCGGCGGGCCGCACGCGATGATCCGGCCATAGACCAGGACGGTGATCCGGTCGGCCAGCGCGAACACCGCTTCCATGTCGTGCTCGATCAACAGGATGGTCAGCTCGCGCTTGAGCTCGCGCAGAGTCTTGACCATGCGCGCGCTCTCCTC
>WNGA01015638.1_pt1 | contig 10247 bp, 8 predicted proteins | sample 5400061 | NCBI WGS metagenome assembly WNGA01 (sample SAMN13153366, study PRJNA577476) | soil metagenome | isolation source: 100 cm soil or saprolite under grassland replicate 2 | place: USA:California | collected 2016-06-15
CCTACCAGGGCGGCCACTGGGGGATCTTCCCCAGCCACTACTTCAAGTTCCCGATCCACGAGGCGCTGACCATCGGTGGCACCTTCACCATCGCGGCGGCGCTGCGCTTCTTCGTCGACGACAAGGGTCGCGGCTTCTTCGAGCGCGGCTCCGAGGATCTGCGAGGTGGCAGCGTGCGGAAGACCGCCGTACGGGCGTTCGCGGCGATCGCCGTCGTACAGCTCGGCTTCTTCCTGACCTACAACGTGCCGAACTTCTGGGTCGGCCTGCACTCGACGGAGTGGAACCGCGACATCCAGGAGCGTTCCTACTTCACCAGCCGCATCTGCGGCGCGGACACCGATCGCGCCTGCCCGGGTCCGGCCGTTCCACTGACCCGCAACGACAACGGCAACCCCGAGCGCGGCGGCTCGTCCTATGTCACTCCGGGTGGGGGCGTCGGCGTCCCGTCCGACACGCACGTCCCGGACTCCATCCCCTTCGACACACCCGACAAGAAGTAGGCACCGTGCGCGGGCTCGAGCTGCTGGCCGGCGCGGTGGCCGGCCGCAGCATCCCGCTCGAGCGCGCGCGGCACGGCGTACACACCGACGGGTCGGCGATCTTCCTCGGAGCCGACGTCTCCCCCGACGCCGAGGACACGTGGCGGGCCGTCGTCGCGCAGTCCGCCCTCCTCGCCGCAGGATCACTCCGGCGCGACCACATGCGGCGGCTGTCGCGGTCGGGGCCGCGGTCGACCCGTCGCTACCTGGCGCTCGAGGTCGTCCGGTCGAGCCTCCAGCTCGACCACCTGTTGCCGGCCCGATTCCAAGCCGACCTCGCTGAGTACGCCGCCCGGGTCGCCGTCACCTCGTCAGCCGACGCCGACCCGCCGTCCTGGTTCGGCCGGCTCGACCCGGCTGCCGTGCTCCGTTCGGCCGACCACGTGGCTGCCGACCGGCTCTCCGATCGCGATCTCGCCGAGGCGGTGCGCAAGGCGCTGGAAGACGAGGCAGACGACGAGCAGGACGAGGGCGTCGAAGAGGACGAGGGCGAGCGGAGCCGGCTGATGGAGGCGCTCTCCTCCCCCATCAAGAATCCGCTCGGCACGGCCCTGCAACGGATGCTCCGCATGCGCCGCTCTGCCGGTCATGGACCCGGCGGCGCCGAGCTCGGGATCGTCGAAAGACGCTCCGGCGGCTCGACGGGAAGCGCACAGGTGCAGCTGCCGCAGTCGTCGGTCATCCGGGTGGGAGGGCAGCTCGCCCGCGGCGCGGCGTACCCGGAGTGGGACTGCCACAAGGACCGCTACCGGGAGGGCTGGTGCCTCGTCGGCGAGTTCGACCCGCCGCGGGTCAGCGGGCTGGCCGCGCCCGGAGTGGCAGCAGACCCTGCGCTCCGGCGCGAGCTGTCCCGGCTCGGACTGACCTGGCGGCCGCACGACGGCGAGAGCCTCGGCGACGAGCTGGACCTGACCGCCCTGGTCGACCATCGCGCGAGCCTCGCCGCGGGCAGCGCAGGCGAACCCCGCGTCTACCGGGCCGAGCGCCGGACCGCCCAGGAGCTCGGCGTGCTGGTGCTCCTGGACGCCACCGGCTCCACCGCCGAGCAGTGCGGGCAGTCCGGGCAGTACGACGGTCGGTCGATGTTCGACGAGCAACGCGACCTCGCTCTCGGACTGACCACGACGCTCGACCAGCTCGGGGTCCGGGTGGCGATTTACGCCTTCTACTCACGCGGCCGCGACAATGTCCGGTTCCTGCGCTGCAAGTCCTTCGAGGAGCGGTGGGCGGTCCGCGCGCAGGGCCGGCTGCTCGGCATCGAGCCCTCGGGGTTCACCCGGCTGGGCGCCGCCGTGCGGCACGGCACCCACCTGGTCGACACACAGGCCGGCACCCAGCGCCGGCTGCTGATCGTGATCGGCGACGGCATCGCGTACGACGACGGCTACGAGGGGCAGTACGCCGTCGCCGACAGCCGTCGAGCCATCGACGAGGCGACCGCCCGTGCGATCGGCTGCGTCGGGCTGTCCACCCGCCCCCTGTCTGAAGGCATCTCCGTGTGGCCACCCGACACCCACCGCGTGGCCGGCGACACCCGTGAGCTCGCGCCGGTCGCCCGCGACCTGCTGGGCACCGCCCTGCTGAGAGCCAGCCGCCCTTCGAGGGTACGACCATGAGGAGACCCCAGATGTCCGTCCAACCCGCAGTTGCCACCCACTCGGTCCCGGAGCACTGCGACGCACCGTTCTACCTGCCGATCGGCAACGAGGTCGAGATGTTCGCGGCCGCGTGGCGGCGCGGCCTGCCGCTGATGCTGAAGGGCCCAACCGGTTGCGGGAAGACCCGGCTGGTCGAGCACATGGCTCACCGTCTCGGTGTCGGACTCCACACCGTGTCCTGTCACGAGGACATGACGGCCTCAGACCTGCTCGGCCGGTTCCTGCTGGTAGGAGGTGACACCAACTGGGTCGACGGTCCGCTCACCCGCGCGGTCCGTGAGGGCGGGATCTGCTACCTCGACGAGATCGTCGAGGCCCGGCCCGACGCCGTCGTCGCGGTCCACTCGGTCGCGGACCACCGTCGCGAGCTGAGCCTGGAACGGTTGGGAGGTACGACGGTCGAGGCAGCCCCCGGCTTCCTCCTCGTCGTGTCGTACAACCCCGGCTACCAGAGCGTCCTGAAGGACATGAAGCCATCGACGCGCCAGCGCATGGTCTCGATCGACCTGGACTTCCCCCCGGCCGCTCGGGAGCGGGAGATCCTCGAGCGTGAGACCGGGCTGACCGGGGAGACGGCCAGCGATCTGGTCCGCCTCGCCCAGGCCATCCGCCGGGTCCAGGACGCCGGCCTGCGCGAGGCCGCCTCGACGAGGACCCTCGTGGCAGCCGCGGCGCTCATCGAAGAGGGTGTGGGCTTCGTGGCGGCGGCCACGGCAGCCATCGCCGGCCCGCTGTCCGACGATCCCGAGATCCGCGAAGCGCTGGTGAGCATGATCCAGACCTATGCCAGCGACCCGAACTAGTCTCGACCTCGTGAGCACCGATCTGCAGCAGACGGATGGCCGGCGGCTGGTCCGAGCCGCGAACCGCGAACGCCTGCTGCAGGCGGCGAGTCAGCTCTTTGCCCAGCGCGGCTACCGCGGCACCACGACCCGGGATATCGCCGAGGTCGCCGGCATCACCGAGCGCACCCTGTTTCGCCACGTGCCCTCCAAGGCCGCGCTGTTTCGCGAGGCCGTGATCGCACCGGTGCAGTCGTTCGTCAACGACTTCAGCCAGGGGTGGGCCGACCGTCCGCACGGAGCCCGCGACACCGAGGTCGAGGTCAGGGAGTTCTTCACCAACCTGCTGACGGTGATCGACGGCGAACGGCACCTCCTGCTCGCCCTCATGGCCGCCCTCGCCTACGAGTCGGAGGACCCCGACTTCCCCGAGCTCCAGCACACCCTGGCCCCGATGCTGAGTACGCTCGACCGCATCTTCACGGTGGAGGCGGAGCTGCGGGGGTGGACCCTCGACCCGGTGGTCGGCGTCCGGATGATCGTCGGGATGGCGCTCGCCGTCACCGTCCATGCCGACTGGCTGTTCGCGGGCCAGAAGACGCCTCGGCGCGAAGCCCTGGTCGACGAGCTCACGAAGCTGACAACGTGGGGCCTTGCCGGTCAGGCGGTCACGCCTGCAGATGCTCGACGAGCGCGGCCATCGATGCGTCGAGCAACTCGGTGAGAGTCACCGCCGGTCGTTCCAACCACTTCTGGTACGCCGTGAGCGCCATCGCCAGCGACACTTGCGCGACGAGCTGGCTCGGCCGGAAGGCGTACTACGGCAGCGGCAGCGCCGAACTGGCACGGCGCCACGGCGGTCGCGTCACGCCTCGCTCTTCGGGGGTCTCGGCTGGTCGGTTCGCCAGGAGGCAGCGCTGTTACTCCGTCACTGGTGGCCGGTGGCAGCCGGCGGCGCCCTGGTGTCCGTCCACGTTCGGCGAGCGGTCGCCTCGGCCCTGGCGTGGATGCGGTACTCGCAGCGGCGGATCGATCGTCTGCCCCATCGGACCGACTGTCCCTCGCGGCGTTTCTCGCGGGTCGTCGCCTCGACGACCTGGCGTATGGCGCAGGCCTCTGGTGGGGGCGCATTCCGCGTCCGGTCCGGCCGGGCCCTCCTGCCACGGCGACCGCGACAGCCCTGAGCCCAGGCTCCGGGCGTCGGCGACCACGGATCAGCCGCGCTCGGCCTCGTGCTGCGCGAACCAGGAGGCGACTGCCGTGCGTGAGGAGAACCCCAGCTTCCTGAGGATGTTCTCGACGTGGGCCTCCGCCGTTCGCGTGCTCAGCACGAGTCGGTCCGCGATCTGCTGGTTCGTCAGGCCCTTCGTCACGAGCCCGGCGACCTCCATCTCGCGAGCGGTCAATATCGACTTCTCGCGCTTGCGGGCCGGACGAGCGCGAGCAGTGGGTTCCTCCAGGGCGTAGGCCACCGCGTCATCTCCAGACATCGTCGCGCCCTTGGTGAACGCGGCGTCGTACTGCTCCTCGGCGATCAGGCCCATGGCCACCTGCTCGTTGGCACTGTGCAGGACCGAGAAGTAGGGAAGGACGTCGAGCGACACGCCGATGTTCCGCCACCGGCGCTGCGCCGCACCGAGGAGTACGCCGGCCCGCTCGGCACGCTTTTCCGCGACGGCTATCCAGGCGAGGAACTCAAGGGCGAGCGCGGTTCCGAGCTCGTCGTCGAGCAGACGCTTCATCGAGATGCTCTCCCGAGCCAGGTGTGACGCGCGCTCCGGGTCACCCTCCACCAGGGCGAGCAGACCGAGCATGGCCAGGGCGAAGGCCCGCATGTAGACCTCACCCTCGGGCTCCGAGATGGCGACGCACTGCCTCAGCGTTGCCGCGGCCGGCTCCAGGGACCCGGTGAACCCGAACAGCATGCCGACCACGACCAGCCCGAACGTCTGGGTCGTCCGGTCGCCAAGGCGTTCGAAGACCGCGAGGCTGCGCTCGATGGCGTCGAGTCCGGCGGTGTGGTCGTTCTGCCAGGCGGCGAGCAGACCCTCGCCGAGCAGCAGCTGCGCGTGCACGATCTCGTTCGACGACTCCTCACCTAGCTTTCGGGCGAGCTCCACCAGCTCACGGGCAGGCTCGAGGTCGACCTGCACCAGCGCCAGCCAGGCCGCGACTCGCGCCGCGACGCACCGGTCCACGACGTCGCCGGTTCCGTGCGCCAGGGCGAGGTCGAGCCAACGCCGCGCCTCGCTCACCCATCCCGTGGCGATCCAGAAACCCTCGAGATCGCTGACCATGCGCAGTGCCGCCGGCGCCTCATCGGCCGACTCGACGCAGAACTGCAGGGCAACGCGCAGGTTGGCGTGCTCGTCGCGAAGGACCCGGAGCCATTCGGCCTGCCTCGGGCCGAACCAGTCGTCGGCGCACCTGGTGACGAGGTCTGCGAAGAAGTCGCGGTGGCGGCGGCGTACGGCGTCCTTCTCGCCCGGGGACAGGCGGGCCGCACCGAACAGGCGCAGCGTCTCCAACATCCGATAGCGCACGTGTACGCCGTCGTCCTCGCGGACCACCACCGACCTGTCCACCAGTGACGCGAGCAGCTCCAGCACGTCCATGTCGTCCAGCTCGTCGCTGAACCCCACCGCCTCCGCGGCGTCCAGCCCGAAGCCGCCGGGGAAGACTGAGAGCTTGGCCCACAGGTCGCGTTCCTGCTCCGAGCAGAGATCATGGGTCCACAGGACGGAGGCCTGCAGCGAGCGCTGGCGATCGGGCACCCGACCCGCGAACCCGCGGCTGAGCAGCCGGTAGCGGTCATCGAGTCGCTCCACCATCGCCTGTGGTGAGAGCACTCGGATCCGCGCGGCCGCCAGCTCCAGGGCGAGCGGGATTCCCTCGAGTGCCCGACACAGCGTGATGACGGACTCGGCATTCGTCGCGGTGAGCTCGAACCCGGGTTGCAGGGCCGCCGCACGGTCGACGAAGAGCGTGATCGACTCGTACTGAGGAAGGCTCTCGATCGGTGGGCTCGCCGACGGGTCGGGAAGGGACAGCGGCGGGACCCGGAAGAGACTTTCGCTGGCGAGCCCCAGAGCCCGCTGGCTCGTCGTAATTACCCGGACTCCAGGGCAGGCGCCGAGGACCTCGTCGACCAGGTCAGAGCAGGCCTCGATCAGGTGCTCACAGTTGTCGAGCGTCAGCAGCACCTTGCGCTCGCCGAAGAACCCCACGAGCAGCTCGGGTCGCCACTCGGCCGACTGCACCTGGATGCCCACGGCTGTCGCGATCGTGTGGCCCAGCAGCTCCGGGTCGTGAAGATCCGCGAGCTCGACGATCCACGCACCATCCTTGAAGACCCGCGACAGATCGGCGGTCACCCGCCGCGCCAGGCGAGTCTTGCCCGCGCCACCGATGCCGGTCAGCGTGACGAGCCGGCTCGACTCCAACAGCCGTTTGACGGCATCCAGCTCGTTGCGTCGCCCGACGAGCGGAGTCGGCTCCCGGAGGAGTTGGTCGGTCATGAGGCAATCTCACACGCAGGCTTCACCTGTGGCAACCGGGGCACGCGACTGCGTACTTCGTTGCCTATGCGCTTTCTCGCGCATGTGCCGGAGGTCGCCCTCGGCGCAGTCTGGGACCTCTATCCAGACCTAAGGACATGACCACCATGAGCAGATCCAGGAAGCAGCTCACGATCCAGAAGCCCAGGCCGCGGCCCGTTCCGGTGATCGATACCCGGACTCCGTCGGGTCGGGGTGCTTCCTTACTAGGCCGGCCACGATCGGGTTGAGGTGACGACGATGGAGCGAGACCCGAATGGGGTCGGCGGCGAGAGCGCCGCCGCCGAGTTGCTGGTCCCGGCCAGACGCCATGCGTCCGGGACGCTCCGCGGGTATGTCCGGGTCGCCGCCCTCGGCGACTCCCTGACCTTCGGCTTGGGCGACCCGACCACGATCGGGTACCGAGGCTGGGCACGCATCCTCGCGAGCGCCATCGCCAACGACCACGACGTGTCGTTCTGCAACCTCGCCCAGCCAGGGGCCACGGCTGCCGACGTCGTACACGCACAGCTGCGGGTCGCCCTCGATCACAAGCCCCATATGGCATCGCTCATCTTCGGGCTCAACGACACGTTCCGGTCATCGTGGGACCCCTGCGCCGTACGCCGCGACCCGATGGAGTGTGCCGAGCAGCTCACCGGGCAGGGAGCCCTGCTGCTCACGGCCAGGTTCCACGACCACGGCCGGGTCTTCCGGCTGCCTCGCTTTCTCGCGCGGCCGCTGCTGAACCGGATCGAGGACCTCAACGAGATCTACTCCGACCTCTACGAGCAGTACGGCGGTCTCCAGGTCGACCTTGGCGCACACCCCGGCGTCCATGACCGGGAGTTCTGGGCCGTCGACCGCCTGCACCCCTCAGAGCTTGGGCATCGAGCCCTGGCCCATGAGTACGCCCAGCTGCTGACCGGCTGCGGCCTCCAATTCTCTGCGCCGGACCTCGACCTGGATGGAATCACACCGGCCCGGCACAGCGAGCTGCGCTGGTTGTGCTCGCAGGGCGCACCGTGGCTGATGCGCCGGGCTCGCGACCTGGGACCGTCCGCGGTGCGTCGCGCTCTCGGGACGGCCTGATCGTTGACCGAGAGGCGCCTGCGACCGGGGTGGCCCCGGCCACAGGCACCTCGAGTCCGCCCAGTGGGTTCGACGGCAGGTACACGTTGAAGTACGCGCCCTCCGTGCGAAGGATCGCCGTACCGCCTGGTCCCAGCTCGGCGACCAGCTGGTCGTCCTCGGGCGCGTTCTCGGCCACCAGCGTCGAGGCCTGGAAGAACGCCTCTTGGGCGGTCGTCCAGCTCACCCCGCCGTTGACGAAGGAGTCGGCGACGGCCTTGGAGAACGCGTCCCCGCTGTCGGCCTGCACCGCAAGCACGCCCGCCCCGTAGATGATGTCCGCGAGTAGGGCGGGCTGGGTCGCGTACCCATGATCGGCGAGGATCTTGGCGCCGGTCTCGCCGTCACCGGCGGCGATGGCGACCTTGGCGTCTTCGACCGCATCCGCGGAAGCGGGCGGCGTCACACCGAGCCACCCGATGCAGGCGGCCACTGTGGCGATGATGAACCTTCGAAACATGATCAACACGTCCTGTCGTCAGCCGATGGCGAGCTTGCCGATGCCGTTACCCGAGAACTCGCCGAACCAGATCGCGCCGCGCTGCGAGTTGTTGACGTCGCAGATGCCCGCCAGCGGCGTGTTGACCGTGAACTCACGGTAGGCCCCTGTCTTGGGGTCGAACTGGCCGATCTTGTTGCCGCCTTCGAAGCCGCCCTGCGCGAAGTAGATCTTCCCGTCCGAACCCTGGCGAATGGGGCCCGGGAAGGGCAGCGGGTCTCCGGGACTCGTCGAGATCCCCGCGAGACCACGCAGCGCGAGAACGTCGTACTCCTTCATCTGGCCGGTGGCCACGTCGAGCCACCCGAACTTCTGGCCCGCCGACTCGGTGAACCAGATCTTGCCGAGGCGGTCGGTCGTGACGCCCTGTGGAAGGGATGCGGGCGTCGGGACGGTGTACTCCTTGATCTGGCGGGTGAACACGTCGATCGTGGCGATCTCGTTCGCGGCTCCGAGCGAGACCACGAGCAGGTTTCCGGGACCGGGCTGGATGATCTGCGTGACCAGGCTGGTCGTCGACAGGGGGGTCGGAAGGGGAACCACCGAGATCTTGTGCGTGGCCAGGTCCATCCGGCCAAGGGCCGCGACACCCGACATGCTGAACCACATGGCGTTGTCCTTGCCCGTGGTCACGTCGCTCGCAAACGCGGTCCCGGCCGTGAGGGGGGCGGTGACGCGCAGCCCTTCCGGGATGACGAAGCTCTCCATCGATCCGTCCGACGGGTCCAGCCGCGTCATCACGTTCGCCGCCACCTGCGCGAACCATAGGCCGCCGTCCGGTCCGAACTCCATGCCTCCGGGGACAGCCAGAGGCTGCTCGACCGGGAAGCGCGTGAACGATGCGGTGGACGGGTCGAACCTGGTGATCGCGTTGCCGGTCACCTCCTCGAGCCAGGCGCGGCCAGCGGTGTCGAACTCGACCTCACAGGGGCCGGATGCGGGGTTCGGCAACTGGTACTCGGTCACCACATTGGCGCCAACCGCCCCATCGATCCACGCTGGTGCCAGGCCACCCAGCACGACGAGGGTTCCCGCAGCCAGACGCCGCGCCGCCTTACTGCCGGTCAACTTCATGATCTCTCCCGCGGCGCCGTGCGCCTTCAGGACCGGACGGAACGCGTTTGCGGCGCATGCCGATCGGCCGACGAATAATTTAGAGACGGGCTGCCTCTAAAACGAGAGAGTAGCGATCGTCGGCGCAGGTGACAAGCGTCACCGCCACGGCGAGAGCCGAGGGTCGCCCCTCGGGCGTCCGCCGGGACGTCAGACGGACCGAGCCATAGACGGCTCGGTCCGCATGACGTTGTCGAGACTTCGGTCAGCCGGGCGAGCCGTAGTTGCACTGGGTGATCGGGGTGGCGTTGGCGGGGTCGAGGGCGTTCTCGACCAGGTGCCAGACGTTGGTGTCGTAGGCCTCGCAGACGTAGCCGACCGGGTCGTAAGGGCAGCTGTCCTGGACGTACAGGTTGGCCACGCCGGGCTCGTCGACGAACGACGTCGAGGTGGGGTGACCATCTCGTCGTACTGGTAGGTGATGATCGTGTACTTCACACCCGGCTGCCCGATCGGGCCGTCGGTCAGCGTGGCGACGGCCGAGCCGCCGACGCCGAGCTCGGAGCAGGCCCGGCAGCCGAAGGTGGTCAGCAGCTGGTCGACGAGCTCTTGGGCAGCCTGCCCGCGCTGATCTTCCGCGACTTACTCGCCGCCGCGCGGGCCGACGCCCAAAGGGGGTACGACGACCTCGGGCACCGACACCGCGCAGCAATAAGCCCAACATGTGATGGTTCGGCCGGCGACTCCGGCCCATGCTCGGCCCACGGCAGGTGTTGCGCACCAGCGACGTCATACCCGTGGTCGACTGAGGCTTCAGTGGGTGCGGAACGACCTGCAGTTCGCGCGACTCGCCCGGGTCTTGCGGTGTATCCCGTGGCGTGTCGTTTGAACTGCATGTCGCCCGGTACGCCGCAGCCGCGGTCCGCCAGTCGATCGCGAGCCTCGGTGGCGGAGCGGTAGGTGCAGAGTCAGATCGCGGCGGCGCGCACCACCAGCACGTCGGGCAGGTCCTGGACGATCTCGCGCCAGGTCTCGCCCTCGTCGGC
>WNGA01019895.1_pt1 | contig 10246 bp, 10 predicted proteins | sample 5400061 | NCBI WGS metagenome assembly WNGA01 (sample SAMN13153366, study PRJNA577476) | soil metagenome | isolation source: 100 cm soil or saprolite under grassland replicate 2 | place: USA:California | collected 2016-06-15
GCATCGCTATCATGCCGAGTATGCCGATGAGGGGGATCAATACGAGGACGAGCACCACGACCAGCGCCCAGATCAACACTCGATCGGACCGCATGAGACACCTCCATACCTTCACGCCGCTCGACGGAGCCGGCCGAGCCGCGCAAGCAGCCTCGGAAGACTCACAATCAAGATTGCCGCCACGTCCCATCCGGAAGCCTTCCGCGGAGCCTCAGCAGCATCGTCGCAATGATCAGGTCGCCGATCAGCTGTACTTGTCGTCGACGATGGACGCCGCGATCGATTGGGCTGATGCCCAGCGCCGCACGAGAGACCAGCCGACGAGAAACGCCGCCGCGCAGCCCAGTCCGTACCAGTTGATCGGGAGCGGACCGAGGTAACCGATTGGATCCCAGTCGATGCGAATCACAGGACCATCCCAGACATCGTCAACGTACCCTTACGCAATGCGCGCAGTTTGAGGATGTAGAAGATCACGGGTGTGATGATCAGCACGTGGATCGTGGACGTCACCATCCCGCCGATGATCGGCGCCGCGATCGGCTTCATGATGTCCGAGCCCACGCCCGTACTCCACAGAATCGGCACCAGGGCGGCCATCACGACGCTGACCGTCATGAGCTTGGGTCGAAGACGCAACACTGAGCCCGCGATCGTCGCCTCGCGGATATCGCGCTCGGTGATGTCGCCACCCTTCCGAAGACGTTTGTCGAGCGCCTCGTGCAGGTACACCACCATCACGACGCCGGTTTGCACCGCGACACCGTACAGGGCGATATATCCGACCCAGACCGCTACGGAAAAGTTGTAGCCGATCAGCCACTGGAGAATCACCCCGCCGGTCATCGCGTAGACCACCGACAGCATGACGATCGTCGCCTCCGAGACCGAGTGGAACGTCATGTAGAGCAGCATGAAAATTAGGAAGAACACGAGCGGGATCAGGAGTTTCAGCCGCTCGCGCGCCCGCACTTGGAATTCGTATTGCCCTGTCCAGAGCAAGGTATACCCGGCAGGCAGCTTGAGGCTCTGTGCGATCGCCTGCTTTGCGCGATCGACGTACCCCCCGATGTCGCTGGTCGCGGTGTCGACGTACACGTAGCCGGCAAGCTGACCGCTCTCGTCGCGAATCATGGCCGGACCTGGCGTCAAGGTGATCTCTGCCAGCTGTCCCAAGGGAATCTGCGCGCCGCTGGGCGTCTTTACCAAGATGCGCTGCAAGTCGGGAATCGTGTCGCGGAAGCCGCGCTCGTACCGAACGTTGACGGGGTAGCGCTCTCGCCCTTCGATCGTCCGCGTGACGTTCTGGCCGCCGATTGCGGATTCGATGACGTCCTGCACATCGGCGATCATGAGCCCGTGGCGCGCGATGGCGTCGCGATCGATCCGGATGTCCGTGAAATAGCCTTGGGCGACGCGCTCCGCGTAGACGCTCCGCGTGCCGGCGATGGGCTGCAGAATACGTTCGATATCGGTGCCGATTCGCTGAATCTCGTTCAGGTCGGATCCCAGGATCTTGATCCCGACCTGCGTCTTGATGCCGGTCAGCAGCAGGGAGTGGTGCCACGCCCCACCGACCCGAACACGGTCTCCACTTCCGGAAACTGCCGAAGCATTTTGTCTTGCACCTGCAATAGGCGGGTCGCTTCAGTAATCGACAAGCCGGGCGGCGACGTCGGCATGTAGAGCTGCGACCCCTCGTAGAGCGGCGGCATGAACTCGCTGCCGATCACGAACAACAACGGAATGGTCAACGGGATCACCGCGAAGTTCACCAGGAGGGCGGTCCACTTCCACCGGAGCGCCAGACGAATGATCGGCTCGTAGATCCAGCCAAAGAATCGTGAAATAGGATTCTTCGATTCCGGTTTCAACCGCTTGCCACGGATGAAGATGGTCATCAGCACCGGCACCAACGTGATCGACAGGATCGAGGCGGCCAACATCGCGAACGTCTTGGTGAACGCCAACGGCCGAAACATGCGGCCTTCCTGGGCCTCAAGCAGGAACACCGGCACGAACGAAATGACGATGATCGCGACCGAGAAGAAGATTGGCCGGCCGACCTGCTTGGCGGCGCGCAAAATGGCGCGCGGCTGATCGGCGTACGCGATCGTGCCGGCCTCACCGTGACCTGATGGCTCGTCGACCGACACCTCTGGTTCCGACACATGCCGGTACGCGTTCTCCACCATGACGATCGAGGCGTCCACCAGGACACCAATCGCGAGCGCCAGCCCACCGAGCGACATGATGTTCGACGTCACGCCGAGGTAGTACATCGGGATGAACGACGCGACGACGGCGATGGGCAGCGCGAGGATCGGGATGAGCGCGGATCGGAAATGAAACAGAAAAATGATGATGACGATCGAGAGCTGGATCTCCTGGAGCTTGGCCTTCACGCCGTCGATAACAGTGAGCGCGTTCTCGCCGAATCGCATCACGACGATGCCGCCGACGACTTCGCCTTTGCCGTCCAGTTCGGCGACCCCACGCCGAATGTCCGGTCCCAAGCGCACCTGGGCAACGTCACCGACGCGAAGCGGCGTGCCGTGCGGATCGGCGCCGAGCGAGACCCGCTCGATATCCGCGACTGATGACAAATAGCCGCGACCACGCACCATGTACTCGCGGCCGGAGAATTCGAGCAACCGGCCTTCGACGTCGTTGTTGCTCATCTTGATGGCATCGATGACCTCTTTGATGCCGAGGTTGTGCGCCGCCAGCCTGTTTGGGTCGAGATTGACCTGGTATTGCTTGACGAAGCCGCCAATGCTCGCCACCTCCGCGACGCCTGGCACGGATGCGAGCCAGTAGCGCAGATGCCAGTCCTGAAAGCTCCGCAGGTCCGCGAGGCTGTGCTGCCCGGTCTCGTCGACGAGCGCGTACTCGAACACCCACCCCACACCCGTCGCATCGGGCCCGATGACGGGATTGGCCCCATCGGGCAGCTGGCCTTGAATGCCCTGGAGGTACTCGACGACCCGGCTGCGCGCCCAGTACATGTCGGTGCCGTCCTGAAAGATGACGTAGACGTACGAGATGCCGAAGTCCGTGAAGCCTCGGACGGCTTTCACGTGAGGTGTCGAGATCAGCGCCGACACAATCGGATAGGTGATTTGGTCCTCGATCAGATCGGGACTGCGGCCCATCCACTCCGTCGAGACGATGACCTGCACGTCGGAAATATCGGGTACGGCGTCGAGCGGCGTCGCGGTCATGGCCCAGATGCCCCACACCGTCAACATCACGGTGCCCGTGAAGACCAGAAACCGGTTGGACGCACACCAGTCGATAATTCGATTGATCATCGCGCCACCACCGCCAGCTGTTTCGCCGCGAGGCGCTGCCCGCCTCGTGTGACGGTCACGGTGGCGTCCCACTTGCCGGCCATCATCACCTGACCGCTCCCGCGATAGACGCCGCCGCCCGCCGGGGCGAGCTTCGCCTCACTCCGCATCGCCGGCATGTTCATCGTCGGCATGGCCGGCATGAAGAACTGCACCGTGACATCGGCGTCGTCGATCGGCTTCCCGCTCGCGTCCGTCACCGTGGCTTCGAGTTGGTTGTCGCCGGTCTTGGGCGGATCCGGAACCGTGCGGAATGTGATCTGTGTACCTGACGGCGGCGGCGGCGTTCCTGCGGGCGTGGCCGACGCCTCATAGCCTTGCACCGCCGCACGGAGTTGACTCTCGGAGTCCAGGAAGAACGTCGCACCAGTCGCGACCTGGTCGCCCTCTTTGAGACCTTCTACGATTTGCGTCGTGTCGCCGAGCCGGCGACCGATCTTAACCTTCCGCGGGTCGAAAACGCCGTCGCCTTGTGCGACAAACACGATCTGCTCCGTGCCTGAATCGAGCACGGCGTTGGTGGGCACGACCAGACCGGACGCACCGCGACCGTGGAGCTCGACGTTCGCGTACATCCCGGGCTTGAGCCGACCAGTCCGATTGGCGAACGCGAACCGCACCTTGTTCGTGCGGGTCTTCTCATCGAGATACGGATAGATGTAGATGGCGCGCCCGGTGAAGCGTTCACCTGGATACGCATCCACTGTCACCATCGCGGTGTCGCCGACGCGGACGCCGGTCAACTCGGTTTCGTACACGTCTGCTTCGACCCAGACCGTGGAGAGATCCGCTACTTTGTAGAGGCTCTGGCCGGGCATCACGTGGAGACCCTTGAGGGCCTGTTTCTCGATCACGAATCCACTGACCGGCGATCGGAACTCGACGGCCTCCGGCGCCTGACGCTTCTCGTCGAGCGCGCGAAGATCCTCGGGGGACAGATCCCACAATGCGAGCCGTTGCCGGGCGGCAGCCACGAGTTGGTCCGCCCGCGCGCGCGCATCGGGAATCGTGGATTGCTGGAGCTGCTCGCGGGTCTTGAGCGCGAGCAGGTATTCGTTCTGCGTGTTCAGCAGATCCGGGCTGTAGATCGTGAAGAGCCGTTGACCGCGCTGGATCGGCTGCCCGGTGTAGTCCACATACAGATCGCGGATCCACCCTTCGACTTTCAGGTTGATGTCCGCCTGTCTCGTCTCGTCGTACCGCACGGTACCGGCGGCACGAATCGCCTGGTCCACGGCTGCGCGGGTGACTGGCACCGTCTTGACGCCGATCAGCTGCTGCCGCCGGGGATCGATCGTGACCTCACCACGTGGCGTGGATGGCGGCGGCTCGGACGGCTTCGGCGGTGTCGGCGGTGCCGACTGTGTCGATGGTGCGGTCGCAACAGTCGACGTTTTCGAAGCACGCATGCGAACCGCGTACACGCCAACGGCGACCGCCAGAAGAGTGACGCCGACCACCAGGAACAGCGTGAGTGCGCGTTTCATGGCCGGCCTCCCGCGATCCGCGGTGCCGTGGCGCTGCCGGTCGGCAAGTCCGTGCCAATGGCGCGCTCGAGATCGGCCGTCGCCTGCTGGAAGTCACTCAGCGCCCGCACGTAGTCGAGCTGCGCGCCGAGCAACGTCCGTTCGTTGTCAATCAACGCTTGAAAATCGACGCGGTCGGTTTGATAGGCGACGCGCGACACGTCGAGCGTCTGCTCGGACTGCGGCAGAATCGTCGTCCGCAGGAGGCCCGCGCGATCCTGCGCCGCCTTCGCGCGCACATAGGCTTCCTGCACGGCCAGTCGCACCATGTTCTCCATGACGCGCTGCTTTGCCTTTGCCGCGTCGACCATCGCGGCATGTTCGGCGACTTGCGCATCGACCTTTCCGCGGGACCACGGCGCTCGCGGCCAGCTGATCCCGACGCGCGCCAGCAAGCCATCCGTCTGGTTCGGCATGATCAGGTAGCCGCCCTGCACCGTGAAGTCGGGCTTGTAGGCACTTTCCGCGGCGGCAAGCCCTGCCTCGGCGCGCTCGATCTCCAGTCGCGCGCGTTGGAGTTCCGGTTGGTGATCGATCGCAAGCTGCTGAAGCGTCTGCGTATCCGGTAGTGACAGATTCACGTCCGTATCCACGAGCACCCCGATCGGCGCATCGGGAGCGCGATCGAGCAGGATGTTCAGCCGAGCCGTCGCGAGGCCGGCTTGCTCATCGAGCATGAGAATGCCGTTGTGCAGCTTCGACAGTTCGACGACCGGTTTTAGGACATCCTGTTGTGAGATGCGACCCGTGGTGTATTTCAGCTGCGAGACGTCGGCGATCTGGCGCAACAGATCGACACTGGCGAGGTGGATGTCGACTGCTCGGCGCGCGATGAAGAGCGTTGTGTACGCTTGCTTGACGTCGTCGACGATCTGACGCGCGCGAACCGCGACGTCGCTTTCCGCGAGCGCGACGTCCTTCTCGGCCACGGCGGCGCGCAAGTCGCGCTTCCCGCGGCCAGGCAGTTCCTGCCCGACCATCAGCATGTACATGTTGGTGTTGGCCGGATTGAGGGTGTTGATCGGCCATTGCCAGATCGTGCCTTCGAGCATCGGCGGCGCGAGACCGCGCTCCTGCGCCGGTTTGGCTCGCACGACCGGTAGTTGCGCGCGCAGCGCCAGCAACTCCGGATTCTTCGCCAGCGCCTCATCAATCGCATCTTTCAGCGTCAGCGGGGGGCCTTCGTAGTGTCGGGCCTCGTCGGCGTGCTGGTGCGTAGGTTCCTGACCCACGGCGCCGACGGGCGCTTGTGCGCGAAGATCGGGCACGACGACAGTCGTCGACGCCGCGAACACGCAGACGGCCCAAGAGAAACGCGTCCTCATCTGAACCTGCTTCCGGAAAGCGCACGCGCTACATGCAGACGTGCGAAAGTCCACGTGCGCAGTCGCAGACACACGTCCGCAACCGCGACACATTCAAGCGGTCAGATGTCGGCTAGATCAGGAGGGCTGAAAAGGCGATGTACGGCGGTGGACCGAAGAGACGAGTCGGCGGTGAAGATTCGATCGAAACTCGGCGTTGCGTGTCGGCGATCGACGGGATGGTGAGAGCGGTCACCCACGCGACGGGAATCGGAACAGGCGCAACGAACGAAGCCGTCTTCGTGAGCGTCGCTCGCTCATCGAACCGAGGCCCCGACTGCTTGCAGCAGTCCGAGGCGCTGTCCTTCATCGGGCACTGATGATGGCCATTCTTGCAGCAGGCCATCTGCTGGACCGGCGGTGCCGTAGCGCCTTCGGCGCACGTGGCCCACGCCGACGTCAGAACGCCGAACAGGACGGCAAACGAGACAAGGGCTCGACCCCAGCGACGCATCTCCTAGGCATTGTGAGTCTCCGTGGCATGCCTGTCAAATGACGTGCTCAAAGTTCACAGCGTCCTTCTGGATCCCTGCCGAGCTTCACGCAGCGATCGACGAGAGTTCCGTTGCTCCGGCAGGAGGAAACGAGGATTCAGAGATAGCGCTTGACTCCGTAGGTAGGTCCAGGGTTTATCCTCGAAGAGTGCACGCGAAGCAGCCAGCTGAGAAGCTCACGATCAGCCGTTTGGCGCGGTTAGGCGGCGTCAATTTGGAGACCATCCGCTACTACGAGCGCGAAGGTCTCCTTCCACGTCCTCCTCGCACACGAGCAGGCTATCGCATCTTTCCGGAAGGCTCCTCTCGGCGTTTGCGCTTCATCAAACGAGCCCAGCAACTGGGATTCTCATTGACGGAAATCCGTGAACTGCTCGACCTGCGGGTCAAGCCCGGAGCGAAGCGTGACGAAATCCGTGCCCGCGCGGAAGCGAAGATTCTCGACATTGAGCAGAAGATCAAGACGTTGGCGGCAATGAAGCGATCCCTCACGCAGTTGACAACGCAATGCTCGGGCTGCGGCCAGCTCACTGAGTGCCCGATTCTCGAGAGCCTGGATCACGAGACCGAGGTGGAACGTGGCTAATCGCACCTGGAAGGACACCGCACTCGCGATGCCAGGCGTCGGCGTGTCGCTGTTGCCAAAGGTGATCTGTCCAGTCTGCTCGCCCGCGTACGCGGCAGTGGTTTCATCGCTCGGTCTCGGGTTCCTGGTCTCGACCACGTACCTGCTGCCGGTCACGGCTGTGTTCTTGGCAATCGCCGTCGGCGCGCTCGCGATTCGAACCTCACGGCGTCGCGGGTTCGGGCCCTTCGGGCTCGGCGCGACCGCCGCCAGCAGCGTGCTGCTCGGAAAGTTCTGGCTCGACTCCGCGATGACCACCTACGTGGGAGTGGGGTTGCTCGTCGTCGCGTCCGTTTGGAACATCATCCCGCGCCCGGCGATTATCTGCCCGTGCCTCCTGCAGACGCCGGTTCAACGAGTGAAGGCAATTGAGAAGTAGGAAGCCATGGCAACAGCCAAACACACAATCGAGATCTTCAGCGCAGGCTGCTCCACCTGCAAAGAAACGATCGAAATGGTGAAGAGAGTCGCTGGGTCTCGACACGACGTCCAGGTTCACGATATGCAGCACGGAGAAACGGCGGCTCGCGCGAAAAAGCTCGGCGTCCGCAGTCTGCCGGCCGTTGTCGTCAACGGTAAGCTCGCCGGGTGCTGTGCCGGCCGAGGACCGGACGAGCACGTAATCCGGCAAGCCTTGCAATAGCCATTTCGTCGGCGACGATGGACGCGCGCGGGTCATCGTGGTCGAACCGACTGGGCGTCAAGGTTGAGAAGCGAAGCGAACTGGCAAACGGCTATCGTCTTGGGTTGGCAAGACGACAGTGAGGGGCAGGCAGTAGTTGCGGCAGACGAGAAGACGCCCGAGAGTGTGCCCAAAAGTGTGCCCGAACTCGGTCAAATGCCGCCACTCGTGTGTCGCGATTGGACGCGATCCGGCTAGAACTTCTGCTACTGGCACAGCGTTCCGGAGTTGCGAATCCGTTGCGCCGCCAGTCTCATCACGCTCTAAACAATTGAGTCAGCCCGCATGAAAAGGTTCCCGGGGAAGCGCCGCGTTCAATGCTCGATTCGATAGATCTCCCGCCGGCCGCCTTCACCTTCGACAGGCGCCGTGTCACCCACGGCGACGCGCTGCATCTTCACGCGGCTCGGCGAGCTCGCGTCCGCGCAGCGATGGTGTCGGCGATGTACTGCGCGTCTCTGCCGACGCCGTGAATCATGACCGACGAAGCGGCGTAAAGGAACATCAGTCCCAGGAAGTACAGGCCGGGCTCGTTGACGACGACGCCGCGCTCCTGGAGCGGCCGCCCGTCGCTTCCGAGAATCGGCAGGTCGATCCAGGCGAAGCCAGGATGAAAGCCGGTGCACCAGACGACGTTCGCTACGTCGAGGACGCGTTGGTCGTCGAGCAGCGGGCGTCCGTTCTTGACGCCAGCGGTTCGTGGCACGCGTTCGACGCCGGCTCTTTCAATGTCTTTCGGCTTGACTCGTATCAGCGGGCCGCCCATCGATAGCAGTTTGGGCCGGATCATTCGGCCCATCGGCGTCTTGACCGTGAGCACGCGGTGGAAGAGCCCACGGAGCACGAGCCGGACCAACAGCAGCCGTCCCGCAAGGCCGTCGATGTGGAAGGGTACGTGGCCAACGTCTCGCCCCGACATCCACGTCCGGTGACCGCCACGCGCCGCCTCGAGCGCGATGTCCGCTCCGGAATTACCGGCACCGACGACCAGGACGCCTCCGGGCCGGAACTGCGACAGGTTTCGATAATCCGCCGAGTGCAGCTGCACGATGGCGGGATCGAGGTCGCGGGCGAAAGAAGGCACACGACATCGCTGGTAATCCGCCATGGCCACCACCACGTGGTCTGCCTCGAATTGCCGGTTGCCAGCGGAGATCGCGTAGACGCCGTCTCGTCTCGACAGCCGATCGACGGTCACGCCCGTTTGCACCGGCAGGTTGAAATGAGCCGCATACGCCTGCAAATAGTTGGCCATGTCGTCTTTGGTTGGAAACGTGTCGGGAGGAGCGGGAAACGGCATGCCGGCAAGGCCGTCGAAGCGTGCAGGAGTAAACAGGCGAAGCGAGTCCCACCGCCGCCGCCAGCTATCGCCGACTCGCGGATGCGATTCGAGAATGACGAACTCGAGACCGCGCCGCGCCAGGTGATAGCCCACCGACAGTCCCGCCTGGCCGCCGCCGATGACGACCGTCTGAACACGATGTGGCTTTTGGATGTCACTCATGGGGCACCTCTCTGAAAGTTCGCGCGTCATTTCCTTCCGATACCGATGTGCACCGGGTTTGTCAGCACCGCCGGTCCGCCTTCCGAAGACCGCTCGCGCAGCATGCCGTCGAGGACCCGACGGACATCGATCTTCTGCTCCGAAGTCAGATGGAACGTCAGGAGACCCGCGATCGGGTTGCTGAACAGCACCCAGTTCCAGAGCTCCTCCCCGGACCGGAATTCGAGCTTCTCCGTCACGGTGCCAACAGTCACCTGTTTCAGCCCTGCGTCTGCCAACCGAGCGCGCAGCACCTCGGGATCTGACACTTGAAACTCCAAAGGCGGCGACGTGACGGGGAGGCCTGTGAATCCCGGGTCAATCGCGTGCAGCGCGCCGATGAAAAAGTGCAGAAACTCGATATCGTCGGGCGCGCCGTAGGCGATCAGGAGGACACGCCCACCCGGTCTAGTCACCCGCGCCATCTCGCGGAGCGCGAGCGCCTGATCCGGCACCAGCATGACGCCGAACTGCGATCCCGTGAGGTCGAACGTATTGTCATCGAGCTCCAGCGAGTGACAGTCCATCACCCGCCCTGCCACGTCGGCGAGCCCCTCCTCGCGTGCCCGCGCTTCGAACCGCTCGATCATGGCAGGAGACCAATCGGTCGCCAGAACCTTCGCGCCGAACCGGGCCGCCGCGAGACTCAGGCCTCCGGG
>WNGA01013881.1_pt1 | contig 10244 bp, 7 predicted proteins | sample 5400061 | NCBI WGS metagenome assembly WNGA01 (sample SAMN13153366, study PRJNA577476) | soil metagenome | isolation source: 100 cm soil or saprolite under grassland replicate 2 | place: USA:California | collected 2016-06-15
GCGCTTATTACGGCAACTTGAGAGCAGCATACCAACTATGGGCGCCAGCTCGATGTCCCGGCCGTTCAGGTTCAGCCCCGATGGGAAAACAATAATCGCAATGGCGGACGGCAGATTAAGGCGCTGGGAGGTCGAATCTGGGCGCGAACTGAACAACACTGTGTTGCCGTCAGCCAAAAATCTGTTTTTCGCTCACTTGAGCGATGACGGGCGAACGCTCGCAATGCTGAATATGGATGGCTCGATAGTGAAGTTATGGGATACTGCATCCGGCCGTGAGCTACGGCCCATCACTCTTGATCAAGACGAACAATTGAACGAGCAGGACGCAGTTGCTCTCAGCCACGATGGAAAAAGTTTGGCCGCGCTAACCGAGAGGGTCAAAGGCTCGTCAATGAAGAGCATGGAGGCAAAACTGCAGGCGATCGTCTGGGACGTGACTAGCGGACGCAAGACACAGACGCTTACGCTTGGGTCAAAGCCATTGCAGTTCGGGGTGAGCAATTCGCAGATTGGAAGTCTCTCGTTTACTCCCGATGATACTTCGTTGGCAATACGCAACGAAGATTCTCTCAAGATTTGGGATCTGAGCTCCGGTCGCGAGTTGAAAACAGTGAACTCTCCCAAGCTTTCACCAAACGAGAAAGATGGCTTCGCAACGTTTGAAAGCAAGTTTCTTTTTAGCCCAGATCGACGCGTAGTATCCCTGCTAGGTGACGGCAACAAAATCAGTCTCGTCGACTCCTCTACTGGGGCCACTTTGCGTACATTGACCGGGCACGAAGGAAAGGTAGTCGGACTCAGCTTTAGCGGGGACGGCAATCTCTTTGCTTCTTCAGGTACGGATAACCAGATCAAGCTTTGGGAGGTGACAACCGGTCGGCAAGTGAGAACATTCAGCGGCTCGGCTGTACCAGTGAGCGACATTGCGTTCTCCTCAGATGGTCGATCGCTATCGATGGCGGGGCCGCAGACAGTTAGCTCCTGGGAGCTTAGCTCAGGAGGAGTTAGGCGGGCTGTTAGCCTTCCGGAGAACTTTGCCCAACCGACTATGGATGCGCTGATGCAACGCAGTTCACTGCTAAGCCGCGATGGGCGCCTGCTAATCGCCGGCAGCAAGACGGAGCCGACCGCAAAAGTCTGGGAGGTCGCCACGGGAAGAGAATTACAGAGTATCCCGATGGGACAAGGAAAAGAGCTCGGCAATGCTGCCTTCAGTCAGGATGGACACATTGTCGTCTTGTCCGAACGCGATAAACAGAAGACGGGAAACGGAGCAGCGCCGGCAACCACAGGACCACCGCAGAATCAACCTGGAGTTTCGCCTGATGCATCCGCGATGCCGGACATGAACAAGGCGATGGAACAGATGCGCAAGGATCCCAAGAAGGCTCAAGAGCAGATGCAAGCGGCAATGCCCGATATGAGCAAAATGATGGAACAGATGCGTAACGATCCTAAGAAGGCGCAGGAACAGATCAAGAAGGTCCAGGAGGCAATGAACAGCGGGGATCTCAGTGCGGGGATGGGTATGTTGGAATCAATGGGTATGACGGCCGGCACCAGCAAGTCCAACAAACCCGCCAACAACCTTCGCATGTTCGAATTGCCTTCGGGCCGTCAGCTACAGGCGATTCCGATGCCTGGGGGATTCTTGAGCGACGCTGCACCAAACTCATTCATGTCGAGCTCGGCTCTCTCGTTCAGCCCCGACGGACGCACGCTGGCCTCGGCCTCTGGATTCTATGGTCCGCTAGTGCTAAGGGACGCCAACACTGGCCAGGAGTTGCGCACACTGAAATCGGCCTTTACGTTGAGCGTTAATTCCCTGGCGTGGAGTCGTGACGGTAAGCGACTGGCCGCGGCCCAGTGGGGCTTTAACAAGAACATGACGGACCCAAACTCTGTAAAAGACTTCTCTTTCGAGGACATGAAATTCGCCATCAAGGTATGGGATCCTCAGACTGGAAATGAGATCAACTCATTGTCCGGTCACGGCAATTTTGTCGGCAGTCTTGCGTTCAGCCCGGACGGTCGTTTCCTTGCTTCGGGCAGCTATGACAGCACCATCAAACTGTGGGACCTGTCCAGTGGCCATGAATTAAACACACTCAAAGGTCACTCAGGCTCAATAACGGCGCTCGACTTTACGCCGGACGGTCAGTTCCTGGTTTCAGGCAGCGATGATGGTAGCGCACGTTTGTGGCAGGCGCAGACGGGAGCGTTACTGGCAACAATGGTGACTTTGAATAAGGGAGACGACTGGCTGGTCGTTACGCCTGACGGACTCTTTGATGGCTCTCCTGGCGGCTGGAATCAGATTTTGTGGCGCTTTACACCAGGGCTCTTCGATGTCTTGCCCGTCGAGATTTTCTTCAATGAATATTTCCGACCGGGATTACTGCCAGACATTCTCGCCGGCAAAAAGCTCTCGGCCGCGATCGACATTTCTCAAAGGGATCGGCGCCAGCCAAAGTTGACGCTCTCATTGAATGAAGTGCAAAGCACAGCCACTGATGTTGCCGCGCGAACGTTGAAAGTGAAAGTAAACATTACGGAGGCGCTGGCGGGTGCACAAGATCTTCGCTTGTTCCGCAATGGGTCAATGGTCAAAGTCTGGCGTGGTGACTTGCTTGCCGGTCAAGGCAGCGCAACTCTCGAAACGACTGTGAACGTTGTCGCCGGGCATAATCAGTTCACGGCCTATGCTTTCAATCGTGACAACGTAAAGAGCTCTGATGCGACCCTTTCGCTCAATGGTTCTGAAACGTTGAAAAGCCCGGCGACTCTTCACCTTTTAGTGGTGGGTCTGAATAAGTATGCGAATTCGGCTTATGACTTGAAGTATGCCGCGGCTGATGCGCGCGCGTTTGCAGAAGAAGTTGAACACCAGCAGCAGAAGCTTGGCCGGTATCAGCAGATTGAAGTTACGTCTTTAATCGATCAAGAAGCGACAAAGGCAAACGTGCTCTCCGCACTCAAACGACTGACTGGAGATCAAACAAAACTGCCGCCTGGAAGTCCGGCCGCGATTGAAAAGATTAGGGCCGCTGAACCGGAAGATGCGGTGATCCTTTACTATGCAGGTCATGGAACTGCCCAGGGCCAACGCTTCTACCTCATCCCCCACGACCTCGGCTACGAAGGTACACGCACCGGTTTGGACCAAAGCGGCTTGCAGACGATACTTACGCACAGCATCTCCGACCTGGAACTCGAGCAGGCATTCGCGGGTCTGGATGCTGGTCTTATGCTAATGGTGATCGATGCCTGCAACAGCGGTCAGGCGCTGGAAGCGGAAGAAAAGCGCCGTGGGCCAATGAATTCGAAAGGACTGGCCCAACTGGCCTATGAGAAAGGCATGTACATTCTCACCGCGGCGCAAAGCTATCAGGCGGCTTTAGAAGCCGAGCAACTGGGCCATGGATACCTGACCTTTGCGCTGGTTGAAGAGGGTTTGAAGACACCGGCTGCCGATGATCAGCCCCATGATAACCAGGTACTGCTTCGCGAATGGCTCGACTATGCAACCGAACGTGTGCCCAGAATGCAAGAGGCAAAGATGCGTGAATCGCGTGGCGTGGGCCTCGGTATTGCGTTTGTGGAAGGCGAACAGAAGGTGACTGATGTCGATAAGCGGAGCTTGCAACGGCCACGAGTTTTTTATCGTCGCGAGCAAGAGTCTGACCCTTTGATCGTTGCCAGACCATAGCCTATGTCTCGGCCGAAACGAACTGAAAACTCAATGAGCGTTGGGAAAGAAAAGAACCACTCGGAAGTGCCCCACGGACCCGAGACATCCGAAATTAGCTATCGGCGACTTTTTGAGACGGCGCCGAACGGCATCGTGATTGTCGACGCAGCTTCTCAGAAAATCACCGATGCGAATCCATTCATGATTGAGTTGCTAGGTTACTCGCGAGACGAATTCATCGGCAAACAACTTTGGGAAGTCGGGTTATTCGAGAATGAGCAATCCTGCGTTAAGGCCGTTCGTGACCTGCTGAAAAAAGGTTTTGCGCGCTACGAGAACTTGCCGCTGCGAACAAAAAGCGGTGAACGCCGTGAAGTTGAGTTCATCAGCAACGTCTACGAGGAAGAATCGCGCCGCGTCGTACAGTGCAACATCCGCGACATCACGGACCGCAAGGCCGCTGAAGAAGCGCTGCAGGAAGTTCATCGCCGTTTGATGTTTCACGTCGATAACACTCCGCTCGCGGTTGTTGAATGGGACAACGACTTTCGCTTGTCCAGGTGGTCGCCATCGGCAGAAAGGGTGTTTGGCTGGAAGGCCGATGAGGTACTGGGGAAGCGCATTACCGACTGGAAATTCGTATTCGAAGACGATGTAGACGCAGTAAAGAAAATCCGGCCACGGCAGTTGTGGGGAGCCGAACAGCACAGCGTTTCCAAGAATCGAAACTACACCAAGCATGGAAGAGTACTGTATTGTGAGTGGTACAACTCGGTACTATACGACAAGTCTGGTATTCTTGAATCCATCCTCTCGCTGGTCCTCGACGTCACGGCCCGCAACCAGGCCGAGGAAGAGAAAGCACAGCTTCTCTTACGAGAGCAGGACGCTCGTAGAGAAGCGGAAGAAGCGAACCGCAGCAAGGATATCTTTCTGGCAACGCTTTCGCATGAACTGCGGACGCCCCTGGCGTCAATTCTGGGTTGGGCGCGCCTTCTGGGGAATGGCATGGTTGATAAGAAAAAGTATCCGCAGGTTTTTGAAACCATCGCCCGAAATGCCAAGTCTCAGGCTCAGCTCATCGATGATCTTCTTGACGTGTCTCGGATAATCACCGGTAAATTGCACCTGGATGTACGACCAATTGAATTGGTGTCGATTATCGAAGCCACTGTCGAGACCGTGCGGCCAGCGGCCGCCGCCAAGGAGATTCAATTTAAGTTGTCGCTTAATCCTGAGACGGGCGAAGTTTCCGGCGATCCCGACAGATTGCAACAGTTGATATGGAATCTGTTGTCTAATGCAATCAAGTTCACACCAAAGAGCGGGAGGGTGGAAGTCAAGCTTGACCAGGCTGGTGCGCACGCCGAGATCAGTGTCAACGATACAGGGCAGGGAATTTCGGCTGAGTTTCTCCCCCATGTGTTTGAACGTTTCCGGCAGGCGGATGGCAGCAGCGCCAGGAAGTACGGCGGCCTTGGGCTGGGGCTGGCAATCGTGCGTCACCTGGCGGAACTTCACGGCGGGACGGTGGGCGTTGAAAGCGGAGGAGAAGGTTGCGGCTCGAGCTTCAAGGTTACGTTGCCGTTGCTTACTCAAGATCCAGAGCGAGTGGCCGCACGGAGTGCTGCAGAGCGCCGGCGGTTCGTTCCGCAAAACGAATTGTCAAAACTTGGTCCAGTGCTGGACGGATTAAGGGTTCTGGTAGTAGACGATGAACCGGACGTTCGCAACTTTGTCATGATGACGTTTAGAGAATGTGGAGCCGAGACTGCGACAGCCTCGAATGCTGATGAAGCTTTGCGGATCCTGGGGGAGTGGAGGCCCGATGTGCTGGTGGCCGATATAGGAATGCCGGATGAGGATGGGTATACGCTAATTCATAGAGTGCGATCTTTGCCACCTAGTCGCGGCGGAAAGACGCCAGCTATGGCCCTGACCGCTTACGCTAGAACCGAAGATCGGGTGCGAATACTCTCGTCAGGTTATCAGATTCACGTAGCCAAGCCCGTAGAACCCGTTGAATTGATCGCTGCCGTTGCCAGTCTCGCGGGCCGAACGACAAGCAACGAGTCAGATGATAATTGCTGAGCGAATATTACCGATGGACCGGCGTGTCCGAAGCTGATTAGGCCTGACGTCGGGCAACACCTCTTTTACGGTTGCGATTTGAGCGAGCGCCTCACAGACTTCCCTTGTTCCCGTACCGAGGCTGTTTCCCTTTTCATCGACCACCATATAGATATTCGCGTCAACACTGAGTGCAAAAACTCTTGCTTCGCTGCTCATACAACTTCTTTACCTCATGGTTGGCTATCTAAACGGTTCGTACCGCTCTTCAGTGCTCTTACATGAACGGGGAAGGCTCGTTGAACGCGAGCCGATCCCCTTCATGGTGAATGAAACTTCTGCACACCGTCTCGAGTGTTACCCGCTGAGCTTGAATGCGGAAGCATCGGGTCTGTCACTCGAGGGTCATCTCAGAATTTTCACGGTTAAGCGGACTTTCGATACTTCCGTCGCAACGTTGCGCCAAGTCCCACCATTCCTGAACCCAGTAACAGTAAGCTTGCAGGTTCTGGAACCTGGCCCACCTGTCTTTGCGTAGCGGAAGTGATGACAGCATCAAGGGATGCAGTCTGACCGGGATTAACCGCTACGTCATTGAGTTGCAGGGTGAACGAACCGGTAGTTGTTGCATTCGTAAACGTAAACGGCATGGGCGTGTTATTGAAGTCAATCATAGCGCCCCCCATGAAGGTGGAGTTTACGTGGGCCTGCACCATTGCGGTATATAACTGTGAGTTACCTCCCGTAATTCCGGCAGGCACCACGAACGTTATGCGTAATGTGAACGCGCCGGAGTAATCCTGCGCGCTGTTAGCAAGGAAAAACGAGCCGAAATTGTCAACGTTCTGAACGCCCGGCATCGTCGGGTTGCCGCCGAACGCTAAGAAGCCGCTGACTGTCGTGTTGTTGAACTGAGCGTTGGTGTAAGTCAGGCTAATTAGAGTATCAGATTGCAAGGCCGCGGTATTTAGCGGACTTGCGCAATTGAAGCATCCATTCGTATTCCCAGTGAATTGCACCTCGTCGGCTTTGACGGTCCGCTGGGTAGTGACGAAAGTTACCGTCACCAAAAGTGTAACAACAAAGACCTTAGCCGTCGTCGGAATGGTCTTGTGCATACAGAGTTCCCCCCTAAAGGTTAATCCAGCTAGTTGTTAAGGCCTGAGTTTGGGAGAAGACGCGGGCAACGCATCTCAGATCACCCTAAGCCATGTTTATTCGGTGTCGCACCGAATAAGACACCACGGTCTAAACCACTGCATTGAGGAAAAACTGGCATCGGGCTTGTGGAGCCCGGACCTACTTGGCACTGCCTCCTCAGTTGTTGTGGCTAACATGAAACGCTAAGAGTTCTCGACAGTGATTGATGTGTACTGTTGCCGCACACCTCTGTAGGTTTCACGCAACCCAAGTGCAATTTGAATACCGAGGAACTTTCGTCATTGCGCGGCGGCCGCACAACTGTGATCGTTTCGCGTTACTACTGAGCTGAATCGCGTTTGATACTCCGAAGAAGTGATGAAAGCGCAGACCATTCCTCGGAAATTATTTTGTTGACTAGTGTTAAGTAACCCGAGCCAGAACGAATAGCCGCCATCGTCCGGGTCGCGACGCAGGTATCCGAAATACTGCATTAGAACGAACGCGTCGTTGTACACCGCCGCCTTGAACTGTGCGTTTTCAGCGACCATTTGGACGACGCGAGCGCGGCTTCCGTGCGCATTGTAATCGGTAATGAGTGCGTCTCTTTGGCTGGATAGATCGACGCTTGGCTTAACGGTTAGAAGCAGCGCGTCTATGAATTGCTCCCCTGATAAGCTGGCCGGATATTTTTGGATAAACTCTGGCCTTTGGACCCATTGTTCTGCGAAGGCCGCTTTGCCTGTGTCTAAGTTGGTTCCAGCTACCACACGGCTTCGATCAGGCATAAACTGGGCATACGTCGGTTTGACTCCATACGAGCTCTTGTAAAACCGATAAACGAACCCCCCCGTCTCTTGAAACTCCAGCTCGATGAAGTAGGCCGCCGAAACGCCGACGCGTCTGGAATCAGTGCAGAGCGTATCGGTTCCACACGAGCTAATAATGGAACTCCAATAGCCCAGCCCCCCGTCATCCGGGATGCGGCTCAGAAAATCGTAGTAGTGCTGACGAACGAAGAACGTGGCATCATCAATGGGATTCGAAGCGGGTGTCCCGGTGTCGTTATCGGTAATACTCAGAACCGCCATCGATGGGGTACCCAAAGTCGCTCCCACCGCATTGCTGAGGGTCAGGTTAACGGTTCGGGTTCCATCAGCATAAGCATCATCGATGATTAGGACCGGGAAGGTTTTTGAAGTCTCGCCGGGCGCAAAAGTCAGGGTTCCCGAAGCGATCGTGTAGTCGGTCCTCTGACTTGCAGTTCCGTCACTGGTGGAATAGTTGACACTTACTGTGCCGCCGAAATCGGAGGTCCGGAGCACAGTAATAAAGGCGGCCCTTTCCGTCTCTGAAACGCCACCTTGCTCCGCTTTCGAATAGGCCGAGGCACTGAACTGCACGGAAGCTACGCTAGGATTTGTGGCACCCGTAAAGAAAAGGGTTCTATTGCCAGCGAGATTGGTACCGCCCTGGCTTGAGGGTTGAAAGACGAGGCCAGCCTTGGTTGGTGTGACGTCGTAATTGCTGCCACCAGGCACGCTAGAAAAGGTAAAGTTTCCGCCATTATCCGTCTGAGTGGTAGTCTGGGAGCTACCATTTAGTACCAGCGTCACCGTGACCCCAGCGATGGGCACCCCGGTACTCGCGGGAGGGTTCGTGATGCGACCGTCGATGGTAAATGTTTGCGCTTGGGCAACTGCGCGATACTGAATACCGGGCAGTTTGACCGGAACGCCCAAGAGGGCTGATGACGCAAAGACAATGGCGATGGACCAGAAGAAAATTCGAGTTTTCATTTTTTAACCTCTTGGGAATTAGGAGACGCTGCGCTCTAAATTGAAGATTTCGAACGGGGAGAACGGTTTCTATTGATGGAGCAGCGCTTACCCAGGCTGTAAGAAATTAGTACGATACGGAAGAGCAATGGGACGTTATTGGAAATTCTATGCCACTTGCGATTGTCAATCTGGCTTTTTTTAGGAAGGGGCGATAGGTTGACTAGGAAGTACTGGTCGAAACGCTAATGAAAGCACAGCCACGAATGAATGTGACGAGTGAAAACTTCCCGCAGTTTCTTGACTCCCTGGCGCGTACTCCCGTCACCATCGCGGAACTAGTCGAAGGTCTTTCCGATAGTCGCAGTCGAGCCAAGGATTCGGCCGACGAATTCTCAATTGTCGAAAATGTTTGTCATCTTCGCGACATCGAAATTGAGGGCTACACCGTTCGCATAAAGCGTATTCTTGGGGAAGCTAAACCCACCTTGGCCGACATCGATGGCAGTCGATTGGCGGTCGAGCGCAACTATAACGATCAATCAGCGAACCAGGCTCTGAGGGAATTTCAAAGTGCTCGCCTGGCAAATGTTGAAGTGTTGCGCGGCGTGGATGAAGAACAACTCAGCCGCGAAGGGGTCCTTGAAGGCGTCGGCACCATTACCTTGCAAAAGCTGCTTTCGATGATGCGCGATCATGACGAAGATCATCTTTCGGAAATCAGGATTCTTCGCCGCCGACTGAACTCCACGCTTAACGACAGCGCCGACTAAGACACTTTTCACGGTGACGACTTACCAGGGCTAATGTCCAAAGTGGACAATCGTAGCGCCGAGGCCGCCAGCATCAGGTGGAGCGTCCGTCCAATGCCGGACGTAATGCGTGCGTGAGAGTATTGAGTGGACCATCTTTCGTTGTACGCCCACTCCTTTGCCGTGAATGATTCTTACGCTGCGAAAACCTGCCCCATGCGCCTGATGCAGGTACTCCTCAACAATCCTCTTTACGTCACGCGGTGGGATCGTATGAAGATCGAAGACGTCGGTAATCGGGATCTCAATAGTGATGGGGAAGGGATTAAATGGATCAACATCCGGGTCATCCATGTCTTCAGTACGCAGCTGGGCGGTTCTGGTTGCTGATAACGACTGGACCCATCTTCTTAACGCATCGACAAATTTCACAACCGGAAGCCCTCAAAATCGTCTGTTTTCTGATTCTTGACACGCTTACTCAGGCGCATATAAACTCGCGGTCTTTCAAATCCTAGCATTTCTTAAGGATCTGCCGGAGCAACTTACTAAAGTTTGTTCCTGCCTTTCGGGAAAGGACTCAACAAACAAGAATGCGTGCGCGAAACAAGATCACCGTGGTGGGTGCCGGTAACGTCGGTGCCACTGCCGCACATTGGCTTGCTGCAAAAGAGTTAGGGGATGTGGCGCTCGTTGATATCGTCGAAGGTGTACCCCAGGGCAAGGCTCTGGATCTGGCCCAGGCGGCGCCCATTGAGGGCTTCGATGTTCGACTGGCAGGTTTGAATTCTTACGACGGAACTGAAAACT
>WNGA01035884.1_pt1 | contig 10244 bp, 8 predicted proteins | sample 5400061 | NCBI WGS metagenome assembly WNGA01 (sample SAMN13153366, study PRJNA577476) | soil metagenome | isolation source: 100 cm soil or saprolite under grassland replicate 2 | place: USA:California | collected 2016-06-15
GGGCGCGGAGCCTCGAGGACGTCCGCGCCGCGCTCAACCGGCTCGACGGCGAGATTGCCCCGCTGCTCGAGACGCGCGGCCGCTGGGTCGAGGCGGCCGTCGCGTTCGAGCGCTCCGGCGACGAGGGGTGACGCGCGGGGCGCCGGCATTCCGCGCTACAATCGGGCCCCCGATGATCGTCTGCCCCGTCTGCGAGCACCAGCAACCCCAGGGCGCCGACTGCGAGGTCTGCGGCAAGCGGCTCCTCACGGGCGCCGCCGCCGCCGCCGCGACGACGGTCGTCGCGGTGGAGGGCCTCGAGCCCACGCTCCACGCGCCGATCGACGCGGGCGAGGTCGCGCTCGTCGAGCTCGAGCCGACCCTCCATGCGGCCGCCGGCCCCGTCGCCTGGGACGCGACCCCCGACATGGAGGCGACGAGCGCAGCCCCCGTGGACGTGGACGTCTCGCCGACGCCGGACGTCGAGCGGACCGCCGCCGAGATCCCGGGGGACGCGAGGACGGTGCTGCCAGCGCTGCCGATCTGCCGCTACTGCCGGACCCAGGCCATGCCCGACGAGCGGATCTGCACGCGCTGCGGGATGCGGCTCGCGGTGACCACGGCGGCAGCGGCCGAGGGCGCGGGCGCGCCCCCGCGGCACTGCAGCTGCGGAACGCTCGTCCGCGCCGGCGCCTCGCTCTGCCCGACCTGCGGCGCGCGGCTCGCCTAGCGCCCAGCGCCGCGCCGCCGGCCTTGAAAAGCGGCCAAGGTCCCGGCACATTGCGTGTCCCGTCATGGTCAAGGACAACGAGCTCTTCTCTTCCTGGTTCCGGTGCGCGGACGACTGCGACTACCGTGCCGATCTCACCGAGGTCGTGTACGAGTGCCCCCGCTGCGGCGGACTGCTCGAGGTCGAGCACGATCGCGCGGCGCTCGCCCGCCGGCCCGCCGCGGAGTGGAAGGCGCTCTTCGACTCGCGGTTCCGCCTCGGGCCCTGGCCGTTCGGCTCGGGCGTATGGGGCAAGAAGGAATGGGTCTACCCGCAGCTCGCGGTCGAGAACGTCGTGTCGATGTTCGAGGGCGGGAACCCGCTGCTGCGGGTGGACCGCTACGCGCGCGAGATCGGCCTCGACGACGTCTGGGTGAAGGAGTGCGGCGTCACCCACACCGGCTCCTTCAAGGACCTCGGGATGACGGTGCTCGTCTCGGCCGTGAAGGAGATGCGCGCGCGCGGCACGCCGGTGCGAGCGGTCGCCTGCGCCTCGACGGGCGACACCTCCGCCGCGCTCTCCGCCTACTGCGCGGGCGCGGGGATCCCGAGCGTCGTGCTCCTGCCGCGCGGGAAGATCTCGACCGCCCAGCTCGTGCAGCCGATCTCGAACGGCGCGCTCGTCCTCGAGCTCGACACCGACTTCGACGGCTGCATGAAGGTCGTGCGCGACCTCTCGCGCACGAAGGACATCTACCTCGCGAACTCGATGAACTCGCTGCGCATCGAGGGGCAGAAGACCGCCTCCGTCGAGATCGCGCAGCAGCTCGGCTGGACGTCGCCCGACTGGATCGTGATCCCGGGCGGTAACCTCGGCAACGCGAGCGCCGTCGCGAAGGGCTTCGTCCTGCTGAAGGAGCTCGGCCTCGTGGAGCGGCTGCCGCGGCTCGTCGTCGCGCAGGCCGAGCAGGCGAACCCGCTCTGGCGCGCGACGACCGGCGCGGGGAAGTCGGCCCGGGACGACGTGAAGGTCGAGCCGATGGCCGCGCGGAAGACGCTCGCGTCGGCCATCCAGATCGGCGCGCCGGTGTCCGCGAAGCGCGCGCTGCGCGCCCTGCAGGCGCTCGACGGCGTCGTCGAGCAGGCCTCCGAGCAGGAGCTCGCCGACGCCGCGGCGCGTGCGGACCTCGCCGGCCTCTTCACCTGCCCGCACACCGGCGTCGCGCTCGCCGCGCTCGAGAAGCTCGCGTCGCGGGGGACGATCCGCAAGCACGAGCGGGTCGTCGTCATCTCGACGGCGCACGGCCTCAAGTTCTCGGACTTCAAGGTCGGCTACCACGACGAGACGCTCCCGGGGCTCCGCTCTCCGCTCAAGAACGGGTCGGTGAAGCTCGCCGCGACGCTCGGCGCCGTCCACGACGCGATTGTCGCCCGCTTCGGGCGGGGGTAGAACCGGCCGACCCATGACCGCCCCGAGCTCCCACGACGCCGCGGCCTCGCTCCGCGCCGAGCACGACGACCTCGGCCGGCGGCTCGAGATCCGGGCGTCGATCGACGCGCTCAGGCACGGTCTCCTGCGGACCTTCTTCGGGCTCATCGCCTGCGGGCTGAGCGTCAAGCTCGCGTGGGATCGGTGGGGCGTCCTGAAGCCCGGCGTCGTCCGCAAGATCCACCGCGGACCGCCGCTCTTCCTCTGGATCGCGATCGCGGTCACGATCGTCCTGCTCGTGCTCGGGATCGTCTCCCTCGTACGCGCGCGGCGGCTCGCCCGCGACGAGGACCGCCTCTTCGCCCGATATCTCGAGCTGCGCGCGAAGCTGGGGCTCGCCCCGTGAGGCGGCGCGCCAAGCGGACGGCGCCCGCCGCGCGCCGCGCCGCGCGCACCCGGCCGGTCCTCGGGCGCTTCATCGTCCTCGAGGGGCTCGACGGCGCGGGCACGACGACCCAGGCGCAGCTCCTCTGCGACCGCCTCCGGCGCGAGGGGCGGAAGGCCCACGTCACGGCCGAGCCCTCGAGCGGACCGGTGGGCGCGCTCATCCGCCAGATCCTGAAGGGGCGCATCGGCGGCGGGCCCGGCGGGAAGGGGCCCTTCGTCGGCTGGGGGCTCGCGCTCCTCTTCGCGGCGGACCGGCAGGACCACGTCCACACCGAGATCGCCCCGAAGCTCACGGACGGCATCGACGTCGTCTGCGACCGGTTCACGATGTCCTCGCTCGCCTACCAGGGCGCGCAGCTCGGCGACGTCCGCTGGATCCAGGAGATCAACCGCGAGGCCTCCGACACCGACGTCGTGATCTTCCTGCGGGTGCGCCCGGAGGTCGCGCTGCGGCGCCGCCACGCCGCCTCCGTGGACCGCGAGATCTTCGAGGTGGACGCCTTCCAGCGGAAGGTCGCGCGCAGCTACGAGGAGGCCATCCGGCGGCTCCGCCGCGCCGGCGAGACCATCGTGGAGATCGACGGCGAGGCCCCCGTCGAGGACGTCGCCGAGGCGGTCTGGCGGGTCGTCCGGGCGCTCCGCTAGCGCGCTGGCGCTCCCGCGCGCCCGGCGCTACGAGATCCGTGATGCCGACGCCCACCGCCGTCCTCGTCGTGATCGGGAGCGAGGTCCTCTCGGCGAAGGTCCCGGACGAGAACGGCCCCTGGGCGGCGCGCCGCCTGCGCGAGCTCGGCGTGGGGCTCCTCGCGATCCACACCGTGCCGGACCGGGTGGAGGACATCGTGGACGCCGTGGACCGCGCGCGCCGGCAGGCGGACTGGGTGTTCACCTCCGGCGGCGTCGGGCCGACCCACGACGACGTGACCGTGGCCTCCGTGGCGCGGGCGCTCGGGCGGACCGTCGCGCGGAGCGCGGCCCTCGTCGAGGTCATCCGCGCGGTCCACCGCGAGCACCACGCGGGCGCCGAGCCTCCGGAGGCGGCGCTCCGGATGGCGGACGTGCCGGAGGGCACGCGGCTGCTCGGGGACTCCGGGTACCCGACGCTCGTCGCCGCGAACGTCGTGATGCTCCCGGGAGTCCCGCAGTTCTTCCGCTTCCAGTTCGAGCGGATCGCGCACCTGCTCGAGGCGCCGCCGTTCCGCCTCGCCTGCGTCTTCCTCTCCGTCGAGGAGGGCGTGATCGCGCCCGCGCTCGACCGGATCGCGCACGCGCACCCCCTCGTCGAGATCGGGAGCTATCCGCGGTTCGACGAGGCGGACCACCGCGTGAAGGTCACGATCGAGGCGAAGGACGGGGCGCGGGTGGCCGCCGCGCTCGCGGCGCTCCTCGCGGCGATGCCGGCCGGATCGATCGTCCGGACCGAGGGCCCCTAGAGGCGCGCGCCACCCGAGGGTGACGCGTCAGGCGATCGCGACGCGCAGCCGCTGCCGCAGCGCGAAGTGGACGTCCGACGCGGCGAACGCGAGGAGCGCCCGCACGTCCGGGCGGGCCGCCGCGAGCGCGATCGCCTCCGCCCGCTCGGGGACGGGTCCGCCGCCGTCGCGGAGCAGGGTCTCGAGCGCGGTCGGGACGTCGCCGCAGACGAGGAGCCCGACGCGATCGGCGGTGCGGGCGGCGGCGGAGCGGAAGACCTCGATGTCCGGGGGCGGCTGCGCGCCGGCGAGGGCGCGCGCCGGGTGCTCGAGCGCCTTGCGCGCGCGCCGCGAGAGCCCCTTCGCGACCTGCCGCGCGAGGTCGTCGTCCCCGCCGCCGAGCACGCAGCGGGCGGCCGCGAGCGTCCACCCGGCGAGCTCCGCTTGCGGCAGCTCGGCGAGCCAGCTGCGCGCGCGCAGGCGCGCCGCGATCCGCCCGAGCAGGAAGCGCTGCTCGCGGACGGTGGTTCGGCGCGCGAGGTCGGTCCCGATCCGGATCGCGTAGGGATCACCCGGCTCGATCTCGAGCCGTCCGGGCTGCGCGGGATAGAGCTCGTGGTCGGGCAGCTCGAGGCAGCGCGAGAGCTCCGACAGGACCCGGCGGAACGGGTGGTCCGAGCGCAGCGGGTCGCCGCGACGCTCGGACGACCCCAGCGCGGCGGCGATGGAGTCCCCGGCCAGGGCGACGACGTCGGCGAGCGGTCCGCGTTCGCCCGGCGCGCGCAAGAGCTCCCACGCCTCTGCGCCGAGCGCCGGCGGCGGCGGGAGCGCCTGGCGGTCGCCCTCGAGCAGGAGCTTCTCCGACCCGGGGCCGGGGACCGGCGCCCCGAGCCAGCGGAGCACGGTCGCCGCGACGTACGCGCGGTCGTGGGCGCGCGTCCGCTCGAAGTGACGGAAGAGCGCGCTCCAGCTCGCGAGTCGCAAGGGATCGCGGGCGATGAGGCTGCGGTGCTCGTCGAGCGCCGCGAGCGGCGCGATCTCCTCGAGCAGCTCGGCGAGCGCGGCGCGCTCGGCGTCGCGGGTCGGATCGAGCCCGAGTGCTGCCCGCAGGTGCGCCACGGCCTGGGTCCGCCCCTGCAGCGGACCCGCATGGAGGCGCGCCGCGTGGGCGTGGGCGTCCGCCCGGAGCGCCGGGTCGCGCGACGAGCTGGCGGCGGTCTCGAGCGCGGCCACCTGCACCCACGGGTCCTCGCTCGCGCCCTCGAACGAGGCGCCGGAGCGCGGCCGCCGCGTCGGCCGGGGTCCCGAGCACCTGCTGCGCGCGCGCGAGCCGCGCGAGCGCCTCCGGCCCCTCCGGTGCGATCGCGAGCGCCGCGTTCAGGTGCGGGAGGGCGCGCGCCGGCGCACGGAGGCCCTCCTGGCAGATCGACGCGGCGGCGAGGTGGAGGACGAGCCGCGCGTGGGGCTCGCCGCCGAGGGCGATGCACGCCTCGCAGTCGGCGAGCGCCTCCTCGTGGCGCCCCGCCTCGGTGCGCAGCCTCGCGCGCAGCTCGAGCGCCGGAGCGAGATCCGGACGGGCGTCGACGGCGTGGTCGAGCGCGGCGAGCGCCGCGCCGCGCCCGTCGGGCGACTCGAGCGCCGCGCGCGCCGCCGCGAGCCAGCTCTCCGCCGCGCGCCGCGCGTCCTGCTCCGCCCGCGCCCTCGCCTCGTGGACCCGGGCGAGCTCCGCGGCGCCTTGCACGCCGAGCGCGGCCTCGAGCCTTGCGAGGGGCTCGCGGTCGAGCGGCGCCAGCTCCGCCGCTGCGCGGTAGTCGCCGAGGGCCGCCTCCGGGTCGTGGAAGCGCTGCTCCGCGATGTCTCCGGCCTCGAGCCACGCGGCCGCGGCCCCGTGCGGGTCCTGGAGCGCGGCGCCCTCGGCCTGAAGCGTCGAGCGCACCGCGGCCCAGTCCCCGCGGCGCGCGAAGAGGGCGCGGGCGCCGCGCAGCGCCGGCAGGCTCGCCGGCGCGTCCTCGAGCGCCGCCTGGAACGCGGCGAGCGCGAGGTCCGCGTGGCCCGCGAGCTCCCACGCCTCGGCCGCGCGGCTCGACCAGCATGCGCGCGAGGCGGGATCGGCCGCGGCGGCGCGGCACGCCTCGTAGAAGCGCGCGAGCCCCTCGGGATCGCCGGCCTGTCGGAGCCGCCGCTCCTCCTCGGGCGCGAGGGCGGGGCTGCCGGGCGAGAGGGCCGCGGCGCGCGCGAGCGCCGCGCGCCGCGCGGAGGCGGGCCGCAGCTCGAGGGCGGCCGCGGCGAGCAGGGCCGCGCGCGGCTCGGGCTCGGTCCCGGCGTCGGCGAGCGCCATCCGCGCGCGGGCGCGCCGCTCCGGGTCGGGCGCGAGCCGGACCTCGAGCAGCAGGGCCGCGGGGTGGTTCGGCACGCTCAGGAGGAGCTCGTCCACCGCGCGGAGCGCGGCGCCGCGGTCGCCAGTCCGGTCCGCCTCCAGCCGCGCGAGTCGCAGCAGCCGCTCGGCGCGGTCCTCGGGACCGGCGTCGGGCGCCGAGCGTCGCAGCGTCGCGAGCGCGTCGAAGCGGCCGGTCTGCGCGTAGAGGCGGTCGAGCGCGCGGAGGGCGGGGGCGAACCCCGGCTCGATCCGGAGCACCTCCTCGTAGTGCTCGATCGCGCGCTCGGGCTCGCCGAGCCGCTGCTCCGCGATCCGCGCGGCCTCGGCGAGAGGGGCGGCCCGCTCGATGGCGGCGACGCGCGCGGCTCCCTGCGCGCGCAGCACCTCGACGAGGTGCTCGTCGTCACCGCGGCCGCGGTAGATGCGGGCGAGGGCGTGGAGGGCGGGGAGGTGCGCCGGGGCGAGGGTCAGCGTCTCGCGGAACGCGACGAGCGCGTCGTCGACCCGGCCCATCCGGCGCTCGAGCAGCTCGCCGATGCGGTGGACGAGATCGGCCGCCGCGGCCGGGTCCGGCGAGCCGTCCGCTTCGGCCCGGTACATCGCGGCGAGCTCCTCCCAGCGCGCGGCGCGGGCGTGGAGCCGTCCGAGGGCGCGCAGCGCGGGGAGGTGGGTCGGCGCGAGCGCGCGGACGTCCTCCCAGGCCGCGCGGGCGCGCTCGGCGTCGTCGAGGTACTCGTCGAACAGCTCGGCGCGGCGCTGGAGGAAGGCGACCTTGCGCCGGGGGTCGTCGGCGACCTCCGCCTCGCGCAGGAACACGCCGGCGAGCTCGTCGATGCGGCCGAGCCGACCGAGCACCGCCCCGAGGGCGGGGAGCGCGACCCGGTTCCCGGGGTCGATCTCGAGGATCCGCGCGTAGAGCGCGGCGGCCCCCTCCAGATCTCCGAGCCGCTCCTCCCGGAGGCGCGCCATCCGGAAGAGCTGGGCGATCCGCTCGGCGGGGGAGCGCAGGTCCGCGAGCTCCGCCTCGAGGAGCGCGCAGAGCTCCTCCCAGCGCTCCTCGCGCTCGTAGAGGCGCTCGAGCGCCGAGCGCGCCGGCACGAGGTCCGGGTCGAGCGCGAGCGCCTCGCGGTACCGCGCGAGTGCGTCCTCGATGCGCCCGAGCCGCTCCTCGAGCACCTCGGCGGCCTTGAACGTCCGGTGCGCCTTCTCGCGGGGATCGCGGGCGGCGGCGGCCTCCGCGTCGAACGCGGCGAGGAGCCCGTCCCAGTCGCCGGCGCGGGCGCAGAGCCGTCCGAGCGCGGCGAGCGCGCCGCGATTCCGGGGATCGATCGCCACGACCTCCTGGCAGCACGCGATCGCCTGGTACGTCCGCCCGAGCTGCGCCTCCTCGATCTCGGCGCGCCGGAGCTTCGCGACGATCGCCTCGTGCAGATGGCCCGCGTCGTCGAACGCGAGGTGGGCGGCCGAGAGCGCCTCGAGCGCGTCGCACGCGTCGGCCCAGGCGCCGCGCGCCTCACGCAGGCGCGCGAGCTCGGAGAGGACGAGCGGCTCCGAAGGGGCGGCCGCGCGACCCCGCTCGAGCGCGGCGATCGCCGCCTCCGACCGGCCGAGGCGCTCCTCGAGGTGCGCGAGCGCGAGCCAGGCGTCCGCGGCGGCGGCGCCCTGGGACGCCTCCGCCTCGGAGCGCAGGATGAGCGCGAGGGCGTCGGTCCGGCCGAGCCGCTCGGCGTGGTGCCGGGCGGCGGCGCGGAGGAGCGGATCCTGGGGGAGGAGCGTGAACGCGTCGAGCGCGAGCGCCCCCGCGCGGTCGGCGCGGCCGAGCCCCTCCTCGAGGAGCGCGGCCGCGGCGGCGAGGTAGTGCGCCGAGAGGCGGCGGTCGGCGGCGGCGCGGGCGCAGCGCGCGTACGCCTCCGCGAGCGCCTCGCGATCGCTCGCGGACGCCGCGGCCCGGGCGGCCTCCTCGGCGGCGGCGAACGCGTTCGGCGCGCACGCGACGGCGCGCTCGAGCACGCTGCGCGCCTCCTCCTCGCGCCCGAGCGACGCGAGGAGCCGGCCGCGCAGGAGCAGCAGCCCCGAGCGCGCCTCGGCGGTGGCGGCGATCGACGCCTCGGCGTCGAGCACCTCCGCCGCGAGCGCGTCCTCGCCGCGCTCCATCGCGAGCCGGCGGCAGGCGCGGAGGTTCGGGACGAAGGACGGATCGAGCGCGACGGCCCGGCGGTGGTACTGCAGCGCACCTGCGAGGTCCCCGAGGCGCTCCTCGTAGATGCGCCCGGCCTCGTAGAGGAGCTGGGCGGCGAGAGGGCGCGGCCCGAGCGAGGCCGCCTCGCGCTCGTACACGGCGGCGGCGGCCGCCCAGTCGATCGCGTCGTCGGGCGCGGGCGGGAGCGCGTCGATGCGCGACGCGAGCTGCCCCGCAATCGAGTCTTCCCCGCCGGGGGCGTCGTCGGCGCGTGGCCAATCGAGGGGATCGCGGTCGGGCATCCGCCGCGCGCTACATCTCGAACCTGTCGATCTTCCCGGACTTCTGCAGGATTTCGAGGGCGCCCTTCGTCGCTGCGGCCTTGTCGTTTCCCTGCAGCTTCACTACGAGTGGCGCGGGAGAGGCCTTCGCGCTCGTGGGCGGGTAGACGGTGACGGCCCAGGTATCGCCCAGATCCTTGTCTACGTGGACCGGGCATTCCATGCTTCCGATGAACGCGCGTGCCATTCTGGCTCCGTGTCTTAAATTCGAGAGCCGGCAAGATATCCCGAAAGGACTCCATGAGAAAGCTCGGGTTTCTGCTCCTCTGCGCGTCCGCGGCGTGCTCCGCGAAGCCGCGGCTGCCCGCGACGCCGCAGGGCACCGCGGTCCTCGAGGTCCGGGGTGCAGTGAAGGGCGGACCGCACGCGCTCGGGCGCGCCGACCTCGACCACCTGCCCCGCCTGAAGCTCCAGGGGGCCGAGCCGCGCTCGGCGAGGGTCACCCTCTGGGAGGGGACCTCCGTCGCAGCGCTCGTGAGCGATCGCGTTGACCTGCAAAAGGGGGCGGACACGGTCATCGTCCGGACCGCCGACCGCGCCGCGATCCCGGTGCCGCTCACGGTCGTCCGCCAGCTCAAGCCGGTGCTCGCGGATCACGCCGACGGCGTGAGGCTCGCGACGCCGGTCCTCGCGTGGCCGACGGTGGACCAGAACGGGCTCGCGACCGATCCGCGCCTCGCCGCCTGGTGGGCGCGCGACGTCGTCGCGTTCGAGATCGTGGACTGGCGCCAGACGTACGGGCCCGCGCTCGCGGCGCCCGACGGGGCTGCGGACGCTGCGCGCCGCGGCGCCGGCGTGTTCGCCGAGTCCTGCATCGCCTGCCACCGCATGCGCGGCGCGGGCGGTGAGCGCGGACCGGATCTCACCACGGTCGCGGCGCGTCTGCGGCAGCCGGCGTTCCTCGCGTTGCTGCCGAGCCATCCCGGGTGGAACGTGCGCCCGCGCGGCGACCTCGCGGACGAGTCCGCGGGCGAGCTCTGGATCTTCTTGCGCGCGGTCGCGGGGTCGACCGGTGCACCGGAGGCGGCGCTCACAGCGGACCGCGGTTCGGCCATCCCCGCACTTCCTTGACTCGGGGCGCGGAGCCTGCGAGCGGAGGGGCAGCCGGATGAGGCTGCCCCAGAGCGAGCGGGGGTTCGGGGGGGCGCGAGCTCCGCGGGGGCCGAAGGCCCGCGGAGCGAGTGGCCCCCCGTTCAGACAGTCCAGATGTAGCCGATGCGGACGCCGACGAGCTCCGCGATCTGCTTCGCGATGTGCCGGCCGTCGCGGCCCGCGACCCAGCGCGGGATCACGACGTGGAACTCGCCGCCCGTCAGCTCGGCCGCCGAGGCGAAGAGCTGCCAGCGGCTCGCCACGTCCTCGAGCGTCACG
>WNGA01013394.1_pt1 | contig 10241 bp, 12 predicted proteins | sample 5400061 | NCBI WGS metagenome assembly WNGA01 (sample SAMN13153366, study PRJNA577476) | soil metagenome | isolation source: 100 cm soil or saprolite under grassland replicate 2 | place: USA:California | collected 2016-06-15
GGACGTGCGCTGCCACAGATAAGGAAACTTTCCGCCGGTCAGCGAAAGCCAGTTGTGCGCCATCGGATTGTAGGTGATATAGCCTTTGTCGAGCGCAATTGTCTTGCGATCGAAAACATTGGTCAGAGTTTCATTTGTGGTCGTCGGATCGCCCTGTGAGCCGGTTGCAATAGCCACGCCCCCGATGAAGTCCTGGTTAAGCTGGCCTTCCAGCCCCAGGCGGACACGAATGCGCGCGCGATTGCGGTCCTGCGGGCCCGTCTGCGAATAGCTTTCGCCACGCAGGCGGATGTCGCCAGTGAAGCGGAACCGACCGGTGAGATCGGCGAGACTTTTGAGTTGCGTTTGTTCTTTCTTATTTTCCTGTTCCAGCAGGCTGGTTGCAGACGTTGCGGAGGCTGCATTCTTGGAAGCCTCTGCGGCTGCGGTTTGCGCCGCTGTGGCAGATTGCTGTGCCTGAGTAGCTGTGGCTTGTGCTTGGTCGGCTCCAGAAACGAGCTTCTGTGAATTCGCATTGGCCTGCTGAACGGCATCGAGCACCTGGTTCAGTTGCTCCTGCAACTGCTGGACTTGTTGACTCTGAGAGTCAATCTGTTTCTGCTGCGACTGCACCAGAGCGCGCAAGGCCTGAACGTCCTGCGATGAGGGAGCGGACGTCGCAGCCGGTTTGGGATTCCTCTTCTTGGGATTGGGAGGCGGGGGACTGGATTGCGCGAGCAAACTTGCGCTCAACGTCATTGTTGCAATGAGATGTGCCAACCACCGGAACCTGAGCTTCATTTCTGGTTACTCTCCTTTTTAAAACGCAAGTATCTAGACAGACTAAGTAGCCTATTGCGGCAAGACCATACACAAACTCTGAAGACACGGGAACAGTACAGCTATGCGAACACGGGAATGCAATCCGCTAGATCTGGGAACCCACGCCAAGGGCCGCTGATGCTACAGACCGAACTTCCAATAGGAAACTTCATGCTTTTTGAAATATCTTCACGTCCTTGGGAATGATGAACACCGCTTCATCTTTCGTGAGCTGGAGGCTCTTGAAGCGCTCCTGAGACATTTCAATATGGACGGGGTCGCCCCATTCGGCGACGGCTTCCACCTTCACCAGCGGCCCTGCGGAATTGATGTGCTTGATGCGGGCGCGGAAGTGACTGCCGCCGTTGGGCTGGCGATCGATTTCGAGGAGATGCGGACGCACATAGACCACGTGCCCGGTTTCCTTTGCATTAATGTAGGCCTTGCCGTCGTCAATCCGGCCATGGAACAGGTTCACGTTCCCTAGGAAGTTATAAACAAATGGCGTGGCCGGGTGATTGTAAACGTCCTCGGGAGCGCCGACTTGCTCGATGCGCCCGTTGTTCATTACCACCACGCGATCGGCAACTTCTAGCGCCTCTTCCTGATCGTGAGTAACGAAGACACTGGTAATGTGGATCTCGTCGTGGAGTTGCCGCAGCCAGCGGCGTAATTCCATGCGAACTTTCGCGTCGAGCGCGCCAAAGGGTTCGTCGAGGAGGAGCACGCTTGGCTCGACAGCCAATGCGCGCGCCAGTGCTACTCGCTGGCGCTGCCCGCCTGAGAGTTGCGAGGGATAGCGCTCGGCGAGGGTCTCAAGCTGTATGAGCTTCAGCAGTTCTTGGACTTTGGAGCGAATTTGCGTCCGCGTAGGCCGGTGCTGACGTGGCCTAACTTTAAGACCAAAAGCGATGTTCTCGAACACCGTCATGTGCCGGAACAGGGCGTAATGCTGGAAAACAAATCCCACGCGGCGCTCGCGCGCGGTGCGGTCGCTGATGTCTTTGCCGTCGAAGCGCACGCTGCCTGAGTCAGCGAATTCCAGGCCGGCAATAATGCGCAGAAGCGTGGTCTTCCCGGAACCCGAAGGTCCGAGCAGCGCCACCAGCTCGCCGCTAGGGATTTCCAGGTCAACATTGTCCAGCGCGACAAACTGCCCGAATCGTTTGGTGATGCTGACGGCTTCAATGCTCATGCGGCTTTGACTCCAGCGCTTACTATCACCGTATCTCCCGCCTTAGATGCTTGCAGCTCGGACGCTTGTTCCCGCGATTTCCACTCCACAATGCTCTTGACCAACAAAGTCGTTAACGCCAGCAGGGCCAGCAACGACGCTACGGCGAACGCGGGCGCAAACTGGTACTCGTTATAGAGAATTTCGATATGCAGCGGCATAGTATTGGTGCGGCCGCGGATGTGCCCGGACACAACTGAAACCGCTCCGAACTCGCCCATGGCGCGGGCGTTGCAGAGAATCACGCCATAGAGCAGTCCCCACTTGATGTTCGGCAAAGTGACACGGAAAAATGTTTGCCACCCGCTCGCGCCGAGGGTGAGAGCCGCTTCTTCCTCTTCGTTACCTTGCGCTTGCACTAAGGGGATCAACTCTCTTGCAACGAATGGGAAGGTGACAAAAATGGTTGCAAGGACAATTCCGGGCACGGCAAAAATGATTCTGAAGTCGTGCGCCGCCATCCATGGACCAAGAAGCCCCTGCAGGCCGAAGATCAGCACGTAGATGAGGCCGGAGACGACTGGCGAAACGGAAAAAGGCAAATCAATCAGTGTGACTAAAAAGCTCTTGCCGACGAATTCGAACTTTCCAATGGCCCAGGCGGCAGCGACTCCGAAGATCAGATTCAGAGGTACGGCGATACCTGCGGCGATCAGCGTCAAACGAATCGCGGCCAACGCATCGGGCTCGCGCAAGCTGGCGAAATATACCGAAACACCTTTGGCCAGTGCGGAAGCGAAGACTACTGCCAAAGGCATGAATAGGAAGACTCCCAGAAACAACACAGCAATCGTAATCAGCGACCACCGGACTAATGCACCCTCGGTAGTCGCGTGCGCCGCTCTGGAAGGAGCCGCCGAGCCCAAATTCCGCAATGTGAAGGTTGTAGCCATCGGCCTTAAGCCTCACTGAGCGCGATGTCCGCGCTGTCCACACTGGATTTCGTTCTCATCCGGCTGCCGCTCCATGCCTGCAGCAAGTTGATTGCCAGCAGCAGCACAAATGACGCCACCAGCATGACCACGGCAATGGCGGTCGCTCCCGCGTAATCGTATTGCTCCAGTTTGGTGATAATTAGCAATGGCGTAATCTCGGTACGCATCGGCATATTGCCGGAGATGAAGACCACCGAACCGTATTCGCCCACGGCGCGGGCGAATGCCATGGTCACGCCAGTCAGCGCCGCCGGCAAGATCGCAGGCACCAGGACACGCGTGATGGTCTGCCAACGGTCCGCTCCCAAGCTGGCTGCGGCTTCCTCCATCTCTTTATCCAGATCTTCTAAGACTGGCTGTACCGTCCGGACCACGAACGGCAGCCCGGTAAACGTCAGGGCAATTACCACGCCCAACCGCGAGTACGCAGCTTTAATGCCCAAAGGCTGCAAGTAATGGCCAATCCAACCGTTGGCGGAATAAATCGCGGTCAGCGCAATGCCAGCAACCGCCGTGGGTAAAGCGAAGGGCAAATCCACCAGCGAATCAAACAGGCGCTTCCCGGGAAAGTTGTAGCGCACCAGCACCCAAGCGACGATCAATCCGAAAACCAGATTGATTCCCGCCGCAATTGCCGAAGCTCCAAAGCTCAACTGATAGGACGCCAATGCTCGGGGAGCAGTGACGATATGCCAGAACTGGTGCCAGTTCAGCGAAGAAGCTTTAAGAAACGTCGCCGAAAGCGGGATGAGCACAATCAGGCTCAGATACAGGATGGTGAATCCCAGAGTGAGGCCAAAGCCTGGCAAAATCGTCCGCTGTTTAAAATTGACTGCCACGTTAATATTCGTTCCTTACTGGTTCGGCTGATACACCTGATCGAACACGCCACCATCGGCAAAATGGGTTTTCTGAGTCTTCTGCCAGTCGCCAATAATTTCTGCCAGAGTGAACAGGAGTTCCCTTCTTGTCCACGACTTTGTCCACAAGGCTCACGGTCGGCTCACACAAAATGCTGACCGAGGGAACCACGATTTCGAATTTGTCCTGGCCCAGATCTTTGGCGCCGAGGAGTACTTCATTTTCCCAAGCGATGAGTACGTCTCCGATACCGCGTTCCACAAAAGTGGTGGTCGAACCGCGCGCGCCGGAATCGAGTACGGGCACATTCTTGTAAAGCTTGGTTATGAAATCTTTGGCTTTGGATTCATCGCCACCGGATTTTTTCAGGGCATAGCCCCAGGCTCCGAGATAGTTCCAGCGCGCGCCGCCCGAAGTTTTTGGATTCGGCGTAATCACCGACACGCCAGGTTTAATCAGGTCGTCCCAATCCTTGATGCCCTTGGGATTGCCTTTCCGCACCAAGAAGATGATGGTCGAAGTGTAGGGTGAGCTGTTGTTCGGTAGACGGGATTGCCAATTTGCCGGCAGCAGCTTGGCTTTGTCGGCGATTGCATCAACGTCGTAAGCCAGAGCAAGCGTGACAACGTCCGCTTCGAGTCCATCAATTACCGCACGTGCCTGCTTGCTTGATCCTCCATGGGACTGCTGTACATCAACTTGTTGCCCAGTTTTCGCTTTCCAATACTTGGTAAACGCGGCGTTATAGTCCTGGTAGAGCTCACGCGTCGGGTCATAGGAAACATTGAGCAAGGTAACGGCCTTACCTTGCGCGAGCCCCTGTGCGACGAGAGCCAATATGAAAGCAAATGCGATCAATAGTTTTACTTTCTTCATCATCTTTCCTTGGCGCTAATTTCTGTTGGGAACAATCATGGGCAACACGCCCGGCTCTATTTCTTTTTTCTTGCGACGTGCTTTGGCAGATCTGGGGCCCCGTTGATTACTCACGATGTCAGCTAAAGAAGTGTTCTCAAGAATCTTGGCAGCGGCGTCACGGACGTCGAGAAACACCTGGTACAGAGCGCGATGTTCGGCGTCGCGATCAATCAGAACCCGCAGCTGATCGGCGTCTCCAAAAGGCGCGAGCGGACCATCAATCAGCCGGATGATCTCGCTGAGATGGATCTCTGATGGAGCGCGGCGCAACTGATATCCACCCTTGGCTCCGCGCACGCTTTCCACGATCCGCGCGTTCTTCAGTTCGAGCAGGATGAGTTCAAGAAATTTCTCGGGCAGCTCTTCTTCGTACGCGATATCGCGGATGCGAATGGCGCCCTGGTTGTAGTGCCGCGCCAGCATCATCATGGCTTGAAGCGCGTACAGCCCTTTTTGGGAGATCTTCATGAAAAAACTGTACCACAATGTCTATGTGTTTTATAGACATAAGAGAGATAGCAAACCAGGTGCCAAAGCCGCAAAAGCAGCTAAGTCATTAATTTTCAACGCGACCGGCTATGCCCCAAGGTGTCTTTTTGCACAGCTGCGCAGAGATTTGCAGAGTCCATGAAGGAACATTTCCGCTTTGCTTCAGTTAATTCGGGCCACCTGCAAGGTAATATTGTCGGGGCCTCCACGCTGCCTTGCCAATTCCACCAACGTCTTGCACGCTGCGGCGGGTGCTTGTTTGGTCAGGACCTGCGCAATTTCGGACTCGTTCATTTGCCCCCACAGCCCGTCGGTGCAGACCAGAAGAACATCTGATTTTTCGAGCAGTAGCGGTTCCGGAGAAAAATCAGGTTCGATCTCATCCGATACTCCTAGTGCCGCAGTAAGCACGTGCTTCTGCGGATGGTGCTCGGCTTCTTCTTCCCGGATCATTCCAGTCTCTACTAAGTGAGCAACCAGGGAGTGGTCGCGCGTAAGCAGGCGAAGCTTGCCTGAATGAAGCAGGTACAAGTGACTATCTCCAAGATGGGCAAAATACAGTTTGGGGCCTACGAGCGCGAATGCCGTACAGGTTGTGCCCATGCCGAGAAGCATGAAATTTGAACGCGCTTGTTCCTGAATGCGCTGGTTGGCTTGGCGAAAGGCCTCGAGTAAACGTTGCTGTGGACTGTTTTCTTGAGAGCTGGAGTAGATCTGCTGAATCGCTTCGACCGCGATGCGGCTCGCGACTTGGCCACCTTCGTGACCTCCCATTCCGTCAGCGACTACAGCCAGACGTCCCAGGCTTTTGAAACCAGCATCATCTTCCGGTTCCCAATAGGCGTAACTATCCTCATTATTCTCGCGCTGGCAGCCCACATCGCTGATGCCGGCAATCTCAATTCCCGGACGCATCTTCATTATGATTCCGCATTATGATTCCGCGCACTCGCTCCGAAAAACTCGAATTATACGCGACTAGCCTAATCATTCATCGCCTGACATTTGTCACGCGGGCTCGGTGATGAACTCCACTGTTAGCGAGGTTTGCGGTTCAAGGACTATGGGATGGCAGAGAAACGCAGGTCCCCGAGGCGCAAATTATGGCAAGCGCACAAATTTTGCCGATCACAGGAAGGCCAGCCGCAGGTCCGCAGCCGGTAGCACGGCTGGAAAATGTGAGCAAAAACTATGGCCGAGTCCGAGCTTTGCAGGACTTCAACTTTGACGTGCGGGCCGGGGAACTGGTTGCGTTCCTGGGCCCGAACGGCGCTGGTAAGACGACTGCAATCCGGCTGCTGCTGGGACTGGCGATGCCAACTACCGGCAAGGTGTCGGTGTTCGGCGCGAACCCAGCTGATGTGACGACCCACATGCGGGTTGGCGCCATGCTTCAAGTAGGTAGGGTGCCAGAAACTTTGCGGGTGCGGGAGCACGTGGATCTGTTCTCTTCGTATTACCCCAATCCCCTGCCTATTGCCGAAACTCTGGCCATCGCCGGAATCGAGGATCTGCGCGACCGCAAGTTCGGTGTGCTTTCTGGCGGCCAGAAACAGCGAGTGCTCTTCGCTCTGGCGATTTGCGGCAATCCCGATGTGCTGTTTCTGGATGAGCCAACTGTGGGACTCGACGTGGAAGCCCGCCACATGTTGTGGGATGAGATTCGCAACTTACTGGCCAGGGGCAAGACGGTCGTGCTTACCACCCACTACCTTGAAGAGGCCGATAGTCTGGCTGACCGCATTGGGGTAATCAACAAAGGTTCGATCATCGCTGAAGGCACTCCGGCGCAGATCAAATCACTGACTGCAGGAAAGAAGATTCGCTGCATCACCCAGCTCAGTTTAGACGTGTGCAAAAGCCTGCCAGATGTTGTGGAAGTCCACCGCGATCGCGATGCGGTGTTGATCCATACCTCGCAGGCGGAGGAAGTTCTCCGCCGGCTGCTCAGCCTCGATCTGGAACTGTCGGGAATTGAAGTAACAAGCGCTGGCCTCGAAGACGCATTCCTGGCGCTGACGCGGGACGACAAAGTCTAATTCTCAAGGAGACTGGGATGGTTTCAACGGCGATCAATCCGACGAGTTTACGGCAGCCCAATCTACTCACAATCTACGCAAAAGAAGCGAAGTACGAATTGCTGAAAGTCCTTCGTTCCCCCATGTACTCGGTTTCGACCGTGGTCTTCCCTCTGATGTTCTACGTGCTGTTTGGATTGGTAATGGGAAAGCAAATGATCGGAAGCATCAGCAGCACCTTGTACTTGATCCCCGCTTACGGAACGTTCGGAGTGATGGGAGCGTCGCTGTTTGGGACGGCGGCTACTTTGGCGTCAGACCGCGGATTAGGGTGGCTGCAGGTAAAGCGCGCCAGTCCGATGCCGCCATTCGCATATTTCTTTGCCAAGGTGGTAATGAGCATCGTTTTCAGCACGGCTGACGTGCTGCTGCTGCTCATATTGGGAGTGCTTTTTGGTGGAGTGCATCTGCCGGCGGCCACTGCGAGCAAGCTGGTGTTGACCCTGGTAGCCGGTTCTCTTCCCTTCTCCGCCATGGGCTTGGCAATCGGATATTTTGCTGGACCGACTTCGGCTCCCGCAGTTATCAACATTTTCTATCTACCGATGTCGTTTTGTTCAGGACTATGGATGCCGTTTCAGTACTTGCCCAAGTTCGTGCAGTACCTTGCAGTCTTTCTGCCGCCGTTTCACTTGTCGCAACTGGCGTTAACCGTGGTCGGCGCCGGACGCGGGGAGCCAAACCTGGGACACTGGGAGGCACTGGCCGGCTTCAGCATGCTGTGCCTGGGCGTCGCGCTCTGGGGACATCAACGCGATCAGAAATGCAACGGTTGAGGAGATTAGCCGTGAAGTTGGGATGGTAAGAATGGTGCTGGTATGTGCGGCGGTTGCGCTGATGGCGCTCCTCGGGCGCCTCGACCTGCTGGCCATTGTCGCCCCGCTAGCACTGCTGGTCAGCTACGGACTGTGCCGAATGCAGGGCAGTCACCGTTCGGGCCAGCGTAGAATGTAGAAGAGGAAATGGGCCTCATCCCCAAAAATCGCGACCATGGTTGGGCACCGTATGTTTGGCTCGTGTTCCTCTCTTTCTTCTTTTTCCAGCCGGTACTGGGTCATGCTGGCTTGAAAGAGTGGCTGATTACCATTTCGTCAACGGTGGTGTTTGTTTCGCTGTATTTCGGCATCTTTTGGGTCAAGCCGCCGGTGAACTACGTGCTCCTGGGATGCATGGCCGCGATGGGACTGGCGCTGGGCTTCATTAATCAAGGGGCTTCGGTATTCATTATTTTCTCGGCGTCGTTTATCCCGTGGGTCCTCGGCACTTCCAGGCGCGCTTTGGCGGCATTGACCAGTCTGATCGGATTGTTGGCCATTGACGCGCTGGTCTTCCATGCTCCACTCGGTTTTTGGGCGACCTCGATGGTCGTGGCTTTGGGAGTCGGGGGATCAAACATTGCCTTCGCCGAAAAGAACCGTGCCGATTGCAAATTGCGAATGGCCCATAACGAGATTGAACATCTGGCAAAAGTGGCTGAACGCGAACGCATCGCCCGCGATCTGCACGATGTTCTGGGGCACACACTTTCGCTGATTATCGTGAAGTCCACGCTGGCCGGCAAACTTCTGGAAAAGTATCCGCAAAGAGCAAAGAGCGAAATTGCGGACATCGAGAAAGTCTCGCGCGAAGCGATGGCGGAAATTCGAGCCACCCTACGCGGCTATAGCACCTACAAACTCTGTGAGGAAATCCAGCGCGCTGAAGTTGCGCTGAAAAGTGCCGGAGTGGCATTGGAATCGGAGGCAGCCGAGCTCGGAATGACGCCAGCCCAGGAAAGCGTAGTGGCCCTGATCATGCGCGAAGCTGTGACTAACGTCGTGCGCCATGCGCAGGCGCAAAACTGCCGAGTGCGGATTGCGCCAAACAACGGAAACTGTGTTTTCGAGATTCAGGATGACGGGCGAGGTGGTTTTGAGGGCGAAGGCAACGGGCTGCGCGGAATGCGCGAGCGGGTTGAGGCGCTTGGCGGCCGAGTCGAGCGTGACACTTCAGCGGGCACCAGGTTGCGATTCGAATTTCCACTAGTGGCGTCCGCCAACGGCAATCATTGAATCCTGCGGTCAAAACCGGACGCAAGACCATCCGCGTGGTCATCGCTGAAGATCAGGGCATGGTGCTCGGAGCGCTCGCCACTCTGCTCGAAATTGAAGGTGACATTAGCGTGGTCGGGCGCGCACGCAACGGCGCCGACGCTCTGAATGCTGTGCTAACTCACAAACCGGACATTTTCCTGACCGATATTGAAATGCCGGAAATGAGCGGCTTGGATGTTTCTGCCGAACTGAAGCGCAGGCGGTCAGCAACCCGCGTCATTATTCTTACGACATTTGCTCGCGCCGGTTACTTGCGCCGCGCCTTGGACGCTGGCGCCGCAGGTTACCTGTTAAAAGACATGGCTGCGGAGAAGCTGGCGGAAGCCGTGCGTCGTGTACAGAGTGGGCTGCGGGTAATTGATCCAGAACTTGCCGCCGAAGCCTGGGTTGAACCAGATCCCCTGACAGACCGCGAACGCCAGGTGCTCCGATTTGCCGGCGACGGGCTGACCAGCATGGACATCGCACTTAAGCTCAGCCTTTCCGAGGGCACCGTTCGGAATTACCTCTCCGAGGCCATCAGCAAACTGGGCGCAGCCAATCGCATTGAGGCGGCACGCATCGCGCGGACCAAAGGGTGGTTGTAATTACGGAACGGGTTTTGCTTTATCGTTTGTTTTCACGGCGGCGGGAACTTCGAAACCGTAACGCCTCAATATCTGGGTCGCCTCCTCGCTCTTTACAAACGATTCGAACTCCACCGCCAACTTTTGCTGCTTTGAAGACTTGAGAACGACGCAGGCCTGCTGAATGGGCGGATAGTCGCTCGCCGGAATCTCGGCAAACTGGACTTGACCTTTAATAGAGGGTGACAGCGCCAGCGAAAGGGCCA
>WNGA01027995.1_pt1 | contig 10241 bp, 8 predicted proteins | sample 5400061 | NCBI WGS metagenome assembly WNGA01 (sample SAMN13153366, study PRJNA577476) | soil metagenome | isolation source: 100 cm soil or saprolite under grassland replicate 2 | place: USA:California | collected 2016-06-15
GCAATACCGATCCGACCCCGATCAGCTACAGCTGGTCGATCGATACGGTTGCGCCGACGACGAGCATTATCAGCACTCCGCCGGCCGTGTATAACAGCGCCAGCGCAAGCTTCAGCTTCGGCAGCAACGAGACCGGTGCCAGCTTTCAGTGTCGCCTCGACGGCTCGGCGTTTGCGACCTGTAGCAGTCCCAAGAGTTTGAGCGGTCTGGCGGATGGAGGTCACACCTTTGAGGTCAAGGCGATCGACGCGGCCGGCAACATCGATCCCAACGCGGCCAGCTACAGCTGGACGGTCGATACCGTCGCGCCCGCTGCCCCGGTCATCAGTAGCCCGGCGAACAACAGTTACAACACGACTGGCAGCATTACACTGTCAGGCACTGCTGAAGCCAACAGCACAGTTACGATCTTCGACGGGACGACATCCAAGGGCATGACCACAGCCGACACCGCCGGTTCGTGGAGCATTCTGCTGAGCAGCGTTGCTGATGGCACACATACATACACAGCCAAGGGCACAGATGCGGCCGGCAACACCTTGGGGGCCTCGGGGGCGGTTACCGTGATCGTGGACACCGTCGCACCGAATACGACGATCGACACTGGCCCGTCTGGAACTGTTGACACGGCCGCGGCTAGCTTTACCTTCTCGGCTGATGAGATCGGGAGTACCTTCGCGTGCGCACTCGACGGCGCTCCCTATAGCCCCTGCACATCGCCGCTATCCTACACCGATCTCGCCAATGGCCCTCACACCTTTACAGTGCGGGCCACCGATACGGCTGGCAACACCGACCCAACGCCGGCAAGTCGCAGCTGGACCGTCGCAGCCACGGTGGTGATCATGGGCGCCGGCGACATCGCGTGTGGATCCTCGAGTGGCGGCGACTGCAAGCAGATGGCCACCTCGGATCTGCTGGTCAATGGCAATCCACGGGCAGTGCTGCCGCTGGGTGATGACCAGTATGAGTGCGGCTCCCTGAGCGACTTTAACACGTACTATAATACTTCCTGGGGGCGTATCAGGACCAAGACCTACCCGGCGGTCGGCAACCACGAGTATAACACCAGCACGGACTCAACCAACAAGTGCTACAACGCACCGAGCGGTGCACCTGGCTACTATACCTACTTCGGGAATGCTGCATCGCCAACCGAGCCTGGATGTACAGTCAACTGTAAAGGCTACTACTCCTACGATCTGGGAGGCTGGCATATCATCGCGCTCAACTCGAACTGCTCGCAGGTTGGCGGCTGTGGTCTCGGGAGCCCGCAGGAGGTGTGGCTGAGAAACGACCTTGCGGCACACCCGACAAGCTGCACCCTCGCCTACTGGCATTATCCACGGTTTACTTCTGGGACAAGCGGCTCGACGTTTGTGATCGGATTGAAGACATTCTGGCAGGACCTCTACAATGCCGGGGTCGAACTTGTGCTGAACGGCCATGATCATGACTACGAGCGGTTCGCACCACAGAACGTGAATGGGAACCTCGACTCTACAAACGGTATCCGCGAGATAGTTGTAGGGACGGGCGGGAAGAGTCACGAGAGCTTCACGACTGTTCTAACCAATAGCGAGGTTCGGAACTCGGACACCTTTGGCGTACTCAAGTTGACACTCCGACCTGGGGTATATGACTGGCAGTTTGTCCCGATCGCTGGCAAGACCTTTACCGACTCGGGGAGCACTCCTTGTCACTAACATGGGACATGCCGTGGGGGCGGCGATGCCGCCCCCGCGATGCTCCTTTCTACCAGTCGTGGGGGTAATGCCAAGAGGGGACGGCGCTAGCTAGCTCCTGACACTGACAGATCCGGTGCGAATCTGGAGCAGACGATCGCTGGCCGCTTCTACCGCTCGCCTTCTTTGGGAGCATACTTTGATAGAGACCCTGATATGAACACATCGAATCGGCATTTTCATACTGTAGCTCTGGTTGGCATGGATGGCTCTGGGAAATCGACGCAGACGACGCTGCTGAACGAGGCGCTCGCAAAACAAGGGGCGCGCGTGATCCAGATTCATCCTTTCGGCCGCAAGCTGCTATCAGTGATACCAGATCGTGTCGGCTTACGATCGTCGTCAACTGGCCGTCGGCCGGCCTCGCCAAGGCTATCGACACGAATGGCAGCCATCGCGGAAATTCTCGACATCGGTCTGTTTGTGTGGGCCGCGTACATCTGGTGCATGCTTCTGAGGCTTTTCGGGCATCGAGACGTCTGGTTGATAAGCGACCGCTCGTTCGACGACATCCTAGTGAAGCACCGGCGGCTGCAGTCGCTCTCACCAAGTCTGCTCGAACACGTTCGGGGCCTTGTACCGCACCCTGGCGTGACGATTTGGCTGCATACCGAGCCAAGTATCGCGCGTGCCCGCGATAACGATTTTGACAGCGCCTATTACGAAGAGCTTCACGCGATATATTCAGCTGTGGCAGATCGGTTTGGCTGGCGAATCGTTCCAACCTCCGGGCAGCCCCGCGAGGCGGTCTTTGCGCGCATTATCGAGAAGTTGCGGCCGCACGCACTCTACGCAGATGTGGAAGGGTTGCGAGACAATCATAATGCACCTATACCATGATATTGCCAAGATCTGACCCTCGCTTCATTGGGCATTTACGTCTAACGTCCGTCGCTGTGCTTAAACATAGGACGTGCATAGATACACAGGAACGTATTATTCCGAGGCTGGTAGAATGACTTATCGCATTCTCATGTTGAGCAGTATCGCGCTGGCCGCCCCGTGGAACGGGGCCGACAAAAATCTTGCGCGGCTGCTCGTACAATCCGATTCCAACAACCAATTCATCGTGCAGACCGGTATTGACGAAGCCTGGCCGTCACATGTCGGGGCTGTTCGGCTGCGTGGTACGAGTCCGATACCGACGAATAGAGAGAAGCTACGTGGTTTTTCCTACTTGCTTCGTCACACTCGCGATGTCGATCTTGTACATGTCGTCGCGAGTCTGAGCAATCCATCTCCGTGGACTGCGCGTCTAGTCCATGACTGGCTGGCTGCGTGCCGGAAACCCCTCGTGCATACGATTCCATCTATCGGTGATATACCTATCAAACACCAAAACTTTGCGGGTGACATCACTGTGGTGGTATCGGAGCACACCCGGCAGTTGCTTACAAGCCACGGCGTGCCAAACGTTGTGCGCATCTTTCCACCCTTAGATGAGCGGCATCTGCATCCCTCGACATCAGCAACCGAATTAGCTCAGAGGCTCGCGCTTGGGCCGCGTGCCGTGCTTTACCCGGCACACTACGGCCCGCAAAGCGGCATAAGCGAAATAATTCGCGCCTTCGCACAGTTACCAGCGACATTGCATGACGCCGTGCTGGTGCTCGCGTGCCGCACTCAGCCGGGTCAAGACTCAGCACGTGAGGCACAGCACGCGATGGCCTTCGCAGCTACGGCGGGCATTGCACACCGCGTGCGGGTGATCGATAATGTCAGCGACATGCCTGCGCTCATTATGGCGTGCATGGTCATGGCCTTGGTGCCAGGCAAGCTTGCCAGTAAAATGGATCTACCACTGGTAGTTCTAGAAGCGCTTGTCCTTGAACGTCCTGTTATTATTAGTGATAAGCCACCGATGAGCGAGGCGCTATTTGGTGGCGGCTTTGCAGTCCGTCACGGTGATGTACCTGCTCTGACAGCAGCACTTGCCCAATTGCTCTTAGATTCGAACCTACGGGCAAAGCTCGCCGCGCAAGGACGTGCAGCTGTGCTGCAACAGTGTCATCCAGTTCGAGTTGTCGACCGCTACAAGCAGATCTATCAGTCGGCGTTCGAAGGACACCGAGAGTTAGCAAGAAAGTTACTATGAGCTTGCTCGCAAAGAAAATGAAGCGGATAATGATTGGGAAGCATGAGATAAATGCTGACCAAGATCCGCAAAATGAAACGTCCGAAACGGGTGATGGGCTCAGGCTGTCCTCAACCGCGAAAGAAGCCCATCGGGCAGGTAGCACTGAACGTAGAGTTCATCAGGAGACTAACGCTGGCAGTCTGACCACCGAACACAACGGGCAGCGGTCGAGTGCACTACTTCCCATGGAACCAGTACTGGCACACGGGGGTATCGGAACGGCGCGGTTGGAATTAGCTGGCTGCGGCAGTTCTGATCGCGGTATCCTACAACCGCTGCGGCATACGAGGCACGCGAAGCTGACATACACGCGCGCAGACTAGCAGGTTCAACGCTGGGTCACTACCAGGACCTTGTGCATAGCGTCTTTTCTACGGTTGTAACCTGGCCCATAGAAATGCTGCTGCCCTGGATAGCGATTACCCTCGTTGTCCTGGTCACATTCGGTCTGCGCGCGACCTATCTTGGCCGTTCCTTCGATCTCTTCATTGATGAGATCACGTATCTCCGCATCGCCAAAGGCGTCGCAGACAACCTGCACGTGCAGCTCTATGGTAAACCTTTCTATCTGCACCCGCCCGCGTTCTTCTTTGTCGAAGCAGCCTACCTTGAGCTGTTCAAGCCGTTCGGTATCCTCATTCATCAGATCCAAGCTGTACGCTATCTCAATGTCGCGTTCGCCAGCCTCTCGGCGGTTGCCCTCGTGCAGATCGGCCGTCGTCTCGGCGGGTGGCCAGCTGGTCTGGCTGCGGCTGGAATCTTCGCACTTGATCCATTTATCATCAAGATGAACAGCCTCAACTTGCTCGATACGTCGGCGTTGTGGTGGGTACTGGCGGGCTACTGGATCATCATTGCATCCATGAGCGACGAACGCATACCAAGAGTGTTGTGGAGTCCGCATGCGAGTCTGCGCAGAGTTGTGGCGGAGTTGCGCGTTAGGAATCGGCCACATTCCCACCTAATCAGTCCTGACAATACCAAGTCAATTGCATTATGGCCGACGCTTGCGGCAGGTCTATTATTTGGGATGGCACTGTTAACCAAAGACATGACGGCCTTCCTCACGCTGTTGCCGCTCGCGACCTGCTTCCTGATCAATTGGTCTCTTCCCCGCCGGAGGATCGCGCTGATCGGCAGCATCGCCTGTCTCACTTATGCGATCTACCCGCTCACAGTTGCGTTATCAGGAGATTGGGGGCGATTTGCGCAACAGAAGTTTCGCGGTATCGAGCGGCTTGTGGGTGCCGTGAGGATAACCGGGCTCAATCGTCACCACGGTCCTTCGTTCGTTGATGTCATAATTGCTCGACTGAGCCTGTTTGGTATGACCTATACGCTCATTGTGTTCGGGATCTTCGCAGTATGTCTCTTATTGGTGCTTGGGGGCTCGGCAAATCGCCTTCTGGCAGCCTGGACCGCGAGCACCTATGTGCTGCTTGGCTACCTTATCCTCTTTGGTACGGTGGAAGAGCAGTTCTTTTACTTTATAGTGATCCCAGCCCTCCTCGCAACCAGCATCGCTGCGACTCTGATCTTCAAATCGTGTATCGTCACGGGCCGTGCGCGCCAAAGGTTACTCATGGCGACAACCGGGTTTGCAATGCTGGTTGCTGGGTGGAGTAGCTATTCGTGGGTCAATACACACTTTACGCCAGACAATGGCTATGAACGAACCCTAGTCTACCTTGAGCGCAATGCTCCACCAGGGAGTCGCGTCGCGGCATCAAGCGAGACAGCGCAGTTCCTGCTAGACCGCTTTAGCAGTGGTCCGTGGAGTTCGTGGCATACGGTCGAAGAACTAGAAGCCTACGCTCCGGATTATCTGTTGGTCACGCCGCACACGCTCACCTGGAATTACGGTGAAGAGGCGAGCCCTCTCCTAAATTGGGTTCAGCGTCATGGCGAGCCGGTGTTCACATTCCGTGGTAAAGCCGACAATGTGCTCGTGTTGTATCATCTGTCTAAGAACAGGTAGCGCATACCGTGATGTGGGGTAAATAGAGCAAACAGTTTGCGTTGCTCTCGGCAATGACTCGGCGATAGTCGTCGAGTGTGGCGTACTGGCCTGTAAACAATTCCTCTTCACGGTACCAGGCCATGCCGATCAGCCCATAGCGTCGCATCTGCAATGCCGATAGCCGTAGGGCCACAACCTGTCCGTGTCCCGTATTCTCGCCAAAAAGCCGCAGTCCAAGCGGGTGAGACTGTGCTAGGCTCGCGAGATACTTGACTGGGCTCCAGTAGCGCGGGTCAGCATTGTCGTCGGCAGAGGCATCAGCATCTAGCCAGGTGGTCGTGGGGATAACGAGCGGATCGGTGAGGGCGGTGATCTGCCGTGTATAGTCGATACCGCGCGGGATTTCACCATGGTACTCAGCCGCGGTCGAGCCGTCGAGATTGACCGCGACGGCCCGCTCGATATCGCCCGGCCTGATCCCCCAGCTTGGATACAACATCATCAGGGGACCATTGTAGCTTTGCCGTACAATCGTGATCTGCCAGTTCTGAAATTCAACTAACGAATCAAGATACCAAGTAAGAAACTGTTGAGCCTCTCCAGCCGATGAAGGTTGGCCGGGAACCCACTGTGGAACGGGGTTCTGCATCAGCGCATTGCGATCGAACGCCCAGTAGCAATTTCTATTATTTCCGTACACTGCGGGCGGATACATCAGCTCACCATACCGGCCGCCACCCAAACGAACGGCATCGAAGTCTGCTCCAAAATCGGCAAAGACGTCGCCTACATAGGTCGCGACGAGCTGGCGAAGAGACTGGTTAAAGACGAGGTTCGTGTCACCGCTATCGATTTCTTGGCCAGCATAACTTTCACCAAACTGATTAACATAATAGGTGTCGGCATAATTATGGTGAACCCATAATGGGGTATCATGGAAACCAAGGCTAAGAATAACGCCAAAGCCAGCCTGCCACAGCTGAGCAAGCTCAGTGCGCTTTCGCTCGACATATGCCAGGTCGACTGTGCCCTCGCTCGGGGCATATTCGCGCCAACTGAGACTGAAGAGCTTGGAGCGAATGCCGGCCGCGGCTTCCTCGGCAAGGTGAGTTCCATCATTGCCGATCAATGCCCAGCAGTACGACCGTGCTCGGTACTCCGAGTGAGAGGTGTTCACATTAGGAGCCGCTTCAGGAGCGGACATCTCCGAAAGGAGACAATTGGTTCTAGCCTCACTGAGTGCTGCGTTGGGCGCTGCATCGGCAGCGAAAGCAAGCAGGCAGAGCAGGATCAAGCCGAAGCGCTGAAGTAGGAGAACACCATGCCTTATGTCATACATAAGTTGCACCATTACGAAACGTTCGCTATAACAGGGTGTATCTGCAAACTCACAACCGGCACCTTTTCTGTGAGATGCTGATAGATCTGCTATCCGTTAGTGTTGTCCGGTATTCCTTTATGGTAGGGATACTTACGCCTTTATTATACTGCCGGTGTCAAGAGATCTTGCTCCAGTAAGTGGCACCCCGGGCAGGAGGGCCAATTCTTCATCGAGGGGAAAAAGCCCTTTTGTGCAGGTCGGACACAGCCCATAACTTAATAACAGGACCTACGCAGTGAATGCGATCATTGGACCGCCACGGATTAAAGATCTTTCGTATCGAATGTTTTTTCGTTCGCAGAACGAAAAACATTCGATACGAAGAACAAAAATCCATGTTTTGCGAGCGACTGCGTAACTCCTGTATAATAAGGGGTGTTATGAATACGCCTGAGACACCACAATCGCCGGCGGACCCAAGCGAAGTGCACCAGGACGTGGCGGCGACTCAGATCGAGCAGCTGATTGAGCATATTGGTGCAAGGTACATCGCCGACCTGCGCACCTTGAGTGAGGAGATCGGTCGATTCTACGAGGCCCGGTTGATCGCGAAGGATGAGCAGATCGCAGAGCTCAGCCGGCGCGTGGAGGCCACTGAACGTGAGCGTGAAGCACTAGAAGCGCGCATACACGATCTCAAGAGCGCTCACGAGCGGTTCCTGGCCAACCTGCGTGCCTTACCTGAGGAGCTCGGCCGGCGTATTGAGGGCGCCGATCACGACCATGACACAATACCCGCTCGCACAGGCGAGCTCGAACGAAAGCAAGAGGCAATATCCCCAGCATCAGAAAGTGCCTCTTCAGGCTTTACGAGTTCGAAGACTCCTATCCCACGGTTGGTGCAGGTGCGGCAGAGCCAGATCGCCCATCTCCGCGAACATCTTGTGCAGCTGCAAGCAGCCTATCACGCGCTGCGCGGGCAAGTGAGGCAATCGAGGGAAAGACCCCCCGCATTCTTTTCCTACCGATCGGTGTTCATCTTCGTGCTATGCGCCGCTGTACTGATCGCCATCAGTATCTTACTGTTGGGCAACCCGCGTGATGGCGCTAATGTCCCGGGGCTTGGCGCACCAGACGTGGCGCGGACCTCTGCTCTGCTCGTGGCTTCGGCCCCAGCTCTCGCGGTGCCATCACGCGCAGCGCCGGAGTCCCAGCCATCGCCTCACTCAAAGGAGACGCCGGTGAATTCCCAGACGGCGCAGCCAAGTGGTGCACGCACAGTCGCGGGTCCAACGGCACACCCCTCATTCCTGCCGCTCACGCCCACGACTGCTTCGCAGCCCTCTCCCGCCGCCCAGGTCCTGCTCCAGCGGGTGGCTGCGGCCGAGGCCGCGCTGCGAACGGGTCAGCTCGAAGCGACGATCACATATGGCTCTGGATTACGCTCATCAGCGCGGGTGCGCTTCGATCTTGGCGATGAGCGGCATGTGCCGCGCTTCCAGATTACAACCACCTACGAAGGCACCAACGGCGTCCAAACGACCGAACGAATCACAATCGGCGACCAGTCATGGGAACGTCAGCAAGATGGTCAATGGACCGTGATGCCAGCACGCGAAAGCGCCCTCAAACAATTGCAAGTCTTTCTTCCCCGTACTGACTCGATCTCGAACGTGACCAGGGTGACCGTAGAGGGCACGTATGTCCTCCGCTGGTACGACGCTGCTCGCGATGCTGATGTCACGCTACGTGTTGATACGGCCGGCATTCCACAACAACTGCGCCGGGTGTCACGTGCGAACGGCCTGACCCGGACGGTGACCTACCGTGGCTTGAATACGCCGGTTGAGATAACACCCCCGGATGCGACCTGAGATACCGCCACGCGCAAGCAGGCCACTGTTGGCTGTGAAGTACGATCGCCGAGGTGTAAGCCGTGGTCAACAGATCGCGTTGACCAATCAATATACGAAAGGAGCTGTCCATGTGTAGGCTACTGCGACTGTCCATCCTGCTCGCGCTCGTGCTCGCGCTCACATCGATCGCCGCGGCAGAGCCAAAACTCAGCGTCATCTCACCAACCGAAAGAGAAACCATCCTTGGGACCACGGTGAAGGTTGTGGTCAAAACCAGTGACTTCGAGTTGGTCAAGGCCGTGGTGCCGGTTACCGAGGCAGGAAAGCGTCCGGATGCTAATCAGCCAGGCAAAGGCATGGTCCACCTCACGCTCGATCTCTTGCCACTGGCGATCTTGGATCAGGGGGACACCTATACCTTCACCAATGTTCCGTCTGGTGAGCACCAGTTGGAAGTCGAACTTGCCACCAACGATCATTCCTTGCTCTCGCCGCCGGTAGTACAGGTAGTGCGATTCCGGACAGTGGCGGAGCAGCCGCTGCCGGCGACCGGGACAGAATCGGGAGCGCCCCTACGGGTGCTATTTTTGCTCGCCAGCATCATGATCGCTGGGGGGCTGACACTGCGGCGCAAGCACAAGTGATCAAGCCAGGGCGCAATGAAGGTGCTCTCCATCACTTATATCGAACGTCCAGGCGCGACGCGGTATAATGTCCCAGGAGTAAGACAGGCGCGTTATGCCTTGGCAGTACACAGGCTATACCGTCCTTCTGTTCACCACCACGGGCGTGCTGGTCGCGCTGGTGCGGTATGCGCGGCTGCAGCATGCAGTGAGTGGCCGCCCAGAACCGGCGCGCTGACGATGGGCTACTGGCAGAATAAGAACGGCCAGGCGATCATCACCGGCGGCACATCAATATCTGGTGTCTGCAAATCCGGCACCTGGCTGCGGCAGTACGCCCCATTCCAGGATCTGAGCGCCACAGCCACGTGCGCGCAGGTCGCGACCTACGTCACCAACATCATCAAGGCGGCCAACGCTTCCGGCGCGGCGATGAACGCGATGCTGAAGGCCCAGATGCTGGCGACCGCGCTGGACGTCTACTTCAGCAACCCGGCGCTCGGCGCAACAAGATCAATGCGCCCGCGCCGATTGGCGGCGTGGCGATCGATCTGACCATGATCTGCAAGTTGATCGACGGCTCGGGCGGCACGGCGACG
>WNGA01013890.1_pt1 | contig 10238 bp, 15 predicted proteins | sample 5400061 | NCBI WGS metagenome assembly WNGA01 (sample SAMN13153366, study PRJNA577476) | soil metagenome | isolation source: 100 cm soil or saprolite under grassland replicate 2 | place: USA:California | collected 2016-06-15
CCCCGGTGCCGGTGCTGGTGTAGGTGGTGAGCACGTTGGCGACCAGGTGGGGATGGAAGTTCCGCTCCATCGCCCTGGCGGCCGCGGCGCCGGCCTCGGCGCCCTTCTTCTGCAACGCGATCTTGGCTGCTTGCCCGGCAGCGTCGCTGCGCTGCTTGAAGATCGTGGCCAGGCCCCGAAGGGTCGCGTCGCTCGAGCGGACGAACGCATGCACATACCCCGGCCCTTGGCTGCTGAGCGCCTGCACGATCTTCGGGTCAAGGCCACGGGCGATCAGGGTGCGCACGTCCGCCGACCAGGTGCGGAACTGGTCCCGTTCCTGCCGCAGGTTGCCCAGGATGGTGTTGGCGCTGATCTGGCTGGCGTGCTGCACCCCGCCGAACAGGGGAATGGCCTTCTCCACGTCGTTCTTGATCGTGATCATCGCCGGGTGCTGCGCGTGGATGGCGGCGGTGGCGGCCTTGGTCCCGTCGCCGAGCTTCCGCATCCCCTCCGCCATCCCGAGCGCGCGGTGCTGCCCGGTCAGCATGGCCGCATTCGCGGGCTCGTAGGCGGTGTGGACGGCCTGCTCGGTCTTCTTCCCGCCGATGGAGGTGACCGTGAACAGCCAGTCCAGCGCGGTCGCCAGCGGGTTGGTGTGCCGGTGCATCTGCTGGAGCTGCCCGTCGAACTGGCTGCCCTTGTACGCGCCGGCCGCGGCGGCCGCGCCGACCAGCCCGAGCGTGCCGGCCAGGCCCGCCCCGGTCGTCTCCGCCGCGGCAGCCGATGCGCGCCACGCGATCCACGCGTCCCGCCCGGCCAGGATCGCCTTGGTGACCTTCATCACCGGGTAGGCCAGCAGGCCCACGGTGACGATGGTGCCCTGGATGCCGGAGGGCAGGTGCGCGAACGCGTCGGCGAGCTTCCCGACCGCGCCGGCGATCCGCAACACGCTTGGGAGGAGCACGTTGCCGAGCTTCACCCCCGCCGACTCCAGCGACGCTTTGAGCTGGTCCCACTGGAATTTCGCGGTCTTCTGCGTTTTCGCCCACGCGTCGTCGAACTTGTTGACCCCGGCGGTCACGCCCTTGGTTTTCTGGTCGAGCGTGTCGAGGTTGTTCATCAGCGTCTGCACACCCGCCGAGCTCCGGCCACCGCCGAACACCGCCGAGATGACCTGCGCCTGCTTGATCGCTGACAGACCCGCCTTGTCCATGTGCGCTTTCAGGTCTGACAGGGCGACGACCAGGCCCTCCGGCTTGTGCATGTCCTCGGCGAGCTGGGTGGTGGACAGGCCGACGGAATGGAGCGCCTTGCCGGCCTTGTTGGTCGGCGCCTCCATCATCGTCATGGTCATCTTCAGCCGGGTGGCGGCCTCGTCGGCGTGCATGCCGCGGTCGGTCATGACCGCCAGCGCGCCGCCCACGTCGGCCAGCCCGAGACCGAAGTTTTTCGCGACCGGCAAAATACCGGTGGAAATGGCGGCGGTCAGGTCGTTCATTTTCATATTGCCTTGGCCAATTGTCGAATTCAACAGTCCGACAATTTGGTTAAGGCTGGTGGCGTCCTTCATTTGGGTCACGAACGCCGCGGCGACCGCGTTGGTGGTCTGCTCCAGGTCCGCGTTGCCGACCTTCGCGAGCTTCGCCGACGCGGCGACGGTGTCCAAGGCTTTCGCGCCCCGCAGCCCCACGCTCTCGACGTGGAAGAGGCTTTCGGCCAGCGCTTCCGGGCCGGTGCCGACCTTGGGTGCCAGGTCGAGCAGCGCCGGCCCCATCTTCTCGACCTCGGACTGCGCAGCGCCGGCCTGGGTGTGGACCCGCTCCATCGCGGAGTCGAACTTGGTCGCCAGCATGATCGACGCGACCGCCGCCGCGCCGGAGGCGACGGAGATCGCCTTCAGTGCCTTCTCCGCGCCGGCGCCCAGGCTCGCGTAGGCGCCCTTCCCCTCTGCCTGGGTCTTCCGCATCGCGGCGCCGCTCTCGCGGCTGGCCGCCATAAACTGCGCATTGTCCAAACGGAGCAACCCAACCAGGGGCGGAAGGTAGTCACCAGCCACGAGCAAGCCTTCCGGTCGTTAGGGAGAAGCTGCTACGGTCACGCGGATGGACGCCGCCTCACGCCCCCGGCCGCGCCTGCTCGGCGCCGGCATCGGCACGCTGCTCGGAGTCGCCTACGGGGTGTCCTGGCCGCTGCTCGCCGCGCTGGCGCTGCTCGCCGCGCTGGCGCTCAGCATCCGGCTGGTCCGCCAGGGCTAGACGCCCATCGCCGCAGCCACGCTGTCGCGCCAGATCCGATGGATCGCGACGGTCGTGCCGAACCGCCACGCCGGCCCGAAGTACGGGTACGGCGGCTGATGGTAGGTCCGGCCGATCGCGTCGGTCCCGTCGAAGCCGAGCTCAACCCGGCGGCTGTATACGACGGTCGGGCCGACCCTGGCCTCCCACGCGGTGCCGACCCGGCGGGGGCCGTCGACGCGGATCGACCGGCGCAGCGTCCCGGTGACCACCCGAGGTCCGGGCCGGCCGCTCGCGTTCTGCTGCGCTTGCCGCTGGATCATCTGCGCGCCGTCGCGGACGGTGTTGCGGCTGGCAAGGTCGACGCGGGCGTCCATCGCTTCCAACGCCGCGACGAACTCGGGGACGCCGAGCAGGTCGAACTCGACCGTCGCCACCAGGTCACCTCTTCGGCTGGGGTTGGGTACGCTGCCGCCGTTCCTCGATGCCCCGCTCGACCTGCTCGTCGATCGCGAGGAGCCAGTCGCACAGCGACGCCGGCGCCTCCTCGACCTGGGTCAGGGTCCAGCCGAAGATGCGGCAGAGCTGGTAGGTGCGGTACTGCTCGGGGAGCCTGCCGGGGTCGATGAGGGCGGCATCTCCTCGGGCGCGGAGGCGGACCCGTTGGAGCTGCCACCAGGCGGATTTGGGTCCGGGTCGACCTCGAACTGCTCGAACAGCCGCACGAACCGGTCGGAGGCGGCCTTGAGGAGCCGGTCGTAGTCGTGGCCGAGCAGATCGTCGAGTACCTGCGGCTGCTCGCTCGGCAACGGCAGGTCCAGCGACCAGGCAGCGATCAGCCACGGCAGCAGCGCCTCCGCGGCCCTTGTGCCCCGCCCGAGCGTGCCCGGCTCCTCCGCGGTGAGGATCTGCTGGACGGGCCGCCGTGCCCGGTTAGTGATCGTCTCGGCTGGGCGGAGCTCCGCCCACTGGCCGTGGGTCAGCTCGATTCGTTCCATGCCTCGGACTCCTGGACTTAGACGAACGTGCTGGCCGGCTTCGCGTTGAGGATGGTGACCTTCGCCGGCGACACGCCACCGCTCGCGCCAGCGTCGGTCGCGTTCGCGACGCCGGAGAACTCGATCGGGAGGTGGACGAACAGGCCGTCACGGCTGATCGGCGCGCCGGTGTAGGCGCCCTTGGTGGCGTGCAGCTTCACGGTGTTGCTGGCGTCCTGGGTGAACAGGAAGTCGACCGCCGGCTGGGTGTTGCTCAGGAACTCGGTGAGGCGGGTGTCGTCCTCCATCACCACGTTCGCCTTGCCGGTCAGGCTGACGGGACCCATGAACACGCTGTAGGGCTGCTGGGTGCCGTCGGCGGTGTGGATGACCTCGACCGGGCGGGACAGGTTGAACTCCCCGTCGATCAGCGTCGTCGCTGAGACGCCGCCGAACTGGGGGGTGCACTGCCACGCGGGGATCAGCGGGCGGGTACCGAACGACGCGGCCGGCTTGCTCTGGGTCGCTTCCAGCAGCCCGGTGAGGGTCGCCTCGAACATGAGCGCCCCGTCGCCGGAGAACTTGAAGCTGAGGTCGTGGCATTGCATCCCCGAGAATGCCCGGGTCGCCGCGACGTAGAAGTCGGTCAGCGAGTAGGACAGCGGCTGCCCGTCGCCGCTGTTCTTCGTCGAGAAGGCGTGGGTGAACGGCGCGCCCGCGCCGGTGGTGGTGCAGTCCCCGAAGAACGTGCCGAGCAGGTAGCCGATCGAGTCGTTGTAGACCGGCCCGGCCATCTTGTAGGTGACGAACTTCGGTCCCTGGACCAGGCCGTACAGGTCGACCATCGACCCGCGGAGCGCCTTGTCTTCCAGACCCATGATCGAGTCGGCCGGCTCGAACGACGTGAGCGGGATGAAGTCGGTCGCCGCGACGAACGTGCCTTTGACGGTTTCCTTGGCGACCCCGAGGAAGCTGAGGCTGGTTGGCTGCGGCACCGGTTACTCCTTCGGGGTGGCCTTGAGCTTGGCGGGCTTGACCTCTTCGAGGTCGGGATGGTCGACCGGCTCCTCGCTCCGCACGGTCTCGCCGGGGATCAGGTCACCCTGGACCGGCGGGACGGGGATGCGCTCATCCGGGCCGGTGTACTTGTACTCGGGCATGCTGGGCTCCTCGAGGTACGATCAGCGGATGGCGTATGCGGCCGGCTGGGGGCCGGTAGAAGGCCGAGACGGCGTATGGCGCGTCTGGGTGGGCGGCTGGTTTTCGGCCAAGCAGCTCGACGCTGCCCGAGACACCGGGGCGTTCTTCGCTGGCATCAGCTCGCTCCTCGACGACGTGATCCGCGAGCAGGGTTGGCGGCTCATCGGCGAACCAATCATCCAGCGCCACCGTCCAGCCGAGCCGCGCACCCTGGCCGAGCGTGACCTCCAGTACTGGCGGGCCGTCGCCGACGCTGCCGCCTCTATGTGTTGACGAGCGCGTCGATCACGGTCCAGGTCACATCGCCGAACACCCACACGCTGCCGGCCTCGCCGCTCTGCACCGCCTGCGGCTGCGAGATGACGATGTCCTCGCCGAACAGCCGGTCGCCCTCCCCGGACTGCCACACCTGCCCGCCCAACGTGCGGTCGGCGAGGATCCGGCCGATGATCTGCTCGGCCAGGTCGTCGAAGGCGTCCATCGCCTGCACGCCCGGGTCGACGCCGGAATCGCCGGTCGTGTCGGTCCGGCTCGCGACGACCAGGCGGGCCTGGTACGCGCGGAGCTTCTGCCCGGACGTGGCGCCGCCGATCGCGATCCTGTGCTGACTGTCGCGGGCCAGCGTCACGTAGGCGGCCGCGCCGGTGCCTTGCACGTCCGGGGTCCACATCTGCTGCCCCTGGATCAGCTTCGGCATCGCCGGGAGGACCAGCGCCAGCCCGGCCACGTGCGGTGGCGCGAACCAGTCCGCGATCGCCTGGCGGAGCTGCTTCCGGCCCAGGCCCGCGATGCTCACCAGAGCACCTCGCGGAGCGTCTGCGCCCAGGACTCGAACTTGATGGCACGATCGTCGATGTAGGCCACCGCCGGCAGCTTCCGGTTGGTGACCAGCAGCACGCCTCGAAATCTCCAGAACTCGGGCGGGTCAGGATCGCCCGGCACGTCAGGGCGAGCGTCAAGCCCCTGCTCTCTGAGCCATACAGCGACTGCCACGGGACTCCGGGTCGTGTGGACGAACACCGCGAAATCCAGCATCAGAGCGCGCAGCCCCTCGACCGCCCCCTCGAGCGGCGGGTCGTAGATGGTGCCGTCATCCCAGCCGCGCGAATAGCGGTGGATGACCCCGTCGAAGTCGACCGCGACCGTCGGCATCAGCGGATCCGCCGGAGCGACGACAGCAGCTCCTTCGCGTCGGCCACGTCCCGTGATCCGCCGCCGGCCGCGCCCAGGTGCTCCAGCTCGGGCAGGCCGGCCAGCATCGGCATGGCCAGCGCCTCCGAGCTGCGGGTTTTGATGAGCGCCGAGGTCAGCAGCACCGCGGCCTGCTTCGCCTGCGCCGGCAGCGCGGTCACGCTCACCCCCGGCTGATGCGCGAAGACCGTCGCCGAGACCGGGACGACCGCGCCGACCGGCGTGCCGGTCACGGTCACCTGCTCCTCGACCGACCCGGAATCGACCGTCAGCTTCGTCCCGGCGTAGATCCCGGTCGCATCCGCCACCGTCAGCGAGACAGCTCCGACCGCCGCCGCGGAGGCGAGGAGGGTGTTCGGCCAGCCGTTGACGTAGGTGTAGCGGACCAGCAGCCGCCGGCCGGGCAGGAACCCGCCGAGCTGCAACGGGCCGGCGCTCGACGCGAACGTCAGCCCGGACGCCGTGACGATGAACTGGTGCTCCTCGACCCACAGGCCGGACAGGTCGCCGAGCTGGGTGAGCCCGGCCGGGGTGGTGCCGTACTGGAAGTCGCGGACCTCGAGGATCGGCCAGTTGTCCGGGTGGACGATCAGGGAGCCGTCCCGCGAGGGGCGCAGCCGTTTGGCTTCGGTGTCGACGGTCGCGGCGAGGATCTGGTCGCAGATGGTGTCGACCCAGCCGCTCGCCCTGCCGATCACGTCGGCAAGGATTGCGTCTTCGGTGCCCGGCTGCCCGCCCGGGGCGAGGTCCGAGACGTTGACGCCGGTGGGGGCGGCCTTGTACTCGGCGCCGGTCAGATAGGGCGCTGCCCGGTATGGGGTGGTGAAGGCGACCTGCGCTGCCGGCGGCATCCCGTCTCCTTCTACGTGATCGTGATCGGGGCGACCGGGTCGGCGGGGACCTCAGGCACGTCGGTGATCTTCACCCACACCAGGTACGTGCCTTTGGCGAGGGTGGCGGTGCCGCCAGGGCCGACCAGGCAGCGGGCGTAGTACGTCGGTGGGGTAGTGGTCGGGTCGGTCTCCCAGCTCGCGGTCTTCCAGTCCCCTCCGGCCGGATCGCCGGCTCCCTGCGCCATGAACGCCATCTGCACTACGTCGCCGGTCGGGTCGACCGCGACACCGTTCTTGGTTACGCGGACCGGGACGCGGACGTACTTCAGCGACAGGGCGCTCTGCGAGTACACGGATGCTCCTATGCGGGCGGGCCGGGCTTCCAGCCGTCGACAGGGCTTGCCTGCTGCCAGCGACCGCCGGGCGGCCGTGTCGTCCACCGCACGCCGGGCGTGGCCTGCTGCCAGCGTGCGCTGGACGGGCCGGTCTGCCAGGCGGAGCCGGGCGCACCAGCGGTGACCCGTATGTCCTGCACGACCGGTGCCGGGCCTTGCGGCCAGGGTGGCTGGACGAGCCGGCCGCGGCGTGCTGGCAGGACCGGTAGCCGGTGGGTGCCGAGCAGCCGTGCCACGAATGCTGGCGGGGCTGGGGCTGCCGGCGGGGTCCACGGCGGCTGGACCAGACGGCTACGCCGCGACGGCAGTGCCGGCCGTCGTGCCCGTGGCTGGAGCGGGCACCAGCGTGTCCGCGGCCAGGCAGGCTCGACGAGCCGGCCACGTCGCCGGACGGCTGGCCGGCGACGCGCGACGATGCTGCCCGGCACCCACGCGGCTGCCGGTGGTGGGGGCTGCTGCGCCCACGGCGGGTCGATGAGCCGGCCGTGCCGTGGCAGACGGACCGCCGCGCGGCGCTGCACCGGCGACGGCACCCATACGGCCGTCTGGGGCGGAATGCCAGCCCAAGGCGGGTCGACCAGACGCCCGTGGCGTGGCAGCAGCCGCGGACGGGCGCGGGCCTGCACGATCCGGACTGGCAGGACTGGCGCCGGCGGCAGGATGACGAGCCGGCCGTGTCGTAGCGGGACCGGCCGCCGGTGAGTGCCAGCGACTGCTGGCACGAAAGCTGCGGCTGGCGGGGCAGCCTGCGCCCACACCGGTTCGACGAGCCGGCCTCGCCGCGGTAGACGCCACGGCTGCGGACGGCGGGCCAGCACCGGTGGGCGCCACACCCCTGCCGGGAAGCCCACCCCGACCCACGGTGGCTGGACGAGCCGGCCTCGCCGCGCGACCTGGACGCGCCGCTGTGGGCGCACCTGGACGACGACCGCTGGTGGTGGTGCTGGCGCGGGGTGTGGAGCGTCGAGGTAGTGGCCGCGGCGTGGCTGGATCAGCCGGCGCCGTGCCATCCGCTATCCCTTCGGCAGGTGGTGTCCGTTCGGGAGCTGCGGCGCAGCGACGATGAGGCCGCTGCGCGCCTGCCTGGCGGCGGCCTTGAGCCCGTCGGCGAGCCGGTCGAGATCGTCGGCGAGCATCGTGAAGGACAACCCGACGATCCCCTGTTCAAGCTGGACCTGGCAGATCGCCTGCCCGTCAGAGGTGCGACCAAGGCTGGTTTGCCAGTTGAGCGGGCCGCCCGGCAGCATCACCTTCGGCTGCGGGGTCTGCTCGGTCACTCCTCGACCTCGACGGTGAGGGTGAACAGGTGCGAGGCGGGCAGCGCGTTGCCGATGTTCACGAACGCCCAGCCGTTGGCGACGCCCTGGTCGCAGATGAACTCCTCGTACCCTTCGATCGGGAAGTCCCATGCGCTCTGGGTGTTGAACGTCAGCCGCGCGAACGGGTTGGCGCCGATCGACGGGCCGGTCGTGCCCGCCGTCGCGGCGGTGGTGATGTCCAGGCCGGTCGTGACCGACGTGGTGCCACGCGGATCGGTGTTCTGCCCCACGATGGTGGAGAACCCGGTCCCGACGACCCGGGCGGTCTGCCGGTAGACCGCGATCGTGTTCTGCTGTCCGGTCGTCGACCCGGCGGGGCCGCGGACGCCGAGGACGACGCGGCGCAGCTTGTAGTTCGCCGACGCGCCAGCCACCCACGCGGCGAAGTAGCCGTTGAAGGTGGTCGTGACCGGCGCGCCTGCGGGCTGCGCGGCCTGCGACTCGACGGCAGCGGTGAACCGGCCCACTCAGATCGACCGCCCTTCCAGCTCAGCGCGGATGCGCTCCTCGCGGCGCTGCTCGTTGTCGACGCGCCGCTCCTCCTCGTCGAACAGGTGGCCGACCGCCATGCCGGCGGTGGCCAGCGTCGCGTCGAGCTGCGCCAGCCGGTCCGGGTGGTGCTCGCCGAACTGCTCACGCATCGCCTTGCCGACCTTGGCGAGTGCGGCCTGCGCCGCCTGCTGGTCCATCCGCTGTCCCTTCTAAAAGATCCCGCTGTACTGGCTGATGACAGGGGGCGCCCATCTCGCTGCGGCGGGGGTGAGCGCGAGGATGTAGCTTTCCGCCGTCGCGGAGCTGCCGACCGTTACCGACTCCGAAACCGCCGCCGCGCCGGCTTGGAGGAGGTACTGGAATGTGGCCCACTGGTTGACGCTCGCGGCGACCGCGGACTGGTTCGGGGTCGTCGGCGACGGGGTCGTGCCCCCGGTCGTGTCAGTCCAGGTCGCCGGGATCGTGACCGTCTGCGTGACGCCCGACGCGGTTTTCCCGCCCCAGCACACCACGATCATGCAGTTGTTGATGCTCGGGGTGATCGTCGCGCTGGCGTAGGAGATCGCCGAGGCGTAGTCGAGGGCGCTTGACTGGTTGATCGGCGTGGTGGTGTCGACGCCGGAGAACGCGGTCGCGTGAGTACACCAGAAGCGGGAGGTGCCGAGCGTGAACGACGGGGCGGTGTCGCCGGCCTGGAGGAACCGCCAGAACACCGGCAGCCGCGTCGACGCGCCGGCCGGCTGGGTGAGCAGCGTCCAGCCGGCCGGGGTGGTGATCGTGGTGTTGGTCGCGCCGGAGCCGTGGCTGACCTCGAGCAGGCAGAGCTGGGTGCCGTTGAAGGTGAACCCGGTCGGCAGCGCCGAGGTGACCGCCGTCCCCGACGCGGTGCACTCGGTGTGTCCGTCGGTGCCGACCGGGGCGATCGACGCAGCGATCGGTGGGACCAGCCGGATGTGGCGCGGAGCCCGCCAGAGCCCCTCATGCTGCTCCCAGTCGTCCCAGCGGAGCGCGCTCACGGGACCGCCGGGTTATGCGACGTAGGGGAAGCCGCAGTTGTGGAGGATGGTGCGGGCAACCGGGGAGGTGTCGACGTTCTGTTCGATCGCGATCAGCACGCCGTCAGGGTGCGGGTTGTGCTGCTGGTCGCCGGTCCACTCCGCGATCGTGTTCGTGTCAGTCGCATCGACGATCACGTCGTCGTGGACGCACTGGAGGGTCGACCGGTCGCTCGAGGCCCCCTGGCCTTCCAGGTAGTTGTAGGTCTGCGCGTCGCTCCAGTTGAGCTGCGTGAACGGGATGGCCATCGTGCCTCCTGGCGGCTAGTGCCGGGTGCCGTTGCCGAGTCTGCGGCGGATCTGCTCCAGGTCTACCTGCGGGACGTGGAGCGCCGCCGGCCAGTTGGCGAGCTGCTGGGCGAGCAGGCCAGCGACCCGTTCGGTCATCGCCCGGTCGAAGAACACCGTCATCTGCCCGGCTGGGGTGGTGACCCGCATGACCAGGAACTGCACGGGCTGCCCGTCCGGCTGGCGTGCCTGGGCCTGCGCGACCTCCACACGGGTCGGCAGCGGTGCCGGCTGGACTTCCTGGGCCTCCTCGGCCGTGGCCATCCCGGCTA
>WNGA01013891.1_pt1 | contig 10238 bp, 8 predicted proteins | sample 5400061 | NCBI WGS metagenome assembly WNGA01 (sample SAMN13153366, study PRJNA577476) | soil metagenome | isolation source: 100 cm soil or saprolite under grassland replicate 2 | place: USA:California | collected 2016-06-15
CCGTACCGGAGGCCGGGCTTGAGCACGAGGTCTCCCACGTCGGGCGTGGTCTCGCCTGCGAGGAGCCGGAACAGGGTGCTCTTCCCCGAGCCGTTCGGGCCGACGAGGGCGACCTTGTCCCCCGCATGGAGGAGGAAGTCCGCGTGCTCGAGGACGAGCGTGGCGCCCCAGGATTTCCGGAGGTCCCGGCCCGCGACGATCGGCTCCATGTTCCCGAGGGCTAGGGCCTGGTCCCCGATGAGGCTTCGCCCGGCCAGGGTTGGCGGTCCGCGGTGCGCGACGATCCTTGCAGTTTTGCCAGCGTCCGGGCTCTCAGATGAACCCGCCGACTTGGAAGGTCGTGCCTTCGGTGAGCGACCAGCCATTTCAAAGCGACACGAACCGATTTCTATTCGGTGGAAGGTTAGGTGCCTTGGACGCTCATGAGTGGGAATGATTCTTTGGAAGGTCGCATTGGCTACCGATTCAAGAAACCCGAATTCCTAAAGCGTGCGCTGATTCACGCATCAGCTCAAGGGGCCGGAGGGGTCACGCAAGACGATGTTGCATACGCCCAACGGCTCTCCTGGCTGGGAGATTCCGTCCTGGAGATGATGGTCTCAGACAAACTCTACCGAGACTTTCCAAGAGCGACCAACGAGGACCTTCACAATTGGTCGATCCGCCTTACGGAAGACCGAACCCTCGCCCGCGTGGCAAAGGAGCTTGGACTGGAGTCCGTCATGGTGATTGGCGAGAGCCTCCGACTAGATCCCGGGGCTCTGGACAGACATGTCATGCTCGCAGACGCACTCGAGGCAGTCTTGGCGGCGATATACGTTGACGGTGGACTCCAGAGTGCCCAGGGTGTGGTTCAAAAGATTTTCGCGGGAGACTTCCTAAGCCTGCTCAAGTTCGTCCACCCATCCGAGAAATGAATGCGAATATTGATACTTCCAGCCACTTCTCTTTGCCCGTTTCCTCATGCAAGGTCTAAGCTTCAGAGCATTGCGACTGATCCCAGACCGTTTTGGGAAGGCATGGCCCAGCTATCCGAAAGACTTCATGGGCCTCATTCTGATCGCGTGGGTGATTCCCGCCCTTTACACCCTTGCGAACACGTTCTTCATCGGGCGGATGGAGATGGAGGCGATCGCCATCTCGGAGCAGTACGAGACCGTCGGCGTCACCCTTGAAGTCCTGTTGGAGATGTTTCCCCTCGCCGTCCTCGCACTGGTGGCCAGGGACCTGACGCAACCGGACAAGGTCATCCGGGTCGTACGATCCGCGGTTCTCATACAACTAGCCATTACCCTCGCGTTCATGGCAATGATCCTGGCGGGGGTAGGATACTTCGTGGCGGCGATCAACACGCCGCCGGACATTCGGCTGCGCACGGAGGCCTTTCTGGCGACCAAGTCCCTCGCAATCCCTTTTGAGGCGCTAGGCCTGCTGTTCATCATTTCAATAAAGGCGATGCGAAAGGGAGCCCTCGCGGTCGGAATTGCGGCGTTCGGCGTGGTCATGAACTTCGTCCTCGATGTCTTCCTGATCTCGAACTTTTCGTTCTCCTTTAGACTCGGCCTAGTCGGGTCCGCGTGGGGGTATGTCGCAACGAAAGTCGCCGTCTTCATCGTTGGAGCCGGTGCCTTCTATGCGACCGTCAGTGCCAGACCGGAAGCAAAGCTCGACCGGGAGGAGACGGGGGCGATTTTTCGGATTGGGAAGTACACGGGCCTGGAATCGGCGGTAAGGAACGCGGGCTACATCCTTGGTGTGCTCATTGTGCTGAACTCCCTGGGTGCCGCCGAGTACGGTGGGTATGGCGTGGCGATGGCAATCATGTGGCTCATCTTCCTGATTCCCGTTCTCGCTCTGGGTGAGGCCACAAACGTCGCAATCGGGAATGAATACGGGAAACGCAGTCTCAAGGGGATTAAAGATGTGCAGTTTGTCTCGCTCGTTCTGGCGGGAGGGTACATGATGATCGTCATGCTCTTAGGAACAATCGTCTGGGAGCCTCTGTCCTGGTTCTTCAACACGAACCCAGCCATTGTCGCATACTCCACCGCGACGTTTCGCTTTCTGGCGGTCCCATACATATTCTTTGCGATAGGGAACGTGCTTCGATCGCTTTTCATCGGTACCGGCAAGACATTTTACTTCCTTATTCCGTCCACCGTCGTCAATCTTGGGCTGTACATCCCTTTAGGGATTCTTGTGAAAGCGGGCGCGTTCGCACCGACGTTCGAGCAACTGATGCTCATCTCTATAGCAGTATTTTCTTCCGATCTTTTGATTGTAAGCACGCTCGTCCGGCGCCAGTATCGGGAATTAAGAGACGAGCTCGCGTCCGCGGCACCGAAAGTCGACGATTTGCCAATCGAAACCAGCCCTACCTAGGCGGCACCATCGGGTGCGCGGTGACGATTCATACATAGTGCCACCCGCACCGCAACGAGTTCGTTGGCCTCAGAACTCACTTTGTGTTCCCATACGTCGTTAAGAGGTTCGCCCTGATTACGGTCGCTGATGACTGAAATCACGATACGCCAGATCCCGACCCACAAACTGATTCGCGATCCTATTCACGGCCACATTTCTCTCACTAAGTTGGAGTTCGCCATTCTTCAGCTTCCTGTGTTTAACAGGCTTCATGACATCAAGCAGATGGGTATGGCGCATCTGGTGTATCCCGGAGCGATACATACGCGTTTCACCCACTCCCTTGGCGCCATGCACCTTGCTTCAAGTATTGCCTATCGGATTCTCCAGTCGCTCGAGAAACGGGAATTCAGAGAGCTTTTCCCAGACTCGAGCAGCGAATCCGAGCGGCTTCGGATTATTCAGACGGTTCGCCTAGCGGCTCTCTTGCACGATGTCGGTCACGGCGCGTTCTCCCATGCGACGGAAGACATAATGCGGGCTACGATGGTGCAATACCATCATGCTGAACTCGATTCTGCGCTCGGCCTCTGGGGAGCAAAACACAGACGGGACTTTCCCGTTCACGAGTACTATTCTTTCATGTTGGTCAAGAAGAGTGAGCTGAAGGATGTAATCGAAGACTCTAGACTTGGTCGGATGGACGGCGGATTGGAGGTTGCTGTACACGCTGGCGACGTCGCAGGCCTCCTTGCAAAGGCGGATGATGACGTAGGCTTTTGCTCAGAGGAAGCGCTTCCTATCGTGCGGAGGATTGTATCCAGCCAGCTGGATTCTGACCGGATGGACTACTTAGTTCGCGATGCTTACATGACGGGGGTTCCGTATGGGGAAGTCGATGTCCACAGGATTATCTCTCAGATGTTGATTCGTCGGAACCGGATCGGCGAGTTGCACTTCGCGGTGCACGAGAGAGCGATTGGAAGTGTAGAGGATTTCTTAGATGCAAGATTCAAGATGTACAAGTGGCTGGCCAGTCATCACATGGTTGTGGCCGCCAACGAACTACTGAAGCAAGCAATAACAGAATCAATTGAAAAAGGTGACTTGTCAGCCGGGGCATTCTATTGGAAACAGTTCTCTGTAGGTGAGGGCAGCGACACACATGTCGTTACAGGCTTGCTGCGTCGCGTGAAGAAAGTAAAGAGTCCATTCCGGGGATTGGTGGACAGGCGCTATTTTCCGGTCTCGCTTCTCAAGAGACCACGCGATCATGAGAAGTTCGAAAATGACGTAAAGGAGGCTACTGGGATGAGGGTCTCTAGTCAAGCAATCCGCGACAAGCTTCCACGGTTGATGGACCGATTTCAGAAAGACCCCTACGTTAAGCTTCGAGGGTATGACGGAAGAGTTCTTGCGGTCCCAGTTACACGAACTCCGTATAGGTCGCGCGAAGAAAAGGACATAGTATGGCTCACGTCTCGCGAACCTGATGTGTTGCACGAGTTGACCGAGGTGTCCCAATACTTCTCGGAGATCAATCGGGAATGGGCTACTTTCCCATCGTACTACATTTCATACGTGGTGCCCGGGAAGACGAAAGCTTTTGCCGCATCGGTGAGGATGCTAGACTCATTCCGCAAGAAAGTCGTGTCGATGGCTGCGGAATCATGAGCAGCGCGTATCTAGTCTTCTGATTCCTCTTGCCAGGAATAGCGGTAGGTTTCCTCTTTGTAGTGTCTTGGGGTCGCTGTCTGATTGCTCGCCGTGGCAAAAACCATGTCTCCGGAGCTGGCGCTTACTGCGGCGACAACCTCACTAAACCGGGGTCTCCTGGCCATCAGCTTGGCTAATGACACTCCCCGATTTAGCCTTTGCGTGGGGGTCATGCAATATTACCGAGATCTTCAGAACGTTTTAAGGAGTCGTGCACTCGCGAGGCGGGTCCCGGATTCTCCTCCAACGTATCCTATCGCGACTCTCCCCGTATTCCCTGAAAAACGCGCAGATTTCGTCCCGAAATCCCCACGCGAGAGCTATCCGATCCACCTCTTGCTCCTCTTCGGCGGCGGTTTGGCGGTTATCCGATCTTCGTCTGATGTGTAGGTGTGCGGCCTCGTGCGCCAGAATTCCAACGATTGCGTCTCGAGAAAAACCAGCTGCCAAGATTGCATCGCCCGAGACGACAATCACAATTCCAGGAGATAGGTTGGCGCGAACAAGCTACGACGAGGTGACATGAGGAATTGTCGACAGAATGCGACGACGTCAAGTAGTGTCGGAACTAGGCTGAACCTGCTACGTCTCTTGCGAATGTTGAAGAGGCCACGTATCGTCCAAAGGAGATGTACTCAAACTCGAGCAGGTCCACCTGACCCGATCCTCGAAGCATGTCCGCATAACGATCTTCGAACTGAGCCGCCCGTGTCCCGAATTTGGGCTTCGTGATTACCTTGACCAAACGGAGGTTCGCCGCTGCGCTCAGGGCCCTCGAAATGAAGAGCCTCGTTTGCAGGTCACTCGGTGGAAACGAATATCCGATTACAAACACACGATGTGCATCTCGCAATACCTTGTACGCATCGTCCCAAATGGCGCTCATTGTGGCGCTTGCCCGATGCAGCTTGCCCAAGACGGGAGGTACCATCAGAATCTCCGCACTTGTGGAACTATGGCACGAGTGACAGGATAAGCTCGACCGATCCCCGGCGAGAAATTCGATCGCCGATTCTTTCTGGTCGAGGACACTAACCAGCTTGCAATCCTCGCAGTAAAGCCAGTTGAGTGATCCATGAAGCTTCAAGAGCTTCTGCGAGCTGCTGTCCCTTCCCTTAGGGTCGTAGTCCGGTTGCTTGGGGAAAACATAGCTGACCCTTCTCCGTTGCGTCTCCACGATTGCGTTGTCTAGCAAGACGTCCCAATTTAGCGTTATGATAGGAGTCCAATTGTCCAAGCGTCCAACAAACTGGAGATGTGGCTCTGACACGGGACCGTGCAGCCGCTGAGTAATGACCTTCGCAATAAGGAAGAGAATCTTCGACCGCAGCTCAGTGAGATCCCCTTCTCCAGTGACGTCGCCTAGCCCACTGTCGACGAACCCGAAGAATTCCTCGATGTTGAAAGAACGCAACTTCTCGTCCCAGAAGTGGAGCGCGGTATCCAGCATTTCGCGATGCTTGCCGACGGACTTAGCCATTACTTGTGTGGATGCCTCGCGGAAGTTGGCAATACTCGGACCATTGCTTTCGACAGACGCTCCCGCTCCCACAATCCAAACATCGTTAGGCGCCATACGGAGCCATAGGGCATGTATGGTCTTGAACAGACCCGTTCTCGGTCCTGCGGTCGCTTGGTAGCGATCCGGGACCGCATATCGGTCTGCTTGGGCTAATGCAAATCTGAGCAACACCCAAGTTCCGGAGTCCCAACGCACACCTTCCTACGGCAAAATGAAACTAGCCTCATAAGGCGACTCCAGGGGCTGGGCGTGTGTTGAAAGAGCCTCTCGCGGATCCAGACAGATTACTCGTCGGCTTACATGGGTCAACCCCGCCAAGCTATCGAAGGCGATTATCATGTATGGCCGAATTGAGGGCCCATGTGGCTGAGGAGACCAGATTAGGAGACAGAATACCATGCTCTCACCAATGTCCGGAAAAGGTCGACTTCAACGGTTGACATTGAACGTCGCGCTGGAAACGAAAGAACGTCCGTTCCTCCGTGATATTCGGGCTGCCGTCGACCTGAGTCTTCTGACTGCCTGGAGTCGTTGCGCGAGGTTGAATTCGATTCCGCAGGAACCCGATATTGTTGCCGCCTTGGTTTTGGAGGGAACCCCCCTGATTCAACGCGCACTGGATTCCCTCCTGCCGGGAGGGATTTCTTCGACCGTGCTTGGAGTCTACTGCCATCAGAGTCCATACGTGCAATTTGACCACAGGCCCGAAGAACAGTGCGAGTTGGGCGACCTGCTCGTCTGTCACTTCCACATGCCGGGGACAGGTCTGCAGAGACTCAACGCCTTGTTGCTCCAGGCCAAGATTTCGCGGCCGGAACCGACGAGGCTGAGGGGCGATGACCTGACCCAATTCGAACTATACTCTCAGTGGCCTGCGTTCACATATCTGAGCAAGCCGCTAAGAGGCGAGCGACGGCAAGTAATGCCCTTGGCTGCTCATACCGGTGCCCAATACCTCACAATTGAGAGGAAACTGCCCCTGGTCCAAGGTTCTCCGATGAGAATCGCCTTTCCATGGAACCCGCTGGTTTCACGTGGGGCTTTCGAGCAGGAATTCTTCCGGTTCGTATGGGGGAACACTGGCCGAGCGTTCCTCCCTCGCGCCTTGGCGGTCAAAGATGAGTGGTCGCAAGTGGTATGGGACTTGATCAGGTCCGCTGCTCAGAAAGCGTTCCGACGGGAGAGGATCGGCGCGATCAAGGCTCCTCGACTAGTCAAGCCCGGAGAACTGGATGGACTGTGGACTTGCCGAGACCATTCCTATTTCTCGACGCAGTCCCGCGCTATTATCCGACGGAGAGGCCGAAGACTTGACTGCAACACGGGATGGAATTCCATCAGAGATTCCAGGGCCTACGGACGACGAGAATGCTGCCCCTTCCCTCATTGTCGTGAGCACTCGAGATCACAACGAATAGGCTCGACTGCCTCAAGCCCGATAGCTTGCCGCGGCGCGGCGAGCTTCGACTCAAGAGCGGCCGCCCACAGAGGGACATTCCAACCGATTCCAGCCTCTGGTAGCAGACGGCGAGTTGCCACACCGTAACAGTCGCGTCAAAGTGTGGTTCACACCCTCTTACTTGGTGCACGCTTTCTCTTCCGCGGGACCGAACTCCGAGGGAGCTTGGTCGGCCGTCGCACTTTGCCGATGCTCACTCCTCCGCGGGCATCCAGATGGGTCATCCGTGCCTCTTCCTTCCTCAACTCAATGTACTTCGATTCGTCCCCTGTCGAACGCGCCAAGAGCTGCTTCAGGAGAATGTCGTCTGATTTTCGTATCCTTCTCTCGTTTTTCAGTAGAAGTTCGTCCAGTTCTGACTTCCATCCCAACTCTTGAAGTGCCCTCACCTGCCACCAGAGATTCTTGCCGGATTGTGCCTCCTTGTAGGCTAATTCGAACAGACCATCCAGAATGCTCCTACTTGAAGCTTCCTTGAGGTAGAATGCTGTTGAGAATGTTCGGTCGCCACTGACCATTTCGTCGAGCGCCTTTACATACCACTTCACCGCCTTCCGATAATCCCTTAGGGAGCTGTAAAGCCGGGCTAGAGCAGACCAATCTTTCAGTTTCGTGAGACGACCAACCTCTCTTTGGATGACCTCATTTGGGACGGGGTCCTTGCGTCCCTGCAACCCCCGCAGAAAGATGACAGTGTGATCCCTCGGCCGTTTCTTGAGAGCGGCGTCCACGTATTTGTCACGCAGTTCGAGGTTCCCTAACACGTGATGGTACATTGCGAGAAGCTCGTACTCCCTGTTTTCACGAAGGATCTCAGTTACGCCTGTTATCAGAGCCACCGATTTCTCAGGATTCGGCGCTTTTGGGTCATCAAATTGCTCCCCAGGAAATCTGCGCCGAGCAACAACCCGAAGCCAATCGTCGCGGTACAAGCGTACCTGATCGGCATCCAGTTTCCGATCAAACCCTCCGCTGAGCTGTGTATCTGTATGGCAGTCGAGGCAGAGCACGGCTAGGTTGGCGAGTTCGTTGTTTGCAGGATTGTCGTCGATGTGATGAATCTGAACGGCCTTCCCCAGCGCGCGGCAGACGGAACAGGTCCGATCCGACAGAAACAACACTTTAGCGGCGATGATATTGGGGACTCCGGTCCGTCGTTTCTTCACGGTCTCTCTCTCGACTTAGTTCAGTCTTGGTTTCCTAGCGGCCACGCCCGCCGCGAACCAGCCAGGCTTGGACCCAGCTCAATCAGCCGAGTATCCCCGAACTCGATGTCGCGGCCACGCAACTGGCGTCGCATACTTAGACCCTGAGGGGAGCGCCAAGCTATTTCTGCGTATGGGTAAACTGTCGCGAACGAACCCGGTCTCACGCAAGGAGTGATACAAAGAGGCGAGACCGACTGAGTGGGGATTGCGCCATAGGGCTTCACAAGCTTGTTAGACAGGCGTACCACTCGACGCTTCAACTCCTGCGAGCACGAAGATCAAACCATGGCTACGGGCTCCCGGAGAGCGGGCGTCCACCTCTGGTCTGCGGGCACCCAACGGACGAAAGGACTCTTTCATCGATCGAAGTGGCGGAGTATCGGTTATGGATGAATATCCGATCCTCAAAAAGGGAAACAGACCCCGATTTCCGCCAGGCGATCCAGTTGTCTCCAAAGCTTTCAAATGGCTTAGCCTCAGAGGCGCTAAAAGGCAGGATGATCAGGGCCCCGGTCATGTGACCGTACTCATAGATGTACTCCTCGATCTTCTCGACAATGGGGAAGAAGTTTGGCTGCTCCCAAGGACTTACGTGGAGCTCGTTGTCAAGAATAATAAGCACTCCTGGATGGCCTTTAGGGAGTTGGCCCGCTTTCCTCCTGATTGCCCGCGCAAGGCGGTCAACCTCGTCGACATCTAGCGGAAAGCTAGCGCGAAATAAAGACCGTTCAACAATTGACGATCTCTTGATTTCCGCCGAGAGTAGCCCTTCGGCGACGTGCACCTGAGGGGACCCGGAAGATCGCACTTCATTTGCACGCGCGACTAAAGTATCCACAAGTTCCTCCAAGCGAGGCTTCGAAAGAAATTTGAAAAGCTTGATTTCCACATCCAAGCCGACGAACTCGGCGACCCTCCAATCTTCGCGGTTGAAACGCGAATGCCACTCAATTGCCTCGGACGATTGACCCAATCGAGTAATCTCAGCGTACAGTTCCTTCCCGTCAAGCTTGATCAGGAGATCGGACGTCTTCCTGTCTTTCGTTTCCGCTACGAAAGCGACATCGAAGCCCCCACCAAGGAGCTCCGCCGCTAGAGAGAGCTCAACCACAGCATCCTCGTAGTGGTCAGGTTGCCCTAGCGCGCGACGTAGTCGGATGAACCCGTGGGCACGATCCGCCGCCAATGACAAAGAGTCTGAGATCGCCGCCAGCCTCTCGACGTTCCAGGGGGCCCAGTTCCGAAATTCGCTCGCCAGCGGGTGTCGTGTGATATCCTCTTCCTTTTCAATGACACCGTCAACGAAGGCTACAAGTCGATCGATTTTTCGGATGGATTCTGGACCTGCCATTGGCCCGAAACCGGACGGGGCCTCGCTCATCGCTTTTCGCTCGCGATCCCATAGACTGAGGAGACGCACGCGCAAGTGAACTCATCTAGAGAATTTGAGCATAACGACACGGCACTATCGACTGGACGGCGTCTAGGTGCAGCGACGATAGCTGTGAATCGTCACGGTGGACAAACTATTTTCGAGCCACGAATCCGGGGGGGACAAACGCTTCGAAGACGTGCCCTCGCGTCTTCGCCGCCTGTCCCCGCATGCCGGGCCGTTAAGGTCCGGCCCCTTCAATACCGATTGACTTCAGCTCTGAACCGTCTCTCGGGCAAACTTTGTAGTCATCCGGATAACGCTCTCCACAGCTTGGACAGAACTTCATCGGTGGTTCCTCGAAGGCCGGTTTTTCGGGTACGGGAGAACCATACTCTTTCAGGGCGTCCTTGATGACTCCCTTCTCGTATTCCCGTCCGCCGACGTACATGGCATAGAAGAACCAAAACGCGAGAACGACCAAACCGCCACACGATGCCCACCAATACTGCGGGAGGAACCACCAGGCGGCGAGAAGCGGAAGCGAAATCACGATCAATGCGAAGGTTGAGTCCTTCAATGACCTCCCCCCCGGGG
>WNGA01028731.1_pt1 | contig 10238 bp, 8 predicted proteins | sample 5400061 | NCBI WGS metagenome assembly WNGA01 (sample SAMN13153366, study PRJNA577476) | soil metagenome | isolation source: 100 cm soil or saprolite under grassland replicate 2 | place: USA:California | collected 2016-06-15
TGGATCACAAAGCGTCCTGCGTGTTTTGAGAGAACGCTGGCACATGTAGGCAGTTTTTTTCGCCCAATTGGCTCGTTACCTGGCCGGACTAGTCGACAGGGATGATGATTGGCAGCCCGACTTGGGTTCCATCATCAGGCTTATCGGACAATCTGAACGAACCGAGAGAATGTTGCACGTCAGAACGTACTTCAGACTATTTTGTGTGCCTATAAGTCAAAACAGGATAATAGCATTCCTAAATTTCTTAACTTCTTATCTGTTCTGATCCGCGTTATCGGCGTTAATTTGTGGCTAATTCTCTTTACATGCCCATACCACCACCGCCCATGCCGCCGGATAACGCGCCCGGCTTATCATCTTCCTGAATTTCAGAGATGAGGGCTTCGGTCGTTAGCATTAGCCCGGCGATTGATGCGGCGTTTTGTAGCGCGCAGCGGGTGACCTTGGCAGGATCAATAACGCCCGCGGCCACAAGGTCTTCAAACTTCTCTGTAACGGCGTTGTAGCCGATATTTGCGTTCTTCTCGGAACGGACTTTCTCGACAATCACCGCGCCTTCCTTGCCCGCGTTAGCTACGATCTGGCGCAAGGGCTCTTCCAGCGCGCGTTTGACGATGTTAACGCCAATCTGCTCATCTTCATCGCCGATCGATTCGCCGTCTCCATTCGTCTCCAGGGGTTTGAATTTGTCGAGCGCTTTCGCGGCGCGAATCAACACCACACCGCCACCGGGCACGATGCCTTCTTCCACTGCCGCGCGAGTTGCGTGCATCGCATCTTCAACCCGTGCCTTCTTTTCCTTGAGTTCCGTTTCCGTGGCTGCGCCAACGCGAATTATCGCGACGCCGCCGACCAGTTTTGCCAGACGCTCTTGCAGTTTCTCACGATCATAGTCCGATGTTGACTCTTCGATTTGAGCTTTGAGCGTTTTCACGCGGCCTTGCAAATCTTTGCTGTTACCGCCGCCATCAATGATTGTCGTGTTCTCTTTATCGATCGTCACCTTTCTGGCACTGCCCAGATCCTCGAGCTTGATGTTCTCGAGCTTGATCCCGAGGTCTTCGCTGATAACCTTGCCACCCGTAAGGACCGCAATGTCTTCGAGCATCGCCTTACGACGATCACCGAAGCCCGGCGCTTTCACGGCTGCCACGCTGATCGTGCCACGCAATTTGTTGACAACGAGGGTCGCCAACGCCTCCCCTTCTACATCCTCGGCGATAATCAAAATTGGTTTGCCCAACTTGGCGACCTGCTCAAGAATGGGCAGCAGGTCTCTCATCGAAGAAATCTTTTTCTCGCTGAGGAGAATTACTGGATTCTCAAGCACTGCCTCCATGGTTTCCTGGTCGGTGATGAAGTAGGGTGAAAGATAGCCGCGATCAAACTGCATCCCTTCGACCACCTCCAGGGCTGTCTCCATCGTCTTCGATTCTTCGACGGTGATGACGCCATCCTTGCCGACCTTGTTCATCGCTTCGGCAATCAACGCGCCGATCGTGTGATCTCCATTTGCCGAGATCGTGCCCACCTGCGCAATCATCTCTCCGGTCACTGGCTTCGACATTTTCTTGATCTCTCGAGTGGCGCGCTCGACCGCTTTATCAATGCCGCGCTTCAGGGCCATTGGGTTCGCACCTGCGGCGACCGTCTTCACACCCTCACGGAAAATGGCCTGGGCGAGCACCGTCGCGGTGGTCGTGCCGTCGCCGGCGACGTCACTCGTTCGCGACGCTACCTCGCGTACCATCTGCGCCCCCATGTTCTCCAGCAAATCTTTGAGGTCGATCTCTTTCGCCACCGTTACGCCATCCTTGGTGATCGTGGGACTGCCATATTTCTTGTCGAGTACGACGTTGCGTCCCTTGGGACCGAGCGTAATTTTCACTGTGTCGGCGAGTTTATTGACACCGCGCAAAATTGCCGCGCGCGATTCTTCGCCAAGAACTATTTGCTTTGCCATAATTTGTCTTTGTGCTCCTAGTCAAAATTGTTGGTGATGTCCGAGGTGAAAGCTCAACGCGGCCCTTACGCCAGCGCTCGCCCTCCCTGATGGTCGGGCTACTGCGCCGGCCGGTCCGTTGCCATCAGAGACTCCTTATCGCTCTACTTCCTGGCTTTATTACCACCGCGGGAACCTGCTACCGCACCGGCGCGCGTGATGATGCCGAGAATCTCGTCCTCACGCATGATCAGCAGCGTTTCCCCGTCGACAACGATCTCGGAACTGCTGTACTTGCCGAACAAGACGCGGTCGCCTGGCTGAACATCCAATGCCTGGCGCGAGCCGTCTTCCTTGTATTTGCCTGCGCCGACGGCGATCACTTCGCCTTCTTGCGGTTTCTCTTTCGCTGAGTCGGGTATGATGATGCCGCCGCGGACTTGCTCGCCTTCATCAATGCGCTTGAGGATCACGCGGTCGTGCAATGGTTTGATATTCGTCGTCATAACGAGTTGTAGTCTCCTATTTGATTTTTACTACCAAGTAGCCAACATCGGGAAAGATGGTCTGGGCAACATGAAAATGTCGGGCTGCGCTTAACTGCGATCTGCAGCATCCAAACGAGGCATCTACTCATTTTCAACCATAGCGAAAGTAAGCAGCCCTGATTTCTGGTAGTTAGCTGTAGGCTTCAGACGATCTGGCAGATCCAGAAAAGCTGAGAAGGGAGTTAGCTGGTCTCTGTTCTAAGCAACTTTGCGCTTAACGCAGCTATATGTCAAGTGGAGAATATAGTTTATGGAGAATATATTTCGTATATGATAAATAGCAGACGTACATTTAGAATTTAGAATTTAGAATTTAGTAGAATTTAGAATTTAAATTTCTTAACTGTTCTGATGCTATTCTTCCGTTTCATCCTTCTCATCCTGGGCGTTTCCCTTATTGCCTTCTGCACTATCTCTCATAAAAAGTGGCTCTTTAATCTCACCCGCCGCTTTTAGTTCCCGGCCCAATTCATTTCCGGCTTTCCAGTTCTTCGTGTCCGCTGTAGAATTTCGTCCGGCTTCCACTCCCTCTTTGAACGCCGCAGAATTGTCCACGAGTTGTTTTGGATCTTCGCTCATCACTGGCTCCTTTAATTGAGGTTAGCCCCATGAGAGAAGGCCCTTAATATCCTCGCCCTTAGGTAAATAGCTACCGGCGCGGCTTAGCGCTGGGCAAGACTTCCCACCACGGCGGCCAACTCGGCTGGCTCGACGGGCTTCGGAATATGCATGTGGTAGCCGGCCGAGAGGACGCGCATCCGGTCGTCGACTCCGGCGTACGCCGTCAATGCCGCTGCCGGGATTTTTCCGCCGCGCTCTGCCGGAAGCTGGCGTACTTTCTCAATCAGCTCATAGCCGTCCATCTCCGGCATCCCGATGTCCGAGACCAGCACATCGAATCGTTGTCGCTCCATTTCTTCCAGCGCTTCACTAGCTGATCCGAGAGTGACCACTTCGGCGCCGCGCCCCGTCAGCACAGCAGCGATAAGCTCGCGCGCGTCCGATTCATCATCAACGACGAGCACCCGAAGCTCATTAAGCGATGCCTGCTGGTGGCTCAGCGTGTGACTCTCGATCAGGGGCTGCGTCATCTCCACGTCGAGCAGTTCGTGATGTACGCTCATCAGTGGGAGTATGACCTTGAAGGTGGTGCCCTCTCCTGCACCCGGACTTTCAACCGTCACCGTCCCGCCGTGCAGTTCAACCAACTGGCGCACGATGGAGAGCCCTAGCCCAAGCCCGCCATGCGTTCGTGTGCTCGACGAGTCGTACTGGCGAAAGCGGTCGAAAACGTGGGGCAGAAGCTCCGAGTTGATGCCTTGCCCCGTGTCACTGATGGTGATCTCGACGTGGGATGCAATGCGCTGAGACCACACTTGCACGCGGCCGCCTTTGGGTGTGAACTTGATCGCGTTGGTAAGTAGATTCCAGATAATTTGTTGGAGTCGGTCGGGGTCGCCGGAGATCGGGCTCTTTCGTGGATCAACGGCTATCTTGAGATGAATGCTTCTGGCATCTGCCGCCGGGCGCAAGCCGTCAACGACGGCCTCAATGATCGGCCCAAGTTCGACCGGGCGCACGTCGAGACGGAGCTTGCCCGTGATGATGCGCGAGATGTCAAGCAGATCGTCAATGAGTTGTCTTTGCGACCGTGCGTTACGGATAATGGTATTAAGAGCACGTTTTGATGCTTCCTCGTTGAGATTTTTGTCGGTGAGCATGTGCGCCCAGCCGAGAATCGAGGTTAGGGGAGTACGCAATTCGTGTGACAAGATGGCGAGGAACTCATCCTTAGTGTTGTATAGCCTGTCTTCTGCAACTCTCGAAATGCAGCCTGGCTCGCCTCCTTATCACTGAAGAGACCAATTTCCCAAAGCTCCTTTCCCAGAAATTCGCAATGTGAGTAACCCAATAGCTCCGTCATGAATGGATTCGCATCAGTGATCTTTAGAGTGGTGGCATTGAGAATAAGTACCCCGTCTCGTGCGGCCTCGAAGAGCCGCCGGTAACGGATTTCCGAAGTGCGCAGCCCTTCTTGCGTCGGCTTGGGTTCGGTGATGTTGTTGGTCTCTTTGGGACGGGCGTCGAGCCGCTTGTTTTCAACCCGCACAACTCTTTTGTTAGATGGCATCGGGACGTTCTGGTTTGGTCATGTCATGAAGACGACAGATGGCACAAGTCAGGTGCTAGCTCAACGTTTGTGCCGCCATTTTAACACTTTTAACACAGTTGAGCGAGGCCCATCCGTGTGCTAACACACATATGCCCCGAAATCTGTAGGAAAACCCTTAATTCTTCCTCTTTTCAAAAGGAGGGAGAATGAGACCACTTCTACGGACCATCGTATAATCACCGCCGCTACCCGTGGTGGACTTGATGAGCAACGACTCAGCTAGAACATTGAGCAACAGGCGCGCTTCTGGATGGGGAGGTAGGAAATGAAACATCCGATCTCAACGCATGTTTATGCGCTCGCCTCACATCTGGTGTTTGGGTTGACGGCAGAGGTCGTTCGCAGCACAGTGCGTCGAGCGCTTTAGCGCGCTCCGAATTGCAGCGTTTGCGGTGAAGCCGAGACAACACTCCTTTCCTGACAAGAAGCTCGAGACGCTCCAGCGTCTTACGTTTGACTATTTCCTGAAGGAAGCGAATCCGCACAATGGCCTGGTGCGGGACAGCACACGCCAGGGAGCACCGTGCAGCATCGCTCCAACCGGATTTGCTTTGTCTGCCTATACCATTGGTGTCGAGCGGGGATTCATCACTCGCAGTGACGCAATTAGACGAACCCTCACGACACTGCGCTTCTTCTGGAATAGCCCGCAGGGTCCGGAACCAGACGCCACCGGATACAAGGGTTTCTACTATCACTTCCTCGACATGAAGTCCGGCCGCCGGACGTGGAATTGCGAACTGTCAACCATCGATTCGACGTTCTTGATCGCGGGAGGATTGACGGCCGCGGAGTATTTCAATCGCGACACTGACGATGAGCGCGAGATTCGCACACTTGCCGAGGCCCTCTACGCCCGGGCCAACTGGCAATGGGCCCAAAACAATGGAGTCATCCGAGGTCCCCAGCGGGCCGGCCTCGCTGGGGAGGACACGGTCACGCACGGCTGGAGACCTGAAAATGGATTCATCAAGTATAGGTGGCAAGGCTACAACGAAGCCCTCCTTCTTTACGTCCTCGGTCTCGCCTCGCCGACGCACCCGTTGCCCGAAAAGAGCTACCAGGCTTGGACCAGGACTTATAAATGGAAGAAGCTTTACGGGCATGAGTTTCTGTACGCAGGGCCGCTCTTCGTCCATCAGCTTTCACACATGTGGATTGACTTTCGCGGCATTCAGGACGAGTACATGCGCAAGCGTGCGATCGATTATTTCGAGAACAGCCGTCGCGCTAGCTACATTCAGCAGCAGTACGCGATTCGCAATCCGCGAGGCTTCAAGGGCTATGGTGAACACATTTGGGGTCTCACGGCGAGCGACGGTCCAGGACCAGTAAGCAAAAAGGTCGGAGGCAAAGTCCGCCGATTCTATGACTACAAGGGGCGCGGTGTTCCAAATGGGCCCGATGACGGCACCCTGGCCCCCTGGGCCGTGGTCGCTTCACTTCCCTTCGCTTCCGAGATTGTATTGCCGTCGCTTCAATCTTTCGACGAGACGTTTCCTGAGATGACCAGCAAGTACGGATTCAAGTGCAGCTTCAATCCCACGTTTTCGTCCGCCTCAGGCAAGAGTTGGATCTCGAAGGGTTATTACGGCCTCGATCAGGGTCCGATAGTTATGATGATTGAGAACTATCGCTCGGGATTTCTCTGGCGGCTGATGTGCCGTTGTCCCTACATCATCGACGGACTTCGCCGCGCAGGTTTTTCCGGTGGCTGGCTGCGCGACTTGCTGTAAACAACGGAACCTTTTGGTGTCATTTCGTGGATCGTCTCGTTTTCGTTGCTGCGGCCCTTCTGCGCAATCTGCCTAATCTGCGGATGTCGCGGATAGTGAAAAAGAAAACTGTGACACTTAAAGAATAACTGCTTGACGAATTTATTTTCTCTTGACCCCAGGTTTTTAGATGCGATTTTTCATGACGAAAGGGTTAGGTCTATGCTTCGTAAAGCTTCTCAAGTATTCCTCGGCCTCCTGCTCCTTTTTTTCATTGCGTTGCCGGTCGCGGCCCAAAAATCATGCTTCGCTTCGGAAGCGCGCGCTCTCGCTGAGCAGAGCGCTAAAGTCTATCAGGAGCCCGATCCCGACTATGACCCGGTCCTCGGCTTCAACCCAAAGAAGGGTCCACGGCGGGGCGCCCCACCGGTCGACGGTGACGGGTTCGCAAAGCCGATCAACTGCGTCGCGAACGAGAAGACAAACGAGGGCACTGGCACCACGCCGAAGTTCTACTGCTCGGTCCCAGGCGTCGTCGACGAGAACGGCGATCCGATCCGCTACAAAGTGAAACCCCACTTCAAAGGGCAGTCGAAGGACAAGAGGAACGGCGAAGTTTATGGCGAGTTCCTCTCTTCGCGCTTCTCAAAGGCGATGGGCTTCTTCGCCGACGACGAATGGGTCGCCGATGTCACTTGCCCGGATTGCGAGAAAAGCCTGACCAAACCCTTTCAGGGAACGCGCTTCACGCCCTTTCAACCGGCCGCAGGGATCGAGCTCCCCTTGGAGGGCAAGGGGATCGACGTGAACTGCAACGACAAAGACTACGCGGCGCTCGCCCCAACGTTGTCGAAGCTCCTTAAGAGCGGAGCTCCGCGCGCCGAGATCGACGCGTTCAAGCTGTGGCTCGCCTTCATCGATCACGGGGATACCAAGGCTGAGAACCAGAAGTTCCTCTGTCTCAAGTCGAAGAAAAACGCTGACGGCACTCGAGCCTGCGAGCCGGGCCAGGCCGTGTATTACGTCAGCGACATGGGGTCAACCTTTGGCTACTCCAGCGCCAGCGAGAAGAAAGCGACGCTCGCGCAGTGGAGGGGCAAGGACCCAATCAAGGTGAATGGCGGCCACTGCACGACGACCGCCAAGAGCGTCGGTGACTCAAGCATCAGTGAAGAGGGCCGTCACCTCCTGGCTGGGGACCTTCAGAAGCTGCTCGATGCCGAGAAAGGTAACGGTAGGATCACCAAAGTCTTCCGCGCCTCGCGCAACCAGGAGCGCGACCGGCCGCCGGAAGAGTGGACTGCGGAATTCGAGCGCAAGGCAAGAACGATAATAGACGCACGCTGTGGGAACTAGGACCGCTGCTCAAACTATGGACCAATGGGTTCAACGCCCACGCGTCGAAACGGTTTCTGCAAATCCGCAAGCTGCAATTTACAAGCCACATTACCCTGCCTAGTCAAACTCCGAAACCGCTGGTCGCTGTTCTGGACCAACCCTGCCGGCTTCGATCTCCGCCTTGAAATAATTTTCCCCGCGGACAGCCCCACCTGCAATCCGGCGCAACATCGCTATCTGACCGATGTGTGTTAACGCATCGGCGATCGGCGCCTGAAAGAGACTTTCCTCGGAACATGCCGGCGGCTCGCCCGACCCCAGGTAATCATCGAGGCGTTTTAGCATTATAATGCAGTGCGACGCAGCTCTATGGGTCAAACGGAAAAACGATGTATGGGGTCTGCGTGTGCTTGTGATCCTCACGCGGCGGTGATAGAGTGCGCGCTGCATAGTATCGGAAAGACTGCTGACCACATCAAACAGCAGCAGTGAACGAGAGATGCGCGCCGGGCCGGATGAGCGGTTAGCTTTAGTCTGGCCCGTTTGCTTTTGACAGCCCAGCCCGCAAAGCAGAGAGCGTGCGTCAGTCTTACTGAACTCATTATCATGACGCGAGAAGATTTCCCGGCCACCTTTGCTCTATTAAGTCTTTTTCGTCTGTCTCTGATCAGTGCCTATCCGTGAGAATCTGTGGCTGAGCTCGGTCCTGCTTGTGGTGCGTGCTACGAAACAGCGCGATCGGCGATCTCCAGACCCTTATCGATGATCGCGAACGCCTCGCGCATCTCCGCTTCAGTGATACACAGAGGCGGGTTTGTGAAGAACGTATTCCACCGGACGAACGTGTAGAGCCCTTGCTGACGAAAGAATTTGCTGACCGCTTGCATCTCGGGCGACGTGCCGTTGAAAGGGGCCATCGGCTCGCGCGTCTCGCGATTTCGCACCAGCTCGACGATTCCGAAAAGCCCAATGTTGCGCGTCGCACCCACTGACGGGTGACGACTCTGCAGATCCTCGAGCAGGCCGCGCATCACCGTCCCCATGCGTCGCGCGTTTTCGATCAGGGCGTCTTCTTCATACACTGCGATGGTTGCGAGCGCCGCGGCGCAAGCGAGCGGATGGCTGTTGTACGTGAGGCCGCCGTAGAAAACGTTCTTCTCGAAGTGATCTGCTATTTGCCGCCGCATGCCCACCGCACCGAGCTGCACGTATGCGCTAGTCAGGCCCTTTGCCATCGATATCAGATCGGGCACGACCTTCCAGTGGTCGACCGAGAACCATTCGCCAGTGCGTCCAAAGCCGGCCATCACTTCGTCGGCAATCAGCAGGATGCCGTGCTTGTCGCACAGATTTCGTAACCTCTGCATGTAGCCTTCTGGTGGAACGAGGATGCCGTTGGTCCCAACGACGGGCTCGACGATGATCGCAGCGACCGTCTTCGGGCCTTCAAGCTCCAGGATCTCCTCGGTCAGCGCCAGCACCTCCTCCGTCGTGTTCGAGGCTTTTTGAATGCCATGGTAGAAGTCGGGGATGCGGAAGACGCCGGGGATGCCCGGCTCCGCTGCCCACCGCCGTGGATCGCCGGTCAGTGTTAGAGCGCCGGCTGTTCCGCCGTGATACGAGCGATACCGTGCACCAATCTTGTGACGCCCGCTGAACATCCGCGCGATGCGTATGGCGTTCTCGTTTGCCTCGGCGCCGCCGTTGGTGAAGAAGAAGGCATCGATGTCGCCGGGTGTGATCTCCGCAAGCTTCACGCCCAGGCGCGCGCGCACTTCGGTGGCCATGAAAGGGTTCGCATAGGCAAGCGTCGCGGCTTGCTCCTGAATGACGCGAATCACTCGCTCGTCGCCGTGTCCGATGTTGACGCACATCAGCTGGCTATTGAAGTCGATGAAACGCTTTCCCTCTGGCGTCCAGAAGTAGATTCCTTTCGCGCGCGCGACAGGAATCGGCTCCACTGCGGACTGTGCGGACCACTCGAAGATCGTGTGCCGGCGGCAGAGATCGACGATCTGCTCGCCCGTCATGGTTTCGGAAATAGTAGTCATAGACCCAGGATGCTACCCAAATCGCGCACGATTGACAACGTCCATGTCCCTCTTGCTCCACTCATTTGACGTCGAAAAGGCGCGGCCTCTTTGGAGTGCGCTGGCCTGGCAGCGCTTTGGCCCGTCGCACATTACCGTCGCCCGCTCGTCACGTAGCTTCGTTACGGCAGTGCGTGTAACAAACCTCAGACCAAAGCGGCGTCGGTGTTGTAAAAACGAAATCATTGGTCATATATCATTTGACATAATTTGACATAGCTCATTTGACATCGAAAAGGCGCGGCCTCTTTGGAGTGCGCTGGCCTGGCAGCGCTTTGGCCTGTCGCACATTACAGGCTCCCGCGCGTCACGTAGCTTCGTAGGGCAGTGCGTGTAACAAACCTCAGACCAAAGCGGCGCCAGTGTGTGAAAACGAAATCATTGGTCATATATCATTTGACATACCTCCATTTGACATCGAAAAGGCGC
>WNGA01025073.1_pt1 | contig 10237 bp, 7 predicted proteins | sample 5400061 | NCBI WGS metagenome assembly WNGA01 (sample SAMN13153366, study PRJNA577476) | soil metagenome | isolation source: 100 cm soil or saprolite under grassland replicate 2 | place: USA:California | collected 2016-06-15
CACCGGTCGCGCGCAGCACACGCTGCACGCGGTCCCAGCCGACCACCGAGCGCGGCAGCTCGCCGAGCACCCAGCCGAGCGCCCGGATCGGGAACCCGATCAGCGTGAACAGGAACGCCACCTGTACGACGTCTCCGGGTGCTGCGGCACCGGACCTGATCCGCGCGACGCCGACCAGCAGCACCGCCAGCACGCCGAGTCGCGGCAGGCCCTCGATCACCGGGTCGAACAGGCCGCGGGCCCGGAAGACCGCGATGTTCGCGTCCCGGAGCTTGTTCGTCGGCACGGTGAAACGCTCGGTCTCGGTGGCCTCGCGGCCCAGGGTCTTGACCACCAGCGCGCCGTCGAACGACTCGTGCGCCACCTCGGACACGTCCGCGCGCAGCTCCTGCGCCCGGGTCGCGAGCGGCTGCAGGTAGCGCTGGAAGAACACGTTGCTCACGAACACCAGCGGGAACACCGCGCACCCGACCAGCGCCAGCATCCAGTCGGCCGCGAACATCGCCGCGGTCGCGAACGCCAGCATCGCGAGCACGCCGACCGCCATCGGCAGTGGCGCGATCGGGAACCAGGTCGACTCGACGTCGGAGTTCGCGTTCGACAGCAGCTGGCCGGTCGGGTTCCGGTGGTGCCACTCGAGCGGGAGCTTCAGGTACTGCCGGGTGACGCGGCGGCGGTAGGTCGCCTGCAGCCGGTACTGCATCACGCCGGCGCCGACCCGGCGGCCGACCACGCCGATCGCGCGCAGCACCGCGATCCCGGTGAACAGCGCGACGATGCTGACCAGCCCGCCCGTGGTGGTGTCACCGCGCTCGAACGCGGGCCGGATCACGTGGTCGGTGGCCCAGCCCAGCGCCCAGCCGTCGGCCACCGTCATCGCGCCGTACAGCACGCTGCACACCACGGAGACGGCGAACACGCCCGGCTCCTCGGCGATCGCCACTCTCAGGACGGCGAACCCGCGCCGGGTCACGCTCCCCTTCTCGGGGACGGTCGGTAACGGCACGGAGCTCGCTCCCCCTCAGCACTCGGAGATCAGGACCAGGCGTGTCAGGCGCACTCTCACCGGTTGCGACTGACAACGTCCGCCATTCTGCCACCCGGCTCCGACAGCCTCCGCCCTCCGGGCACTCCGTGTCATCCGGTTTGTCGAACGCTCCAACACCCCCGGCGTTCCGGATCAAGAAGCGCTACGACTACCCGACGCTGGTCGGTAAGATCCGCAACGGGCCACCGACATTGTCGGTCTTCTCGGTTCCGCTGCTGGGCGACCGGGCCAACGCGATCGAGTACTTCGTGCACCACGAGGACGTCCGCCGCACCGACCTGGCCGCCGTTCCGCGCGACCTGCCCGGCAAGGACCAGGACGAGCTGTGGCGGCTGTTCCGGGTGGCCGCCCGCGGCTTGATGCGATCCGCCCCGAACGGTGTCAAGCTGCGCCGCCCGGACGGCTCCAGCGCGCACGTCAAGGGCGGCGACCCGGTGGTGACGGTGACCGGCGAGCCGTCCGAACTGGTCCTGTTCGGCTACGGGCGGGGTTCGGTCGACTCACCACCAGCACCAGCGCGATCGCCGCGACCACGCCCTCCCACGGCTCGGGGAACAACGCGAACCCGACCAGCCCGATCGCCATGTACAGCGTTGCCCACAGCAACGACGCGGTCAGGTCCACGACCGCGAACCGCCGCCACGGGTAGCCCGCCAGCCCTGCCGTCAGCAGCACCGGCACCCGCCCGCCCGGCACCAGCCGGGACGTCAGCAGCACGGTCGTCTCGTGCTCGTGCAGCCGGACCCGCAGCGCGTCCAGCGACGCGTTGTCGCGCAACCAGCCGACCCGCTTCGCGATCCGCTCGCCGCCGAACCGGCAGACGGCGTACACGATCAGGTCGCCGGCGTACGCGCCGCCCGCGCCGGCGACCAGCACGCCGACCAGCCCGATCGGCTCGTCATGTCCGGCCAGCACCGCGCCCGCCGACACCGCCGCGCCGGTCGGCACCACCGGGATCACCGCGCCGAGCAGCACCGCCCCGGTCAGCGCCACCAGGTACCACCAGCCGAAGTCACCGTTCATCCGGCACCACCTCGGCCGACTCCCCCGGCGCGAGCACGTCGACGCGCACCTGATCGTCCGCGAGCAGGTCGCGGAACACCTCTCCCGGCGGCAGGAACCGCTCCGGCCGCACCCAGTCCAGCCCGATCGGCCAGAACGTCCCGAAGTGCACCGGCACCGCGTGCCGCGCCCCGAGCCGCCGGACCGCGTCGACCGCGCGCACCGGGTCGAGATGGCCCGGGCCGAGCGTCGGACCCCAGCCGCCTACCGGCACCAGGGCCAGGTCGACCTGGCCGATCTCGCGCGCCATCTCGTCGTACAGGTCGGTGTCGCCGGCGAACCAGGCGCTCAGCGCGGGCCCGTCGATCCGGTAGCCGACCGGCCGCGCGACCTCCGACGACCACGGCCCGCGGCGGTCGTCGTGCCGCGCCGGCACCGCGGTGACGGTGACCTCGCCGACCCGTACCCGGGTGCCCGGCTCGACCTCGACGCACCGGTCGCCGATCGCCGCCCCGCACTCGCGCGCGACGAGGGCGGCGGCCCCCTTGGGTACGACGATCCGCGCGGCCGGGTCGACCAGCGGCAGCGAGGTCAGGTGCAGGTGGTCGGCGTGCAGGTGCGACACCAGTACGGCGTCCGCCCGGCCGGCCTCGACGGGCGGGCGTGGTCCGCGGCGGCGCCGCAGGTGCCCGACCCGGTTCGTCAGCACCGGGTCGGTCAGCAACCTGCTTCCCGCCGCCTCGACCGTGATCGTGCTGTGCCCCCACCAGGTCACCCGCATCAGCCGGCCCGCTCCTCGAGCTGCGGCTCCGGCTCCGGTACGACGGGCGCGCGGCGGCCGAGATCAGCGAGCCAGCCGGTCAGCACCTCGTGCACCTGGTCGGAGCCGAACAGCGGGGTGTCCACCGTCCACCGGGCGGGGTGCACGAGCACCGCGTCGGTCTGCCAGCCCCCGAGCCCGCCGTGACAACCGACCAGCTCCTCGAACGCGGCCACCTCCTGGGTCTGCTCGTCGAGCCGGCTGACGAGCACGATGTCGCCGGTGTCCGGGATCGCGGCGTGCCGCAGCAGCGCCTCGGCGGCGTGCTCGCCGTACCGGGCCAGCGGGTCGGTCCCGTCGACCCGGCCGGTGCGCAGCACGTGCACGCCCTTCGCGCAGATCGCGACCGGTCCCTGTGCGAGCGAGTCGACGACCACGAAGCCGATGCCGGGATGCTCGGCGAGGCCGCGGACCAGGCGCGGCTGCAGCACCTCGATGTCCTCCAGCGGCACCTTCCCGGGCTCGTCGGCGAGGTAGATCATCGCCAGGTTGCCCGACGCGGTCACCACGACCTCCGACGCTGTGTCGAGCGGCTCGCGCTCGGCGGGACCGAGCTCGACCCCGCTCTCCCCGGCCCGCAGCGCCCGCCGGGTGACCGAGCCGGTGACGCCGCCGCGCAGGGTGAGCTCGGTGAGGAACGCGTTCACCGGGCCCCAGTCGGCCTCGCTGGTCGCGGCCACCGGTTCGATCTCCGCCTCCACCAGCCCGTCGACGACCTCTGTCAGGGTCTGGCCGCAGCGCTGCTCGAACGTCGCGCCCTGGCTCTGCCCGTGGTCGGACAGCACGACGATCTCGTAGTCGTGTGGCAGCGCCTCCACGATCGCCTGCAGCCCGCCAAGCACCCGGTCCAGTCCCTCCAGCGTCTGCAGCGCCTCCGGCCGGGTCGGCCCGGCGTGGTGCGCCACCTCGTCGTAGTCGATGAAGTCGACGTACACCACAGGCGCGCCCTTCGCGAGGTGCTCCGCGATCAGCGCCACGTTCAGGTCCCGCAGCAGCACGTTCGTCACCGCGCGCAGCAGCACGTAGATCCCGCCGCGCTTGACCCGCGGGCTGATCCTGCGGCGGCGCTGCCGGCGGCCCTGGTGGATCTCCTTGGCCATCTCCGCGACCACGAGGACGAGGCCGCGCGCGACTCCGTGCGGGCTGCCGAAGAACCGCACCCAGCCCCGGCTGCGGCGGTGCGGCAGGCCCGGCTTGCTGAACGTGAGCACCGAGACCGGCGCGTCGCCGGAGAACACGTTGCTGATGCTGACGCCGCCGTCGGCGAGCAGCCCGCGCCCGGTGCTGAAGCGCTCCTCGAGCTCGGCGGCGTCCCGGGCGCGGTTCGTGACGATGATCCGGCCGGTCTTCTTCTCGTACCAGCGGAACGCCGGGATCCGGCCCGCCGCGCCGTGCAGGATGCCCGCCTGGCTGCCCGGCGTGGTCGACGGGACGCCGGTGTCCCAGGCGGTCAGCACGTGGCTGCCGTCGCGGATCCAGCCGCCGAGCTGCGGCAGGTTGCCGGACATCACCATCCAGCGCAGCAGCGGCGCGGACAGCCCGTCGAGCTGCACGATCAGCAGCCCGGTGCCGTCCGTCGCCGGGACCCGGCGCGCCTGCCGCCGGACGGCGCGCAACACCTCGGTCAGGTACGCGTCGTCGCTGCCGGCGTACGCGAGCCAGCCGACCAGCGCGCTCACCGAAGCCATCACCGTGGCCACCACGAACGGCGCCTCCACCCCGCCGTGCAGCCGCACCCCCGGGTCGATCTTGATCGCCAGGTACACCACCCCGACCTGCGCCACCAGCCCACCCGCCAGCACTCCCCCGGACCCGATCAGCAACGCCAGTCCCGCCAGCAGCCAGCGCACCACCATCCCGATCAGCGCCAGCAGCACGGCCAGCCGGATCAGCGGCAGCGGCCCGTCACTGCTGATCTGCGGCAACGTCCAGATCGTCACCCCCAGCGCCACCAGCGACGCCACCCCACCGGTCACCATCGACCGCACCCCACCAGCCGTCAAACTCAACCCAGGCCAGACCCGTCCCCGACCCACTCTCCCCGGCACGCCAGCCATGCGACGAGCGTACGGTGTGGGCGCGGCGAGAACCCCAAGGCGACGATCGGTCGCAAAGAGCAAGGGGCAGGCGGATCAGCCGGACGCGCGGCGGTCTGGGGGTTTCGCACGGGCGGCTGACGAGGAAGACTCCGGTCATATGTTGGCTCGACCCCGAGGAGTCGCCGTGAGTATTTTCCGGAGCAGCGTCGTAGCGTTCCTGGCGACCGGTCTGACGACCGCCGGTCTGACCGCCGCCGGTGTCACGACCGCCGCCCAGCAGCCCGCCGTTGTCGAGGCGTCGCCGCTGCAGACCAAGCTCGACACGCTGCTGGCGGACTCACGGTTCACCGGCTCGCAGGTCGGGCTGGTCGTGCGGGATGCCGTCACCGGTGAGGAGCTGTACGACCGCAACGGCGGGTCGCGGCTCCTTCCCGCCTCGAACCTGAAGCTGTTCACCTCCACGGCCGCGATGGACGCGCTGGGCCCGGACTTCTGGTTCCACACCGACGCGCTGGCGACGGCCCCGGTCCTGGACGGCAAGCTGCGCGGCGATCTCTACCTCAAGGGCTACGGCGATCCGACCACGCTGGCGTCGGACTACGCCGCGCTGGCGCAGCAGATCGCGGCCGCCGGGATCCGCCGGGTCGACGGCGACATCGTCGGCGACGACAGCTACTTCGACGACGTCCGGCTGGGCGACACCTGGTCGTGGGACGACGAGCCGTTCTACTACTCCGCGCAGATCTCGGCGCTGACGGTGGCGCCGAACACCGACTACGACAGCGGCACCGTGATCGTGCAGAGCGCGCCCGGCGCCGCGGCCGGTGCACCCGCGCAGCTCACCCTGGTACCGCAGACGAGCGCGGTCCGGCTCGCCGGCACCGTCACCACCGGCGCGGCCGGCTCCGCGAACACGCTCAGCATCGAGCGCGAGCACGGCACGAACGTGGTGCATGTCAGCGGGTCCGTACCCCTGGGCTCCGGCACCGCGCTGGAATGGGTCACGGTCTGGGACCCCACGTCGTACGCGGCTGACGTCTTCCGGCGCGCCCTGGTCGCCTCCGGCGTCGAGGTCCGCGGCGGCCTGCGCACCGGTACGACGCCCGCCACGGCGCGGATGCTCGCGAACGACACGTCGATGACCCTGGGCGAGCTGCTGGTCCCGTTCCTGAAGCTGTCGAACAACATGCACGCGGAGACGCTGGTCAAGGCTCTGGGCGCCGTCAAGGCCGGCAGTGGCACCTGGTCCGCAGGGCTCGGCCTGGTCGCGTCGTACGCGAACAGCCGCGGCGTCGACACCGGGACGATCCGCCTGTCGGACGGCTCCGGCCTGTCTCGCAAGGACAACCTCACGCCCGACGCGATCGCCGACCTGCTCGTCGCGGCGCGGGCCGAGCCCTGGTACCAGCAGTGGTACGACGCCCTGCCGATCGCGGGCAACCCGGACCGTTTCACCGGCGGCACCCTGCGGAACCGGATGCGCAACACGGCTGCGGCGAACAACCTGCACGGCAAGACCGGATCGCTGACCGGCGTCACCGCGCTGTCCGGGTACGTCACCGACGCCGACGGCCGCAAGCTGGTCTTCTCGATGGTGTCGAACAACTTCCTGAGCAGCCCGCGCTCGGTGGAGGACGCCGTCGGCGTGACGCTGGCGTCGTACTCGGAGACCGCCACGGTCGCCGCGATCCGGCCGGCGCCGGCACCGGCCCGCGCGACCAGCGGCGACGAGCTCGAGTGCTCCTGGACGAAGGCCTGCTGAGGTCGCGCACGGGGAATTAACCGGCTGGTCACGCAACGGCACGCCGTGGTCGCTGGGCGCTGCCCCTACGCACTGGTAACAAGGGCGGTGCACGAGCGGTTCGCCGCTGACTCCGCCCCGGAAGGTGCGCCATGTCCCGATCCCCACACGTCTACAGGCCGCCGACGCGGCATGCCGCCGGAAGCCTCGCGGTCGCGCTCGCTGTCGTCGCCGCGCCCGCGCTCACGAGCACCGGCGGCGGTGTCGCCGCCGCGACGTCCGCCGACGTCACCCTCGAGGAGGTCCAGGACAACGACGGCGCCACCAACTCCACGGTGGTGGCCGCGGACCAGACGATGAGCAAGCTGGTCGCCGCGATCAGCGCGGCCGGCGGGCCGTCGTACTCGTACCGGCAGATCAACCCGACCGACGACGCGGACGGCGGTGAGCCGGGCGGCAACATCCGGGTGGTCTTCATGTACCGCACCGACCGCGGGCTGAGCTTCGTCGACCGCCCGGGCGGCACCGCGACCGCGGCGACCACGGTCATCAACGTCGGCGGTGTGCCGCAGCTGAGCTACTCGCCGGGCCGGATCGACCCGACGAACAGCGCCTGGTCGTCGAGCCGCAAGCCGCTGGTCGCGGAGTTCCGCTGGAACTCGCAGACGGTCTTCGCCGTCGGCAACCACTTCAACTCCAAGGGCGGCGACGACCCGCTGTTCGGGCACTTCCAGCCGCCGAAGCGGCCGAGCGAGACCCAGCGCCACAGCCAGGCGACCGCGGTACGCGGGTTCGTCGACGAGATCCTCGCGATCGACCCGAACGCGAAGGTCGTCGTGATGGGAGACCTCAACGACTTCGACTTCTCCCAGACCGCCAACCTCCTCGTCGGCTCCGGCAGCACCGCGCTCACCGACCTGCCCCGCACCCTGGCCCTGGCCGAGCGCTACACCTACGTCTACGAGGGCAACAGCCAGGTCCTGGACCACATCCTCACGTCGTCGGCGCTCACCAACCGCGAGTACGACATCGTCCACGTCAACTCCGAGTTCGCTTCATGAGCAGGGCGGACACATGGTGGTCGGCGGGCTTGGCGGAGATGAAGAGTCGCTCGGCGATCTCGGCGTTGGTGAACCCGCGGGCCACCAGCTTCGCCACCTCGAGCTGGCGGTTGGTGAGGCCGGCGGGATTGGCGCGGGTGCTGGTCCGGGGACGGGGCGGCACCTGTGCGACCCCCTCCTCGCGCAGCGCGCGGCGCAGACGGTCGGCGACCGCGGTCGCGCCGAGCAGGTCGAGCCGCTCGACGCCCCGGATCCGGACCTCGGCGTCGGGCGAGTCGGCGTACGCCATCGCCTCCTCGAAGACGGCACCCACCTGCCGCCACCAGGACGCCGCTTCGGCGTGACTGCCCGACAGAGCGAGCCGGAACGGCTCCGCGACCCGGGCCAGGTCGTACGACGGAGCGATCCCGAGCCGGCGCAGCCAGACCGCCAGGTCACCCGCCGCCCACGCGGTCGCGGGAGACGCGGCCGGGCTGTCCGCCGCGCACGACTGGGCGGCGCTCTTCGAGTACTACAACGCCCGGCGCCGCGAGGCCGAGGTCAGGTGCGGCCACACGGTGGCCAGCGCCATGCCCGTGCGGGCGAGCGCGTCATCGGCGTCCTCCATGGCTGCGCTCCAGCGACCCTCCAGGAAGCGCAGCCGGGACCGGACTCCGGTCTGCCAGTGGTTGCAGATCGGGATGTCCCGCTCCACGGTGAACCTGAGGGACTCCTCCAGCACGCGCTCCGCGGCCCGCAGCCGACGCTGCTCGACGTCGAGTAGGCCACGTTGGAGTACCCGGTCGATGCGAGCTCGTCGAGGTTGCGCGCCCGCGCCTCCTCGACCAGCTCGACGAGCCGTTCCCGCGACCCGTTCACTCCCAGGGCGAGATCGGTGGCTGCCCTGATGACGCCGCTGCGCAGGCCGAGGGCCTCGTGGCCGAGCTCGCCCGCGATCCGGTCGGCGTCGGTGTTGCACGCCACGGTGAGGTCGTAGTCGCCACCTTGGAAGGCCAGGTAGCCGCGAGTGACCCGCGCGGCGCCGTACTCGAGCTCGGAGTCGCGCGCGAGCGACACCGCACGGTCGGCGTGGCCCTCGGCCTCGCGGCGCCGGGCGTTGTAGTACTCGAAGAGCGCCGCCCAGTCGTGCGCGGCGGACAGCCCGGCCGCGTCCCCCGCCTCGTGCCACAGCGGGAACGTCGCGGTGACGCTCTCGATCGCCGGGCCGAGCCGGCTCGTCATGTACTGCTCGTTCGCCAACTGCGTGAGCAACGCGGCCCGCTCGCGAGGACGCCGGCCGTCCAGGAAGGACAGGGCCGTCTGCAGGAAGGCGACCGCCTCGGTGTGCGCTCCCGTCCGCGCGGCCTCGTCGGCGGCCTCCAGGGCGTATCGCGTCGCCCGGGCGGCGTCGGCGGCCGCGACGGCGTGGTGGGTCAGGACAGCCGGGTCTCGTGGTTCGATCCGCTCGAGGGCGTCGAGCAGCCGGGTATGGAGCGGCGCCAGCCCGCCGACGGGGATCGTGCTCTCGACGGCCAGACGCGCCAGCTCGTGGCGGAACACCAGGCCGCCGCGGTTGCGCAGCAGCAGGCCGGTCGCGTGCAGCCGCCGCAGCGTCGGCAGGTCGACCCCCAGCGCGGGCAGCACCCGGTCGTCCAGCCGGTCCGGCGCGCTCGCAGCGAGCTGCAGCACCTCGAAGTCGGCGGGCGCGATCCCCGCCGTACGCGCCAGCACGGCGTCGCGCACCGTCGAGGGCAGCGCCAGATCGGGTTGCTTGGCCACCTCGGTGACGAAGAAGGCATTGCCGCCGGTCACCGCGTGCACCTTCTCGGGATCGAGGCGGCCGTCCTGCAGCATGGCGGCGACCCCCTCGACGCTGAGCGGGCTGAGCCGCCTCGTCTCGAGGTGCTCGAGGACGGCGAAGTCGCCGAGCAGCGGGGCGGGCCGAGTGCTGGTCGCCGATCTCGTCCTCGCGATAGGTGACCACGACGGCGCACGGCATCGCCTCGATCCGGCGGACGAGGAAGCGCAGCACCTCGACCGACGCGGCGTCGACCCAGTGCAGGTCCTCAATCACCAGCACCGTCGGCTCGGCGCGCAGCACGGCGTACGTGCCTCACGCAGACCTCCGCGAGTGGGACGTGTCCGTCGAGCGGACCGAGGTCGGCGAGAAGGTCGCGGAAGGGTCCCAATGGACGCGGGGTCACCAGCGGGTCGCAGCCGCCGCGGAGCATGCGGAGCCCTGTCGCCTGCGCGCAGGCGGCCTCGACGAGGACGGACTTGCCCGCGCCGGGCTCGCCGGATATCGCGATCCCGGAACCGGCACCACCGAGTGCAGCGGCCAGCGTTCGCGAGAGTACGTCGAGCTCACGCTCGCGCTCGAGGAGGCCCACAGGCTGACTGTCGGTGGCGCCTGCCGGGTCACCAAGACCCGTGATCCCCGCGGGATCTCGGGCCATGATGACCCGGCTCGGCGCACCCGGCCGGCCTGGGATGGTCACCCGACGGACGCCGACTCGGCGGTGTGTGGGCCGAACTCGTTCGCGACGA
>WNGA01020123.1_pt1 | contig 10236 bp, 8 predicted proteins | sample 5400061 | NCBI WGS metagenome assembly WNGA01 (sample SAMN13153366, study PRJNA577476) | soil metagenome | isolation source: 100 cm soil or saprolite under grassland replicate 2 | place: USA:California | collected 2016-06-15
CCCGCGCGCCGCTCACGCTCGCCGTCCTCGACCCCATCTGGCCCGCCGCCCGCGCGGATTGGGACCTCGGCGACCGCATCGCAGACGCCCTGCGCCGCTCGGCGCGTCACGCCGACGCCGTGGGCCGGCTCGGGGCCGCTCGCTTCGGGGTCATCGCGCCCCGCACCGGCGTGGCCAATGCCGCCCTGCTCGGGGAGCGGTTGCTCGAGGGGATCCGCCGCGATGTGACGGCCGCCGCGGAATCGCTGCGCGTGGGCCTCGCGTCGCTCGACGACGCCGCGATCGCGCCGCCCGCGTCGGAGCTGCTCGCGCGCGCGACCGCGGCCTTGGATTACGGCGATCCCACGGGCCGCGATGCCGACGTGAGGCGGTGGATGGCGCCAGCTTGACAGGGGGTGCGCCAGGCGTTATACCCCTCCACGCCAGTCGATCCTCAAAGAAGGTCATAAGCAGCATGGAAGACCCAACGGCCGCCCCCTCCCCTGAGGCGGCTGCTTCGTTCTCGGCGTTCGCTCCCGCACCGCAGTCGGTGCGTGCGGGCATTCGCGTGCTCATCGTCGACGACGACGACACCCTGCGCGAGAGCTGCGCCAGCGTGCTCACGCACGAGGGCTACGACGTCACGGTGAGCGGCAAAGGGCGGGCGGCGCAGGAGCTGCTCGCGCACCGGCCCTTCGATATCACGATGCTCGACTGGTACATGAGCGACGTCCCGGGGCGCGAGCTGTTGGGCGTCGCCCTGTCGTCCAATCCCGCGGTCCGCGCCATCGTGGTGACGGGGAAGCCAACGATCGACTCGAGCCTCGACGCGCTGCGCCTCGGCGCGTGGGACTACCTGCCCAAGCCGTTCTCCGCCACACAGCTCCAGATCCTGGTGGGTCGCGCGGCGCACGCGACGCTCATCGCCCGCGAGCAGCACACCAAACACGAACAGATGCAGCAGCTCGGCGGGAACAGCGAGAAGGTGCGCGTGCTGGGGGTTTCGCCGAGCTTCCGGAACGCGATCGCGCTGGCTCGGCGTGTGGCGGCGACCGATGCCTCGGTGTTCCTGACCGGGGAAAGCGGCGCCGGCAAAGAGCAGTTCGCCCAGTTCATCCATTATCACAGCCTGCGGGCGACGCGGCCCTTCGTCGCCTTGAACTGCGCCGCCCTCCCCGAGGCGCTGCTCGAGTCGGAGATGTTCGGCCACCGCCGCGGCGCGTTCACGGGCGCCATCCGCGACAAGCCCGGCCTGCTCGAGACCGCCAACGGCGGCACGCTGCTGCTCGACGAGCTGATCGAGATGTCGCGCCCCATCCAGGCGAAACTGCTGCGGGCGATTCAGGACGGCGTGGTGCGCCGCGTGGGGAGCGAGACCGCCTCGGCGGTCGTCAACGTGCGCTTCATCGCGGCGACGAATCGCGACCCCGAATCGGCCGTCGCCGAGGGACTGCTGCGCGAGGACCTGTACTATCGCCTGCGCGTCGTGCCGATCGCGGTGCCGCCGCTGCGCGAGCGGTTGGAAGACATCGAGCTGCTCGCCAACTCGTTCCTGGGGCACTACTGGCGCAAGCACCGCGGCGCCGATCTCGCGTTGCCGCGCCTCGGCAAGACGGCGTTGCGCGCGCTCAAGGCGCACACCTGGCCGGGGAACGTGCGCGAGCTGCAGAACGTGATGGAGCATGCGGTCGTGATGCTCGAGCCCGGCGCCGAAGTGCGCTCCGAGGACCTGCCCTTCCTCGCGGTACCTCCCGGGCCCGAGGATGAGGGCCTGGCGGCGGATGGGGCCGGGGCCGACGGCAGCTACTACGATGCGCGCGACAAGCTGCTCGCCAAGTTCGACAAGCAATTCCTGCAGCGGGTCATCGCCCGGGCCGGCGGCAACCTCTCGAAAGCCGCTCGCCTGGCGGGGATCGACCGCACCACGTTCTACCGATTGATGGAGCGGCACGGGCTGCAACGCGACGACGCCTGACCCAATCGTCGGGTCGCTTGTCGCAGCAATGAAGCGTTCTTGTAACGCCACAGTATCAGCAAAACGGACACCAGTCTCCCGCGCTCACATGTAACACATTACCATATAACACCTTAAGGGCATCGACCCCAGTTGCATAGGACGTGCCTTAGGCACGGGCATGCGACTCCCGATTCCCGCTGCTTTGGCCCCCGGCCTGGTCTCCTACCGCCGGGTGCTCATCCTCGTCGCACACCTCATCCTCATCCCCCTGGCCTATTTCGCGGCCTTCGCGATCCGGTTCGACTTCCACATTCCCGCCTGGGAAATCAGCCGGTTCGTCGCCACCCTACCCTACCTGATCGTGGTCCGCTTGATCGTGTTCGAGCGGTACGGCCTGTTCCGCGGCTACTGGCGCCACGTGGGCATGCGCGACCTGATCGATCTGGGCGCGGCGACGACGCTGTCGACCGCGGTGTTCGCCGGGGTGTTGCTGCTGGTCGGCTGGCCGACGGGGATGCCGCGCTCGGTCTTCCTGCTCGACTGGCTGACCATCGTTTTTCTCTCCGGCGGGCTTCGCTTTCTCGCTCGTGCGTTCAAGGAAGGCCAGCTCCCCATGCAAGGGTCGCGGGACGGCCGTCGCACCCTGTTGATCGGCGCCGGTGAGGCCGCCGAGATGCTGCTGCGCCAGGTGCTGCACGACTCGCGGCGATCAGCGTCGTGGGGCTCGTCGACGACAAACCCGAGACGCACGGCCGCGCCATCCACGGCGTGCCGGTGCTCGGCGCGACGGACGACCTCGAGCGGCTGGTGCACGAGCAGCACATTCAGCTGATCGTCATCGCGATTCGCTCGGCCACGGCGGATCAAATGCGCCGCATCGTGCACCGCTGCACGGCGACCGGCACGGAGTTCAAGATCATTCCGTCGCTGCAGGATCTGCTCGACGGCCGCGCGGCCATCGGCCAGCTGCGCGAGGTCCAAATCGAGGACCTGCTGGGCCGCGAGCCGGTGCACCTGGATCTCGAGCAAGTGCGCAGCGACATCGAAGGTCGCTGCGTGCTCATTACGGGGGCGGGCGGGTCGATCGGCTCGGAGCTGGCGCGGCAGATCGCGCGCTTCCGGCCGGCGCGGCTCGTGCTCCTCGAGCGGGCCGAGAGCCCGTTGTACTTCGTGCACCTCGAGGTGTCGCAGGCGGCGCCCGAAGTCGACGTCGTCCCGGTGATCGCGAACATCACGAACGCCGAGCGGCTCGACGACGTCTTCGGCACCTATTCCCCGGAGTACGTCTTCCACGCGGCGGCGTACAAGCACGTCCCGTTGATGGAAGACAGCGTCATCGAGGCCGCCTGGAACAACATCGTCGGGACGCTGCGGGTCGCGCAGCGCTCCGTGCAGCACCATGTCCGCAAGTTCGTCCTGATTTCGACGGACAAGGCGGTCAATCCGACGAGCATGATGGGTGTGACCAAGCGGATTGCCGAGCGCATCGTGCTCGAGCTGCCCTCGCTGCGCAACGGCACCGACTTCCGCTGCGTGCGCTTCGGGAACGTGCTCGGCTCGGACGGCAGCGTCGTGCCGCTCTTCAAGCGGCAGCTCGCGGCTGGTGGCCCCCTGACGGTCACGCACCCCGACGTGCAGCGGTATTTCATGACGATTCCCGAGGCGGTCGAGCTGGTGCTCACCGCCGCCGCGCTGCCCGCGGCCGCCGGCCGCATCTCGATCCTCGAGATGGGCGAGCCGGTCAAGATCGTCGACCTGGCCGAGCAGCTCATCCGGCTGTCGGGTCTCAAGCCGTACCAGGACATCCAGATCGTGTTCAGCGGCCTGCGCCCGGGCGAAAAGCTGAATGAAGAGCTGGTGGCCAACGGCGAAGACACCATCCCGACGAGCGCCGAGAAGATTCGTCTCGTCGAGCGCAACGGCGGGAACCCCGCGACCGTGGCGGTCGCGATGCAGCACCTGGTGGATGCCTTGACGGCCGGCCGCATCACCGACGTGATGCGGGCCGTGTCGGCGCTCGTGCCCGAATACGTGCCGGACCGCGCACCGCGCGTCTCCCCGGCGTTCGGCTTGCGGCGCCCCTTGGTGCTGCCGCTGCCCGCGCCAGCCGCGCACGTCGCACCGGTCGGCGCATGAGCCGCGCCCTGTGGCTCCTCGCCGCCGCGGTGACCGCCGTCGCGTCCGCGGCGTCGGCGCAGCGCGCGGCCGCGCCCCTGGTGTCCGTGCCGCGCGATTCGCTCGCGCTGCGCCCCGGCGACGCCGTGCGGATCACCGTGTGGCGCAAGCCGGAAATGAGCGGCGAGTTCGCGGTCGCCGCGGACGGGTCGCTCAACCATCCGCTCTATCGCGCCCTGCGCGTGACGGGGATCCCGCTCGCCACCGCCGAGGGGCGGCTGCGCACGTTCCTCCAGCAGTACGAGACCAATCCCGAGTTCGTGATGGAGCCGCTGCTGCACGTCGCGGTGGGCGGTGAAGTCGTGCGGCCCAACCTCTACACGCTGCGCCCGGAGACATCGGTGTCCGACGCGGTGGCGATGGCCGGCGGACCCACCGATCGCGGCCGTCGCGACCGCGTCCGCCTGCTGCGGGATGGCGGCGAAGTCGTCCTCGACCTGACCCGGCCGCAACCCGGCGTCGCGACGACGCCGATCCGCTCCGGCGACCAGATCCTCGTGGACCGGAAGCGCGCCGTGTTCCGTGAGACCATTGGACCGATCGTCATGGTGGCGGGGGCCACGGCCGCGATCCTCAACGTCATTCTCCGCGCCGGACGGAACTAGGCCATGCGCGATTACACAGTCGACAGACCCTCGAACAACGGTCACGGCCGACGGGAAGGGGTCAGCGACGGGCTGGTCTGGCGCGACATCGTCGTCGCCGTGCGGCGCCGGCTGTGGCTGGTGCTGGCGGTCCCGGCGGTGCTGCTCGCCGGCAGCGCCTTCATGGTGTTCCGCGAGACGTCCATCTACCGGGCGACCGCGGTGCTCCGCCTCGGCGACGCGCGACGCGCCCTGACCTCCGGTCTCGAAGCGCAAGCCGAGCCCACGCGCCTGCTCGACCCGCTGCTGTCGGAGACGCAGATCCTCAAGAGTCGCGCCCTGCTGGGCACCGTGGTCGACTCCCTGGGCATGCGGCTCGCGCCCGACTACACGCACTTCTCGGCGGCGCTACTCGATTCCGTGCACGTCGCGCCTGAGGCCCCCGTCGACACGCTGGCCATCGCCTTCTCGGAGACCGGCGTGACGGTGCGCGGCCTGGCGGATTCCGCCGGCGCGGCGTACGGCGAAGTCCTCGCCTTGAACGGCGGGGCCGTGCGGTTCCAGGTGAAGGCGCGCCCCAAAGTCGCCGAGGCGACGTGGATCGTACAATCGCGCGACGAGGCGATCGACCGGGTGCTCAAGCAGCTCCGCGTCGTCTCGCGCACGCAGACCAACGTCGTGGACGTGACGTACACCTCGCACCGGCCCGCGGTCGCCGAGCAGGTGGTGAACATGATCGCGCGCACGTTCCAGGTCATGGACGCGCGCAGCGCGCAGGACCAGTCCCGCCGCCGCCGCCTGTTCCTGGACGAGCAGCTCAAACGGGCGGACTCCATCCTGGGGCAGGCCCAATTGGCGTTGAGCGCCTTCCGCAGCCGCCAGGAGGTGTACAGCTCGCGCGACAAGCTCTCGATGCAGCAATCCGAGATCGCCGGGCTGGCGGGTCGCCGCTCGGACCTCGAGACACAACGCGACGCCTATCGCGTCTTGCTCACCAAACTGCAGAGCCCGAGACCGGCGGACCACGAAGAGGCGTTGCGCGCGCTCGTGTCCAGCCCAGGGGTCTCCGCCAATCCCCTGCTGGCGCAGCTGCAGACCCAGCTCCTCAAATACCAGATCAGCCTCGACTCATTGACGAGTGGCGCGTGGGGCAGCTCCGCCACCAACCCGGACGTGCAGCGGCTCCGCGATCTGATCGGGTCGACCGAGGAGCAGATCACGCGGTCCATGCGCAGCCAGTTGACCACGCTCGAGGTGCAGATCGGCGCGGTGCAGGCGCAGCTGGTGCGCAGCGCCACGGCCATTCGCGTCCTCCCCGCCGTCGAGGCCCAGGAAGTCCGTCTGGTTCAGGAAGTCGAAACCAGCCGCCGCCTGGGGGACCAGCTGCGGGAGGAACGGCAGCGGGCGCACATGGCGGAAGCCGTCGAAGTCGGCCAGGTCGAAATCGTGGACGTCGCGAGCCTGCCCTATCAGCCGGTGTCGAGTTTCGGCGCGCTGAAGCTGCTGCTGGCGGTGCTGCTCGGCCTCGGGCTCGGCGGCGGCGCGGCGGTCGCGCTCGAAAAGATGGATCCGTCGATTCGCCGCCCCGATGAGATCGAGGACGGCCTGCAGCTCCACTCCCTGGCCGTGATCCCCAAGGTCGATCCGGCGCGGGTCGAGGGCACGGAAGCCTACCGCGTGCTCCGCACCAACCTGCTCCTCGCCCCTGAGGCCGATCGCGCGCGCTCCGTCGTGGTGACGAGCGCGGTGCCCGGCGAGGGGAAGACCACGACGGCGGCGAACCTGGCCTGCTCGATCGCCTGGGAAGGGCGGCGCGTCCTCCTCGTGGACGGCGATCTGTGGCGTGGACGGCTGCACCGCCGCTTCCGCGGGCGGCGCGCTCCCGGCTTCGCGGAGTGCCTGCTCAGCGACACGCCGATTCCCGAGGCGATCCGTCCGACCGACATCGCGATGCTCAGCTTCATGCCCAGCGGCAAGGGCGTCGGCACGCCGTCGGACATCGTGACGTTTGCGCGCGTCCCGCGCCTCCTGGAACAGCTGCGCGACCAGTTCGACCTGGTGCTGATCGACTCGCCTCCGGTACTCGCCACCGCCGAGGCCGTGGTGCTCGCGTCCAGCGTGGACGGCGTCGTGCTGGTCGTGCGCGCCGGCCAAACGAATCGTGACGCGGTGGAGCACGCGATGCGCCAGATCAAGGGCGTGGGGGCCCGCATCGTGGGGGCCGTGCTCAACGACCCGGCCGACGTCACGCGGCGGTACGGCTACAAGAACTACTACGGCAGCTACTACGGCACCTACACCCGCGAGGACGTCGGCGCATGACGGCTGTTCAGGGACCACCGCGAACCGAGTTTCTGCCTTTCTCCCCTCCCTGCATCGGGGAGGAGGAGATCGCCGAAGTCGTCGACACGTTGCGCTCCAACTGGATCACGACGGGGCCGAAGACCAAACGGTTCGAGACCGAGTTCGCCGCGGCGCTCGGGGCCCCGGGCGCCTTGGCGCTCAACTCGTGCACCGCGGGCCTCCACACGGCGCTCGTCACGCTCGGCATCGGCCCCGGCGATGAAGTGATCACGACGCCGATGACGTTCGCCGCATCGGTGAACGTTATCGAGCACGTGCGCGCGCGTCCGATCCTCGTCGACGTCGAGCCCGACACGCTGAACATCGACCCGGACAAGGTCGCCGCCGCGATCACGCCGCGCACCAAGGCGATCCTGCCCGTGCACTACGCCGGCCATCCCGCCGACCTGGACGCCATCAACGACCTGGCCGAGCGGCACCACTCAAGCGTCATCGAAGACGCGGCGCACGCGCTGCCCGCGGCCTACGGCGGCCGGCCCATCGGGGCGGGAAAGAATCCCGTCGCGTTCAGCTTCTACGCCACGAAGAACCTCACGACGGCCGAAGGCGGGATGCTCACGGGCGATCCCGAGTTTCTCGACCGGGCGCGCGTGGTGAGCCTGCACGGCATGAGCCGGGACGCGTGGAAGCGCTACGACAAGGGCGGCAGCTGGCGCTACGACGTGCTGCTCCCCGGCTTCAAGTACAACATGACCGACATTCAGGCGTCGATCGGGCTGCACCAGCTCGGCAAACTGACGGCGTTCGACCGGCGCCGCCGCGCCATCGTGGCGCAATACCAGGCCGCCTTCGGCGCCGACGCTGCCTTCGAGATTCCCGCCGAGCGCGCCAATGTGCGCCACGCCTGGCATCTGTACGTGCTGCGGATCCGGCCCGACGTGCTGAGCATCGGGCGCGATCAGTTCGTCCAGGAGCTGGCGCGTCGCAACATCGGCACGTCGGTGCACTTCATCCCCATTCACCTGCACCCCTATTACCGCGACAAGTACGGCTACGCGCCGCGCGCTCTCCCCGTCGCGTTCGACAACTTCGAGCGTCTGCTGAGCCTCCCGCTCCATCCGGGGCTCTCGGGCAGCGATGTGTCGGACGTGGTGAGCGCCGTGCTCGACGTCGCGCTCGCGTTCCGGCGCTAGGCCGATGCGGTTCGCCTGGATCGGCTTCCATCGGGAGGGGTTGGCGGCGTTCGAGGCATTGCTCGAGGCCGGCGCGCCCATCGTCTCGGCGGTGACGCTCACCGTCGAGGCGGCGGCACGTCGCTCCGGCGCCGTCGACTACGCGCCGCTGTGCAACCGCTTCGACATCCCGCTGCATCGGGTCACCGACATCAACTCGCTCGACACGGTGACGTTGCTGCGCTCGCTCGATCTCGACGTGCTGTTCGTGATCGGCTGGAGCCAGATCCTGAAGCCTCCCGCCCTCGCCAGCGCCCGCATCGGCGCGGTGGGCGCGCACGCGTCGCTCTTGCCCGCGAACCGCGGCAGCGCCCCGATCAACTGGGCGCTGATTCGTGGCGAGCAGCAGACCGGCAACTCCCTGATCTGGCTCGCCGAGTCGGTGGACGGCGGCGCCGTCATCGACCAGATCCCCTTCGGCATCACGCCCTACGACACGTGCGCGACGTTGTACGACCGCGTGGCGTGCACGAACCGCGACATGCTGGTCCGGCTCTCAGACCGCTTGCTGGCGGGCGAGCGCCCCGGCGTACCGCAACCCCACACGGCCGATCCGGTGCTGCCGCGCCGCCGGCCCGATGACGGGCTGCTCGATTGGCGCATCCCCAGCACGCGCGTCTACGACTTCGTCCGCGCGCTCACCCGCCCCTACCCCGGGGCCTTCGGCCGTCTCGAGGGCCGCCGTTTGAAGGTGTGGCAGGCCGCGCTGCCGCCGCTGGGCGATACGGTCGCCGAGCCGGGCACGTGCCTCGGCCCCGTGGTCAGCCCCGAAGACAACGCCTGCGGCCAGCTCGTCGCCTGTGGGCAAGGCGCCGTCGTGATTCTGGAGGTCGAGGGCGAAGATGGCCGCGTGCTGCGTGGCCGCGCGCTCAGCGAAGCGCCGTGGCGCGGGAGGACGTGGACCCATGAGTGACGCCGTCGTCGTCATCGCGGCCCATCCCGACGACGAGCTGCTCGGCTGCGGCGGCACCGTCGCGCTGCACACGCGGCGCGGCGATCGCGTTACGTCGATCATCGCGTGCGAGGGCGAGTCCCTGCGCTATGGACCGGAGGGCGTGGGTCAGGCCGAGCACACGCGCCGCGCCGCCGCCGAGCTGGGCGTGGAGGACGTGCGCCGGCTCGAGTTCGCCGATCAGCGGCTCGACACGATCCCCCTCACCGACATCATCACGCCGCTCGAGAAGGTGATTCACGAGGTACGGCCCAGGATCGTGTACGTCCAGTGGGGCGGCGACATCAACCGCGACCACGAGCTGCTCTTCAAGGCCGCGCTCGTCGCCACGCGGCCGACCGAGGAGAGCCTCGCGACCGTGTACGCGTTCGATACGGCGAGCAGCACCGAGTGGGGATTCCCGCGGTCCTTCGTGCCCGACACGTGGGTCGAGATCTCGAAAACGCTCGACAAGAAGATTGCGGCGATGGCGTGCTACGAGAGCGAGGTGCGGCAGTATCCGCACCCCCGCTCGCTCGACGCGCTGCGCCACCGCGCTCGCGCCTGGGGCAACCAACACTGTATGGATGCGGCGGAGGTCTTCATGACCGTGCGCCGCACGCTGCGTTGTGGTCAAACGCCTGTTTGACGTGGCGCTGGCCGCCTTCGGGCTACTCGTCGCCGCCCCGCTGCTCGCGGCGGCGGCCGTCGGCATCCGCTTGTCCAGTCCCGGGCCCGTGCTGTATCGCGCGCTCCGGGCGGGCCGCGGCGGCGTCCCCTTCCTTATGTATAAGCTCCGCACAATGCACGTCGAGCAGGGCGGCCGCCGCAGTGCGATCACGGGCGCGGCCGATCCACGCATCTTCCCGTTCGGAGCCTGGCTGCGCCGCACCAAGGTCGACGAGCTGCCGCAGCTCGTCAACGTGCTGCGGGGCGACATGTCCGTCATTGGGCCGCGTCCCGAGGATCCCCAGTTCGTCGCGGCGCACTACACGCCCGTGCACTACGAGACCCTCGAGGTCCAGCCCGGACTCGCAAGCCCGGGCAGCCTCTACAGCACCACCCACGGCGAGC
>WNGA01029756.1_pt1 | contig 10235 bp, 8 predicted proteins | sample 5400061 | NCBI WGS metagenome assembly WNGA01 (sample SAMN13153366, study PRJNA577476) | soil metagenome | isolation source: 100 cm soil or saprolite under grassland replicate 2 | place: USA:California | collected 2016-06-15
CACCCCGAGGGGGCCGTCGAGCTGTACACCGGCGCCCCGCTCGTCCAGGCCGGCCTCGGCGTCCTGCTCGCCGTGCTCCTCGTCCCGAGCCGCGTGTCCACAGTGGAGTGATCGCGAGCTCATGCCAGGTCCGGATATTTCAGCCCGGATCCGGTGTTGAGCACGACCACCCGCGCGCCCGCGTCCAGCCAGCCCTCGGCGCGCAGCCGCCGGGCCGCGCTCAGGCCGGCCGCGCCCTCGGGGCACAGCAGCAGGCCCTCGCGGGCGGCGAAGGCCCGCCGGTCGGCCAGCAGCTCCTCGTCGTCGACGGCCACGGCGGTACCGCCGCTGGCCCGCAGCGCGTCGAGGATCAGCTCGTCGCCCAGCGGCGCCGGTACGGTGATGCCGAAGGCGACCGTGTGCGCGTCCACCCACGGCGAAGCGCGGCGCGCCCCGGCGTGAAACGCCCGCACCACCGGCGCGCAGCCGCTGGCCTGCACGGCGACCAGGCGCGGGAGCGGACCGGTGAGCCAGCCGAGGGCGCGCAGCTCATCCAGCGCCTTGGCGATGCCGATCAGCCCGACCCCGCCGCCGGTCGGGTACACGACGACGTCGGGTGCCCGCCAGCCGAGCTGCTCGACCAGCTCGTACCCCATCGTCTTCTTCCCCTCGACCCGGTAGGGCTCCTTGAGCGTCGAGGCGTCGAAGACGGCGCCGCCGCGCTCGGCGAGGAACCCGGCGACCCACCGCCCGGCGTCGCCGATCAGCCCGTCGACCAGGTGCAGGTCGGCGCCGGCCAGCCGGCACTCGGCGCGGGTGATCACCGGCGCCGCCGCCGGCATGGCGACGGTGGCGCGCAGCCCGGCGCGGGCCGCGTAGGTGGCCCACGCCGCGCCGGCGTTGCCGTTGGTCGGCATGGCGATGTGCGTGGCGCCCAGCTCGCGGGCGCGCGACACCCCGACCGCCGCCCCCCGGGCCTTGAACGAGCCGGTCGGGACCAGCCCCTCGTCCTTGACGAGCAGCCCGGGTACCCCGATGTGCGCGCCGTACCTCGGGGCGGGCAGCAGCGGGGTCCAGCCCTCCCCGAGCGTGGTGACGTACGCGTCGTCGGCCACCGGCAGCAGCTCCCGGTAGCGCCACAGGTCGGCCGGGCGCCCGGCGAGCGCGGCGGGCGTGACCGCCCGCCGCACCGCGTCCAGGTCGTACCGGGCCAGCAGCGGTGAGCCGCACCGGCACAGGTTGCGCAGCCGGTCCGCGTCGTACGTGGCCCCGCACCGGGGGCACTCCAGATGGGTCAGGTACACCCGTCAACGATGCGCCGGGAACGACACCACCTGCTGGTAGGTCGGCCGGTTCTGCCACGAGATGATCGGGTCGGTGATGCCGCCGAGCGGGAGCTGGACGATCGCGTCGGCGCACCACTGGTCCCCCGCCGCGCAGAACGAGTCACCCGGGTACACCGCCGTCGGTGCCAGCCCGGCCGCCTGCCCGAGCGCCCCGAGCAGGGCGGTGCGGCACGCCGCCAGGTCGCCGCCGCCGCAGAAGACGCGCGGCAGCGGCGCGGCCACCGGGTCCCCGAGCAGCGCCCGCAGGTCCTTGTCGACGTAGCCCCACCACCCGCTCTGGTACGCCGACCCGTGGTGCATGACCCCGGACGGCGCCTCGTCGACGGGCAGCGTGGCGGCGAGCGCGGCGTACAGCCCGCTGCCGAGCCCGGGCTGGAACTGTGCGGCCGCCAGGCGCGGCCACCACGCGTCGAACACCCGGATCGCGTCAGCGTGCTGGTACACGTGCGAGCCGGGCGTGGTCTCCATCCGGCGCGCGCCGGACTGCTGCCACGCCTGGAGCTGCGTCACCACGGTCGCCAGGCGGGGGTCGGTGACCGGCTGGCTGGCCAGCACCCGCAGCAGCGTGCCCAGGACCCGCCGGCCGCGCAGGTCGGTCGCGGCGGCGTCCTCCATGATGCGCACCACCCCGGCCCGGTCCAGCTTCTGTCCATTGTGGACGGCGGCGCGGACCGGCGCGTCGAGCAGGTCGGCCCGGAACACCGGCCCGAAGGAGAAGTTGCCGTCCGCGGCGCTGTAGTCGCGGGCCTGCTTGTTGTTCCAGCTCACGTAGTAGTCCTGGTTGACGCTGTTGGGGTGCTGCGCGGGCGGGGTGTACGCGGCGGTGTTGGTGTCGGGGTCCCAGCCCTGCCACTCGTACGCCGGATCGGCCCGCACGGGCAGGTTCGGGTCGGCTCCGGACGCACGCACCGGGTTGAGCCCCGAGTCGTAGTACGCGGCGTCGGTCGAGTTGACGTAGAACCAGTTGAACGCGTACCCCACGTCGCCGGCCGCCTGCTGGAACCCCTGCGCCGTGGCCATCCGCGCCGGGTCGTCGAACGCCGCGAAGCCCAGCGCCGAGTCGGCTTCGTGCCGGTAGGTGGAGCGCAGCGCGGTGTAGGCCACCGGCTGGCCGCCGAGCATCGCCCGCGCGGTCACCAGGCCGTACTTGGTGCGCAGCGCGACCAGCCGGTACGAGCCGGCGGCGGTGCCGTCCGCGACGGTCGGGCTCCATGCGTTGACCTGCTCCAGCACCTCCATCGACAGGCACTGGCCGTGGTACAGGTAGTGGTCGGAACGCACCGTCGGGGCACTACCGTCCACCGTGCACAGGGGTACCGCGAACGTGTCGGTCAGGTCCTGCTCAGCCGAGGTGGCACTCCACGCGTAGTCCGGTCCGCGGCCGATCTGCACGTACAGGTTCAGCCCGGCGAACGCGACACCCCGGGCGCTGATCCCGGGGCCCTGCAGCTCCTCCAGCATCAGCAGCTGCGGGGAGAAGTACCCGGTCTGCGGCCCGAACACGGCGATCGGGTGACCGCTGGCGGTGAACCGCCCGGAGACCACGACCGCGTTGGACATGCCGTGCCGTCGGGCGGGCGCGACCGCGCTCCCGCCGGAGCCCGTGGGGTCGTAGACGAGCGGCTCCGGCACGACGGTACCCGGGTCGGGCAGCGCCACCCCGGCGTCGGTCGCGGGCGCGGTGCCGTACGGGAAGCTCTGTCCATCGTGGAGGGTCAGCACCGTCTCCGGGTCGTTCTGCTCGCGCAGCCCGGCCCACACCCGGTCGCCGTCGGTCCCGCCGAACCGGGCGCGCGCGGCCAGCCGTACCAGTGCGGACTGCAGCTCCGCGCCCCCGCCGCCGCCGAACAGCCCGCCGATCACCCCGGCGATCGCGACGGTGTCCGTCGGCTTGAACGGCTGCGGCCCGCCCGCGTTGGTGACCGCGTCGAGGTGCCCGGTCAGCACGTACTCCCCGGGGCAGTACCGCCCGGCCATGCACGCGGCGATGTAGGCGTTGACGCCGGACAGGTAGGCCTGGATGTCGGCGAGGAGCTGGGGGCTGCGGGCGCCCAGCCGGTCCACCTGGGCCTGGAGATCAGCTTCGCGGTACGGGGAGTTGCGCCACACGCTCTGCTCCAGGGCCCGGTTGCCCGGCGCGCCACCGGCGAACGAGGAGAGCTGGCCCCGGCCGAGGTGGCGCATGAGGTCCATGAGGAACAGCCGGTCCTGCGCCCCGGCGTACCCGGCCCCGAACATCGTGCCGGCCCGGGTCGTGCCGGTGACGTGCGGTACCCCGGTGGCTCGGTCCCGCACGATCGTCACGTCGGGGCGGGGCCGGTCGATCCGCTCGACCTGGGTCAGCGGTACCCCGAAGGCGGCGTTGTTGTAGAACTGCCCGAGCTGGCTGTCGGTCAGTCCGGGGTAGCCGTTCAGCAGGTTGGCGTACTTGCCGAGCTGGTCGACGAAGTGCGGTGGCCGGGTGCCGAACAGCTTGTGGGCGAGGATCTCGGCGAGCGTGGCGTTGCCGTTCTCCCCCGGCGGCAGGATGTCGTTGCACTGACCCTGGCAGAAGTCGGCGGGGGCGGCCACCGCGGCGGTCGGTGGCAGGGCCAGGACCACCCCGGCGGCGAGGACCGCGGCGACGACTCCCGAGGTGACGCGTCGATACATGCGCAGGCCTCCTTCCCCAACGACATCGGTCGATATTGAGGCCCTACATTACCCGAGAGTCACTCACGTTTCTAGCCGAAGAGGGGTTCTGACCTCGCAAAATCTTGGGAGCGTCCGGCGCCGGGCTGATATACCTCAAGCGCCTGGACCTGCGGTCGGCGCGAAATCCCGCCAAGCCCAGCTAAGGGACGCTGCGGATGCGCAGCACGAACACGCTGCCGAGGACGGTGACCACGGCGGTGGCGACGTACAGCGTGGGGTACCCGCCGAGGTGCACCACGATCGGCGCGGACAGCGCCGGCCCGAGGACCTGCGGGGCGGAGTTGGCGATGTTGACCACGCCGAGGTCCTTGGCCCGGTCGGTGGCCTTCGGCAGCACCTGCGTGATGAGCGCCGCGTCGACCGCGACGCACGGTCGTGGCGGCCAGCGCGGCGGTGTAGATGAGGATCAGGACGAGCAGCCCCTTCTCCGGGTCGGGGTGGTGCACCCGGTCGGTGAGGAAGTACAGCAGGTACAGGGTGCCCAGCGCGTTGCCGAGCTGCACGAGGAACCGGGTGATCCAGGCCCAGGCGAAGTCCGGGTACCGGCGCGGGCTCACCCACAGCCCGGCGAGAATCGGGCCGGCCCGGAAGCCGCGCGGCAGCGGGTCGTCCGGTGTGGTCAGCGCGAACGGCAGCGCGAGCAGCACCACGGCGACGGCGACCGCGACGTACCCGGCCGCGTTGCCGGTGATCAGGGCGGTCACCAGCACCACGCCGAGCACGAGCCCGAGCACCTGCGGGATGCCGACCCAACCGGACACGGCGCCGCGCTGCGCCACCGGTACCCGGTCCGGCACGGCGGCGGTGAGCGTGGCGAGCATCGCGTTGAACCCGGTCTGTGCCGCCACCCAGCCGACCGCCACGCCGAGGACCGTGTGCTGCCGGGAGAGCACGACCAGGGCCGCCGCCCCGAACACCGCCCCGGCCACGGTCCACCCGTGCCGGCGGCCGTACCGCCAGGTGGTGCGGTCCGACAGCGCGCCGGCGAGCGGGTTGACCACCACGGCCGCGGCCGCGCCGAACGCGGTCACCCAGCCGAGCATGGCCTCCTTGTGCACCGGGTCGATCGCCTTGATCTGCTGGGGCAGCAGGACCTGGATGGGCGTGAAGAAGGCCATCCACACGCCGAGGTTGGCCAGCACAAGCAGGGCGATCCAGCGGCCCCGGACAGGGACGGCCGGCTCGGCGAGAGCCGCCGGAGCGACCGGGGGCGCCAGCGGGTCGGTGGTCACCGCGGGGTCCGCGCGATCAGGTCGCGGTACCAGGCGAAGGACCTGCGGGGGGTACGGGCCAGGGTCGCGTAGTCCACGTGTACCAGGCCGAACCGCTGGCTGAACCCGTCGGCCCACTCCCAGTTGTCCAGCAGCGACCAGCACAGGTACCCGCGCACGTCCACGCCCGCGTCCATCGCCGCCCGCAGCGCGCGCAGGTGCCCGTCGAGGAACGCGACGCGCTCGTCGTCCACAATGGACTCCCCGTAGGCGCAGCCGTTCTCGGTGACCCACACCGGCGGCAGCCCCGGGTACCGCTCGTGCAGGGTGACCAGCAGCTCGCGCAGCCCGTCGGGGACCACCGGCCAGCCGTACCCGGTGACCGGGAAGCCGGTGAGCTGGCGCAGCTCGAACGGCCAGGCGCCGTCGGGTCCGGGCGCGCCCACCCCGGTCGGGTTGTAGTAGTTGACCCCGAGCACGTCCAGCGGGGTGGCGATGACCGCGAGGTCGCCGTCGAGCACCACCGCGTCCAGGTCGCCGGCCAGCGCGGCCACCGCCTCCGGGTAGCGCCCGAGCAGCAGCGGGTCGGTGAACAGCCGGTTGTGCAGCACGTCGTAGCCGAACGCGGCGACCAGGTCGTCGTCGGTGGCGGTGTCCCGGGTGCCGTCCGGCCCCACCGCCCACACCGGCGAGTAGTTGTTGGCGATGCCCACCCGCGCGCCGGGATGCCGGCGGACCGCCGCCGCGGCCAGCCCGTGCCCGAGCAACTGGTGGTGGGTGACCGGCAGCAGGTCGCCGGTACCGGTCCGCCCCGGCGCGTGCAGCCCGAGCACGTGACCGAGCGCGAGGTGGATGAACGGCTCGTTCAGCGTCAGCCACAGCGCCACCCGGTCGCCGAGCGCGCCGGCGACCAGCTCGGCGTACTCGCCGAACCGGGCGGCGGTGTCGCGGTTGGCCCAGCCGCCGGCGTCCTGCAACGGCTGCGGCAGGTCCCAGTGGAACAGCGTGGCGGCCGGCTCGATGCCCCGCGCCAGCAGCACGTCGACCAGCCGGTCATAGAACGCGATCCCCTTGGCGTTGGCCGGCCCGCTGCCGCCGGGCTGCACCCGGGGCCAGGACACGGAGAAGCGGTACACCCGCGCGCCGAGGTCGGCCATCAGCGCCACGTCCTCGGCGTACCGGTGGTAGTGGCCGCAGGCGACGTCACCGGTACTGCCGTCGCTGATGCGCTCCGGCTCGTGGCTGAACGTGTCCCAGATCGACGGCCCCCGGCCGTCCTCGGTCGCCGCCCCTTCGATCTGGTACGCGGCGGTGGCCACACCCCACCGGAACCCGGCCGGGAACGGCGGCATCGGCTCGGTCATGGCCCACCTCCCGGACAATGTGAATCTTGTTCGCACAATAGCGAACCGATCATGCGCCAGCGCTGGACGCGGCCGGGCACGCGGAGGCGCGCCCGAGCCGGCCACCCCGTCCCGACCGGTAGGCTGAGCCTATGCAGGGCAGCCCCGGCACCGGCCGCGTCGTCCATCTCGCGCGGCCCAACCGCCCGGCTGTGGTGGCGGAGACTCTCGACGAGCTCTGCGGCCCGACGCATGGTGTCGTTGAGCTCCCCGTCCGGCTGATGTGGAACCCGCACCGCAGGTTCGACCTGGACATCGACGATCTGGTGGCGACCAAGGTCGCGGCGTTGATCAACCGGCGCGAGGTCCGCGACTACATCGACGTAGCAGCGGCACTGCGCCACTACTCCATCGATCAGCTTCTCGCCCTTGCCGGCCAACAGGACCCCGGTCTGGAACCGGATGACATCGTGGAAGCCGGCCGGTACCTCGATCGGCTCGACGACGCCCGGTTCACCTACTACGGGCTGTCCCCGGACCAAATTGCGGCTCTGCGCCGGGTGCTGGCCGCCTGGCCTCGTCAGTAGCACTGGCCCGCTGCTGCGGGTACCGGCGACCGGCGACCTGTTCGGCCCGTGGCTGTACGTGGTGAACGCCCGGTTCGACGTCACGCCCACCCCGACGACCGGCTACAACGTGGTGCGGCTGCGCGCCTGAGCGCTCACTCCGCCCCGCTGGCCTGCCACGTCATCCGCGTGAGCAGCGCCCGGGCCTCGTCGGCGTGCTCGGCGTGCACGGTGACCGCGTACTGGCTGGCCTCCAGCCGGCTGGTCGAGGCGAAGTCGCGCCGGCCGCCGGTCATCGCGTGCGCCACCGCACCGAAGATCGCGCCCCAGACCGCGCCGATCAGCAGCGCGGTCAGGATCAGCCAGATCCAGCCGGTGTCCGCGAACAGCCCGATGAGCAGCCCGATGAACAGCCCGAACCAGGCGCCGCTCGCGGCGCCGGCCAGCGCCGCCCGGGCGATCGTCAGCCGGCCCAGCACCCGCTCGACCAGGCGCAGGTCGGTGCCGACGATCGCGGTCCGCTCCACCGGGAACTTGTTGTCCGACAGGTAGTCCACGAGCCGCTGGGCCAGGGCGTAGTCGGGGTAGGTGGCGAGCATCACCGACGGGACGGCCTCGCGGGTGCCGGCCCGGTCGGGCGTGGCGGGCGTACCGCCGCGTCCGGGCATCGACGGTAGGTTCATGTCCGCCTCCCTCAGGTCGACCACTCACGAAGGTCCATCATCGGGTGCCCCGATCCGCCCACGGTAACCGCTGATGTATGCGCCCAATGGTTTCGCGCGCGGCGGGCCCGGCGTAGCGTCAAGGAAACGCCCACTCTGGGGTACCGGATAGCGACCCGAGGAGACCGGTGATGAAGGCACGAACCGGCGACCGGCTGGTGATGGAGGGCACGCACGTGGGTAACCCGCGGCGGATCGGCGTGGTGGTCGAGGTACACGGCGAGAACGGCGCACCGCCCTATCTGGTCCGCTGGGAGGGCACCGGGCAGCAGACCCTGTGCTTCCCCGGCCCCGACGCCCACATCCAACCGCAGGAGCAGGCCAGCACCTGATCCACGGGGCCGCCACCCCTAAGGGGTCCCGGAGGTTCCCCCGATCGTGCCCGGAATCGGGCTGCGCCGGCCTGTCGGAGGCTGGAGGATGACGGGCGAGAATCCGGACCGCAAGGGGTGGGGGAATGACGGAGTCAGACGGCGACAACGGGTTGGCGGCCCGGGCGGTCGGCGTAACCAGGATCTACGGCGAGGGCGAGGCACAGGTCCGCGCCCTCGACGGCATCAACGTCGAGTTCCCGAGGGGCCGCTTCACGGCTGTCATGGGGCCGAGCGGCTCCGGGAAATCGACCTTGATGCACTGCTTGGCCGGGCTGGACCGGGTCACCAGCGGTGAGGTGTGGATCGGCGGGACGAAGCTGAGTGACCTGTCCGAGCGGCAGCTCACCATGCTGCGGCGCGAGCAGGTCGGCTTCGTGTTCCAGGCGTACAACCTGCTGCCCACGCTCACCGCGGCGGAAAACATCGGGCTGCCGTTGGCGATCGCCGGCAAGAAGCCCGAGCCGGCCTGGTACAACCGGGTGATCGACGCGGTCGGGCTGCGCGCCCGGCTGAACCACCGCCCGGCCGAGATGTCCGGCGGTGAGCAGCAGCGGGTGGCCAGCGCGCGGGCGCTGGTCGCCAAGCCGACGGTCATCTTCGCCGATGAGCCGACCGGCAACCTGGACTCGAAGACCGGGGCCGAGATCCTCGGCTTCATGCGCCGCTCGGTCGACGAGTTCGGCCAGACGATCGTGATGGTCACCCATGACCCGATCGCCGCGGCCTACGCCGACCGGGTGCTCTTCCTGGCCGACGGCCACCTGGTCGACGAGATGCTCGATCCGACCGCCGACAAGGTGCTCGACCTGATGAAGCGGCTCGGGGACTGATCGCCGATGTGGAAGGTCCTGGTGCGGGGCTTGACCTCGCACAAGCTCCGGCTGGCGCTCACCGCGCTGGCGATCGTCCTGGGGGTCGGCTTCGTCGCCGGCACCTTCGTGCTCACCGACACCATCAACAAGACCTTCAGCGACCTGTTCGAGCAGACCACCAAGGGCACCGACGTCGCGGTGCGGACCAAGGAGACCTTCGGCCAGGGCCAGCGGGCTCCCTTGCCGGAGTCGGTACTCGCGGACGTCCAGTCGGTACCCGGTAAAGACGTCGCCGAGGGCGGCGTCAACGGGTACGCCCAGTTCATCGACAAGCAGGGCAAGCCGGTCACCACCGGTGGCGCCCCGACCCTGGGCATCTCGCTGAACAGCGATCCGCGGCTGCGCGCCGGGACGGTGCTGCGGGAGGGCGCCTGGCCCGCCGGCTCGGACCAGGTGGCGATGGACGCGCACACCGCCAAGAAGTACGGCTTCCACGTGCACGACCGGGTCCGGATCCTGTTCCAGGGCGCGCCCGGCGAGTTCGAGGTGGTCGCCATCCTCGGCTTCGGCCCGGCCGACAACCTGGCCGGCGCCACGCTCGCCGCGTTCGACCTGCCCACGGCGCAGCGGGTGCTGCACCGGGAAGGCTTCTACGACGAGATCGACGTGGTGGCCGCGAAGGGGGTGCGGCCGGAGGAGCTGCGCGACCGGATCCGGGCCAGGGTGGGCGGCAGCTACGAGGCGCTGACCGGCAAGGAGCTGGCCGAGGACACGGTCAAGTCGATCGGCCAGTTCGTCGGGTTCATCAACACCGCGCTGCTCGCGTTCGCGTTCGTGGCGCTGTTCGTCGGGTCGTTCATCATCGTCAACACGTTCTCGATCATCCTCGCCCAGCGCAGCCGGGAGCTGGCCCTGCTGCGCTGCATCGGTGCGTCCCGGCGGCAGGTGCTCGGGATGGTGCTCGGCGAGGCGTTCGTGGTCGGGGTACTCGCCTCGGTCGTCGGGCTCGGCGTGGGCGTGGCGGTGGCCATCGGGCTCAAAGCGGTCTTCGCCGCGATCGGCGCCGAGCTGCCCTCGACCACGCTGGTCATCGCACCCCGCACGATCGTCGTCGGGCTCGCGGTCGGCATCGTGGTGACCGTGCTCGCCTCCCTGGTACCCGCGATCAAGGCGACCCGGGTACCCCCC
>WNGA01018565.1_pt1 | contig 10233 bp, 10 predicted proteins | sample 5400061 | NCBI WGS metagenome assembly WNGA01 (sample SAMN13153366, study PRJNA577476) | soil metagenome | isolation source: 100 cm soil or saprolite under grassland replicate 2 | place: USA:California | collected 2016-06-15
ATGTACTTCCTGCGCATCACACAGTACGCGGAGGAGCTGCTCGCCGCGCTCGACCAGCTTCCCGGCTGGCCCGAGCAGGTCAAGCTGATGCAGAAGAACTGGATCGGGAAATCAGAAGGCGTAAAAATAGGTTTTGAATATCTTCTAGAAAATCAAAAACGCATTCTTTGGGTTTTCACGACGCGCGCCGACACGCTGATGGGCGCGACCTTCTGCGCCGTCGCGGCCGAGCATCCGATCGCGCTCTGGGCAGCAAAAAAAGACGGAAAAATTGCTGCCTTCATCGAGGAATGCAGGCGCGGCCCGGCGATGGAAGCCGAGCTCGCGCAGATCGAAAAGCAAGGCATGCCGACCGGTATCCATGCCTTGCATCCGATAACCAATGAAAAAATCCCGGTCTGGGTGGCGAATTACGTGCTGGTGGGCTACGGCGAAGGCGCGGTGATGGCCGTACCGGCGCACGACGAGCGTGACTTCGAGTTCGCGCACCAGTACGGCTTGCCGATCAAGCCGGTGATCCGACATCCGCTCGGCGACACGGTGCCCGCGCCGTGGAAACCGCAGTATGCGGAATACGGCGTGTGCATCAATTCCGCACCCTATGACGGCTTGGACTATGAAAGAGCAACCAACGCAATCGCTGCCGACCTAAAGGGAAAAGGACTGGGAGAGAAGCAAATCCAGTGGCGCCTGCGCGACTGGGGCATCTCGCGCCAGCGCTACTGGGGCTGCCCGATCCCGATCGTGCACTGCCCCGCCTGCGGCGCTGTGCCGGTGCCCGACCATGAGCTGCCGGTGAAGCTTCCCGAGCACCTGGTGCCGGATGGAACCGGCAATCCGCTGGCGAAGATGCCCGAGTTCTACGAGACCAAGTGCCCGCAGTGCGGCAAGCCGGCGAAGCGCGAGACGGACACCATGGACACCTTCGTCGACTCCTCCTGGTACTTCGCGCGCTTTTGCTGCCCGGGACAGGACAAGGCAATGGTCGACAAGCGGGCGAAATACTGGATGCCGGTCGACCAGTACATCGGCGGCATCGAGCACGCCATCCTGCATCTTCTCTACTCGCGCTTCTTTTCGCGCCTGATGCGCGACGAAGGCCTGCTCGATGTCGCTGAGCCGTTCACCAACATGCTCACGCAGGGCATGGTGCTCGCCGAGTCGTATTACGCGGATGTGGCGGGACGGCGCGAATGGATCAATCCGGCGGACGTGGACGTGGTTCGCGATGCCAGGGGAAAAATCGCTTCGGCAAAGACAAAAGATGGAAAAGACGTCGTCTACGACGGCATCGGCACCATGTCGAAGTCGAAGAACAACGGCGTCGACCCGCAGGACCTGATCGACAAGTACGGCGCCGACACGGCGCGCTTTTTCATCATCTTCGCCTCGCCGCCCACCAACACGCTGGAATGGAGCGACGAAGGCGTCGATGGCTCGTACCGCTTCCTGCGCCGGCTGTGGACCTACGCGGCGAGGTTTTCGCGGCGCAAGGGAATGGCCGGCAATCCGAGCGAGGGCGCCCGCTTCGAGATTCACTCGGTGCTAAAGCAGGCGAACTACGACCTGCAGAAATTCCAGCTCAACACCGTCGCCTCGGCCTGCATGAAGATTCTCAACGCGCTGGAGCGCCTGCCCGAGGAAGACACTGCGGCCGACGAGGAAGGTATGTCGATCCTCATTCGGCTGCTGGCGCCGATCACGCCGCACATCGCGCATCATTTGTGGCGCGAGCTCGGCTTCGGCGAAGACATCATGACGGCCCCCTGGCCCGAGCCCGACCCGGCGGCGCTCGAGCAGGACGAGATCGAGCTGGTGGTGCAGGTGAACGGCAAGCTGCGGGGTTCAATCCGCGTGCCGAAGGCCGCCGACCGCGCGGCGATCGAGGGGCTCGCGCTCGCCAACCCGAACGTGCAGCGCTTCGTCGCCGGGCACAACGTGAAGAAGGTGGTCGTCGTGCCCGGCCGCCTGGTGAACCTCGTCGTTTAGAAAAGTAGAAAAGGGGTCAGAGCAATTTTCTCGAAACGCATGTCGGACGTGAATGTGCTGAGAAGGAAAATTGCTCTGACCCCTTTTCTGCTCGCGCTCGCGGGCTGCGGCTTCAAGCTGCGCGGCACCGCGGACGTGCCGTTCCAGGCGCTTTACGTGCCCAACGCCAACGCCGGGATCGCGCTCTCCCTGAAGCGCTACATCCAGGCGGGAACGAGCGCGCGCGTGGTCGACGATCCCAAGCAGGCCGACGCGATCCTGGTGTTGAGCGGCGAGAACCGCGAGAAGCAGATCCTGTCCCTCACCGGCACCGGAGCCGTGCGCGAATTCCAGCTGCGCTATCGCGTCGGGTTTCGCGTGCACGACGGCAAGGGCGCCGACTACGTGCCGCAAAGCGCGATCCAGCTGACGCGTGACATCACCTACAGCGACACCGATGTGCTGGCGAAGGAGACCGAGGAGCAGCTGCTGTTCCGCGACATGCAGACCGACATGGTGCAGCAGATCATGCGACGCCTCGCTGCGGCGCAGAAGCCCAAGCCCCGGGTCGAGTAGATGCAACTGCGTCTCGAGCAACTGGAGGCCCACCTTCTGAAGGCGCTCGCTCCGGTATACGCAGTCCACGGCGACGAGCCCCTGCTCGCGCTCGAGGCCGCCGACGCGCTGCGCGGCGCAGCGCGCAGCCGCGGGTTTACCGATCGCGAGGTGCTCGAGCCCGGCCGCAGCTTCGACTGGAGCGAGTTCACGCATGCCGCGGCGAGCCTGTCGCTGTTCGCCGGAAAGAAGCTCGTCGAGCTGCGCCTGCCCAGCGGCAAGCCCGGCACCCAGGGTGCCGCGGCGCTCGCCGATTATTTCGCGCGTCCCGGCCCCGATGTCCTGCTGCTCGTCTCGCTGCCACGCCTTGATCGCGCAGGCCAGCGCTCGGACTGGTTCGGCGCGCTTTCGGTGGCCGGCGTGGTGGTCGACATCTACCCGGTGGAGCGCGCGCGCCTTCCGGCATGGATCGCCGCGCGCCTCGCGCGCCAGAAACAGAGCGCCGCGCCCGAGGTGCTCGAGTTCCTCGCCGAGCGCGTCGAAGGCAACTTGCTGGCGGCGCACCAGGAAATGCAGAAACTCGCGCTGCTCGCGCCGCAGGGCGAGCTCGCGCTCGACACGGTGCAGCAGGCCGTGGCGAGCGTAGCCCGCTACGATCCCTACGCCGCGGCCGAAGCACTGGTCTCGAGCGAGCTCGCGCGGTACGTGCGCGTGATCGAGGGCCTGCGAGGGGAAGGCGAGCAGCCGACGTTCGTGCTGTTCGTGATCTCGGCAGCGCTGTTCGTGCTGCACGGGCTGCAGCGCGGCGCGGCCGCCGACCCCCTCTTCGTGCAGCACCGCCTGTTCAACAGGCCGCTGCAGCGCGCAGTGCAAGCGGCCGCAAAGCGCTTTCAGGCCGCGGCGCTCGAGCGTGCGCTATCGCAGGCGGCGGCGATCGACCGCGCGATCAAGGGCGTAGGCAGCGGCGATCCATGGCAGGGGTTCATCACCCTTGGGCTAAAATTGGCCGATGGATCAGAAGCTTGACGTAAAAAAATATGTCCGCGAGCTGGGCGCTGCGGCACGTGCCGCGGCGCGCGAGCTGGCGCGCGCGGACACGCAGGCGAAGAACCGCGCGCTCGCCACCATGGCGAAGGAAATTCGTGACGGGTCGAGCAGCATCCTGACGGCGAACGCCGATGACGTGGCCCAGGCGAAACGCCACAAAGCCGATGCGGCGTTTCTCGATCGCCTGACGCTGACCGCGGAGCTCGTCGAGCAGATGGCGGCGGGCGTCGAGGCGGTCGCGGCCCTGGCCGACCCGGTGGGGCAGATCTCCGAGCGGGCGAGGCGGCCGAGCGGCATCGAGGTGGCGCGCATGCGCGTGCCGCTCGGCGTGGTCGGCATCATCTACGAGTCGCGGCCGAACGTGACGGCGGACGCGGCGGCGCTGTGCCTTAAGTCGGGCAATGCCTGCATCCTGCGGGGCGGCTCGGAAGCGCTCGGCTCCAACCGCGCGATCGCCGTCCGCGTGCGCGCCGGGCTGCGCGATGCGCGCCTGCCTGAAGCGGCGGTGCAGCTCGTGGAGACCGCCGACCGCGCCGCCGTGGGGGAGCTCGTCACGCTCAGCGAATATGTCGACATCATCGTGCCGCGGGGCGGCAAGCAGCTGATCGAGCGCCTTGCGCGCGAGTCGCGCATCCCGATGATCAAGCACCTCGACGGCGTGTGCCACGTCTACGTCGACGACAGCGCCGACCCAGAGATGGCGGTGCGCATCGCTGACAACGCCAAGACCCAGCGCTACGGCACCTGCAATACCATGGAGACGCTGCTCGTGGCGCAGGATATTGCCGCGAAGATTCTTCCCCAAATTGCCTCCATATATAAAAGTAAGGGCGTTGAGATGCGGGGCGACGCCGCCACGAGAAAACTGGTCCCGGGGATCAAGCACGCGACCGACAGGGACTATTACACCGAGTGGCTCGCGCCCATCGTCTCGATCCGGGTGGTGAAGGGCGTAGACCAGGCGATCGAGCACATCGCGAAGTACGGCTCGCAGCACACCGACGCCATCGTCGCCGGCGATAAGGCGCGTGCCGAGCGCTTCCTGCGCGAGGTCGACTCGAGCTCGGTGCTGTGGAACGCCTCGACGCGCTTCGCCGACGGCTACGAGTACGGCCTGGGTGCCGAGATCGGCATCTCCACCGACAAGCTGCACGCCCGCGGTCCGGTGGGGCTGGAAGGGCTGACCACGCAGAAATTCGTCGTGCTCGGCCACGGCGAGGTTCGCAGCTGAATTTAGGGGCTTCATCCTCTAGGTTCGGCATCCTGGGCGGGACCTTCGATCCGGTTCATAACGCGCATCTCGCGATGGCACGCGCAGCGCTCGATCAATTGAAGCTCGACAAAGTGCTGTGGATGCCTACCGGCAATCCGGGCTACCGGAATGCGCCGCTCGCTTCAGGCGAGCACCGCGTCGCGATGCTGCGCCTCGCGCTCGAGGGCGAGCCGCGCTACGAGATCGATGCGCGCGAGCTCTCGCCCGGCGCCTCGGGGTTTACCGTGGACAGCTTGCATGAATTGCGCCTGGAGCTCGGTGCCGATGCGCCGCTGTACCTCCTGATGGGCGCAGACCAGTTCGCCAAGCTCGGCTCATGGCACCGGCCCGACGAGGTGACGCGCCTCGCGCGCATCGCTGTATTCGCGCGACCCGGGTTCGAAGTGAACCAGAAAAAAATTCTGCCCGTGACGATGACACCGATGCCGATCTCCGGCAGCGGAATTCGCGAGCGCGCGGCGCGTAGCGAGGACATCTCGGCGCTGGTGCCGCCGCCTGTCGCCGACTATATCGCGCGCCACGGGCTCTACCGGTAGATGGACATCCGCCGCAAGCAGCGCGTGGTGGTCGAGGCGCTGGAGGACGTCAAGGGGCACGAGATCATCGTCTTTAATACCGCGCGCATGCCCTCGATGTTCGAGCGGGTGGTGATCGCGAGCGGCGACTCGACGCGTCAGGTGAAGGCGCTTGCGGACCGCGTTCAGGACAAGGTGCGGGAGAACGGCGCACGCGTCTACGGCGTCGAAGGCGAGGCGGCTGGAGAATGGATGCTGGTCGATCTCGGCGACGTCGTGGTGCACATCATGCATCCCGCGGTGCGCAGCTTCTACAACCTCGAAGAGATCTGGGGCGGCAAGCCGGTCGGCATGAAGAAACCCAAGCCCCTCAAACCGAAAAAGCCGCATGCCAAGGCTGCGCGTCGTCGCCGTAAGCGCTAGGCTGCCCGGCTGGGCGGAAGCCGCCTGCGCCGAGTATCTCGGACGCATGCCGCGCGGTTACGAGGTGGAGCGTATCGCCGTAAAGGGCGCGGAGCGCATTCCGCGCAGCGCGAGGCTCATCGCGCTCGATGAGCGCGGCAAAGACCTGACGACGGCGCAATTCTCGGCGCTGCTCAAGCTCGAGACCACTTTCGTGATCGGCGGCGCCGACGGCCTGCCGGAGAACGTGAAACAAGGCGCGCATCTCCTGCTGCGCCTGTCGTCGCTCACCTTGCCGCATGCGCTCGCGCAGGTGGTGCTGCTCGAGCAGATTTACCGTGCCGCAGCGCTGCTCACCGGCCACCCGTATCACAGGAAGTAAACCGTAACGGCAGGAAGTGACCCGTAACGGCAGATCCTAGCTGCTAAACTCGAACGCGATGATCGCCTCGCTCGAGCGTGGAATTTATCTCGCCTCGCGCAGCCCGCGCCGGCGCGAGCTGCTGGCGCAGATCGGGGTGCGCTACCAGCTGCTGCTGTTCCGCACCCGCCCCCACGAGGGACCCGACGTCGACGAGGCCGCGCTCGGCGACGAAACCCCCTCGACGTACGTCGAGCGCGTCGCGCGCGCCAAGTCCGAAGCCGGCTGGAACCGCATGCTGCAGCGAAACCTGCCGCACGCGCCGGTGCTCGCGGCCGACACCACCGTGGCGCTCGGCGGCCGCATCCTCGGCAAGCCCGCGAGCCGCCAGGAGGCCGCCGAGATGCTCGCCGCGCTGTCGGGCCGCAGCCACGAGGTGCTGAGCGCCGTATCGCTCAAATACGCCAACTGGATCGAAGGCGCGCTCTCGGTGTCCGAGGTGCGCTTCAGGCCGCTCGGCGAAGAGGAGATCAGGCAGTACGTGGCGAGCGGCGAATGCGACGACAAGGCCGGCGCCTACGCGATCCAGGGCCGCGCGGCGCGCTTCATCGCCGAGCTGCGCGGCAGCTATTCCGGCGTCATGGGCCTGCCGCTGTACGAAACCAGTGAATTGCTTGAAAAGCTGCGTGGCCGAAGAGATCCTCATTAACGTCACGCCGCAGGAGACGCGCGTCGCCGTCGCCGGCTCTGGCGTGGTGCAGGAGCTGCTGATCGAGCGCGCGGCGACCCGCGGCCTGGTCGGCAACATCTACAGCGGGCGCGTGGCGCGGGTGCTGCCTGGCATGCAGTCGGCGTTCGTCGAGATCGGGCTCGAGCGCGCCGCCTTCCTGCACATCGCCGACATCCGGGAAAACAAGGATTCCTCCAGGCCCATAGAGAAAGTTCTTGCCGAAGGGCAGCCGATCCTGGTGCAGGTGGTGAAGGACCCGATCGGCACCAAAGGCGCGCGGCTTTCGACCCAGATCTCGGTCGCCGGGCGGCTGCTGGTGTACCTGCCGCACGACCCGCACATCGGCATCTCGCAGCGCATCGAGGACGAGGAGGGCAGGCAGCTCCTGCGCGAGCGGCTGAAGGAGCTGGTGCCCGCCGACGAAAAAGGCGGCTTCATCGTGCGCACTCTCGCCGAGACCGCAGCCGAGGAAGAGCTGCGCGCCGACCTCGAATACCTGCGTCACCTGTGGCGCGCGATCCGCGAGCGCTCTCCAGGCGGCAGTGCGGGCGCCGAGCCGCCGCAGCTGATCTACCAGGATTTGTCGCTGGCGCAGCGCGTGTTGCGCGACATGGTGAGCGCGGACACCTCGCGCGTGGTGGTCGATTCGCGCGACACCTGGCAGAAGCTCACCGCCTTCGCCGAGCACCACATGCCACGGGTGCGCGGCAAGCTCGAGCACTACACCGGCGAGCGGCCGTTGTTCGACCTCTACAACGTCGAGACCGAGATCGAGCGGGCGCTCTCGCGCCGGGTCGAGCTCAAATCGGGCGGCACCCTGATCATCGACCAGACCGAGGCGCTGACCACCATCGACGTCAACACCGGCGGCTTCGTCGGCGGCCGCAACTTCGACGACACCATCTTCAAGACCAACCTCGAGGCGGCGCAGGCGATCGCACGCCAGCTCAGGCTGCGCAACCTCGGCGGCATCATCATCGTCGACTTCATCGACATGCTGTCGAGCGAGCATCGCTCGGCCGTCCTCGAAGAATTCAGGCGCGCCCTCGCCCGCGACCGCACGCGCATCACGCTGAACGGCTTCACCGCGCTCGGGCTCGTCGAGATGACGCGAAAACGCACCCGAGAGTCGCTCGCGCACGTGCTGTGCGAGCCCTGCCCGACCTGCGGCGGGCGCGGCGAGGTCAAGACCCCGCACACCGTCTGCTACGAGATCCTGCGGGAGATCCTGCGCGAGGCGCGCGCCTTCAAGGCGCGCGAGTACCGCGTGCTCGCCGCCCAGCCGGTGATCGACCTGCTGCTCGAGGATGAGTCGAGCTCTCTCGCCATGCTCTCGGACTTCATCAGCAAGCCGATCTCGGTGCAGGTCGAGACGAGCTACACCCAGGAACAATTCGACATTGTCTTGATGTGACGGAACTCTGCTTTACCCCCGCCCGCAAGCTCGCGCAGATGCTGCGCGCGCGCAGGGTCTCGGCCACCGAGGTGGTCGAGGCTTTCATCGCGCAGATCGAGCGCGTCAACCCGAAGGTCAACGCGGACACCCCGTTTGCCGGCCTGCCGATCGCCTACAAGGATCTGACGCCGACGAAAGGTATCCGCACCACCTTCGGCTCGCTGGTTTTCGAGAAGAATATTCCTGCCGAAAATCACGCGATCGTCGATCGGCTTGCCGCTGCCGGCGTCGTCACGCTCGGCAAGACCAACACTCCGGAATTCGGCGCCGGCAGTCAGACCTTCAACAAGGTGTTCGGCGCGACGCGCAACCCGTACGACCTCGCGAAGACCTGCGGCGGCTCCTCGGGCGGCGCGGCCACCGCCGTCGCTTGCGGGATGCTGCCCTTCGCCGACGGCGGCGACCTCGCCGCGAGCCTGCGCAACCCGGGCAACTATTGCAACGTGGTCGGCTTTCGCCCGACGCCCTGCCGGGTGTCCGCGTGGCCCGAGTCGAACGCGTGGAACACGCTCTCCGTCCTCGGGCCGATCGCCCGCACGGTGAGCGATTGCGCGTTCCTGCTCTCCGGCATGGCCGGCCCCGATCCGCGCGCGCCGGCAACCATCGCGGAACCAGGCGAAATTTTCCTGAAAAAACTTTCCAAAAACTTCAAAAAGACACGCGTTGCCTGGAGCCGTGACCTCGGCGGCCTGCCGATGGACCCGCGCGTCAGCCAGGTTTTGGACTCTCGGAAAAAAATCTTCAAAGACCTCGGTTGCGCGATCGAAGACGCAGAACCCGACTTCTCCGGCGCCACCGAGTCCTTCGAGACGCTGCGCGCGGTGAGTTTCTTCCACAAAGTCGGGCCGCTCCTGAAGGAGCACCGCGACAAGCTCAAGGACACGGTGATCTGGAACCTCGAGGAAGGCCGCCGGCGCAGCGCCGAGGACGTCGCGCGCGCAGAGAGCCTGCGTACGCAGCTCTTTCACCGGATGAGAATATTCTTAGAAAAGTTTGAATTTCTCGTCTGCCCCGTGAACCAGCTGCCGCCCTACTCGGTGGAGACCGAATGGCCGCGCGAGGTGGCAGGCGTGAAGATGGGCAATTATCTCGACTGGATGAAGAGCTGCTACTACATCACCATCACCAGCCACCCCGCGATCTCGGTGCCCTCGGGGTTCACCGATGACGGTCTTCCCGTCGGCATCCAGATCGTCGGCCGCTACCGCGACGACTTCGGCGTGCTGCAGCTCGCCCACGCCTTCGAAGCCGCCACCGAGATCTGGAAGCGCCGGCCAGCGCTCGCCGTATCGTCGTGATCTCTATCCAGGAATAAATATCTGCCGGCATATAGAGCCATCCACTGGTAGATCGTTGCATCTACGAATGCATGCTCTTAGCATGCCCCGAAGACGCGGCGGGCGCGCCGGTGGCTGCGGACGTTCGGCGTCATTTCCCGGCAAGTTGTACATCGGAGTATTCTTTCGCCTATGAAGATAGCGACAGGAAAAGTTGTCGGCGGCAAGGTCGTGGTTGACGGGGAACCGCTGGAGGAGGGAGCGTCGGTGACTGTGCTGGCCAGAGACGGCGACAACGGCTTTACCTTATCCCCCGAGGAGGAGGCTGAACTCCTGCTGTCTATCGCCGAGGCCGATCGTGGCGAGACAATCTCTGCCGAAGAGGTGCTTGCGAAGCTTGCCCGCCGTCGCGGCTGAATAGGCTGTGCGGATTCGGGTCACCAAGCGTGCCGACGCGCATATTGAGCGGGCCGCCATTTGGTGGGAGCAGAATCGCCCCCTTTCTCCCGAAGCCGCTTCTGTCTTCCATGACCCCCTCGCCGGCAATATGAAGAAGGCTAAGGACCAGATGCGGTCCGAGTACAAGCGCTCGGACTTCGCGCGATTGGAGCGCGGCAGGTTCTACGCCGAGGTCGCGAAAGGGACTATC